>Ga0209156_10000918_pt1 | contig 24721 bp, 25 predicted proteins | sample GraSoiAngelo_124_FD_185881 | JGI IMG/M metagenome (GOLD analysis project Ga0209156, IMG submission 185881) | Grasslands soil microbial communities from the Angelo Coastal Reserve, California, USA - 14_0927_05_20cm (SPAdes) (version 2) | ecosystem: Environmental > Terrestrial > Soil > Grasslands... | reverse complement strand
GTCCTCGGCGTTCGAGACGTAGACGAACGTTCCCGCGAGCGCCGGCGAGCCGCCGGCCAGCCCCATGAGTGTCCACATGGCGATCCCCGTGGTCAGTCGTCCGAAGCGTGTCATCAGCCCTTGACGGCCCCGGCGGTGAGACCCGCGACGTAGTACTTCACGAAGAACGAATAGATGAGCGCGACGGGGATGGAGCCCAGCAGCGCCCCGGCCATCAGCTGGCCCCAGTAGAAGGCGTCGCCGCGAATCAGCTCGCCGACGACTCCTATCGGCACGGTGCGCACGCTCGAACGGGTGAGAAAGAGCAGCGCGTAGAGGAACTCATTCTGTGACAGCGTGAAGGCGAAGATGCCGGCGGACAGGAAGCCGGGCAGGCAGAGGGGAAGAATGATCCGCGTCATGGCGCGCCAGCGGCTGGCGCCGTCGATCATGGCCTGCTCCTCCAGCTCCTTCGGCACCGTCTTGAAGTAGCCCATCAGGAGCCACGCGATGAAGGGCACCAGCAGCGTGGGGTAGGTCAGCATCACGGCGGTGAGCGTATTGCCCAGCTTCAGCCGGCCGATGAGATCGGCCATCGGCACGAACAGGAGTGTCTGGGGAATCAGGTAGGTGATGGCCACGGCGATGGCCAGCAGCGCCCCGCCGCGAAACCGCATGCGCGCCAGCGGGTACGCCAGCATGCTCCCGAGCAGCAGGGAGATACCGGTGGCGATCACGGCGACCAGCATCGTGTTGGCGACCCAGGTCAGGAAGTTGGTCTCCTTGAGCAGGTCGATGTAGTGGACCAGCGACGGGTGCCGGATGGCCAGCGGCATGGCCGTGGGGTCGTACAGCTCGGCGTTGGTCTTGAGCGACGTGGCCGCCATCCAGGTGAACGGAAACAGCGCCACCACCAGGAACCCCGCCAGCGGAAGCCAGAGACCGATGAGGCGCTTCTGCCAAGTCAGCTCGCCGACCATCTCAGTCCTTGCGCACGAAGAAGGTGAGCGCCACGAGCAGGAGACCCAGCACCGGCACCATGCTGAGCGCCACGGCGGAGCCGAGCCCCATCTGGCCCGCGCCCATGCTCAGGCTGTACGCATAGGTCGCCATCAAGTGCGTGGCGTTGGCGGGGCCGCCGCCGGTCAGCACGTAGACCAGCTGGAAGTCGAAGAAGGTGATGACGATCGAGAACACGGTGACGATGAGGATCACGGGCATGAGCGACGGCAGCGTGACGTAGCGGAAGCGGCCCCACGTGCCCGCGCCGTCGATGGTCGCCGACTCGTGCAGCTCGACGGGAATGGTCTGCAAGCCCGCGAGGATCGAGATGCCGAAGAACGGCAGGCCCCGCCAGGTGTTGACCATGATGATCGAGATCATCGCCATCGTCGGCGTGCCGAGCCAGGATGGCCCCCTCTCCGCCAGCCCGCTCACCACCAGCAAGCGGTTGAACAGGCCCATGCCGGGGTCCAGGATCCACTGCCACGCCACGGTGCTGAGCACCGTGGGCACGATGAACGGCAGGAGCAGCATGGCGCGCGCGAAGGACTTCAGCTTGAAGCTCTGGTTCATCACGAGCGCCATGCCGAGCCCGCCGGAGGCCTTCACGATGGTCGCGACCCCGGTGAAGATGATCGTGTTTCTCACCGCCTGCCAGAAGATCGGGTCGTTATACAGCTTCACGAAATTGTCGAAGCCGACGAAGTCGGCGGTGCGAGCCACCTCCTTATGGAAGAAGCTCAGGTACACGCCGTAGATGAACGGGTAGCCCAGGAACGCCAGGAGGAACAGCAGGGGCGGCGTGAGCATGAGCCAGGAGAACACGGACTCGCGCTCCATGAATGCGCCGAGCCGGCCAAACCGGATCGGCCGGTGGGCGGGCGCCGCCAGCGCGCCCGCCCGAGAGGCCTCGAGGATCTTGCTCAACGTCTACCCGTAGCTCAATGTCTACCCGTAGATGGTCTTGATCTGCGACACGGCCTCGGCGATGGCGGTCTTGGTCGGTGTGCCCGTGATGGCCTTGGTGAACATGTCGATCACGATCCAGCGGTTGATCACTTCCCCGTGCTGGCGGTTGGCTGGCGCCGGCCACGACGTGAGCTTGCCGGTCTCGAGGACTTTCTGGAACGGCTTGACGCGTGGCTCGATGTCCCACTCGGGCACCTTGTCGAAGGCGTGCAGGTACGGGGCGAAATACATGTCGCCCGAGGCGATCCACGGCCGGTACTGCTTCGGGTCCATCATCCAGCGGAGGAAATCCTTGGCCGCCTGCGGGTCTTTGCTATGGGCAAACACGCCGTGCGTCACCGGCACGAGCGAGTGGTAGCGCTGGCCTGTGGGCCCCTTGGGATTGAGGCCGTGTTCGATCACCTTCCCCATTTCCGGAAGGTCGCGCTTGGCCGAGACCATGATGCTGTAGGCGTTGTTGGTGCACGAGATCTGGCCGGTCAGGAAGGCCTTGTTGTTGTGCGGATCCAGCCACCCGATGCAGTCCTCGATGCAGGCTTCCTTGTAGAGCTTCTTGACGAACTCCACGGCCTTCGCGGTCTCGCTGGTGTCGAGGGCGACCTTCCTGCCGTCCTTGTCCATGACCGTCACGCCGTAGGACCACAGGAGGGGGTAGAGCCAGGAGTAGTTGTCCGCGAAGCCATGCCCCATGGACATACCGAACGGATGGCCCTTGGCCTTGAGCTTGATGCCGGCTTCCAGGAATTCGTCCCAGGTCTCCGGGAAACTCTTGACCCCGACCTCGTCGAACCAATCCCTCCGGTAGTTCATCAGCTGGCCGATGTTCCCATTGGGTACGGACTTCCACTTGCCCTTGTCGATGGACAGGCGCTTGATCTCGTCGTACCAGCCGCCCTGCTCCTTGCCCACCGCCTCGGCGATGTCGGAGACGTCGACCAGGGCGTCGCGGTAGAGCCACTCCTGCTGGACCCAGGCCAGGTCGGCGCCGGACTTGTTCTCGACCATGGAGACCAGCTGGGGCACGGCGCTGCCTCCGGCGGCCTGGATCTGGTACTCGATCTTGATGCCCGTGGCCTTTTCGTAGGCAGGCGCCATCACGTTCTGGAAGTGCACGTCGAAGTTCTTCACGTAGGAGCTCTCACGCGCGAACACGATGCTGACCGGCTTGGCCTGGGCATTGCGGGAGACCCAGGGACCCGCGGCAACGCCGGCGGCCCCGGCAGCCAGCTTCAGAAAATCACGACGGGTGGCCTTCGACTGCGTGGGCTGTGCCATGCGTTTCCCTCCTGAGGCGATGATCCTGCCCCGGGGGCAGGGGCGTCGTCAAGGGCGGCCTGGCTAGTCGAGCCAGTCTTGCTCTTTGAGCTTTCGGGGCAGGTAGGTCTTGGTCAGGTAGCGGAAGTCCTTGTTGGCGAGCGCGTCGAGCTCGTACTTGAGCCCGGACGCGAGCATGCGTTTGATCTCTTCCTGCCAGTCCTTCTTCTGGAACCAGCGGTACTTGAGCAGCTCCTTGGCCCGGCCGATGTCCTTGTCGTTCAGCTTGATGCCGACGTTGCGCGGCAGACCGTAGTGGTCGGGATCGGCGCTCGAGAGGCCGATGAATTTGGCCTTGGGAATGGCCATGCGCTGGCTCTCGAACGCGAGGTTGATCGAGCCCTGCTTGACGACGGAATAGATGTAGTAGCCCCACGGGTCGTTGTCGACGAGGACGTAGACGGGAATCTTGTATTCCTCGTGCAGACGGCGCGCCAGGCGCCGGACGCCGCGGGGCGGCTGGCCGTTGCCCGTGAGGAGGACGCAGTTGTAGCGGCGCCAGAACTTGTCCTCGGAGAGGCGGTTCCACTGGGTGCCCTTCTCGACGAGCAGGATGAAGTCCGCGGTGCACCGCCGGATCTCGATGAATTCGGGCTCGACGATGGACGGCACCGAGTAGCCGCCCTTGCCCAGGCGCGCGCAGTCCACCCGGTCGCCGTCGTCGGCGAGCACGACGGGCCCCACGATGCTGCCGGCGTTCTCGGCGCGCACGTGGAGTTCCTCGCGCAGCGCCGCCAGCGTCACTTCGAGGTCCTCGATCAGCGGGTCGGACTCGTTCTGGTTGTCGAACGTGTTCTCGTGCGACTCCTTCATGGTGTGCTTGGTGCGGTAGTAGATCTCCCTCAGCGAGGTGGTGAGACCGGCCCGCTGCAACTCGGCCAGGGCGTCCGCCACCAGCACCGTCTGCATGAACTTCTTGGCCATGCCGACGTTGAAGAACGTGCGCGCCTGCTTGCGCTTGCCCATCTCGATGATGCCGCGCTTCTCGTTGAAGTTGACGTTGGCGAGGCTGCGTACGGGGATCGACAGCGTCGGGTCCTTGCTCTTTTCGGCGGCCACGAGCACCACGTCCGCCACGCCGACTAGCTTCTTCTCGACGGGTCCCGGGCTCTTTACCTTTGCTTGGGCCATGAGTCGCTCTATCGCTTCTTGCGCTTGGCTGTCTTCGCCGTCCGGGCCGGCCGCTTCGCCGCCTTCGCGGGCCGCCGTGCCGGCTTGGCCGGCGCTTCAGGCGGCGCGACCGCGCTCGCCTCGGCGCCCGGCAACACCGGCGCATCGCCCTCGGGCCCTTCGGGCGTGACGATGATCGAGTGCGGGAGGCCTTCCGGGCCGCCGTCCCCGCCCAAGATCTCGTCGGTCCTGGCGCCGCCGGTGCGCTTCGTCGCGATCTTCTGTAGCTGGGTCTTGAGCTTCTCCTTGGCGAGCTTGCCGCCCTTCAGGCGGGCGCAGGCCTCGACGACCTCTTCGATGTACAGCTCGAAGATGTTGCGCCGGCGGAACTCGCTCTTGGCCCGCTCGCGCCGCCGCAAGAACATGCCGAGCCGACGCCCGCACTCTTGTAATCCGAGCTTGATCTCCTTCCGGATCTCGTCGTAGTCGGCGATCGCTTCCTTGGACTCGCTGGTGAACGGCACCCAGACCGAGGCCATGTGGACGAACACCACCATGGGGCCGCCCGGGAGCGCCCCCTTGGACTGGGCGATGCCGTAGTTGCGCCAGGCGGTCTCGAGCACGGCCTTGAAGGTCGCGCAGGCCGATTGCTGGTAGAGCAGTGGGACGCGGTTGGCGTAGCGGATGACGCGGGCCAGCTCGCTGTCGTCCTCCCGCTGCTCCCCCTCGGCCAGCGGGGCCGCTGGCGCTTCCGGCGTAGCCGCCGCCTGCTCCGGCCCCTTGCCGTAGGCTAGCCCCGCCTCGATGACGAACGGGTTGCCGCGGTACACCGAGGGCGGCCGGGTCACCGCCGTGTAGAAGTCGCCCTTGATCTGCTTGTACAGGCCGTGGAGGATCCCCTTCTCGCCGATCGGCGATACGCTGTTCGACGGCGGCGCCATGATCTTCGTCGCCTGGATGGCCTTGTAGAGCGCCTCGGCGTCCTCGCCGTGGATGTTGCGCGGCCGCGCGTTGGGCGAGAGTTTGGCGGTCTTGCAGATCTCCTGGGCCACGGCGGCGGAGACCCGACTGAAGTCGCCGGCGAGAAACCCAGCGAGCGAGTGGCCCTTGGTGTCGTGGAGCATTCTGAGGAGAATGCCGAACTCGATCCCGTACGGATGCGGCTTGATCTCCTTCGGCTGCGGCGGCAGCTCGTGGATCGTCCGCGGGTACTCCCGGGTCTCCCCTTCCGGCGTCAGGTAGCCGAGCTTCACGTGCGGGTTGGCGATGGCGACCTGCTCGAGATACTCGTCCACCGAGGCGCGGCCCTTCTGGTAGCGCCCCTCGATCTCGAGCGTCACCTGCGTGCCGCGCGGAGGCTCCCAGTCGATCTTCTTGTTCTCGAAGATCCTTGGCTCGTTCTTCTTGGTGTCGATCTGGACTTCGAAGTAGTGGGCCGCCGCGCGCGCGCCGGTGCGCGAGATGATCTGCACCGGTTTACCGGTCGTCAGCTGGGCGTACATGCCGGCCGCGGAGATGCCGATCCCCTGCTGGCCGCGGCTCATGCGCAGGCGATGGAACTTCGAGCCGTAGAGGAGCTTGGCGAAGATCGGTGGAATCTGCTGGCGGACGATGCCGGGACCGTTGTCGGTGACCGTGACGCGGAAGCGCGTGGCCTGGCTGGCGGGCGGCGGCGCCGACCCGTTGCTCGGCGCGACCTCCACCTTGACGACGACGTCGGGCAGGATGCCCGCCTCCTCGGCGGCGTCGAGCGCGTTGTCGACGGCTTCCTTCACGCAGGTGAGGAGCGCCTTGCGCGGGTTGTCGAAGCCGAGCAGGTGGCGGTTCTTCGTGAAGAACTCGGAGACAGAGATCTCGCGCTGACGCGCGCCCATCTCGGCGGCGGATACGGTGGCTTTCGGCTCGGCTGTCGGAGTCTTCTCGGTGGTCATCGTCTTGGCCAGCGCGGTGGACATCTCTTCTATTGATACCAGACTCGCTCGCGCGCGCCATGGTTTATATTGGTCCGGATGGTGGGGCCGTGAAGACGCCACCGCTTTCTCTCTGGCGGATGCCGCGAGTCCGATACGACCGCCTCGTCGCGGCAGGCGTCTTCGGCCCGGAAGATCGCATCGAGCTGCTCGACGGCCTGCTCGTCGCCCGGGAGCCCCAAGGCGCGCGCCACGCCACGGTCGTCGCCTTCGTGCGTGCCGCGCTCGAGAAGGCGCTCGGCCGCGCCTTCCACGTTCGAGAGGAGAAGCCGATCGCGCTCGATGAGCGGTCGGAGCCCGAACCCGATATCGTCGTGGTGCCGGGCCGACCACGAGACTACCTGCACGCGCATCCTTCCCGGCCCGTGCTGATCGTTGAGGTCGCCGACACGTCGCTCGCACTCGACCGGCTGCGCAAGGGTGGTCTGTACGCGCGGGCGGGAGTCACCGACTACTGGGTCGTCAATCTGATCGACGAAGTGCTGGAGGTCTACCGGGAACCGGTGCGCGCCCCATCCGGGCATGGCGACTGGAAGTACGACTCGGTCCGCCTGCTCCGCCGCAACGCGGTCGTCACACCGCTCGCCGCTCCCCGAGCCCGCATCCGCGTCGCGCAGATCCTCCCATGACCGTTTCCACGCGGCTCGCCGTGCTCAGCTCCGTCATCGCGATCGGCGCCATCGCGGCGTACGCGCTCCTCCTCCGGGTCGCGATCGTCCGCAACCATCCGGAGGGCTACGTGATCGCTGCCGCGCTGGGGACGGCGCTCGCCGCGCTGGCCGTGGTCCGCGCGCGCGCGCGGCGGTGGCCCGCGTGGCTGGCGCTCGGGCTCGCGAGCGTCTTGCTGGTCGGCAGCGCCTGGTTCAACTTCGTCCTCGCGCGCATCCCGGACACGCCGACGACCCTACGCGTGGGCGAGCGGCCGCCCGACTTCACGCTGCCCGACGCGGGCGGCCGGCCGGTAACGCTCGCGGACTACCGGGGCAAGAAACCGGTCGTGCTCGTCTTCTACCGCGGCTACTGGTGACCGTTTTGCGTGGCGGAGCTCCAAGGGCTTGGAGCTCAGCTGTCGGAGGCCGAGCGCGCCGGTGTCGAGATCGTCGCCGTCTCGCCCGATCCGAACGAGCAGAGCCAGAGGCTCGCCCAGGGGCTGCGCCTCGGCTACCGGTTCGTCGCCGACCGCGACCTCGCCGTGGCTCGGCGCTATGGCCTCGTGCACGCGGGCGGCGGGCCGGAGGGGCAGGACGTCCCGCGTCCGGCGACGGTCGTGGTGGATCGCGACGGGGTAGTGCGCTGGTTCTCCGTCAGCCGGAACTTCCAGGTGCGACCCGACCCGGACGACGTCCTCCGCGCCGTCCGCGCGCTCTAGCTCCTATGGCAGGAGATCGGCGACGCGGATGGCCGCGGACGGCGCGGCGAGTGGGGTGATCGTCGCGTCGGGCCCGAGCGTCTCGACCGCCGCGTAGCCCCAGTGGCGCCGGGCCGGACCTGGCCTCGCCGGCTCGCGATGAGCTTCGAGCACGCGGTCGACGAGGTTGACGATCCAGTAGTCCGCGATCCGCGCGCGGGCATAGGCCGCGGCCTTCCGTCCTCGGGCGAGGCGCAAGCCCGACTGCGCGACCTCGACGACCAGCGCCGGGCGCGTCGGATGCGCATCCACGTAATCGCGCGGCGAGCCACGGACGACGCAGACGTCCGGCTCCGGCTCGGACCGGTCGCCCAGGGTGATCGGACTTTGGGTCTGGACGAACCAGCCCTCGCCGAACGCCCGCTCCAGCGCCGTCGCCACGAGCAGCACCGCGGTCCTGTGCGGGCTGGTCTGCGGCTCCTTCAGGAGCAGCAGCCCGTCGAGCAGCTCGATCGGCTCGTCCTCGTCGAGGAAGCTCTCGTCGATCAGCCGCGCGTACTCGTGGCGGGTCCAGCGACGCAGGAGGGGCTGCTCCGCATTCATGCCGGTCAGGGGAGGAGACGTGAGACGGCGATGCTCGATCCCGGCGCGGCCAGCGGCGTGACTCCGGCAGAGGCGTCGAAAACCTCGTGGTGAATGTAACGCCACCCGAACGGCGCCGTGGAATCCGCGGCCGGCTCCCGGCACACCTCCAGGACGCGGTCGACCAGGTTGAGGATCCAATAATCCGGCAGGCCGGCCCTGGCGTAGAGACTGCCCTTGTGGTGCCGATCGATGGCCAGGCTCGACTCGGACACCTCGACGGTGAGGACCGGACGCGAGGGATGCGCGCGGCTGTAGTCCTCAGGGCTCCCCGGAACGACCGCGATGTCGGGCTCGGGCTCGGAGTCGTCGTCGAGCCCGATGGGCCCCTGCGTCCGCGCATGCCACCCGGGCCCGAACGCCGCCTCCAGCGCCTTCGCGGTCTTCACGATCGCCGTATAGTGCGCGACACCTTGTGGCTCGGCGACCATGAGCTCGCCGCCGATCAGCTCGATGGGCTCGCCCGGCTGGAACACGCCCAGGTCGATGAGCCGCTCGTACTCCGCTCGGCTGAAACGTCGGGTCCTGGTCTCGTAGCTCGCCATCAACTGCATGCTATCGGCGGCCCACGGACAGGTCAATGACGTGGGATGGATACACTACCGGTGCAGCGCCCCCAGCGCTAGCGTGTTACGCTCCGAGCCCATGGAGCGCTCGTTCCCGATCGTCAGGCGCCCCGCGCCGGGGAGGCGCACCCCTCTACTGGTGAGCGTGCCCCACTACGGTACTGCGCCCCTGCCCCACATCACCCGCGACGACTACCGCGAGCCATCGTTCGAGACCTTCGCCTACGGCTTCGCCGACACCTTCGCGAGCGATCTCTACGCCGATCTCTATAAGGATGGGGCCACCGTGCTGGCGACGCCGTTCTCGCGCATGTTCGTCGACGTCAATCGCCGTCGGGACGACTTCGAGCACACGGACGGCGAGGTGCGCTCCACGCGCGGGGTGGTGCGCACCCACACCATGCGCGGCGCGCCCATCTTCGCGCGGCCGCTGGCGCTCGCCGACCTCGAGGAGCGCTTGCGGACGCTCTACGATCCCTACTACTCCGCGCTGGAGCGCCTGCTCGCGGAGCTCTGTCAGGCCTACGGGGCAGCGCTGCTCCTCGACGGCCACACCGGGAGCCCGCGGCGGATGAAGGACCACCAGGTGATCATCGGCACGCGTCACGATGCGACGTGCGCCCCGGAGCTCGCGGCGACCGCGGCCGCCATCTTCACGCGCCACGGCTTCGAGGTGCACCAGAACGTCAGCGGCTACACCGGGGGCAACATCGTGGCGACCTATGGCCAGCCCCGGAGCCGGCGGGTCCACGCGCTGCAGCTGGAGATCAACGCGTCGTTGCTGACGACCGCGACCGGCGAGGAGCTGATCGCCCAGGTGAAGCGCGGGGAGAGGCCCGAGAAGGCGGAGGCGAGCATCGCCCGCATTCGCCGCTGCCTCGGCGAAGTGGTGGCGGCCCTGCCGCCGGTCCTCGCGAGCGTGCAGGCGTCATGACCGAGACCGACAAGCGGAATCTCGTCGCGCAGTGGGCGTTCGACACGCGGCCGGTGCTGCTGCGCTTCCACCTCTGGCTGGAGGACGTCGAGGTCGAGCGCTCGCAGGCCGAGCCGGTCTCCGCGCACACCTTCGCGCCGCGCGGCATCGCTCGCTGTCTCGCCATGACCTCTGCCGCGACCGCGCTGGGCACGCGCCTCTTCGGCCAGTACGGCGCGGGCGCCGGCCGGGACAAGACAACCTACAACCAGGTCAAGAAGGCGGCCGACGCCGTCAGCGCCTACGTGATGAGTGAGGGGCTCTGGCACCTCACCCGGACGCTGCCGGAGAATCACGCGCTGATGGTCTGCCTCGGCGAGGGCCTGATGCCCAAGGCCGGCGAGACGCCCGAGATGGGTGCGAACCCGATGCTCGGCTTCGGCCGTGTCTACGCCCGGCCCGAGGTCGCCCGCATCGTCGACCGCCGCGTGCGCCGCCTGCTCAACGAGCCCGGGCACACGTTCGAGCAGTTCCACGAATGGCTCCAGACGCGCGGCATCACGCTCTGGGGCGCCGCCGTCGACACGCTCGAGAACACCTCACGCTTCGCCGAGGGCAAGCCCACCGGGCCGATGGCGGTCTTCCACCTCTTCGACTCGCCGCTCCGGCTGTCGCGCCCGTACGAGTCGTACATGGGCTGCCTGACCGTGCCCGCGCGCGTCGCCGAGGCGGCCGAGAGCGCCTCGGTGCTGCTCGACTACCGCACGCCGCGCAAGCAGGTGGCCGAGGCGATCGAGGCGGCGTATCCCGGGATCCGCCGCGAGCACGTGCACGTGTGGACGCTGCGCGGCACGACGCGCGTGGGCCGCCTGGGACGGCTCTGGGAGGAGTGGGAAAAGCTCGGCGTCCACCTGGTCGACGACGGCTGGAAGGCGCCCTCCGGCCTTCCCGTGTTCACCGACTCGGGGACGTACGCGCCCACCTTCCTCGTCGGGAGCTGGCGGGACGCGGGGCAGGCCACCCACGTCTTCCTCTGCGACGGCTACGCGGCGACCGCCGAGGCCATGCAGGCGGCGAGCCTCTCCGACGTCCTCGACGTCCACGCCACCATGACGATGTTCTCGCCGTCCTTCGCCCTGCCGTGCGACGCCGAAGGCCGGCTGATGCAGCTCGACCCGTCCGCGCCCGACTTCGCCCAGCGGCTGGGCGCGCTGATCGGTGTCCGCGAGGTCGAAGCGGGCCGAGTCCGGACGTACGCGGAGGCCATCCGCGAGGCGGCGGCCTCCAACATGCCGCTCGGCAAGCAGGCGCTGCAGGCCGACGACTTCCTGCCGGAGAAGGACTGGCGCGTGGTCGCGAGCGTCGGCTACATGTGCGACGACCCCTACACGGGCGCCCCCGGGGTCACGCAGGTGGCCGACGGCATCTACCGCGTTACCACGCGGCTCGCGACGCGCAAGGCCTCGAGCCGGATCACCTTCACCCTGCGCCTCATGGAGCCCTTGGAGACGACGCGCCAGGTGTTCAGCCCGCTGCTCGTACGGTTTCTCTCGGGTGTCGATCACATGACGCGACCGGTCAAGATTTCCGACTCGGGGCGGATCCGCAACGAGCTCCAGACGATGCTCCCGCAGGCGCTCGAGCACCACGGCGAGCGCATCCTCGTGCACTTCGAGCGGATCAACGAGATGGTAATGCTGCGCGAGAAGCAGGCGGCGATCCGGAAGGTGCTCGAGTGGTACAAGGCCAATCACCCGGTGTGGTTCGAGTGGCTTGAGGTCGTCTGATATCATGAAGATTCGTATCGGCGTGGGGACCGCGGGCGGTGCGTCCACGCCCGACGCGCTGGCCGAGCTGGTCGCGGGACTTGACGAGCTGGGGTTCGACTCCCTCTGGCTCTCGGAGGTGCTGACCGGCCCCGTGCTCGATCCCGCCGTGGGCCTCGCCTGGGCGGCCGCGAGCAATCCGCGGGTGAAGCTCGGGACCACGATGCTGCTGCCGGGACGCAACGTGCTGCGCCTCGCCAAGCAGCTCGCGAGCCTCGACGTGATGTGCCGGGGCCGGCTGCTGGTGACGCTGGTTCCGGGCCTCACGTACGCGCCCGAGCGCGAGGCCATCGGCGTCGAGCCCAAGCACCGCGGCGCGCTCATCGACGAGGCGCTTCCGCTGTTGCGGCGCCTCTGGGCGGGCGAGACGGTGAGTCACGAGGGCGCCGCCGGCAGCTTCCGTGACGTGAGGCTCTCGCCCCTGCCCGTGCAGCAGCCGCTCGAAGTGTGGCTGGGCGGCACGGCGCCCGCCGCGCTCGAGCGCTGCGGCCGCCTGTCGGACGGGTGGCTGCCCTCGCTGTGCACGCCCGAAGAGGCGGCGGCGGGGCGCGTCGTGATCGAAGAGGCCACGGCCAAGGCCGGGCGCGCGATCAGCGGCGAGCACTTCGGCATGAGTATCGGCTACGCCAGCGCGCCCATCGACCCGGCCACCGCGCGCGTGATGACCGCCCGGCGCCCCCGATCGCTCGAGCTCACCCCGGTCGGGCTGCCGGCCTTGCGAAAGCTCCTCGAGCGCTTCATCGCCGTCGGCTTCTCGAAGTTCGTCGTGCGCCCGGTCGTCCCGCCCGCGTCCTGGCGCGCCGAGCTCGAGGCCCTGTCGGCGGCGGTGGGCGACCTCCAGACCTGAACCTCGACGACAGGGGGGCCAGCCATGACGACGACGCGCAGGGAATTCCTCCAGACCACCGGCACGCTCGCCGGGCTCGCGTTCGTGGGATGCGAGCTGATGGCCGCCGCGCCCGCGCGGGCGCAAGCGCGCCGCCGCGAAGTGGTGGTGAGCGGCAAGCGCGCGAAGACCGTCGACGTCCACGCGCACTGCGCCGTGCCCGAGGCCCTGGCGCTGCTGAACTCGAAGCTCGGTGTGCCGGGGCTCCCGCCGAGCCTGCACATGGCCACCGAGGTGTCGGCGCGTCTTCGCGCGATGGACGAGCAGGGCATCGACGTCGAGGCGCTCAGCATCAACCCGAACTGGTACAAGGCCGATCGCGATCTGGCGAAGCAGGTCATCCAGATCCAGAACGAGAAGCTCGCCGAGGCGTGCGCCGCGAATCCCGAGCGCTTCGTCGCCTTCGCGACGGTGGCGCTGCAGCACCCCGACCTCGCCGCCGAGCAGCTCGAGGAGGGCGTCAAGAAGTACGGGCTGCGCGGCGCCGGGATCGGCGGCAGCGTCAACGGCGAGGAGATCAGCGAGCCGAGGTTCCACCCGTTCTGGGCCAAGGCCGAGCAGCTCGGCGTGCTGGTCTTCATCCACCCGCAGGGCACCGGCGCCCCGACCGACCTTCAGCACCGGCTCAAGGGCAACGGCTACCTCGACAACGTGATCGGCAACCCGCTCGAGACCACCATCGCCCTCTCGCACCTGATCTTCGAGGGCACGCTCGACAAGTTCCCCGGTCTCAAGATCTGCGCGGCGCACGGCGGCGGCTTCCTGCCGTCGTACGCGGGCCGCTCCGATCACGGGTGCTTCACCCGTCCCGACCGCTGCACCGGAGGGCCCTACGGGCCGATCAAGAAAAAGCCGTCGGAGTATCTCAAGCAGATGTACTACGACACGATGGTGTTCACGCCCGAAGGGGTGCGCCACCTGGCCACCGAGGTCGGCGCGAGTCAGCTCCTGGTGGGCACGGACTATCCGTATCCGTGGACGAAGACCGCCGTGGATCTCATCCTCGACACCCCCGGCATGAGCGACGCCGACAAGGTGGCGATGCTCGGCGGGACGGCGATGAAGCTGCTCGGGATCAAGACGTAGGGATGGCCGCACGGCGCGGCGCCATGCTGGTGGCCTGCGCCGCGGTCTGCTGGAGCAGCGGTGGGCTCGTCGCTCGCCTCGTCACCACGAGCCCCTGGACGACCAGCCTCTGGCGCGGCCTCTTCGCCTCGCTCTTCCTCACCGTGGTGCTGTGGGTGGTGAGGCGCCGCGGGATCTTCGCGCTATGGCGCGACGGGGGGCGCCCGGTCCTCATCGTGGCCGTGTGCATGGCGACGGCCTCGACGTGCTTCATCTTCTCGCTCGCGCACACGTCGGTGGCCAACACGCTCATCCTCATGTCCACGGGGCCCTACGTGGCCGGGCTGCTGGGCTTCGTCCTCCTCGGCGAGCGCGTCGCGCCGCGCACGTGGCTGACGATGGGGGTCGTGCTCGTGGGGGCCAGCGTCATGGTGTCCGACTCCTACCGTCGCGGCGCGATCGTCGGCGACCTGCTCGCGATCGTCATGGCATCGAGCTTCGCGATCGCCACGGTGCTCATCCGCCGGCACCCCGAGATCCAGATGGCGCCGGCGGCCGCGCTGGCGACGACGCTCACGGCGCTGGTGGCGCTGCCGCTGGCCGACCCCCTCGGGACCGCGCCGCGCGACCTGGCCCTGCTGGCGTTCTTCGGGGTGGGCCAATTCGGCGCGGGCTTCCTGCTCTTCACGGCCGGCGCGCGATTGATTCCCGCCGCGCAGAGCTCGCTGATCGGCATGCTGGAGACCGTGCTGGGGCCGCTGTGGGTCTGGCTCGTGCTGAGTGAGCGGCCCGGGACGGCGTCGCTGGCGGGGGGCGGCCTCACGCTGGCGGCCCTCCTGGCCAACACCGTGGTCGACCTCATCGCGTCGCGGGAGTAACATGGCGCCATGCCGAAGAAAGCGATCGTCAGCGTCGAGCTCGCGAAGTCGAACCCTCACCTGGCGGCCGCGACGAAGTTCGGCAACCTCGTCTTCGTGGCCGGCCAGACGGGACGCCATCCGGTCACGGGCGAGATCGGCAAGGACGTCCGCGAGCAGACGCGCAACATCCTCGAGCGCATCAAGCTGATCCTGGCGGCCGCCGGCACGTCGCTCGACAACGTGCTGACGGCGACGACGCACCTGACGCGGCGCGAGGATCTCGCGGCCTACAACGAGGAGTACGGGAAGTACTTCCCGACCGGCAAGCCGGCGCGGACCACGGTGACCGTCGCGGCGCTGAACGCGCCCGAGCTCCTCATCGAGATCACGGTCACCGCGTGCATCCCTGACTGACGCGCGACATCGTCACCCCCGCATCGCCTTCGCGTAGGCGTCGAGCCGCGGCAGCACGGCGTCGCGGGCCTCCGACGGCAGGCCGAAGATCGCCCTCGCGACGCCCGCCTTCTCCAGCGCGTTCAGCACGGCGCGATCGGGCGGCGCGAAGAAGATGGACACCGGCACCGATTTCGGATCGCGCCCGGCCTTCTGCAGCCGCTCGCGCAGCTCGGGGATCCGCGGCACCGGATTCTGCTTCAGGCGCATGATCGGCATCCAGCCGTCGCCGAACTCCACGACGCGGTCGAACGTGGTCGGCCCGTCGCCGCCGACGATGATCGGCGGGTGCGGCTTCTGCAGGGGCTTGGGGTCGGCCCAGATCTTGTCGAAGTTCACGAACTCGCCGTGGAATTCCGCCTCACGCTTGGTCCAGATCTCCTTCATGGCGAGCACGCGCTCGCGGAGCAGGCGCCAGCGGGTCTTGAAGGCGGTACCGTGGTCTTCCATCTCCTCGGCGTTCCAGCCCCCGCCGATGCCGAACAGGAAGCGGCCGCCCGACAGCCGGTCGAGGGTGGCGACCTCCTTGGCCGTCGTGATCGGATCGCGCTCGACGACCAGGCAGATGCCGGTGCCGAGCTTGAGGCGCCGCGTGGCCGCGGCCGCCGCCATGAGTGCGATGAAGGGATCGTAGGACGACCAGTAGTCCCTGGGGAGGTCGCCCCCGCCGGGCCAGGGGCTCCGGCGACTCGCGGGAATGTGCGTGTGCTCGGGGAACCACACCGACTCGAAGCCGCGCTCCTCGAGCGCCCGCGCCAGCTCGTCCGGGGGGATCGCATACTCGGTGGCGAACATCACGACGCCGTAGTCCATGGGGGTCTCCTCGTGTCGGCTATCGGGCCAGCCGGACTATTCGCAGCTCGCCCTTGACCAGGTCGGGCACGACGACCAGGAGCCCTCCGGCCTCGGGCACGACGCAGAAATCGGCCGGGCCCTTGAACCCCGACGCCAGGGGCTCCATGCCTTTGGCCGAGCTCCACCTGAAGAGCGTTCCCGACTTCCAGTCCGTGGAGAGCAGGGTGCCATCGTCCATCTGATAGAGGCCGTCCAGCTGGCCGAGGTCCTTGGACACCGCCTTGATCTCTCCGCCGGCGGTCAGGGCGTAGATGCCGCGCGGCTGCTCGGCCGACATGAAGCCGGCCATCAGGAGCGAGCCGTCTCGGGCCGGATAGAGACCGTTGGGGTTGACCGACTTGCCAGAGAAGACGAGCGTAACCTTGGGCGCGTCCTTCGTCTCGAGGAAATCAGCCGGCTCCACCCGGTAGAGCTGGTCGGCCCGGTTATCGCTGACGAACAGGACGTTCGCCCTGACCGTCAGGTCGTTGGCGAACGTCGCGGGCAGATCCACCTTCTTGCCTCGACGGGTCTTCAGATCGAACACCCAGACGACGTCGATGTCGGTGACCCACAACCGACGGCCTTCGACCCACATGCCCTTCGGCTTGTTCAGGGTCGCGCCCGGGGCGGGCAGGAACCGCTCCTCCAGCACCTTCCCCTCCAGCGACACCCTGGCGATCCTGCCCTTGCCATCCTTCAGCGCCGGCTTGAGCTCGGAACCGAACTGGCCGACGTACAGGACCTTTGCCCGCGGGTCGTAGGCGACGGATTCGGGAAACGCGAACCCCGCCACCGTCCGCTCGGAGACCACGCGGATCGGCTTCACGCCCTGGGCGGACACATCGGGAGCCGTTCCGACTTGCACGATGGGCAACGCCGCCGAAAGCGCCAGAGCCATCGACACGCGCCTACGCATCACGCCCTCCTCATGTTTCGCCAGTCTCGCACGCCGCGAGCCTGGCCGCGAGGAACCGCCGCTCGCGCGTGTTGTCGGCGAGGCCGAGCGCCCGGCGATACTCGGCGGCCGCCTCACCCCATCGCCCGAGCCGGCGGAGAAAATCGGCCCGCGCAGAGGGTAGCAGATGATAGCCCCGCAGCGCCGTGGCATCGATGGCGTCGAGCGCGGCGAGCCCCGCCGCCGGTCCCTCGGCCAGCCCGATCGCCACTGCCCGGTTCAGCTCGACGACCGGCGAGGGCGCGACCTCGGTGAGCGCCTGGTAGAGGCGGACGATCTGCGGCCAGTCCGTCCTGTCCCACGACGTCGCGCGCGCGTGACAGGCGGCGATGGCCGCCTGGAGCTGATAGGGGCCCGCGCGCTCCATCGGAGCCGCGCGACCGAGACAGGCGAGACCGTGCCCGATCCGCGCGTGATCCCAGCGGGACCGATCCTGCTCCGCGAGCAGGACCAGATTACCGTCGGCGTCGGTGCGCGTCGCCGCGCGCGAGGCCTGGAGCTCCATCAGCGCCAGGAGTCCCAGCACCTCGGCCTCGCCGGGCATCAGCTCGGTAAGCATCGCCCCGAGGCGAAGCGCCTCCTCGCAGAGGTCGTGGCGCACGAGGGCATCGCCGGTGTGCGCGGCGTAGCCCTCGTTGAAAATCAGATAGACCACCGCGAGCACCGCCGGCAGGCGCGCGGGCAGCTCGGCGCCTTGGGGCACCTCGTAGGGCAGGCCGCGGTCGCTGATCGTCCGCTTGGCGCGCACGACGCGCTGGGCGATCGTGGGCTCGGGTACGAGGAAGGCTCGCGCGATCTCCCCCGTCGAGAGCCCTCCCACCAGCCTGAGCGTCAGCGCCACTCGGCTGTCGGCGGCCAGGGTCGGATGACAGCAGGTGAAGATGAGCCGGAGCCGGTCGTCCGGGATCGTCTCGGGATCTGTCACGTCGGGGCCCTCGTCCCTGGCACCGAGCTCGGCCTCGTAGGCGAGCGCGTCGGCGCGCGCGGCGACGCGGCGTGCATGGCGCAGGCGGTCGAGCGCGCGGCGTCGCGCCGTAGTCAGGAGCCAGGCACCTGGGCGGCCGGGCATGCCGTTCGCGGGCCAGCGATCGAGCGCTTGCGCGAAGGCCTCCTGGACGATCTCCTCCGCCGCGTCGATGTCGCGCGTGATCCGGAGCACGGACGCGACCACGCGCGCGTACTCCAGGCGAAATGCCTCTGCCACGCGCGCCTGCACGCCGCCGTCCGGCCTCTGCCCGTGGTCGCTCGAGCCCACGGGCAGAGATGTTACCCGATACGCCTCCCGCTCGGCGGCGCCGCGCGCCGCTCACATCTGCCAGATCGGCCGCACCTCGATGAAGTTCCCCTCGCGGAGGGGGATCTTCTTCGCCCACTCGACGGCTTCCTGCTTGGTGTCGCACTCGATCAGGTAGAAGCCGCCGAGGGCCTCCTTCGTCTCGGTGAAGGGACCGTCGATGATCTGGCGCTGGCCGGCCTTCAAGCGGACGCGGCTGGCGTCGCCGTCCGGGCGCAGGCGCTCCCCGGCGACCATCTTGCCGGCCGCCTGCAGCTCGTCGCTGAAGCGTCTGTGGCCCTGCACGAGGGCCTCCATCTCCGCCCTCGGCGCCGGGGGCGCGGCCTTGTCATCGGAGCAGATGAGCAGCAAGTAGCGCATGGGGCCTCCTTTCATACCCTTTCATGGACCCCTCACCTAGTACGACGCCGAGGGTTCCCTAAATCGACAGCCGTGCACCCGGCGTATCGCGCCGAAGGCGTTGACGGTCTTGGACCGTCCCGTTACCCTGGCGGCTATGGTGTCTGTGGTCGAGCCGTATGTGCAGACCCGGCGCTGGCGACGCGTCGAGTACGAACGTCTCGTCGATCTCGGCATCTTCGTGGGCGAGCGCCTCGAGTTGCTCGACGGCGTGCTCGTGGTGCGGGAGCCTCAGGGCAGCCCCCACGCGGCGATCGTCGCCCACGTTGGGCAGGTTCTCACGTCGGCCTTCGGCGCTGCGTGGCATGCGCGCCTGCACGCCCCGATCGCCCTCGACGAGGACTCCGAGCCCGAGCCCGACGTGGCGATCGTCGCGGGCAAAGCTCTCGACTACCTCGACGGGCACCCCTCCTCCGCCGCCCTCGTCGTGGAAGTCGCCGATTCGAGCTTGAGGCTGGACCGCCGTCTCAAGAGCGGTCTCTACGCACGGGCGGGCCTGGCCGAGTACTGGATCGTGAACCTCGTCGAGGGTGCGCTCGAAGTGCATCGCACGCCACACCCCGCTGCCGATACCGCGTACGGCTGGGTCTATCGGTCCGTCGAGATCCTGCGTCCGCCTGCGACGGTCACGCCGCTCGGCGCCCCCGCCGCGCGGGTTCCCGTCGCTGACCTGCTCCCCTGAGCCGGCCCACCGTCCCGGCGACCGTCAGGGGCCCCCGATGAGCCTCGCGGCCTCGCCGGTGAGCCGCACGATGTGGAGCCCCGTGTTCGCCCGGTCGGCGAGGTAGACGAACCCGCGCTCGTCCGTCTCGACGTTGTTGGTCTGGATCGCCACCTTGCAGCTCCGTGTCCCGTTCGTCACGCAGCGCTCGGCGGTCCTCGCCGTCGTCGCCGGAATATAGAACGCGGCCTCACGCGGCGCGTAGGGATTGCGGACGTCCACGGCTCGCACACCCGCGTTGAAGTAGGCGATGAACACGAGCTTCCTGTAGAAGATCGGCGCGAACGATTCGTTGCTCGAGTGAGGGCCGAAGCGGCCGCCCCGGCGGCAGAAGCTGCCGGCAGACTCGGGGACCTGGAAGGTGGCCACCGAGAACGGCCGGGTCTCGGTGGTGATGTCGACTACGAACGTGGCGTGCCGGGACTCGCGGCATTCGTTGGCGGTGGCCTCGGACACGAGGACGACGACGTCGCGCACACGGTCCTTGGTGTTGCGCGACCAGTCGGCGATCGTCACGCCCAGGAGAGGGAACGCGGTGTGGCCGCCCCAGTTGGGCGACATGTAGAGCCGGCTGATCTCGGGATCGCTGAGATTCGCGGCGGTCGGCTCCTTCGGACCGGTGAGGAGCTTCTGCCGGTCGACGATCTGGAGCACGCCGTCGTTGCTCGTGCCGTACGCGAAGTACACGCGGTTGCCGAGGACGATCGGCCCATGGGCGCCCTGGGCGACGGCGACGGGGCCGGTCGACCCGGGCTCCTGGCTCGCCAGCCCGAAGTCGCGGATGAATGCGGGCTTCGCGGGGTCGCTGAGGTCGTAGATCTTCGTCATGCGCCCCGTGCGCCAGCCCGACGGGCCGGGCTGCGGCGGATCCGCCTTGGCGAGGTCGCCCGAGATCAGGTAGGCGATCCCGGTGTCGCACTCCCACCAGTTCTTGTGCGTCGAGGTCAGCCCGGACACCACCGTGCTCACCTTCTGCGGCTTCGCTGGATCGGTCACCTCCCACACCTCGTGGCCCGAGTTGGGAACCGAGTTGCCGAAGGTCCGCAGCAGGTACGTCCTGTCCCGCCGGTCGCACACGCGCGCCATCTGGGCGCCGCCCTGCTCGGGGCCGCCGGGCATTCCTGGGATGTGGGCGAGGTAGCGCGGCCGCGCGGGGTCGGTGACGTCGACGATCGACGTCCCGTTGTCTTCGTCGGCGCCGGTGAGCGGGTTGCGTGCGCGCCCGCCGTGATGGCCGACGTAGGCAATGAACCGTCCACGCTGCCGGTGGATCGTCGGCTGATAGGCCGATCGACCCTGCAGGTCGTCGTGGCCGACCAGCTCCATGTCGTGGGCTTCGGCGCCGTGACCGCGCGCCGGCGTCTGCGAGGACGCGGGCGCGACCCCGAGCAGCACCAGGACGAGGCCGAGGGGGATCAGCGAACACCGTCGTCGCCGCACGTATGCCTCTCCTCAGTCGAGCGTCAGCACGGCCTTGGCCGGGTAGCGCCGGTTCATGAGATCGTGCGCGACGCGGCCGATCTCTCCCCACGGCCGCTCCAGGCTGACGTGTGGCGCGAGCTGTCCCGCCGCCACGAGGCCGGCGAGCCGCCGGAGGCCCACCGAGGCCGGCTCCGTCCCGAGCTCGGCGAAGAGATAGAACCCATACAGCGTCACGCGCCCGGTGGCGAAGAACTGGCGCGCGTCGAACGTGACCTCGGCGGCGGCCGACACCCCGAGCGTGACGCACACGCCGCCACGCTCGAGGGCGGCCAGCGCCGTGCCGAGCGTGCGCCCGCCCACGGACTCGACGACGAGGTCGTGCTTGGGCGAGGGCGGGATCTCGTCGCCTACCATCACCTCGTGGGCGCCCAGCGCGCGCAGCGCCGGCGCCTGGTCCTGGCGCCGGGCGCTCGCCGTCACGCGCGCGCCGGCGAGCCGCGCGAGCTGCACCGCGAAGTCGCCGACACCGCCTGTCGCGCCCGTGACGAGCACGCGGCGGCCCAGGAGCGGCCCGCCCTTCGCGAGCGCGTAGAGCGCGGTGAGGCCGGCCACGGGGAGGGTCGCGGCCTGAGAGAAGGTCACTTTCTCCGGGAGCTCGGCCAGGGCGCGCGTGGGCACGGCCACCCGCTCCGCCCACGCGCCCTCGGGCAGGAGTCCGACGACGCGCGCGCCGACGGGCGGGCCCGAGCCGTCGGCCGCGGCGCGCTCGACCTCGCCGGCCAGGTCCCAGCCCGGGCGCCAGCCGGCTGCGGCCATGCCCGCGCGCCTCACCTCGCCGCGGTTGAGCGAGATGGCGCGCACGCGCACGAGCGCCTCGGCGCGGTCGGGGACGGGCTCGGCGACCCCGCGGATGGCGAGCCGACCCTGCGCTTCAGGACTGACGACGACGGCGTGGTTGTTAGAGCTCACGTCTTCTCGAAGTCGGTGCGCTCGTACACGGGCAACCCCTGGAGCTGGCGGCGCAGGCAGTCGAGCCCCAGCTCGACCGCGCCCAGGCGCACCCACTCGCGGCCCCCGAGGATGCGACTGCGCCGCGAGGCGGTCTCTCGCTCGGTCGCGATCGCCAGGCAGATGGTCCCGCCGAGCTCGATTCTGTCCGGCCCTTCGTCGAGATCGACCAGCACCGCGAGCGCGTGCGTGGCGCCGGTCGCCTCTCGCGCCGCGCGCGCCACGGCCTCGGCCGTCTCGCGGGTGAGCTCGCCGGCCGGGACGGCGCCCGCCAGGCCGACCGCTGCGCCGATCTCGGCGAGCGCGCGGCCCACGACGCCGCGGCGAAAGACCCTCTCCGCGCCCGGGAGGTGAGCGATGCGGGCGGCGATCTGCCCGCCCGTGAACGTCTCCACGGTCGCGAGCGACGCCTCACGCCTCGCGAGCTCCGCGAGGACGACGCCCTCGAGCGTCTGGTCGTCCTCCGCGAGGATGAAGTTTCCGAGCCGCTTGCGCACCTCGCGCTCCACCGGCCCGAGCTTCGCCCGGACGTCGTCCACGTCTCTGCCGCGCACGGTGAGCTTGGTTTCGAGCTGCGGATAGTGGGCGCGGAAGCCGAGCTTGACGCTTCCGTCCGGCACCAGCGCGTCCACGCCCGCGAGCAGGGTGTCGACGTGCGATTCACCGAGCCCGTACGAGTGGAACCGTTTCAGACGGATCGTCGCCTGGAGTCCGCTCTTCGCGAGCAGTCGCGGAATGATCTGCTCCTCGAGCATTCGCCGGAGCTCGCGCGGCACCCCCGGGGTGAAGAAGAAGCGGGCGCGGCCGATGTCGAGCGCGAAACCGCAGGCGGTGCCGATCGGATTGTCGATCACCTCGGCGGTCACGGGCAGCATCGCCTGCTTCGTGTTGTTCGGCGGCATCACGCGGCTGCGCCGGCGGAAGAAGTCCTCCATCCGCGCGAGCCACGCGTCGTTCAGTGAGAGCTCGACGCCTGCGGCCTGGGCCGCGACCTCCTGGGAGAGGTCGTCGACGGTGGGTCCGAGGCCGCCGTTGACGATGACGGCATCGGCGCGCTCCCCCGCCAGCTGGAAGGCGCGCAGCAGGCTCTCCCGGTCGTCGCCCACCGTGGTCTCCCACCGTACCGAGAGCCCGACGTCCTCGAGCTTCTGGCTGATGTAGGCGAAGTTGGTGTTGACGATCCGGCCCGTCAGGACCTCGTCACCCGTGCAGATGATCTCGATCCGCATCCCTGGGACAGGATCATACACTCTCATGTACCCTTGCGAACCATGAGCATCCCTGAGGCCCCGTCGCCGCTCGACGCCGCCCGGAAGCTGGTCCCCCAGATCCGGTCCTGCGCCGAGCAGACCGACGCGGCGCGTGAGCTCCCGCGCCCGCTCTTCGAGGCGCTCGCCGACGCCGGCCTGTTCCGCCTGGCGCTCCCGCGCGCCCTGGGCGGCGCGGAGCTCGACCTGCCGACCTACGTCCAGGTGATCGAAGAGCTGGGGAAAGCGGACGCCAGCACCGCCTGGGTCGTCAACCAGTGCGCGATCTTCGCGACCTACGCGGCGCGGATGCCGCGCGACGTCGCGCGCGTGATCTGGATCGACACGCCGCGCAGCGTCGTGGCGAACACGCCTCTCCCGAGCGCCCAGGCGATCGTCGTCCCGGGCGGCTACCGTGTCACCGGCCGCCAGGGCTTCAGCACCGGCTGTCGGCATGCCACGTGGCTGGCCGCGCACGCCACGATCGTCGAGAACGGCCAGCCGCGACTCGACCAGGGTCAGCCGGAGACGCGTTACATGTTCGTGCCGGCTGCCGACGCCGAGCTGCTCGACACCTGGCGCGTGCACGGCATGCGGGGCACGGGGACCCACCACTTCGCCGTGAAGGACGTCTTCGTGCCCGCCGAGCGCACCGTCCTCTCCGTGACGGCGCCCCTCGTCGAGGCCGGGCCGCTGTACAGAATCCCCCGCACGATGCTGTTCGCCTCGGGCGACGCCGCGGCCGCGCTCGGAATGGCGCGCACGAGCCTGGAGACGTTCTTCGAGCTGGCCGGCGCCAAGACGCCGCGCGCCATGCAGGCGCTGCTGCGCGATCAGTCGATGATCCAGGTGGGCGTCGGGCAGGCCGAGGCCCACCTGCGCTCCGGCCGGGCCTTCCTGACCGAAGCGGTCCGCGAGATCTGGGCCGCCGCGACGGCCGGCACCGTCACCCTGGACCACCGCGCGACGCTCCGTCTCGCCACGACGCACGGCATCCGGCTCGCGGCCCAGGTGATCGACACCGTCTACAACGCGGCCGGCGTGACGGCGGTTTACGACGAGAATCTGCTCCAGCGCCACTTCCAGGACATCCACGTGATCACTCAGCACCTGCAGGGTCGGCTCGCCCACTACGAGCTGGTGGGACGCTACTGGCTGGGCCTCCCCATCGACGAGATGCGACTCTAGGATTCCCCGCCGCGTCGTATAGAATTCCTGGCATGACCAACGGCCGACCGACCGCGCTGCTCCTCAACGTGGGTCACGCGCTGGACCACCTCTTCCTGCTCATCTTCGCCACGGCGGTGGCCGCGATCGCCGCCGAGTGGGGCATGGCCTGGCAGGACCTGATGCCCTACACGGTGGGGGCCTTCGTGATGTTCGGGCTCGGGTCACTGCCGGCGGGCCGGCTCGGCGACCTCTGGGGCCGGCGCGCGATGATGGTGGTGTTCTTTCTCGGGATGGGCGGCTGCGGGCTCTTGATCGCGCTGGCCTCGGGCGTCTGGTCGCTGGCGGCGGCGCTGACCCTGATGGGTGTCTTCGCGTCGATCTACCACCCGGTCGGCATCCCCATGCTCGTGCAGCACGCCCGGAACCCGGGGTTCACGATCGGCGTCAACGGTCTCGCCGGCAACCTCGGCATCGCGATCGCTGCGATCCTGACGGGCTTTCTGGTGAAGCACGTCGGGTGGCGCGCGGCGTTCGCGGTCCCGGGAGGCATCGCCCTCCTCTGCGGCCTCCTGTTCCTGGCGCTCGTGCCGCGGGAGGAGACGCCGCCGGCCAAGCGGCCGAAGAAGTCGATCGACCTGCCGCGCGCCGTGATGGCGCGCGTGCTCCTGGTGATGACCCTGGCGGCGATCTCCAGCAGCCTCATCTTCAACTTCACGACCAACGGCAACGGCCAGCTGCTGGCCGAGCGCCTCCGCGGACTGATCG
>Ga0209156_10000916_pt1 | contig 24732 bp, 14 predicted proteins | sample GraSoiAngelo_124_FD_185881 | JGI IMG/M metagenome (GOLD analysis project Ga0209156, IMG submission 185881) | Grasslands soil microbial communities from the Angelo Coastal Reserve, California, USA - 14_0927_05_20cm (SPAdes) (version 2) | ecosystem: Environmental > Terrestrial > Soil > Grasslands... | reverse complement strand
CACCTGGCTGGAATCTTCAACCGTGACGCCGTTAAAGAGAAGATTCACAACTTGCGGCATCGGCCAGCGGCCTGCTCCGGCGAGGAGGAGACGCGGCGGGCGTTGCTGCAAAAAAAGTTCCTTCAACGGCGTTAACTCGTGCAACATCGGTTTTTGGATCGGCGCCGGTAATTTTCCGAGTAACCCCTCGAGACGCTCGACGATGTGAAGCAATGCGGACCGGTTCACCTTCGGCAATGACCGGCGATTTGGTCACGAATGCAAGATGGCAAAAACGTTTTGTCGGCGGTCGCGCTGCGATTATAGAACGCTATGCAAATGAATTTCGAGGCTCTCTCGCGCGCGGCCACGGAAGCGCGCGGCCTGGCAATGGATGCGGTGCAGGCTTCGCAATCAGGCCATCTTGGCCTCCCGCTCGGATGCGCCGAGATCGGGGCGGTGCTCTACGGTTATTTGCTCAGAGCCAATCCAGATCAACCGCGTTGGATCAATCGCGACTATTTCATTCTTTCCGCCGGTCACGGCAGTATGTTTCTGTATGCCTGGCTGCATCTGAGCGGCTACGACGTTTCGATCGAGGACATCAAAAATTTTCGCCAGCTGCATTCGAAAACGCCGGGACATCCGGAATTTGGCGACACACCCGGCATCGAGTGTACCACCGGCCCGCTGGGGCAGGGCGTTGGCAACGCGGTTGGTGTGGCAATGGCTGCGAAAATGGCGCAGGCACATTTCAACACCAGCGAACATCGCATTTTCGACCAGCATATTTTTTGCTTGGCGGGCGACGGTTGTCTCCAGGAAGGCGTGTCGGCGGAAGCGAGCGCCTTCGCCGGGCATTTCGGGCTCGATAATCTGATTCTGATTTACGATTCAAATGCCATCACGCTCGATGCCATGGCCAAGCAAACGCAGAGCGAAGACACGCGCGAACGTTATGAGGCGTATGGATTCGATACGCAGGAAATCCAGGGCGACGACATGCAGGAATTCCTCGATGCCTGTAACATCGCGAAAGAGCGCAAAAACGGGAAACCGCAGTTCATCATCATTCATACCGTTGCAGGGAAAGGGATTCCGGAGATTGAGGGAACGGCGAAAGCCCATGGCGAAGCGGGCGCAAAATTTGTCGATGCCGCGCGAAAAAATCTCGGGTTGCCGGAAGAGCATTATTTCGTTTCAAAAGAGACGCGCGAATATTTCGCCGAACACAAAAAGAAACTGCTGGCCAATTTTGTGCAGTGGGAAAAGATCTGGAAGGGATGGCGCGAAAAAAATCCGGAGAAAGCGCGCGCCCTGGACGACGCCATCGATAAGAAAGTCCCGCAGGATTTGCTCGAGAAAATTCCGGCATTTCCCTCGGACGCAAAACTGGCGACACGCAAGGCGGGCGGCGAAGTGCTTCAGCCAATTGCGAAGGCGATGCCGAATTTAATCAGCGGCAGCGCCGATCTTTACGGCTCAACCATGAATTACATCAAGGAGAGTGGCGATTTCACTCGTGACAATCCGGGCGGCCGCAACATCCGCTTCGGCATTCGCGAGCACGGGATGTGCGCAATCCTGAATGGCGTTTCCTATCACGGAATTTTCCGGGCCTCGGGCGCGACCTTTCTTGTTTTTTCAGATTATGCCCGGCCCTCGATTCGGCTCGCGGCGCTGGCGCGATTGCCGAACATTTACATTTTCACGCACGACTCGATCGGCGTAGGGGAAGACGGTCCGACCCATCAACCAATCGAAACCGTGAGCGCGCTGCGTTTAGTCAGACATCTCGACGTAATCCGGCCGGGTGATCCCGAGGAAACCGCGGGCGCATTTGTTGCCGCCTGTGAGCGAATTGATGGTCCGACCTTGCTGTCGCTGACCCGGCAAAACGTGCCGATGCTCAACGAGATCGATGTGAAATTACGACGCGAAGGGGTGCGACGCGGTGGTTACATCGCGAAACAGGAAAGCGCACCGCTGGACCTGATCATTTTGTCGTGTGGAAGCGAATTGCAGCACGCGCTCGCTGCCGCGAAAGAACTGGGCGCGGGTACGCGCGTCGTTTCGATGCCATGCATGGAACGGTTCAATCGCGAAGCTGAAGAATATCGCGAAGAAGTTTTACCGAAGAACTGTCGCAAACGTGTGGCGATCGAGGCAGGTGTGCCGGAAATCTGGTATCAATACGTCGGTCTCGATGGAAAAGTAGTCGGACTGCACCGTTTTGGCCTGAGCGCGCCGGGCGCGGAAGTGATGAAGGAATTTGGAATCGACGCGCAGCATGTGATCGATGCCGCGAGATCGCTGTCGTGATTGTTAAATGGTTAAATAGTTACACTGTTAAACAGCTTATGATTTCCTTTGTTTCGGCGCGCATTCTTTTGTTCTGAGGAGGATAGGCTGCTAATCCTGTAGGTCTCGGCGGTTCGCCGAGAACAGAATCAGTGATCACCACGATAACATCCGCTAGAATATTGCCGGCAAGCTGCCGGCAATTGCAGGCTGGCAGCCTGCGCTTCCCGGAATCAAAAAACCGAACGCTCTCTAAATTCCGTCACCTTGTGGCGCGCCAAGGATGGGGTCGAATCCCTGCGATTATCGTCGTTAAGATAAGACGGTACATTTCCGAACCTGCCGCTACCGTGTTACGGTTGCGCTTCCCTCAAGGCGATAGGCCCGACATGTCTCGGCGTCATATGACCACGCCTTCAAGAGACACTGTTGTCCTTCAGGGAGACGATCCAGTGGAAGAAGCCGCCTCCATCTGGACGACAGTGCAGAAGAGTCCCACGCCAGCCTTAATCTGCCTTCGCGAGGGCTCTCAATCGAAGCAATAGCGCAAATCACCGGTTCTCCCTCGGCGTTATCGTAAGTAATGAGAACGGCGTCAGCGGGACCTCCTTTATCGGGCAAAAAGGCTTGCCCGCCGATTTGAACCTGTCCCGATTTCTCCTCACTAAGTTGAAATTCACCGAAACGCGGGGAGCCGCTCGATGCTGGGTCTGCCACGTTGCGGATAAGGTTCGATTGGAATAACTGGGGACGCAGATAGCCGATACGATTCAGGGCGTTGGCGGCCGTTTTCACTCTGCCATCATAGGGAAATACGTGCCTGGCCAGTTCTTCTCTTTCGGGCACGAAATTGATAAAGGAAACAAGTGCCTTGCCGTAAAGGCGCGCTTGCCGAATCACTGGCCAGACCGGCAGGTCCGCGAGAAAGCCAGCAAAAGTCGTGAGTATAAACGGGATAAGTAGGAAAAGGGACACTGCTTTGGTTATTAGTTGGCCTCGCACGGAGAATGAACGAGTCCAGTGCGAACGAACCAGCGGCGCGAGAGCGAGCAGAGCGATTGGCAACATCACTGCAAATGTCACGTAGCGAGAAGCTCTTGCCTGGTTAGGTCCAAATTCCAATCGTCCGATCATGGTCGAGACCGCGGCGCTCACTGCTACCATTGATAACATCAACCAGGGCAAAGCTTCGCCAATCAAGTTGCGATCATGGCGATTGCCCCAAAGATAAACTGCGCAGATCAGGAGTAGCAGGACCAGCAATCCGCCCATCCCCAAACCGAGAGACAGCGGGGGCACGTTCGTCCCGAAGGTGAAAGGACTTCCCAGAAAGATCAGGACATATACGCCGGCCGAACCTGGATGGCTAAGAGATCGCCACACGGACGGATGATGTGCCGGCTTTTCATAACCGTAAAAATACACGCATACTTCGAACAAAAACGCGCAGATCCAGATGGTCCACCATTTTTTGGACGATGTTGATCGCGTTTGCGCCAGCATTAGGAGAGGTGTGGCGAGCAACCAACTCGTCAAGCCGCTCGCGATCGAAAACGTACAGACGGTGCACAGCATGATTGTGAACACGAAATTGAAGGGAGGCCGTACGTAAGTTGCAACCCAGATGCACGCTGTGACACAGGCAAGGGGAAGAAGAAATCCAATTTGGAATCCCCAAAGAAAGTTTTCGCGACTAAGAGGACTAAACAGAAGTACGCTGGAGGAAAACAAGATCCAGAAGCCGGAGTCCTTCCAGCCACTGCGCCATGTCATTTGCCAAATATTGAAAAGGCAGACCAGGGCGAGGAACCAAATCACGAAAAGCTCGGCCCGCACGTTCCAATGCGTCAGCCGCCCAAGTCCAAAAAAAATCAGTCGAGGAAAAAGAATTCGATGTTCATTGTGCTGCGCGAAAAAGTCGGCAAATCGCAGACTACCGTCCGCCATTTTCTCAAAAAGCGGGGCGGTTCCGTCCCAGTGATCCCAGAATGGGATGTCGACGCCATCTCTGAGTATGAGCAAGCCAATTAACAGCGGAGGCGCGGCTATCAGCAGCAGCCTGGTTAGCCTCCCGATTGATCTAAGCGGCATCGCTCAGGTAACGTGATTCGTTAAATAGTTAAATAGGTTAAAACGGTAAAACGGGAGATGATTCCGATTTAACGTTTTAACGGTTAACGATTCAACGTTCCCTAAAACGCTTCCCCCGGTTCCCTCACGTTGCGCGCGCGATCTTCGAAACGGGTGAACTCCTTCAAAAAGGTCAGGAGGATTTCGCCAACCGGTCCGTTGCGTTGCTTGGCAATGATCAGTTCCGCTTCGCCTTCCTTCTCCGCGCGCGCCTCCTCATCTTCCTCATAAATCTCAGGCCGCACGAGTAAACCTACCAAATCGGCGTCCTGCTCAATCGATCCGGACTCGCGCAGATCGCTCAGCCGCGGTTTCCCTCCGGAACGGGCTTCGGGCTGCCGATTTAATTGCGCGACGACGATCACGGGAATGTTCAGTTCCTTTGCCAGCGCTTTTAAACCAGCGGAAATTTCGGAAATCTCGAGCTGGCGGTTTTCCTTGGCCCGACGCGTAGCCGATCGCAGGAGCTGCAAATAATCAATCAGGACCAACTCGATGTCCTGCTGCGTTTTCAGACGGCGCGCCTTGGCCCGCAGTTCCAAAATTTCCAGCGATGGACTGTCATCGATAAAAATTTTCGCTTCCGCCAGTTTCGATGCGGCCGCGGTCAGACTGGGAAAATCGCGTTCACCGAGAAAGCCATCGCGCACCCGCTGCAAATTAACGCGTGCGCGGGAGCAGAGCATACGCTGGACAAGCTGCTGGCTGCTCATTTCCAGACTGAAGACTGCGACCGGTTTTTTTTGAATTACCGCGACATGTTCGGCCACATTCATGGCGAGAGCGGTCTTGCCCATGCTCGGCCGGCCGGCAATGACGATCATTTCAGCCGGGTGCAATCCGCTGGTGAGTCGATCCAGTTCGATGAAGCCAGTGGATAATCCCGTGATTCCACCCTTCCGTTCCCACAGTTTCTCGATCGATTCGAGCGCCCCCATCACCTGTTCTTTCATGGTCAGGAGCTGGCCCTTGAAACGATCGTCGCCGACCTTGAAAATATTATGTTCTACTTCGTCGAGCAGCGGCCCCACTTCGCCTTGTTCCTCGTAAGCGCGGCGTACCCCTTCGGTACAAGTGATGATGATCTGGCGGAGGACGTATTTGTCGCGAACGATCTCGAGGTAGTAATCAATATTCGCTGCTGTCGGAACAAAGGTGAACAGACTGGTCACGAAGGAGGCGCCGCCGATTGTTTCGAGCACATTTTGGTCACGCAATGTTTGGGTGAAGGTAATGAGATCAATCGCCTGGCCCGCGCTCCATTGTTCGACCAGAACACGAAAGACCGTTTGATGCGCCGGAACGTAAAAGTATTCCTCTTTGATTTTCTCGACGCATTCCGGGATGACGTCCTGCGGCGCGATCAACATCGAGCCGAGCACGCCCTGCTCGGCTTCGACACTATGAGGGGGCGAGCGGTGAATATCCTGTGCCGAACCTGTGGGCGAGTTCTGAAAAACTCTTCCGCCACTCTGCTGCGCCAAGCCTCGGTCAGCGCCATTTCCCGCTGTCTTACGAGGCTTCTCAGGACCGCTTCCCTGAGAGCTCGGCATTTATTTGCGTCTTCGGAATAATCCTCGTTTCGGAGCAGACTCGGCCGATTCGGCCGGTTCCACCGCTTTGGCCTGCTCCTCATGCGCTGATTTAACTTCAAATTTGAAATTCACGGTTACATCGTGGTGCAACTTGATCGCCACTTCGTGTTCACCGGTTGTCTTGATCGGATGTTCGAGATGAATCTTATGACGATCAATTTCGTCGCCGATTTCATTCTTCAATCGCGTCACGATGTCCTGCGCCGTGATCGAACCGAACGCTTTGCCCGTCTCGCCGGTTTCGAGTTTAAAGATCACCCGCAATTTATTAATGCGACGGGCCAGCTCCTCCGCCTCATTCAACTCGCGGGCTTCGCGTTCGGCCCGTTTCTTTTTTAAATTCTCCAACTGGCGCAGGCTCGCCCGCGTCACCTCATGGGCCTTGCCCAGCGGCAAAAGATAATTTCTGGCATAACCGCGACGCACTTTCACGATGTCCGCCTCCGCTCCGAGGCCAGGGACATTGTCAGTCAAAATGATTTCAGTGGAAGGCATGAGAAGAATTTGTGCGTCTTTTTCCGGGCGCGGGAGCAGGATTATAGAATCAGCAGAGTCAGTGTCAATTGATTCAGCAATTTTCTTCCGGCTGCCGAGATCTGACCAGCGACAGCGTTCAACTTGAAGCTTCGCGTCCGTCATCCCGAACCGCGCAGACGGTAAGGGACCTCGCAAGCGGTTAGCGATTTCGCAAACTGTTTTGTGTGATCCATCGTGTATGAGGTCCCTCGCGTGCGCTTGGGATGACGGACTTGGAACGCGAAGGAATTTCTTCTTTTACCTGGGCCAAGCGCAATCAACCCAGAAGCTTTTTAGCTGGCTGCCGAAAAAGACAGGCTGGCAGCCTGCGCTCCCCAGAAGATTGCGACGCGGTATGCAGATTTCTACGTTAGATCATGCCCAGCTTCATCCGGCCCGCTTCGCTGATCATGTTCTGGTTCCACGGCGGATCCCAGACGAGCTGGACGTCGGCTTCATCCACGCCATCGATCGTCAGAATCTTGCCCTGGGCATCGTGGGCGATGGCCGGGCCCATTCCGCAACCCGGCGCGGTCAGAGTCATCTTCACATCTACCCGCGTGCTGCCGTCTCCCTTCTTCGTCAGTTTGCAATCGTAAACCAATCCCAGATCGACAATGTTGACCGGAATTTCCGGGTCATAACATTGGCGCAATTGATTCCAAACATCTTCCTCGGAAACCTCGCCATCTTTCGCTCCATTCGTGGATGCTGTTGGCTGCGATTCACTCTTTTCTAATCCGAGCGCGTCAGCATCTTTTTCCGCGACGCGGGACAAACCGAAGTTCGTTGCGACGGTGTAGCTACCGCCTAAGGATTGCGTGATCACGCCGGGCGTTCCCGCCGGAATCGTGATCTTTGTCCCCGCCGGGATTTGGATGGCTTCAATGTCGCGACTGGTACTGAATTCGGTGTTCTCGTACATGGTATTCTTTCCTAATTACTACGCTAATTGTGGTCGGCTTCGTCCGCTGGCGCAAATTTTCTCGCGACGCGTCGCAAGTGAATCGGGGTAGCGCACGCGTCTCGCGTGTGGGTTTCGGCGTCTCGCCGAAACAGTCTTTGCAGAAAAGTCCGCGATCGTGAGGACGCGATCGCCAACACGCGAGACGCGTGCGCTACCCGAAGGAAATCAGAGTTTCGTCGGCTCTTCCAGCAGTTCGATGACTCGTTTTAGCAGCCTCCCCGCGCCGCCGCCATCCAGGCTGCGATGATCGAAGCTCAAAGTGATTTGGGCTTCGGTCACGGGAACGAATTCTGATTTCGATTCATCCCAGCGCGGCGTCCTTTTTCCAACACCCAAACCGAGGATCATGGTTTGATCGGGCAGGGGAATTGGCGTGCCCCATTCCACTCCGAAGGTGCCGAAATTCGAGACTGCTGCGATTCCGCCGCTCTGCATTTCCGGGGAAATACGACGAGCGCGCCCGAGCGAAACTAACTCTTCATACTTGGTCATCAGATCAGCGAGCGACGTTTTATCGGCGTTGCGGATGATCGGCACAATGATTCCACCCTGCGCTTCAATCGCAAGCCCGATATCGATGCTGTTGGATTGCAAGACGCGCGCGCCGACCAGTTTTGCAGCCGCAGTCGGATTTTCTGCAAGGGCAACGGCGAGCGCACGCAAAGCATAAAGCGCCGGACCGGGTTTCGGGTCCCGTTGTTTACGATCCGTTAGAACAGGATCGAGATTCACCGACGACCCAATGGTCGCCAGCGGCCGGGACCAGCTTCGACGCATCGCATCGGCGACTCCGGCCCTGATGGCCGAGGCATCGCTCGTTGTCTGCGATTCCATCTGGCGCAAATAATTTTCCAAATCTTTGATCGTGACACGATTGCCGCTGCCCGTTCCGGCGATTCCAGCGAGATCGGCATTGGTTAATTGCAACTCCGCCATTCGCGCACGGACGCGTGGCGACAAAAATCCAGCCCCTTTTGCCGCAGCGGGAACGGGCAATCCGTCGGTCGGGACTTTTGCTTTGGCGCCGTTGCTCTTGGTTTTTTCCGCCTTTGCAGTTTCTTCGTTCCGTCCTGGAATTTCCTCGGTCATTTCGCGCTGCACGTCGGGCGGCGGCGCTTGTTTGGCGAAGCGGGCGGCGTCTTTTTCGCTTGCTTCAATGTAACCAAGGACCGCGCCGATCGGATACGTTTCCTTTACCTGGGCGTCGATCTTGGCGATTTCGCCCGCGCACGGTGTCGTCACGCCCATGACCGCCTTGTTGGTCTCGACCTCGATGATTTCCTGATCAGCCGCCACCTTTTGGCCCGGCTTCACGTTGATCGAGACAATCGTCGCCTCGGCGATTGATTCGCCGAGCTGTGGCATGATGATTGGAACTTGGGGCATGGTAAGTCAGGAAAAATTCTCCACACTGTCATCCCAAGCGAATGCGAGGGACCTCGCACAAGGTCTCGACCGATCGAGAGGTCCTTCGCTTTGTTCAGAATGACGACGTGGAAGCAATACTTCTGGTTTCATTCGCGTAGCAGTTGCCGCGCTTTCGCGACAATTGATTTGCTGCTCGGTCGGTGCGTCGACCAAAGATTTGGATGGTAGGGAATGGGAGTGTCCTTGGCGTTAATCCGCGCGGGCGCGGCGTCGAGCAAATGGAACCCTTCGGTCGAAACGCGCGCAATGACTTCCGCGGTCACACCGCCCCAGGGGAAAGATTCGCCAACTGCCAAAAGCCGGCCGGTTCTGGCGACCGAGGCCAGTACAGTGGCGGTATCGAGTGGTTTCACCGTGCGCAGATCGACTACTTCGATTTCGAATCCCTCTTTCGCGATCTCCTCAGCCGCGCTTAAAGATTCATGCAACATCGCGCTGTAGCTAACGATTGTTAGATCGCGGCCGGTCCGCGCGATCCGAGCTTTGCCAACTGGCAATCCGTCGTTCGGCAAACTGTCGGCCTTCAGATGGTAGTAAAGGTATTTGTGCTCGCAGTAAACCACCGGATCATCAATCGCGACCGCGTCGATCAGCATGGTATAGGCATCTTCCACCGTCGCTGGCGTCATTACGATCAATCCCGGATAATGCGCGTAAAGAGATTCCATCGATTGGGAGTGAAACGGCCCGCTTCCTTTAGTTCCGCCTGAGGGCAACCGCACCGTGATTGGAACCGGAATATTAGTGCGCCAGTAATGTGTCCCGGCGTTATTGAGAATTTGATTCAGGGCAATGCTGGAAAAATCAGCGAACTGCATTTCCACAATTGGGCGCATGCCTTCAAGCGCGGCGCCGATGGCCGTGCCTACCATGGCATCTTCGCTAATCGGAGTATTTAAGACGCGCCCGGGAAACTCCTTCGCCAGTCCTTTGGTAGCCTTGAACGCGCCACCGAAGCTTCCGCCCACGTCCTGCCCGTAAATGAAAACGCGTCTGTCATCGCGCAAAAGCTTCGCCTGCGCTTCGCGGATGGCTTCGAGATAGGTGATGCTCATGGCTTCGCCACGTTAAATCGTTGAAGCGTTAAACCGGCAAGCCGTTGTAACGTTATAACGAGTTAACGAATCACATCTGTTTTTCATCGTCATTCAATCGCGTCCACCAAATCGCGAGTCGAAATCGCGCACCAATCCTCTTCTTCGCCGGTGGGCACCGGTTCTTTTTGTGCGGCGCTGAAAGCATTTTCGACTTCCTCTGCCGCTTCCTCCCGCCAGCGCTGCAGCGTCGCAGCGTCAGTCAGCTCGTGTTCCTTGATAAATGCTTCCGTGCGTTGCAAACAATCAATCGCGAATGGTTCCTTGCGAATATCGTCCGTGACGTAACTGAAATCGTCGTGTTCTCCATGACCGGCCAGGCGCAGGATGGATGCGACGACTAGCTGCGGTGGGCGACCGGCGCGAGCGCGTTTCACCGCGGTGCCGATCACGTCGAGGCACTGTGCCAGATCAGTCCCATCCAGTTCATAACCCTCGAAGCCGTAACCGCGGGCGCGATCGACCAGGCTGGCGCAGGCGAACTCGCGCTCGTTCGGAGTGGAATAGGCGTAATGGTTATTGGTTGCGACTACCACCAGCGGAACGTGCTCGACTGCGGCGATGTTCATTCCTTCATGGGAGGCGCCGGTTTGCATTCCGCCTTCCCCAATTGTGGTTAGCCCGATAAAATTTTTCTCGCCCCGGCCACGCTTCGCCATGAGTGAGCCGACCACCACGGAAACCATCGCGCCCAGATGACTGATCATGGCCAGCTGGCCGTCGCGCGGGCTACCGCGGTGAATGTTGCCGTCGCGTCCTCGCATCGGTCCGGTTCGCGAACCAAGATAGGTGCGCGCGACATCGACCAGCGGTTCGCCAAAGGCCGAGCGACCGGCCTGGTCACGAATGAGGGGCGCGAAGATGTCCCCTTTCTGCAAAAAAATTCCGCAAGCGACGCTGACCGCCTCTTGGCCTTTGCCTACATAAACGCCGCCGGTGATCCGGCCACCGCGATACATACTGGCGAGTTTCTCTTCGAACATTCGGGTCAGCAGCATCCAGCGAAACGCCTCGAGATATTTTTCGTGGGCCGGCGCTTTCGATTGGGTTTTCTTCTTTGGGCGCGCCGTTTGCAGCATCGGACGATTGTAGCCAACATCAGGGCGGCTGCGCAAAAAATTTTCGCGTTTTACACCGGTGATCCCGAAGTCGCCGCCTCGCCCGAAGCTGATCTGGGGAGCGCAGGCTGCCACCCTGCCGTCGTCGGCAGCTTTGGCGGCGAAATGTCAGCATACACAAGTTGCTTTCGCAAAAGTGCAGGCTGGAAGGCTGCGCTCCCCAAAAGTCAACGTGCGGCGACCGAGCTGACGCGCGAATCTTCCTCCGCCATCGAAAAATGGCGCTGAGTAGGTTCCTCGATCGACGCGCTCGCGCCGTTCGCCTCCGCCTTTCGGGGCGGGGTCATCTTCATTCCGACCAGCTTGCTTACTCCGCGCTCTTCCATCGTCACGCCGTAAAGAATATCGGCTTTGGCAATGGTGCGCTTGTTATGGGTGATGATGATGAACTGGCTTTGCGAGACGAACCGCTCCAGCACCTTGATAAATCGATTGATGTTGGATTCATCGAGCGGTGCATCCATTTCATCGAGGACACAAAACGGACTCGGGCGCACCATGTAGATCGCGAACAAGAGTGCGACCGCTGTCATCGTCCGTTCGCCTCCGCTCAAAAGCGAGATGCTTTGCAATTGTTTGCCCGCTGGTTTGGCGATGATTTCGATTCCGCAATTCAGCGCATCGTTTTCATCCATTAATTGCAAATCGGCGCGGCCACCGCCGAAAAGCTCGGCAAACATCTCCCGGAAATTCACTCGCACCTGCGCAAATGTTTCGGCGAAAAGTTCCTGGGTGGTGGAATTAATCCGAGCAATGACATCAAGCAGTTCGCGGCGCGAATTCGTCAGATCGGTGTTCTGCGTTTCCAGAAAACGATAACGCTCTTCCAGCTCGTCGTATTCCTGGACCGCCTCAAGATTGACCGGGCCCATGTTTTCGAGCTGGCGCGCGAGGTCGGCGATGAGTTTTTGCTGATCTTCTTCCCTAGTCGCGGCCGCGGTTACAGGTTCCGTTTTTTCTTTCGCGCGCTTGAGCTGCGCCTGCAGAACTTTTTCGTGTCCCGGCGCGTCGGGCTCGAACTGACGCAAATCAACCCGATAACGTTCCATTACGTGCTCGGTCAGATGCTCGATCTGAAGTCGCAATTGCGTTTGCCGTACGGAATGGGTACCGCGTTTCTCCTGTAATTCGCTCAAACGATCACGCATCACTCGTAGCTTCGTTTCATCGGAGTTAATCGTCTCTAATTGGCTGGCGCGTTCGGCCACCAATTTCAAAATCTCCGCTTCACGCCAGGTGCAGTCCTGTTTTTGCTGGTCGATCGCATTCCTCGCTGCGTCGTCTTCCGCTGCCTGTGTAACCAAACGCGCTTCGTAATTTTCAATGTCGGCCCGCCGGGTTGCCATGAGCTCCGAAAGCTCAGTCTGGCGCGCCAGCATTGGTGCGCGCTGCGCTAGCAAATTCTGATGTTTTTGCTCGTGCGTTGCAGTCGCGATGCGCAGCTCCGCTAACCGCACATTCGCCTCTTCTTCCTCGCGCGATGCCTCGTCCCGTTGCCTTTGAAGGAGGGAAACCTCCTTTCGATCGCGAGCGGTCTTTTCTTCAAGTTGCGCGCTTTGCTCCTCGAGCTCCTGAGTCTGCGCGTCTGCCGCTGCGATCTGTCGTTCAAGAGTTGAGCGTTCGAATTCGAGCGACTCCAGTTCGCGCTCCGCCGAATGCTGTTCGCGCTCCAGTTCGGAAGTCTTCGAGATTGATGCAGTTTGCGCGGCCTGCGCCTCTTGATGCAAGGCGACCGCTTTTTCCAGTGCCGACGTGCCCGCGGCGATCTGTGATTCCAGCGCAACACGCCGCCGCTCAACTATGGCCTGTTCACGTTTCAAATCGATTAGCTCCCTTGCGATCGCATCGATCCGCGCCTTGCGCTCAAGCAACGAATCTGTCCGCACCTTTCCACTCCCGCCGAAGAGAATTCCTTCGTGTGAGATGTACTCGCCAGGCAAAGTGGCGGCTGCGATCCCGGAATTTTTCGCGATCGCATTCAACGCTTCCTCCAGATTTTCAAACAAGGCGACGTCATGGAGCAGCCCCTTCACCAACGCCTCAAGCGGACCGGGGGTCCGCACTTTATCAGCAGCCCAGGCGATCGCATTTTGCGGCAAATCTTTAGAAGCCGGACGATCGCGATGGTCGAGTCGTTCGAGAACAAGTGCGGCCTGACCGGACTGTTGTTGATTCAAATAAGAAACGATTTCCGCTGCGCGCGCGTTGTCGCGCAAAACCAACGCATGCAGATTTCGGCCCAACGCAGCTTCGATCGCACGGACGAATTCATGCGAAACGTCGAGCTGGGCCGCCAGCGCGCCAGCAAATTCAAACTCTTTACTCTTCAACAACGCTTGCGAACCTTGCACCAGTCCTTCGCCTTCTTCGTTAAGCTGGCGCAACACTTCGTGACGAGATTCTTTTTCGGCAATCGCCCGGTCGATTGCGGCTAATTTTTTCTCGACTTTGGCCAGCGCGCTCCGGTTCTGGCGCAGCGTTTCCTCCTGTGAACGGACACGTGCGAAAAGTTGCTCAACTGTTTGCCGCTCCGAGTCTGTTGCGGCGCGCGCCTCTGTCACTTTGGCTTGCAACGTTTGGTGGCCTGCGCCAGCCGCCTCGATCCTGGCACGGCGCGTCTCGGCATCGCAGTTGGTCACATCTCGCCGTTCGCGCAATTCGCGCAAATCTTCCGCGATGGCGGCCAGTCGAAGTTCATCTTTCGACAAACTCATCTGCACATCGCGTAGCTTCTGATCCGAGGCGTGAAAAACTTCGCGCCGCTTCCTGGCGTCCTCGGTCAACTGCTCGAGTTGTTGGTTCTTTTGCTCAAGCAGTCGTGCCGTCTCTTCCAACAGTGCATTGGCGGATCCGATTTCCGTGTTTTGTTCGCGCAATTTCGTTTCCGCCGATTCGATTTCGCGCTGGCTGCGTTCGATCCATTGCCGCAACTCTGCGCCATGTTTTTCGTTGAACTCGATCCGGTGACGATGCGATGCGATCTCATTTTCGAGTTGCTGCACCTTGGCCCGCGCGTCAGTGATCTTTTCGTCTGCAGTGTCGAGTTCGCGGCGCGCCGCCGCCAGCTTCGCTTCGCCGTCGTTGATTTCATTGCGCGTTGCCTGTTCCGTGTCCGATACGCGCGCGATCTCGGTAGTGCATTCGTTGAGTTCCTGCTCGAGGCTCTGCAATTTGCGATGTGAAAAATGGGTGTCGAGCATTTGCAAATCCGCATGCAGCGCCTGATATCGCCGCGCCTTGCCCGCCTGTCGTTGCAGCGAACCAATTTGCCGCTTCACTTCCTTAATGATGTCGCCAATGCGCAACAGATTCGCCTCGGTCGCTTCCAGTTTGCGGAGCGCTTCTTTCTTTTGCGTTTTGTATTTAGTGATTCCGGCCGCTTCTTCAAAAACGCTGCGCCGATCTTCGGGGCGCGAACTCAGAATCAGGTCGATCTTGCCCTGCTCCATGATGGAATAAGCGGCGCGACCGACGCCGGTGTCGGCGAACAAGCTGTGGATGTCTTTTAAGCGGCACCCCGTTTTGTTCAGGAAGTATTCGGAATTGCCATCACGGTAAATGCGTCGCGTTACCCGCACCTCATGCCAGTCGACCCCGAGCTCTTCTGTGCACTCGGTGAAATTCAACGAAACTTCAGCAAAACCGAGCGGCTTACGGGACTCGGCGCCGTTGAAAATGACATCAGCCATTTCGCCGCCGCGAAGCGATTTGGCAGATTGTTCACCCAAAACCCAGCGGACAGCGTCGCAGACGTTGGATTTGCCGCAGCCATTGGGGCCGACGATCGCGGTCACGCCTTCGTGAAAATTGAAGGTCGTTTTGTCGGCGAATGATTTGAAGCCAAAGAGTTCGAGCGATTGAAGATGCATTAAAATGCCGGACGGCGCCGAGGCGCCTGGTTGTGGTGAATATAATCGCAAGAACGCGCTCGCAAGGCAAATCTATACAATTTGGCGTAGACGGCTGGCGCCAAACTACTATATTTGGTGGTGCAAGGACTCCTCTTGTCTCCTTCGGGTCAGGTATGAAGCGAAGCCGTGTCTTCGCGAACCGAGCTCTAAGACGCGTCTCAGGTTGACCGCAGCTTTGTTCGCAGGAAGTAAAAAACCGATGCGATCGCCAGCACAATTCCATTCACTTCAAATTCCCATGCGGTTGCGTGCGCGAGAATCCAGATGATGGCGACAATCGCGAGGGCGGGCACGATTTTCATCCCGGGAAAGTTGAAGGGCTGAGCGCCGTCGGCGCGTACGTCGCGTTGGACCAAAAACCAGCAGGCCGCGCAGCAGAGCAGATACATCAGAAGAACGGCGACGTTGGAAAGGACCGCCAGTTTTTCAAACGTGCCGGTGACGGACAGGGCGAGAGCGAGCACGGCGTAGGTGATGATGGCGATGTCAGGCGAGCGATAGCGCGGATGGACGTGCGCGAACCACTTCGGCAACGCGCCATCGCGGCCGAAGGCGAAGATCATGCGTGGCGAACTGAGGATGTCGCTGGTGACGAAACCGAAGGCGGAGATGGTTGCGCCGGCGAGCAGAATGGTGCGACCGATGTTGCCCAGAAATAGGGCGGCCGCTTCGGCCAGCGGCGCGTCTCTGTGATTGGCAAGATCGACACCGAGAGTTCCCTGCGCCACGAGCTGGATGAGAATGTAGATGATGGTGGTGATGACGAGCGCGAGATACGCCGAGCGCGGTACGGTACGCGCCGGATTTTTCACTTCGCCGCTCGGAATTAATGCAACTTCGATTCCCACAAAGGCGAAGATCAGCAGGATAACAGCGTCGCCTAACGGTTTGCTACCGGGCCAACCGGGCCAGCTGAGATTTTGCGGATTAATGAAAAAGATTCCGACGCCAATGAACAGAAGTAGCGGGAGAAGTTTCGCAATCGTGATCGTCGTGACCGCGCCCGCGCCTTCGCGCACGCCGCGAATGTTGATGAGCACGAGCACGCCATAAACCGCAAGCATCACAACGATGCGCATCACTGGTCCGCCGAGAAATGGGATGACCAGCACGATTGAATTCGCAAGCACATTCACCACGCCCGCAACCGCGCCCAGCGCAGTCAGAAAGTAAAGCATGCCGGCGAGGAACCCGACGTATTTGCCGAACGCGACTTCGACATACGCGTAGAGTCCGCCCGTGAGCGAGACACGGCTCCCCGCGATGGCAAAACAGGTGACGAACAAAACCATCGCGATTGCGCAGCAAATAAATGCCAGTGGCGCAGCCGGCCCGAGTCCTGCCGCGACCGCCGCGGGAATCACAAAAATTCCTGCGCCGATGGTCGAGCTAACAATGTTCGCGGTGAGCGCGGGAATTCCGATGCCGCGGACAAGTTGATGATCGACCTGCTCCGCTTGTTGGATCGACAACGTCTCGTCAGCCATGGCGGGCATGGTGCTTCATTCAAGCGCGCGAAACAAGAGCGACGATGAGGTGGATTGAGCAGTCCCCTGCTCGATTGCTAAATGTGTGGAACGGTCATGGAAAAATCTGCATCAGGAAACGTCATTTTGATATTATCGGGGGATGTTCACTCTGCGCAGCTACGCGAGCCCAATCGAAGCCGGAATGGCAAAGTCAATGTTGGAGGCACACGGTATTTCGTGTTCTTTGGCTGACGAGAACGCGAACGTTTATGGCGGGGCACCTTTCGCTATGCCGGTTCGGCTGTTGGTCAGCGAAGATCAAGTTAATGAGGCAAAACAAGTCCTCGAAGACGCAGAAAAACTGGCGAGGAGCGATGCGGCGGAGAGAGAACTTTCTATGAAAGAGACCGTTGCTGAGATTTTAGACGAGCTAAAGAAGCTTCGCAGTAAGGTTGAAACAAATACTACGCTCGTCGTTCTCTTGTTTGTTGGTCTTGCTTTCTACATTTTCATCGAACTGAAATCGTCGTCGGCTCCAGCGCGCTCACGTCAAAGCCAGACCGAAACGTGGAGGTCAGCTTCGACGGCAATGGATAATATGGATTACGATAAAGCCACCGAGATTGCCCAGCATCTTACGGACAAGAATCCGACGTATTATTACGGCTATTCTTATCTCGGTTATATTGCTTTGGAGAGAAATCATTTGAAGGAAGCAGAGGGCTATTTCGCTCGCGCCTACGAGCTTTTCCCGACCAGCGACAATGAGCAAAAACTCCAGGCAGTGCGCAAACGGCTAGAGATCGAACATGCCAGATAACGCTGGGGCCTGTTCGTCACGTCGAGCCCCACGGCTGCGGGATAGCAGAGTCTCGTAAGCCATGCCGGGCGCGCGAAACGGACGATCATGGCACAGCGGTTTCCAAATCGGCGGGCAAGATGACCATCAGCCCACCCCCAGGATGGCTGTGCTACTCTTAGCCGCTGACCTTACCCTGGGCGTTCTCCAAGTCACGTCGAAACCGTTTGGCACAGTCGAGAAACGCGGCTTGAACGGCTTGCAATTCTGAAGTGCGTGCACTGACCGCCTCTTCCAGAGCGACGCGGCGATTATCGAGCAACTGATGAATGCGGCGGGTCTCGAGCAAATTCCGAATACGCAAGAGCACTTCGATGTAATCAAATGGCTTGTGCAGAAAATCTGTCGCTCCGCCGTGCAAGGCTCTGCGTTTGGTTTCCTCGTTAACGTCGGCAGTAAGGACGATGATCGGTAAGTAGACTTCACTGCGGTCGGCACGCAAGGAGTCAAGAACAACAAATCCATCTACATGTGGCATGAACAAATCGAGCAGGATCAAGTCTGGATCGAACTCGCGGCAAAGTTCGGAGACGCGGCGGGAATCAGTCGTTGACTTGAGATCGGTGTAACCCTGGTTGCCTAATATATCTTCCAAAAGAGCGACATTAGCAGGTTCGTCGTCCACGATGAGGATTCTCATTTTCACGTAGGCGGCGAGGTCGCTTCGCCATTCGGTAGTGTCCATATGTGTGAGTCAGCTTGCTGTGTTGATTTAGTTCGATTTCCTCGCGAGCGGCTTCATCTGTTAACTGATCACGCTCGCTAAAGGACTTTCGTTCGGTTTTTGGATTGGGGTTTTGAAATCGGTTGACGGCCATGCCGATTCCTCGATCACCCGCGAAAATTTGGTAATGTCCAGTGGTTTGGTCAGATAATCGCGCGCACCGGCACTCATGAATTGTTGAATCTGGCGCGGGGTCGCATCGGCACTAATGACAATCACAGGGATATTTCGCGTTGTTTCCGCACCCCGCAGTTGCGAGAAGACCTCCCACCCGTTCAGATCCGGTAGATGTATATCCAGTAAAATTAGGTCCGGTGAATGTTTGCGGGCTAAGTCCAGGCCAAGCCGGCCCTGCATTGCGCTCAGCAGTTCGACTTGCGGTTGCTGGCGAAGAATTTCCTGAACGAGATTGAGGTTGGAAAGGTTGTCTTCAATGTAAAGGATCGTGCGCTTGCCGGCAGCGGAGTTCCGGTCCCTCAGAGGTTCATCTTCATTGTCTGCCCGCTCCGTGATTGACGGCGGCTCGGCCCGGGGAAGATCGACCCAAAAGGTGCTGCCGCGTCCGATCGCGCTACTAGCCCCTATACCGCCCCCCATCGCGTGCATGATACGGGCAGAGAGAGCAAGGCCGAGGCCAGTGCCTTCCACCGCAGACTGCTCCGCCCCCAGACGGTCAAACGGCGTAAATAGCCGCGACAGTTTTTCGCTGGCAATGCCCGAACCCATGTCGCTAATCACGGTCCGCATGGTGCCTTCGCCGGAAGATCGATAGGAGATTGAAACTTTGCTCTTCTTTGGACTGTACTTTACTGCGTTTGAGAACAAATTTAGCAAGACCTGCTTGAAACGCTGAATGTCGGCTAATACATGAACCGGCGGATCGATCCGGACGGGCGCGCTAAACTCAATCCCGCGCTCGGCCGCGAGTGGACGCATTATATCAAGCGCTTCGTCCAAGACGTCAGTGAGATTAACGGCCTCCAAGCACAACTGCATCGCACCGGCTTCGATCCGGCTGATATCCAGGATTTCATTGATCAAGTTGAGGAGGTGACGACCGGCACCAGTGATATGGCCGGCACGGGTGCGAAGGGCCCCGACGGGACTCTGTTTTTCAATGAGCTGGCCAAATCCAAGAATTGCGTTTAGCGGCGTGCGCAACTCGTGGCTCATGCGGGAAAGAAACTCGCTCTTGGCTCGGTTCGCTCGCTCCGCCTCCTCCTTGGCGGTTTGTAATTCGCGTTCGACGCGTTTGCGATCGGTGGTGTCGCGGATTGCGGCCATCGCCAGGTTGCCCTCGTTGGTCTCGAGCGGGCTTAGACTGATCTCGATCGGAAACTCCTTCCCATCCTTGCGTGCGCCAAACAAGTCGATCCCGGCACCCATTTCACGGCTGTGGGGGTTTTTGAAAAAGTCCCGTCGATTGCCAGAATCCTTGCCATGAAAACGTTCGGGCACGAGGACCTCAATCTCTTTTCCGAGCAGTTCCTCGCGCTGATAGCCGAAGATTTTTTCGGCCTGCGAATTTACCAGCACGATCGAGCCTTCGCCATTGACGATGACAATGGCATCGGGAGCGGATTCAAGCAGCGATTTGAATTTTTGGTCGGCCTTGCTGCGCTCGGTGATGTCCTGAGACGTTCCAACGATTCGAACGACCTTGCCGGTATTGCCTACAACGGTACGGGCCAGGCTATGCAGGAGCCGGCTCTCGCCGTTTGGCAGAATAATCCGACACTCGATCCCGGTGGATTCATGGCCCGCCACTAATTTCTTCAACCACTTGCGCACCCGCTTCCGGTCGTCTTGGTGAACCGAGCCCATGAAACGATCGTAGTTGGCCGGGAATTCATCCGGCACGAACCCAAATAACCGGTACTGCTCCTCCGAGCAGAATACCTGGTTGCTGAGTGTGTCCCATTCCCAGCTTCCCACATGAGCAACTCTTTGTGCCTCCGCCAAGCGCGACTCGCTAAACTTGAGGGCGTCTTCAGCTTGTTTGCGTCTGGTGATGTTCCGCAGAATTCCCGTATAAAATTGGCCCTGGTTTGTTTTCCATGAGGACAGGGTGAGCTCGATCGGAAATTCAGCGCCATCTTTTCTCAGGCCTTCGAGCTCGACTGGCTTGCCGACGACGCGTATTTCCCCTCCGGCTTTGAGGCGCGCCATAGTCTCGCGGTGCATGCGGTGGTACCGCTGAGGAATAATGGTGTTGAGTGGTTTCCCGATTGCCTCCTTTTCATTATAGCCAAAAATTGCTTCGGCTCCGGGATTCCAAAAAACGATGTTTCCGCTGTCATCCGCCGAGACAATCGCGTCGCCGATGGAGTGGGTGACGGAGCGAAGTTTCGCTTCCGAAACGCGCAGTCCATTCTCTGCAACTGAGCGTTCGGCAATCTCGCGATGTAGCATCGCGTTGGCCGCGACCAGCTCGTGCGTCCGTTCCGCGACCAAAACTTCGTCGCGTTGGCGATGTCCGGTCACAACAAGAAGGAATGCGCCAAGTAGTCCGGTAAAGAGCAAAGCGACAACAGGCACGCTCCACGACTGCCAGGCGCGGTGGGCAAGCAAATACTCAGGCGAGAGGGCGGATTCCAATGACCACTTCCGGCCAGCCATTTCAATGCTTGTTTGCATCTGCAAAACTGCCGGCTTCACGCGCTCGGTTGAATTCCGGAAAATAATCTGCTTCGTCGAGGGTGGGTTCTGATCGAGGAATCGCAACTGGAGGCCGTTTTGATCGACTCCCTTAAGCGATTGAGCTATCACGTCCCCGATTCGAAAAACTGCGGCGACGTAGCCTTCCAATCGGTGCTGCCGCTCTTCAACGGTATCGTGAGAAAGGCCATTGGTGTAGATTGGCAAGTAGACTACGAAACTAGGGGCTGTGCTCTTCTCCTGAATGAGTTCGGTTTGTTTGGTAGCGCGGGCTTCTCCCTTATCTCTTGCCCACTCGAATGCTTCGCGCCGAACCGGATCGCAGGCGATATCAAATCCCAGCGCTTTCTCATTCCCGAACAGGGGCTCGATGTAGCGGATGACAACGTACTCGTCACGCTGACCCGCCGAAATCAGTTTTTGCTGCGCATCACGCTCGGTCAGCTGAAAAGTTCCGAGCCCGTCACGGCGGGCCGCCTCGATAAAAGCCGATACTTTGGTTCGGGGGACGCGTGCATCCCACGATAGCGATTGGATTCCGGGATGATCGGCGATGTCTCTCGCCACAAACGAACGAAAACTGCCCTGGCTTACTGCGGGGGAGCTTGCAAAAAAGTTCTGGATCGAGCGCAGGACGTCGAGATAACCTTCAAAATCGCTCTGGAGTTTTTGGCTGAGATTCTGGGTTCGCTGCTCGAACTCCATCTTGATCCGCCCTTGTTCCCATCGGTTGGTCTGGAAAAATAGAGCCACTACCACGGCAAAGGTTAGGGCCATCGGTAGCGTAACGGAAAGCTTACGGCGCCAATCCGCGGTGCGGAAGGTCCAGATCAGGACGAGCGGGGCGAAGATCAGGGTGCCGATTGAATCGGCCACGTACCAGGTAACCCAGTTTGTTAAGAAATCAGTGGAGGAAACAACGCGGCCCAACCAAAGGGTTGTTATGGCGCAGGTGGGGGTGATTACGCAGCTCGCCGACGCAACCAGAGAAAAACGGGCAACCTCCTTCTCAGTGGCCAGCGCTGTTCGTATCCCGACGAAACGGCGCACCAGGAACGCTCCTGCTACCGCCTGCAAGGCGGCGGCCCCGGCGATGAAGGCCGGGACCGCAATCGATTTTACGATTGCGCCAAAGGTGGCCGTATCGAGTGACGTCCAAAAATGGACGAGAAACGATCCGATGATAACGCCGGGCCAGGCGCGATTGCCTAAGAGAAGGATGCAGCCAAGGGCGAGGCCCGCCGCAGGCCACACCGCAGTCACATAACCGGGGGGTATGGCCAGGAGAAGCGCTAACTTGCCTGCTACGAAATAGATCGCCGCGGTGGCCGCGATGCCGCCAAGCCGTCGGATGGTGGAAAACCGGTCGGGGGGCGCGGGGCCGCTATGAGACTGTTCCGTGATGCGCCCGGGAGACATCGAATCGTCTGCGCGCAGGAGATATGCCACACCGCGAAGCTTTTCATCGTTTTAGAATCCAGCAGCAATTCCCCTCCCAAATCAGTAACCCGCGGCCTGACCATCCTTGCGCGATTCGCTCGCGCCGACGTAAATGCGCTGACCATCGCGCCTCTCTACTTTTATGGCTTGGTAGCCACCGTAGCCACCAACGTCAAAACGCACATCGTGACCCCGTTTTTTCAGATCGCGGACGGTTTCGTATGGGATCCCGCTCTCGACTTCAACATAGCCGCCGCTCGCCATTTTCTCACCAGTTGGTTCGCTATCGCCCTCATGCTGCCAGCGCGACGCGTCACCCGCTTCCTGCACGTTTAAACCAAAATCGATCTGGTTAGTCAGGACCTGGACGTGCCCTTGTGGTTGCATTCCACCGCCCATCACGCCGAAGGCTTCCCACGGTTTTCCATCTCTCATCACAAAACCCGGAATGATGGTGTGGAAAGGACGTTTACCTGGGGCATAAGCATTGGCGTGGCCGGGTTCCATCGAGAAAAGCTCACCGCGATCTTGAAACATGAAGCCGAGTCCCGGCACAACAATCCCGCTGCCCATCCCGCGGTAATTGCTCTGAATGAGCGAGACCATGTTGCCCTCATCGTCCGCCGTGCACATGTAGATGGTGTCGCCGTCGTCCGGCGGGGGACGCTTTGGCGTTGCGACGGGCTCCTGCAGTGGCAGCCGTGTCGGCTGCGATATTGTAGCGTTTGCAGGCGGCACGCCTGCCTCTACAGTCTTCGCCGCGCGATTCGGATCGATCAACTTCCGTCGTTCCGCCGCGTATTCCTTCGAAAGCAAACCGGCGAGCGGAATTTTCACGAACTCCGGATCGGCGTAAAATTTGGCGCGATCCGCCCACGCAACCTTCTTCGCTTCGATCATGAGGTGGAGTGTTTCGGCTGAATTGCGCCCCATCGATTTGAGATCGAAATCTTCGAGAATGTTTAAGATCTGGAGCGTGGCGATGCCCTGTCCGTTCGGCGGCAACTCGAAGACCTCGTAGCCGCGGTAGTTAGTCGAGACTGGATCAATCCACGTCGAAGTGTGCTTCTCGAAATCGGCTTTGCGCAGAAAGCCGCCGTTCTCCTGCATGAACTTATCGATCTTGTCTGCAATTTCGCCCTTGTAAAAAGCATCCCGACCTTTTTCTCCGATCAATCGCAAAGTCTTCGCCAGCGCGGGATTTTTGAAAATGTCTCCTTTTGCAGGCGTCCGGCCTTTACCATCGAGCGTATAAGTTTGGAGAAACGCGCCGGGTAGATCTTTGTAAAGTTCCGGCCCAAAATGCCAGTAAAAGGCAATTAGCTCGGTCACCGGAAAACCTTCGTCGGCGTATTTCGCAGCCGGCGCGAGGTCGTCACTGAGCTTGAGTTTGCCGAATTTCTTATGCAATTCGCTCCATGCAGCCACCGTTCCAGGCACGCTGATTGGGAGCATGCCGCGTGGTGGAATCGTTTTGCGGCCCAATTTGTCGAGCTCCGCTTTCATTTCTTCGTAGCTCAGGCCCAGCGGAGAGCGGCCACTGCCGTTGACCCCGTAAAGCTTGTTTTCTTTCGCGCTGTAAACGATGGCAAAAAGGTCGCCGCCGATTCCGTTCGAGACCGGTTCCATCAAGCCAAGAGTGGCGTTGGCCGCGATCGCGGCATCGACCGCACTACCGCCGCGCTTCAAAATATCGAGTCCAACTTGTGTGGCCGCCGGCACACTCGTGCAAATCATTCCGTGCCGTGCCAGGACTTCTGATCGCGTGGCGAAAGGCTTTCCGGTGATGCGATCGATCTGGGCGAGCGAAATCCCAAAGAATGCAACCACGAGGAGACAAACGACAGCGAAACGGAGCGATACGACCACGTGTTTATGCTAGCACTGTCGTCATCCCGAGCGAATGCGAGGGACCTCTCGATGGTCATTCACCCACAAGTTCGGATAAAGTGCGACCAACTGTGAGGTCCCTCGCCGTTTTGCGGCTCGGGATGACGCCCCGTTACCTTAAAGGTTTTGCCACGGGATCCCTCCCACTTTCGCATAAAGCTACGGCGAGGCAGGCGACTTTCGCTCGGGATGACAAACGCCTTTGCGTCGCTACCGTCCCCCATGCGTGCAAGTCATCTCCAGGATTTTTACCAATTCCTCCGCTTCCCCAGCGTCTCGACCGACGATCATTACACGGAAAAAGTAACCGAGTGTGGGCATTGGCTGGTGGAAAAGCTGACCGAGATCGGTTTGTCCGCCAAACTTTGTCCCACGCCTGGCCATCCCGTGGTTTGGGCGCACAACAAACAACAACGGGGCCGCCACACCGTTTTGATCTATGGTCATTACGACGTCCAGCCACCCGATCCAGTCCGCCTCTGGGATTCCCCGCCATTTGAGCCGGTTTTGAAAAACGGTTACGTCTTCGCGCGTGGCGCGACCGATAACAAAGGCCAGATCCTCTCACACATTCTGGGAGTGCAGGAGCAAATCGAGGCTGCCGGCGATATCCCGGTGAATCTGCATTTCGTCATCGAAGGCGAAGAGGAGAT
>Ga0209156_10000915_pt1 | contig 24735 bp, 22 predicted proteins | sample GraSoiAngelo_124_FD_185881 | JGI IMG/M metagenome (GOLD analysis project Ga0209156, IMG submission 185881) | Grasslands soil microbial communities from the Angelo Coastal Reserve, California, USA - 14_0927_05_20cm (SPAdes) (version 2) | ecosystem: Environmental > Terrestrial > Soil > Grasslands... | reverse complement strand
GGTTCGTTTGCGATACCGGAGCCGGCGTGCATCCACTGCAAATCGATTTGTATTGGGGCGAAGATGAACCGCGGGGCGCGATCGGGCGGCAACGTGCGCGTCCACACGGGACTTGGATGGAATACGCATTTGAGGTGGAAGTGACGGTGGAGCGCTAAGGGACCGCTTGTACCTACACATTCACTTTTACTTAATGGCGACGGTGCGTTCAGAGTGAGAGCGTAAGTGCAGGTTCAGTTGTAGAGGGGGCTTGTGCCAGGCGTCCGTTGTGCGTTATTCGGCGCTTGATCCGAGTGCCCCTGCAACTTGCGGTTCTGGTTTTGTTTGCATTCATCAGTAGCTCGCTCGCCTACGGCCCGCTGGGTCACGAAATTGTCGGCGCGATTGCCGATCGCAAACTAGCCGGGACGCTGACGGCGGAAAAAATTAAAACACTTCTCGATGGCATTCCGCCGGAACGGGCTTCCTTAATTGCGAACGACATCAAGAGTTGGGACAAGAATGGGCCCGATGATCGGCGTCGAATTCATTTTTTGGCGCATCCGGAGATCGAGCAACAACTGCACGATTTTTGGAAAGCGAATCCACCGAGCCCGGATGCCAGCGATACCACGCCGTCCCATCATTGGATGCATTACACCGATGTGCCGGTGCTTGATGCCGAGGAATATGGCGATGGCAGAACCGGCCGCGGCAACTGGGATGTCGTGCATACAATTCCTTACTGCATTGGCGTTTTGCGGGGTGAAATTGCGGAGGATAATCCGCGCAAGATCACCAGGACGATGGCAGTGATTTTGCTGGCGCATTGTGTCGGCGACATTCACCAGCCGCTGCATGTGGGCGCTGAATATTTCAACGAGGCCGGAGAGCCAATCGATTGCGATCGTGGTGCGACCGGGTTGGGCGGCGAAGGTGGAAACTCCTTAAGCTTGGGGCAGAACGCGACAGCGGAGCGCACGCGACATTATTATCATTCATTCCACGCCTACTGGGGTTTGGATGCAGTGCGAAATCTGACAATCGGGACGCCGGACGAAGTACCCAAAGCGGAGCGTGAGAGTGTTTACGCTCCGGCTAAAGAGAAACTGATTGCCGACTTTGTCGCGAACGAACCAAAAATTTGGCGCACATCGGGTGATCCAAAAACATGGGCTGAACAATGGGCTAACGAGATTCTCCCCGATCGCGCGGGGGGCACACACCCGCGTGCGATTTGAGCACGTCCGTCGAGAAGAAAAAGACGGCCGTGTTTTTGCCAAAGGCGAAGCACACGAAATCGGGACCGGTTACCTCGATTGGTCAACCGCCGTCGTCGGCGACGAGTTGCCCAAAGCCGGCTGGCGCCTGGCGGAACTACTCCAGAAAGTTTTGTAACCGCGTTCTATTTCAGATTATCCGGCAAACACGCGAAGCACCCAAAAAACGCAATAACCTTTGTTTTGGCGCCCTTTAGCGTATTTAGCGGTCGAGATCATGCGTCTAAGGTTGCGTCGCGCTCGCACACGATCTTCATTTGCTTCATGAAAACAAAACTGGCTGAGTCGTCATCAGACGCGATTCGTGGGGAAGTACGGCAGCGTTATGGCGCCAGCGCGCGTGGGGAATCTTCCTGTGCCGAGGATTGCTGCACTTCCACCAGCAGCGATGCCCTTGGTTACTCCGCCGAAGATGCCGCGTTTGTGCCTGAAGCCGCGAACCTCGGCCTGGGTTGTGGTAATCCGCTCGGCGTCGCCTCTCTGGAAAGAGGACAAACTGTCCTCGATCTGGGATCCGGCGCAGGATTTGATTGTTTCCTGGCCGCTCGCGCCGTCGGACCGATCGGGAAAGTAATTGGCGTCGACATGACTCCTGAAATGCTGACCAAAGCTCGCGAGAACGCGAAGAGGAATGGATTCGACAATGTCGAATTTCGCCAGGGCGAAATTGAAGCTCTTCCGGTGGCAGACGAAAGCATAGACGTAATCATCTCCAATTGTGTTATCAATCTTTCGCCACAAAAGGAACGCGTGTTTCGAGAAGCTTTCCGTGTTTTGAGAACGGGCGGCCGGCTGGCCGTGGCCGATATTGTCGCAACGGCACCATTACCTGAGGAAATAAAAGGAGATTGGGACGCTTATACCGGATGCATGGCCGGCGCATCCGAGATCGGTCACCTCGAAAAAATGCTGCGCAATGCTGGCTTCGATCGAATCAAAATCGCTCCCAAAGACGCGTCGCGGTCATTCATTCGGGAATGGTTGCCCGGCAAGCAGGTCGAGGAATATCTGGTTTCGGCAACAATCGAGGCAACAAAGCCGCTTCGTTCTAACGGTTGATCGACCAACCAAAAAAAACGCGCCGGTGATAGCCGGCGCGCTTCTGAATCCTGGATCCGAAAAAGAATCAGGTCTTTTTCGCCATCGCCTTGTCGCACTCAGATTTCAGCTGGGCGTATTGGTCCGCAGAAAGGATTGTCCTAGCTTTCTTCATGAAGGCGGCGCGACTCTCTTTAGTGCAACCCGCTTTCATGCACTCATTCTGCCAGGCCGCCAATTTCGAATTCTGATCGGCGGTCAGATTAAGACTCGCCAAATTCATGCAACTGGCCGTGTCATTAGAGGCTTGCGTGCCCTTGGCGCCACAACACGATTTCCCGCCGGCAAAGGACGAGCTTGCTGCCAATACTCCCGCTGCCAATAAAGCTAAAGTCGTTTTGATCATGCACCTAAGACAGCATGAATTAAGGAATGTTCAATTGGCCGTGGCAGCCATCCTGAGTCCGACAACGTTTCGCGCCGTCATCCCGAGTCGCGGAGGCGACGAGGGACCTCGCTTACGTGAATGGAAGATGCAAGATAGCTTGTGTAATCCACGCAGTTTGCGTGAGGTCCCTCGCTTGCGCTCGGGATGACGCGCATTGCAAAGGACATGATTTAACCTGTGTCACCCTTAGCTTAGTCACGGGATTCCGGTGGAAGTTATCCCTCGATCCCGCAGCTGCCGGACTCGGTATGACACTTTATCGCGCGCTAAACTCGATCGCGCCGTTTTTCGCTTCTGCCCGGATGGTTTGGCCTTCACCAAATTTCCCCTCGAGAATGTTCATGCTCAATGGATCGAGCAGGTAGCGCTGGATCGCGCGCTTTAACGGTCGCGCGCCGTAAACTGGATCATAGCCTGCGCGCGCAATCAGCGTTTCCGCCGAATCACTCAACTTCAACGTGATATTTTGCTGCGCCAGACGTTTCGTTAAACGGCTCAGCTGAATCTCAACAATTTTTTTCAGATCCTCTTCGGTCAAGCGATCGAAAATGATGATTTCGTCCACCCGATTCAGAAATTCCGGACGGAAATGCGCCCGCAAGGCATCCATGACTAATCGGCTGCGGCCTTCGCTCGATTCTTCCTCGGTAATGAATTGCGAGCCAATGTTCGACGTCATGATGATGACGGTATTCTTAAAATCCACCGTTCTCCCCTGCCCGTCCGTGATGCGTCCATCATCCAGCACCTGCAGCAAGACGTTGAAAACATCGTGGTGCGCTTTTTCGATTTCATCGAATAACACCACCGAATACGGTTTGCGCCGGACCGCTTCGGAAAGTTGCCCGCCTTCCTCGTAACCGACGTAACCTGGCGGTGCACCAATCAATCGCGCAACTGTGTGTTTCTCCATGTATTCGCTCATGTCGATGCGAATCATCGCGTTCTCGTCGTCGAACAAAAACTCCGCCAGCGCACGCGACAATTCAGTTTTTCCGACACCGGTGGGCCCGAGAAAAATAAAGGAGCCGATCGGGCGATTCGGATCCTGCAATCCAGCACGGGCGCGACGAACAGCGTTCGCGACGGCTTTGATCGCGGCATCTTGCCCGACAACGCGCTGATGCAAATGTTCTTCAAGCCGCAGTAATTTCGCGCGCTCGCCTTCCTGCAAGCGTGAGACTGGAATTCCGGTCCAGCTAGAAACTACCTGGGCGATGTCTTCCTCGGTCACTTCTTCGCGCAGCAGGCGTCTCCGAGGAGCGCCGGCCGTCTGCCGGGCACTCTTCGCAGAAGTCTCCGGCGCGCTTTGCGCGCTCGCTTCCATTGCCGCTAACTTCTTTTCCAAATCGGGAATCCTTCCGTATTGAATTTCGCTCGCCTTCGCGAGTTCGCCGCGACGCTGGGCGCGCTCCAATTCCGTGCGCAATTGATCGAGCTGTTCTTTCAATTTCGCTTGCTCGGTAATTTGCGCTTTCTCTTTTTGCCACTCCGCTTTCAGCGCGTTGGATTTTTCTTTCAGCTCGGCCAATTCTTTTTCGAGCTTTTTCTGCCGCTCTTTGCTCGCGGGATCTTTTTCTTTCTTGAGCGCCTGGCGTTCCATCTCGTGCTGCATGATTTCGCGCTCGATCACGTCGATTTCCGTGGGCATGGAATCGAGTTCGATCTTTAGGCGCGAGGCCGCTTCGTCCACCAGATCGACCGCTTTATCGGGCAAAAATCGATCACTGATGTAACGGTGCGAGAGGACAGCGGCGGCCACCACCGCGGCATCGGTGATGCGCACTCCGTGATGCACTTCATAGCGTTCTTTTAAGCCGCGCAAAATCGCGATCGTGTCTTCCACGCTCGGCTCATTCACCATCACCGGCTGGAACCGCCGCTCTAAGGCGGCGTCTTTCTCGATGTATTTGCGATATTCATCAAGCGTGGTCGCGCCGATGGTGCGGAGCTCGCCCCGGGCCAACATCGGTTTAAGCATGTTGGAAGCATCGACGGACCCTTCCGCCGCGCCGGCACCGACAATGGTGTGCAACTCATCTATAAACAGAATGATCTCGCCTTGCGAATCGGTCACTTCTTTAAGGAATGCTTTCAGTCGGTCTTCAAATTCGCCGCGAAATTTCGCTCCGGCCACCATTGCGCCGATGTCCATTGCAATGATTCGTTTGTTTTTTAACGACTCCGGGACATCACCAGAAACGATGCGTCGCGCCAGTCCTTCCACGATCGCAGTTTTGCCAACTCCCGGCTCGCCGATCAGTACCGGATTGTTTTTGGTCCGGCGCGAAAGCACCTGCATGACGCGGCGAATCTCGTTATCGCGCCCGATGACGGGATCGATTTTGCCACGCCGCGCCAGTTGTGTGAGATCGCGCCCATATTTCTCCAGCGTCTGATATTTTCCTTCCGGATTTTGATCGGTCACGCGTTGTGAACCGCGTACCTGCTGCAAACCTTGCATAATCTTGTCCCGAGTCGCGCCCAAATCCTTGAGCGCTTTCGCCGCCGGATTGTTTTCGCCGGCGAGGGCGAGCAGATAATGCTCGCCGCTCACGTATTCGTCCTTCAACTTCGACATCTCGCTTTCGGCGGAGTCGAGCGTGCGCCGCAGATCATTTGAAATGCGCAAGTCCGAAACCGCGCCGCTTACTTTCGGTCGGCGCGCCAGATCTGTCTCAAGTCGCGAACGCAGGGCGTCGGCTGAAACCCCAATTTTCTCCAACAACGGGCGCGTTATCCCCTCGCCTTGATCAAGCAGGGCGAGCAGAAAATGTTCGTTCCCAATTTCCGAGCTCTGCGATTTCGCGGCGAAATCCTGCGCGCTTTGCAGCGCTTCCTGCATTTTCTGCGTGTATCGATCGATGCGCATAGCTAACGGTATCCAAGGAGAGGCGTTTTCAAAAATTAGCCAAATGGAATCTCAGCTTTTCCACAAGGAATACGATTGGCCGATATCCTCCGCGTGTTCGAGAAGCCGATCGCGATGAGACTGGCCACGGAAAATTATAGACGAGCGGCCAGTTCCATTTCAAAGTGGCGGTCGCTTCACATGACGAAAGAAACGCAAAAAGCTCTGGCAATTATTATCGCATCCCTCGGGGTGCTGGTGGTCCTGTTGCTTTGGGCAAATCATCTCCGGCCGCATCCGTAACATTCTACGCCCGGAAACGAAGCGGCTAACCGATTGCCACTGCATCGCGCCGCAGGTATCTATCTTTGCCCATGAATTCCGACGCGCCTGCTTCTCGAGGAAAAATGCTTGCGCTATTGCGCCCCGGTTCGTTCCGCCGCTACATCATCGGGTCGGCTATTTCGGATACCGGCACCTGGATGCAAGTAATGGCGCAGGGCTGGGTCATGAGCACGCTTACGAACAAGGCGATCCTGCTCGGCATGGTCAATTTTGCTGCCGGAATTCCTACGCTCGCGCTCACCATGCTCGGGGGCTCAGTCGCGGACAAATACGACAAGCGAAAAATTTTAATCTGGACGCAATTTGCCCAAACCGCGCTCGCGCTCATTGTCGGAATACTCGTTTATACCGGCCGGATTCACGTCTGGCACGTAGTGGTGATCGCTGCATTTTTAGGAATCTGCATCGCGTTCGAAATGCCAGCGATTAACGCGCTCGTTCCCGAGCTGGTAAAACGCGACGAGATCGCAACTGCCATCGCCCTGGACCGTTCCGTTTTTCATGGCTCGCGTCTGGTCGGTCCTTCGCTCGCGGGGATATTTGTGGCGTGGTGGGGCGCTGCCTCCGCCTTTTTTGCAAATGCCGGATCGTTTTTCGCTTTGGTGATTGCGTTGATTTCTTTGCCGCCGCGCGTTCTGGGAACGGCGGAAGAAGAAGAGCAACGCCGCAGCGGATTCAAAGAGGGGCTGCGCTATGTTCGAAATGATCGCACCATTCTTTGCATGATCGCGTTGATCGCACTAACGACTATTTTCGTTTTCCCATTTCTATCGGTGATGCTCCCGCTCTACGTCCGCAACATTCTCAAGCTCGGACCCGAGCGACTGGGATTGTTAATGGCAGTCTCTGGCACCGGTTCGCTCTTCGGCGCATTGGGATTGCTCAGCGTTGCCCGTGATCACCGGTTTCGCTTCATGACCAGCGCGGTTGTGCTCGTTGCGCTCGCGCTGTTGTGCATGTCCCAGTCGAACAGTTTCCTTCTCACCTCTGTCTCGATGGGAATTCTCGCGGTTGGCCTGTCAGCGAATTTTGGACTAGCCAATACTATCGTGCAAGAACGGGCGCCGGCACCGTTGCGCGGTCGAGTTTCTGCCGTCTTTGGTCTCAGTTTTTTTGGCTTGATGCCGATTGCCGGCCTGCTTACTACCGGTCTTTCCGATTTGATCGGCATGCGAACCGCGCTCGGAATTTCCGCCGTTCTTTTCGGAATATTCGCGGTGTTGATATTGAACGTCGCGGGTCGAACTGGGTGCGAGAAAACCGGCGCCGCCGTTCCCGAACCCGAAGCGCAACCCGCTGCTGTCGCGTGACAATCACGCGATGATTGCATTCTCCACCTGCTGGAATTCAGGTCGTCATACTTGCGGTGACGAGATGTTGCGCGAGATCCGGGCGCTTGGATTCAATCTGATCGAGCTCGGTCATGGCATTCGTATTTCGCTCATGCCTGGAATTCAAAAAATGTTCGATGCCGGCGAAGTGCGTTTCAGCAGCCTGCACAATTTCTGTCCGCTACCGGTGGAAGTAATGAGCGCGTCGCCGGATTGTTACGAATTTTCCGCCGCCGGAAAAAGCGAGCGCGATCGCGCCGTCAAACAGACCCTGCAAACACTGGATTTTGCGGAGCGCTTGAATGCACCTTTTGTCGTGCTGCATTGCGGTTCCATCTCGATGAACCCGATCACTGATGAGTTGATTGCCCTGGCGCAGAACGGCGCCCTCCTTTCGCGCAAATACGTCCGGAAAAAAATCGACGCGGTGCGAACGCGCGAACGCGCCGCCACTGCACAATTGGCGCGCGTCAAAGAGTGCCTCAAGCCAATCATCGAACGGGCAGCTGAAAAAAATGTTCGGCTTGGGATTGAGGGGCGTCGCGGGTATGAAGAAATTCCGTCGGAGCGCGAAATCCCGCAATTACTTGATGAAATCGGCGCGCCGCACGTCGGTTACTGGCACGATATGGGTCATATCCAAATCAAGGAAAATCTTGGCTTCCTTGACCATGTCGAATGGCTTAGAACGATCGCTCCCCGTACGATTGGCTGTCATATGCAGGATGTGAAATGGCCAGGACAGGACCATCAACCGCCTTTTCTAGGTGACATGCGACTGGAGCCGCTTACGCGCATGTTGCCGCAGAATTGCCAGATTGTGTGGGAGCTCAGTCCGCGTTCATCGGCAGAAGAAATCATGCAATCCCGCGCGATTTGGAAAGAACGCATCGGCGAATGAAAAAGATCCTTCTCACCCTTTTTCAAATCGCCGTCACCGTGGGCATGCTCATTTGGGTATTTCACGACCCCAACCAGCGGGCCAAAATGGCCGAGGCACTGCGCACCGCCGACTATCGATGGGTTGGCGCGGGGATATTGTCCTACGGTTTGGTGGAAGTTTTTGCGGCCTTTCGCTGGCAAATTCTGCTGCGCGTGCAAAAAATCCGACTCAGTTTTCCGCGGGTCGCCGGATTGTTTCTTATCGGCATGTTTTACAATCAGTTTCTGCCAGGCGGCACCGGCGGCGATATTATTAAGAGCTATCTCCTGCTCAAGGAGACATCGGATAAAAAAGCGGGCGCGTTGCTCGCGGTGGTCTTCGACCGGCTCATCGGTTTGGTGGCACTCGTCGCCATTACTGTCACCCTCGTCAGTTTGCGCTTCGATATATTGTCCCAAAGTCCGGAGACGCGACGGTTGCTCTGGATTTTGTTGTTTCTCCTGGGCAGCTCGATCACGGCTCTCCTCACCAGCTTCATCATCAGCGGCTTTAATCTCTTTCATTGGTTACCCCACAGGTTTCCCGGGCGAGAAAAATTGATCGAGGTTTCGGCGGCTTACCATCTTTACGCGCGGCACTGGATCGCAACTTTCCTTGCCTTCGGGGCATCTCTTGGCGCGCATTTGGCGACGTTCACCACTTTTCTTTGCGTGGCCTACGCTTTCAATGTGCCCTCGGCGTTTCCGGAAGGCGTGAAAGTGATCGACTTCTTCGCTGTGCTGCCGATCGAGCGAACGATCACGGCATTGCCGATTAGCTTCGCCGGGTTGGGTCTGCGCGAACAAATCTTGCAGGTCATGCTGCACAATGTTTGTCATGCCTCCGTCGCCGTTTCAAAACTCATCGGCACGATGGGTTTTCTCATCATTTTTTTCTGCTGCGTGCCTGGCGGGATCGTTTACTTCTTCTACAAGCCGAGCGGCGAGATCCGTCACGTGCGCATGCGTGAAATGGAAACAGAAGTAGCAACGCTTGAGCATGAAATCGGTCGTTCGGAATAAAAACGTGGAACGGGCCCCAGCGCCCCGGCTTTACCCGTCGCGGCGCCGAGGCCGGCCCAAGATCCAACTTCCATTCGTCGCCGTTACCTTTGCCATGACGGCTGATGGCAAAGTGACAACGAAAAACTACGCCTCCGTCGATTTCACCTCGCGCGAAGACAAAGCGGATCTCATTAGACAACGCGCGCTCGGTGATGCCGTTCTTGTCGGTCATGGCACCATCGAAAACGACAACGTGCGGCTGGGGATTCCGCGGGAAGACTTACGCAAGGAGCGAATCGCACGCGGACAACCGCCCTATCCGATCCGGGTGATTGTTTCGAATAAAGGTCGGATCAATCCCAGGTTGAAGATTTTCCAAACTGATTTTGCGCCCGTCATTATTTTCTCCACCACTCGAATGCCGCTCAAAACGCGGGAACAGTTGCAAGAAAAGGCGACGCTTTATCTGAGTCAGGCCCGCCGGGTTGATCTGCACTGGATGCTGCAGGAACTGCGTCACGATTACAAAGTAAAATACGTTGCTTGCGAAGGCGGCCCTGCGCTGTTTCGCTCGTTGCTCGAGCAGGGATTGGTCGATCAACTAAATCTAACAATCGCGCCATTTCTTTTTGGTGGAAAAAATGCACCGACACTTACTGGCGTGAGCTTTGATTTTCTGCCGCACAGCGTTCGCTGTTCGTTGAAGAAAATGAAAGTCCTCGGTGACGAATGTTTTTTGACATATCGAATCGCCCGTCATTCCGAGCGCAGTCGCCTGCCGCGCCGTAGCTTTGTGCGAAGGCCGGGAGGGATCCCGGCGCGAAAGCTTTAAGGTAACTTCATTGGAATCGTTCGACTGCGCGCGACTCGGGGAGTGCTTCGGGGTTTTAAACTTCAGGTATGCCAGAACCAGGAACACAGACCTCAGGTCTGTGCGCCACACAGGTCGATGACCTGTGTTCCGGCGCTCCGGATGACCCCGGACTTTCCGTCCGCTGGAACGATTGCTAGATTGGCCAATGCGTTTGCGCGTACTGGTTTCGGTTAGCGCGATCTGCATCCTTTCTCCGATTGCCGTTCTCGCGGAAGCGGTCGTGGAAGGTCATGTGGAATTGCCGAAATCGCATTCCGCACCGGTGATGGCCAAACGCTATGAGATCGTCACGATCGGCGGCGTGCTCTCGCCCCAGCCGCCGCTTGCCGTGGTCTACCTCGATGGCTCCTTTCCCAAATCTACTGCGCCCGCAACGAAGGAGATCGCACAAAAAGATCTGGCATTTCTTCCCTCACTTCTGCCCGTGCAGGTCGGCACCAGGGTAGAATTTCCAAACCTCGACGATACTTACCACAGTATTTTTTCTTATTCGCCGGCCAAGCGGTTCGATGTAGGTCGCTATCGGCCAGAGGAACGGCCGATTCCATCGGAGGTTTTCGATACGCCGGGATTGGTAACACTTCGCTGCGATATTCACGAACACATGCGCGGCCTTATTCTGGTTCTAAATACTCCGTACTTTGTCGTGACCAATCCTGACGGACGATTTCGATTGAGTGGGCTCCCTTCGGGGCACTACGCGCTCAAGGCATGGATCAACAGCAAGACGACGCGCGAACAACCCGTGGAACTCAAGGCGGACACGGTGTTGCATGTTGATTTTCCGTGAACTCTCCAGCTGAGGCAAACAAGCGCGGTGTCGTAAGGTTCCGGACGAAGCTTGTTGCTGCCATGATGCTGGTGGTTTTGGCCCTGACAGCTTTGGGACTCTATTTTACCCAACGTAAGGTGGCGGCGACGGCAGAGCGTGATTTACAGGAAAATTTTCAAGCCAAGCTCGTTTCCCTGCACAAAATCCAGGAGTTGCGTCACACCGCTCTCACCGAGCGGTGCGGCGAGTTGGTCTTCAAGCCACGAATTCACGCCGCGCTTGAGGACAACGCGCTTGATCTATTGTATCCCAGCGCCAAGGACGAACTCCGGGATTTGATGGAAGGGCCGGAGCCATCGCAAGCGGAAGCGGCAGGCTCCCTTCACGCCAGGTTCTACCGTTTTTTGGATGCTACGGGCGCGATTCTCTCGCCTCCAAATCCGCAGGATGTAGGCGAACTAGGCGCGAAAGTGAAAGCGCAGTTGGCCTTGAAGAAACTACCCGAGACGCAACAAATCGGTTACGTCTCGGAAACTGCCGACGCCAGCGATGAAGCGGTCGATGAGGTAATGGTGGTGCCGATTTTCTCGACTGAAACCGGCGACGTTATTTCCGCGCTCGTTGTCGGATTCAAGCCCTTCGAGGTTATCAGCAAAAGCGCTGGCCCGGGGTTAAAGAGCGGAATTTGGATGAATGGGCGGCTACATTTACCCTCGGTTCCGGAATCCGCGCAATCAGCACTCGGGAAAGAAATAGCTAACGCGGTCACTAAGTCAGATCGTGTGGAAAACAACTTTAGCGTTACGATAAATGGAACGCCGCAGCTTTTGTTCTACAAGCTTCTCAATCCAGAATCGATTTTTCCGCCGGCCTACGAAGTCTGCGTTTATCCGCTGACTGAGTCGGTCGCACAACAGCGTCGGCTGCGCTGGCAAATTGGCGGTGCCGGCGCGCTGCTTTTACTCGGTGGTTTTGTGGTCAGCCAACTGGTCGCCGCCCGCCTCTCTGTTCCAGTAGAGAAGCTGGCGCTGGATTTTGAGGAAGATCACATGCAACGAAAACGTGCCGAAGCGGCCCTCGCCTCTACCAGCGAAGAATTGGAAAGATCGGCCCGGTATTCCGCCGACGCCTCGCATCAATTGAAGAGCCCGGTGTCCGTTTTGCGCGCGGGTCTCGACAGTTTGCTGGCCCGCGAAGATTTCAAACCCGAGGTCTATCATGAGCTCTCGGCTTTGCTTCACCAAACCTACCGATTGACCGGCGTAATCGACGACCTCCTGCTTCTCTCGCGTGTGGACGCCGGCCATCTTCAGATTGAAGCCGAGCGAGTAAATCTCGGTAAGCTGATTGAAGAATGGTTAGATGATCTCAGCGCGCTGCCCGACTCAGCAGATATGAAGATCGAGAAGGAGCTTCCAGCCGAAATATATGTTGCTGGCGAAAAGCGCTACACTTCGCTTATCGTACAAAATCTTTTAGAGAACGCGCGCAAGTACAATCGCCCGGGAGGCTGCATCCGAGTTGCGGCCCGGAGAGAGACCGCCGAGGTGATGCTGACTGTCGGTAACACTGGGCGGCCAATTGCGCAGACTGCACAACAACACATTTTCGAGCGGTTCCATCGTGGGGCGCCGGTTTCAGAAATTTCCGGTCATGGGCTCGGCTTGAATTTGGCGCGTGAACTCGCGCGACTGCATGGCGGCGATTTAAAACTGCTTCGATCGGATAATGATTGGACGGAATTTGAGGTGCGCTTTCGCGTGGCTCATCCGTCGTTCAATCGCGCCGCGGAAGTAGCATGAAGCTACTTCGAGGACTAGCCTTTCTTGTCGCCTGCACCGCATACGCGACTGAGCCTGATGATTTTTTAGACCGACTTGATACCGCTCTTACCATCGCCTCCTTTCACGACAATCTTCGTCTACGATTGAGTGGCACGATTGACCTTGAAGCGTATCACCTCCAGCAGCCGGCGCCGGGGCTCATCGACAGTAAGATCGATAATCTGTTTAACCCACGACTGACCCTGTTTCTCGACGCCCAAATTGGGTCGCACATTTATTTTTTCACGCAAGCGCGATTAGATCGTGGATTCGATCCAAGTGATCACGGCGCTCAGGTTCGGCTCGACGAATACGCACTCCGGGTCACGCCATGGGACGACGGCCGTTTCACATTGCAAGTGGGAAAGTTCGCTACCGTCGTCGGCAATTTTGTCCCGCGACATTTGTCATGGGACAATCCCTTTATCAACGCGCCGTTAGTTTACGAAAACATCACAGCCATCAGCGACAAATCCGCACCTGCTTCACCGCAGGATTTCGTCCGAAGCTTTGAGGCGGACGCGAAGTATGAATTCAATCCCGTGATCTGGGGACCAAGTTATGCCAGCGGCATTTCTGTCTCCGGGCGACTTGGCCGATTCGATTACGCCGCGGAAATGAAAAATGCATCGCTCTCTTCGCGGCCGGAATCCTGGAATGTGACCGAAACTGATTTTGATCATCCAAGCTTCAATGGGCGGCTTGGCTTCCGACCAAATCAAATGTGGAATTTTGGTGTGTCAGCAAGCGACGGTGCATATTTCCGGAGCGAAGCCGAACCAACATTGCCGCGTGGTCGCGACATTGGCGATTTTCGCGAACTTGTTTTGGGACAGGATGCGAGCTTTGCCTGGCACCATTTGCAAGTGTGGGCGGAGTTTTACGAAGCGCGCTTCGAGGTGCCGCGGGTCGGCGACGCGGACACGTTCGCATATTATTTTGAAGCCAAATATAAATTCACGCCCCAGCTTTTCGGTGCGCTGCGCTGGAACCAGCAGATCTTTGGATCCGTCGAGGATGGGAGAAAGGGCAGCCTCCGCTGGGGTCAGGATCTGGGGCGCATCGACGCTTCGATTGGATACCGTTTCACCTCGCACACCCAGCTCAAGCTACAATACAGCTTTCAGCACGAAACGACCGGCCCGCGCGACGACAACCACCTGCTGGCTGCACAGTTCACAGTCCGCTTCTAACCCCCGCATTTTCACTAGCCCGGGAGAATGCGGCCGAAGGGCAGCTACTTCCAAAGAAAGGTACGTGTTACTTAGCATCCGCCGCAGACGCTTTTGCCTCTCCCTTTCGGGAAAAGGGAGAGGATTGAGGTAAGGCATTCCTTCTTCAGATTCGTTCATTCCAACGACGGACTCCATGTTTTCGACTCCTCACCTTTAGTCCTCTCCTCGACCGAGGAGGAGACGAGACGCTCCGCCGCAAACGCCACTAGACACAGACCCAGCCGCCAAAAAGTAACGCGTCTGTTACCTTTGCCATATCGTTCCCAGCAAGGATACGGTTTAATGATGGAACCTCTCCACTTCCCATGGTTGCGCGCTACTCCGCCAATGAGAATGTTAGCTAACCCATAATGGGCCGCTCCGGTAAGTCTTAAAGTTTGTGCGTACTCTGGTTGTTGAAGATGAAGTTCGACTGGCGCGACAGATCGCTTCGGCACTGATCGAAGCCGGCCATGATCCGGTGGTGACTCACGATGGCGAAGCCGCATTGCGCGACGCTGCGGAGTCTTCTTTCGACCTGATCGTGCTCGATGTTGGGCTTCCACGAATGGACGGGTTTGAAGTCTTGCGCCGCCTGCGCGCGCGCCACATTCCGAGCCGTGTTTTGGTGCTCACCGCACGTGGCGAAGTCAAAGATCGTGTTGCGGGCTTGCAACTTGGCGCAGACGATTATTTGCCCAAACCATTTGCCATGCAGGAATTGGTCGCCCGCGTCCGCGCCTTGGGCCGTCGTTTTGCCGAAGAACCGCCTCTCACCTTGCGCGTTGGCGATCTCACTTTCGATTTGGCGAATCATGAAGTGTATCGCAGCGCGCGACGAATCGAGCTGTCCGCACGCGAACTAATGTTGTTGAAGGTTCTGATGCGCGAGCCTGGCCGCGTCTTCACCCGCACGGAATTGTGCGAGCGCGTCTGGGAACACGCCCACGAATACGACACCAAGCTAGTCGAGGTTTTCATCGGACGGTTGCGCAAGAAAATTAGCGATCCGCCATTGATTCATACCGTGCGTCACGTCGGCTATAGTATTCACGAGCCGATCACACTCTCCGGCTCTCAGCGAAGGTAACAGCAGCGTTACCTTTAGCGAGCAGCGCCCGGCGTCATTCATTGCGATTCTACTGCTGTGAAACTGATGACTAGCATCTCGCCGCGACTCATCGCTTTCACAGCAAAACTGAACACAGAACCACTTAATACGAAAGGAAACCGCCATGAATAACGTTGAACGTCGACTAGAACCTCAAGTAGCTAATCTCTCGCCACCTCCACGCACTCTCCCGCGACGATCTTTTCTTCGCCGCATGGGACTGGGCGCGGTCGCGCTTGCCCCCGGAGCCGCACTATTAAGCTCGGCCTCAAAAACGTTTGGCGATGAGGAGGAGAACCAGATCGGAATCAGAGCCGGTGATGCCGCCCTGCTCAGGTTCGCGGCGGCGGCAGAGATACTCGAGGCCGACTTTTGGATCCAATACAACGAACTCGGCGGCGTTCAAGATGCCGAAGTTCCTGGCGGCACTGGGAATGAAGCTTACACCGAGGCCATTGAGGTGCTGGATGAAGACATGCCCATATACATCCACGACAACACCGATGATGAAATCACCCATCACAGGTTTCTCAATGCCTACCTCGCTTCCAAAGGCGCGGCTACTGTGAATCTAAATCCATTTCGCACTCTGCCAGGCAGTTCAGCGACAGGATCTAGCGGGAAACGGCGGCTTACAAACCTCACGCAGCTTACTCTTGACACCAGTTGGTGGACTCGTTACCGCAGCAGCGCCCATAACCCTGACCTTGATCCGGACTTCATCTTCGCACAAGCGGTCCCCACTTTGGCGGTTGGGCAGCATACGGCAATTCCCAGGACCGATGCTGATTTGAACCACCCGAAGTTCGTTCAGGCGATGGCCAACACTGCGGCTTTCCACTTTCCGACCATCGAACAAGGTGGGAACAGTCTCTATCCATCGATGGCGCAAAGGGCCAGCAGCGTCGAAGTCTTGCGCATCCTGATCAGCATCGGCCCCACCGAGACAATGCACTTTCAAACCTGGTCGGACAAAGCCGGCAATGCGCCGCCATTGACTGCGTTGGACCCGGTGACCGGAGTATCGGTGACGTTTCCTGATCTGGAGGACGTCGGCCAGAACCTGCAAAAGAGCTTGATCATGCCCGAGCCGTGCCCGTTCCTCAGTCGAAACCTCCCGCGATGTTCGATCATTCGACCGACCAGGACCAACGGGGTGGCCATGGGCGTGGTTAAGTTTTTGACGGAGATGGGGCTTTTCATCGGTCAACCACCGGCATTCTTTTCGTTTCTGCACCAGCTGGCCCGAGAAGCAGATGCGGCTCGACGCGAAGTCTAGGATGGGGATTAGGGGCGAATAGGCCAGCGCGCAGAGCCGTGCAAATATCCGCAGGGTCCGATTCCCTGCGGATTTTCGTGCATGCAGCTATAGTTCCCTGTCTTTTCGCCGAGGCCTACGCACCAGTTCGCCGCCGCAATTCGGACAAATGCTTTTCATTTCCTCTGCACACTTCTTGCAAAAAGTGCATTCGTAGGAACAAATGTAAGCTTCGCCGCTTGGCGACAATTCGCTTCCACATCGTTCGCACTTTGTTCGCATTTCCAAGGCCATGTTGTTAGTCGCCGGGCCACGCTTATCGTTTCAAACGATTATCGGCGCAACCGCGATGCACAAAACGAATTCAATCATTATGCACAGGTCGCGCGCCGAAATCTTCGAGACCGCGGCAAACCTTGAGCTCTGGCCAAAAATTTTGCCGCACTACCGTTACATCAAATATCTCGAGCGCGGCACCGACCGTAATCTCGTCATCATGGCCGCGAGCCGTTTCGGCATTCCGATTTCCTGGGTGTCCGAGCAAGTGATCGATCGGGAAAAATTCGAAGTGCGTTTTCATCACCTAAAAGCTTTCACTAAAGGCATGTTTGTCGTCTGGACCTTCAAAGAAACGCCCGCCGGCGTGCTCGTCGAAATCGCTCACGATCTGAATTTTCGTGTGCCCGCGCTCGCGCCACTGGCTGAGCCGATCATCGGCGATTTCTTTATTCATCACATCGCCAATCGCACGCTTCAATGCATGAAAGCGTATCTGGAAACCAAAGGAAAGAATTGCGCCGCATGAAGAGAAGGCGCTCGGTCATCACCGGAATAGGCCCGATCACGTGCATCGGGATGGGCGTCGAAAATTTTTGGAAAGGTATCCTCGCCGAGAAAAGTGGAATCTCGCGCATCTCCAGTTTCGATACTTCGATGTTCAACGCCCATTGCGGTGGCGAAATTTCCGATTGGAGTCCGGGAGAACTTTTCCCGCCGCATCGATTGAAGCGCCTGGATCGCTATGCGCAGTTTTCCGTTGCCTCGGCTAAACTGGCACTGGATGATGCTGGCCTCACCTATTCGCGGGAGCAGCCACAGCATCGATTCGGCGTTAGCTTCGGGACTGCGCTGGGCGGAGTTTGCCAGGCTGAAGATCAGCACATCCGCTTTCTGAAAAAAGGAACGCGTGGAGTGAATCCAACTCTGGCCCTTCAGGTCTTCGGCGGCTCCGCCCATTCCAATATCGCAATTGAATTTGGGTTTCGCGGGGTTGGCACCACTAATTCAAACAGTTGCGCCAGTGGTTCCGTCGCGGTCGGCGAAGCCTTACGCTACATCCGCGACGATTTCGCCGATGTGATCGTAGCGGGTGGAGCGGAAGCGGCGCTGGCCACGCTTTCCTTCGGCGCATTCGATCTCATTAAGACCATGAGCCGCTGGGCTGGTGACCCTGCTCTGGCGTGCCGACCATTCGATCGTCTGCGTGATGGCTTCGTCATGGGAGAAGGTGCCACATCGCTGATTATCGAAGAACTCGAACACGCACGAGCCCGTGGCGCTCGCATTTATGCGGAAGTGCTGGGCTACAGCCTGAACAATGACGCCTTCCACATGACTTCGCCCTTGCCCAATGGTGAATCGTGCATTCGCGCAATGCACCAAGCTCTGGCGGACGCACAAATCGAGCGCGAGCAGATCGACTACATCAATGCCCACGCGAGTTCGACCCAGCTAAACGACAATACCGAAACGATGTCGATCAAGGTAGTTTTCCGCGACCGGGCGAGAACGATTCCGGTGAGCGGCACAAAAGGATACTATGCCCACCCGTTGGGCGCGACCGGCGCGATTGAAGCCGCCCTCTGTGCGTTGGCGCTGGATCGGCAATGGATTCCGCCGACGATTAACTATCAGAATCCCGATCCATCATGCGATCTCGATGTCGTGCCGCATCATGGCCGCGCGGCGAAATTGAACTACGTCATGAGCAATTCGTTTGGTTTCGGTGGAATTAACGCCTGCGTGATCTTAGGGAAAGTGCGCAAATAAACTGCCATAAATGCGTGTCATCCTGAGCGCAGCGAAGCGAAGTCGAAGGATCCCGTTGAAGCTACCTTAGAGCTTCCGCGCACGTCATCCCGAGTCGGGCAGACAACGCGTGACCTCACCTACACGCGTGGATCACACACCGCCGCTTGCGTGACCAATTCAGGCTGCGTGAGGTCCCTCGCTTGCGCTCGGGATGACGAGCGATTACTCGCGCAACAGGTCCGGTCGATTTTCGCGCGTGCGTTTTCGCGCCTGCTCTTTTCGCCACTTCGCGATTTCGCCGTGATTTCCGCTCAACAAGATTTCCGGAACCTTCCAACCACGAAACTCCGCGGGGCGTGTGTATTGCGGTGCCTCCAGCAGACCTTCGCGAAAACTGTCGTCGTGGGCGGATTGTTCATCGCCGAGAACGCCTTGGATCAAACGGACAATCGCATCAACGAGAACGACAGCTGCGATTGCACCATTCGTCAGCACATAATCGCCGATAGATATTTCCTCATCGATCAAATTTTCAACTACTCGATGGTCAACGCCTTCATAATGGCCACAGACGATGATGAGATGCAATTCTTGTGAAAGTTCTGTCGCCAGTGATTGATCCAAACGGCGTCCGGTGGGCGACATTAAAATGACTTTTGATTCTCGATTCTCGATTCTCGATTCTTCGGCGTTCGGTGTTCGATGTTGTGTGTTCGATGTTTTCCTAGTCTCACTGCGCAGATCTTCCACCGCCGCAAAAATGGGCTCCGGTTTCATCACCATCCCCTGCCCTCCACCGAAAGGCGCATCATCCACCACGTGGTGTTTATCGTTCGTCCAATCGCGCAGGTTATGAATCCTCAACTCGAGTGCACCATTCTCCTGCGCGCGTTTCATCATGCTTTCGTTCAGCGGCGCTCGGCAGATTTCCGGGAAAAGCGTGATGATATCGATGCGCATGGGCACAAATTATCCCGTCATCCCGAGCGAAGTCGAGGGATCCCGCCGCGAAAGCTTTAAGGTAACTTTAACGGGATCCCTCGACTGGCAGCTGCCGGACTCGGGGATGACAGACCTACTCCACAATTTCGAGCGTGGCGCGTTGATTGTGGCGGGCGGCGGCGCTGGAGAGTAACGCCCTAATCGACTGAATGGTCTGACCATTGCGGCCGATGATGCGGCCGACGTCACTTTGCCGCAGTTGCAGGCGGAAAACCGTTGTTCTGCCCGACGGAATTTCCGTGATGATTGCCTCGTCAGGGAATTCGGCGAGCTGACGGACAACGAACTCGAGAAATTCACGCATGGTCTTATTCTTTATAGCGGCGCTCTATGAGCGCCGTCTAGCGTAGACTTAGTCTAGCCTTACTTCCCCCGCGGTCATGGACCGTCGCTACAGAGCAGCCGCGCTCGCCGCCTGCTTCTTATTTTTCTTAATCAAACTGCGGACTGTGTCGGACGGCCGGGCACCTCGCGTAAGCCAGTGCTCGATCCGGTCCAGCTTGAGCGTGCTGTTGTGCCCTTGCTTTTTCGGATCGTAAGTGCCGACCAACTCGAGAAATTTTCCGTCGCGTGGACTGCGTTTATCGGTCACGACGACCTTATAATATGGGCGATTGAGAGCGCCCTCTCTGCGGAGTCGAATTGAAACGGCCATATAAAAAACGTTAAAGGTTAAAAGGGTTACAATGTTACAAGGGTGCGGAACACTTTCAATTTAACGATGTAATCTTTGTAATTCTTTTAACTTTCTCTTCATCTTGCCGGCGTTCTTCATCACCTTGCGCATTTGATTGAAACGCTGGAGCAAATCGTTCACTTCGGTGACGGTCCGCCCGCTTCCGCGCGCGATCCGCTGACGACGCCGCGCATTTAGAATGTCGGGCCGGGTGCGCTCCTGCGCTGTCATGGAAAGCACAATGGCTTCTATGCGCCGGAGCTGCCTGTCGTCGACCGAAGGGCCGGGCACATTACTCATTCCAGGTAACATGCCAAGGATATTCTCGAGCGGGCCGAGTTTGCGCATCATTTTGAATTGCGCGAGGAAATCGTTGAAATCGAATTTCGCGGTGCGCAATTTTCGCTCGAGCCGCTCCGCTTCTTCTTCGTCTACCGCTTCGGCCGCTTTCTCGACCAAACCAACGATGTCGCCCATTCCAAGAATGCGACCCGCCAGCCGATTCGGGACGAAGGTTTCGAATTGATCGAGCTTTTCGCCGATGCCGGCGAATTTGATCGGGCGTTGCGTCACTTCGCGCATGGAGAGGGCTGCACCGCCGCGCGCGTCGCCGTCGAGTTTGGCCAAAACAATTCCCGTTATTTGAAGAGCGTCATTGAAATGTGTCGCGACGCTGACCGCTTGCTGGCCAGTGGCAGCATCGGCCACGAGCAGAATTTCCTGGGGCTGCAAAAATTCGCGCAGCCGTTTTAATTCTTCGATAAGAGGCTGATCGATCTCCTGGCGGCCGGCGGTGTCGAAAATATCGATGCTGTAGCCGCGGTCGCCGGCCGCGGCTACAGCGGTCGCGGCGGCGTGTAATACATCTTTCTCGTTAGGTGCTGGGGTAAAGACCGGGACATCGATTTGCTTGCCAAGGGTGGCCAGTTGCTCGATCGCAGCCGGACGCTGCAAATCCATCGCGACCAAACGAGGCGAATGCCCCTGTTTCTTCAGCAAACGCGCCAGCTTCGCCGCCGATGTTGTTTTCCCCGCGCCATTCAAACCCACCATCAAAATGCGCGCGGGTTCTTCCAGATTCAGCGGAGCAGCATCGCCGCCGAGTAATGCTGTCAGCTCGTCGTGAAATATTTTAACGATTTGTTGGCCGGGCGTAATGCTACGCAACACTTCTTCGCCCAGCGCTTTTTCTTTGACCCGCGCGACAAAGTTTTTCGCAACTTTGAAATCGACATCGGCTTCGAGCAACGCGAGACGGACCTGGCGCAACGCATCGTTAATGTTCGACTCGCTGATTGTCCCGTGACCGCGCAGGTCCTTGAAAATGTCCTGAAGCTTATCGCCTAATTGGGAAAACATGGGGGCAATTCAATTTGCGGTCGCGCGAAGATCCGGGTAGCGCACGCGTCTCGCGTGTTGGCGAAGGTGTCTCACCTTCGCGGACTTTGTCGAAAGATTGTTTCGGCGAGACACCAAAACCAACACGCGAGACGCGTGCGCTACCCGAAAGATTCGCGGCACCACGCGTTTTATTTTTTCGGTGTCACTGATGGGCTTGCTGCCGCTCCGCCTTCTTCAACCGCGAAGGTCCAGTGCGCTTCCACTTTTTTGCCGCCCGATTTTGCCTCGACGATGACACTGCATTTATCGCGCAACTTTTTCGTTACCTGATAGGAAACGGTGTTTGTTTTCGGATCGAAGGACGCCGGGACAACACCTAACCCACTCACTCGCATCGTTACACTGCCGGGATCGATCGCGCCAAAGGCGGAAAGATTCGCGCTGATTAACGGCAACGGATTGCGGATCGTCTCGCCATCCGCTGGTTTGCTCGCGATGTTCGACGCCCCAAATTCGGCGACCGGCGCGCCACCTCCGCTGGAAGTCGCAATCATGGAAACGGCATCAGCAAAAACTTTCGGCTTGTTGCCTTCAATCAGGTAGCGCCCGAGCGAATCCATGGTCGATCGAAACGTGATCGGTTGCCCGTAAACGGTAAATATCGCTTCGTAGCCTGCGCGGGTGGCCACATCTTTGACGTGCTGATTGTAGAATCCGTAAGGAACTGCGAAACAATTCACCTTAATGCCGAGCCGTTGTTCCAGCGTCTCCTTGCATCGGCCCACTTCATTTTGGAGCCACTGCTCGTATTCGGGCTGGCTAAGTTTTTTCTTTGCCACCTTGTCATAAGGTCTGCGCAAGTCCTGGTGCGTTTCCGAATGCGCCTGAATGTCAACGCCAGCATCGCGCATTTCCGCGAGTTGTTCCCAGGTAATGGCTTCGCCGCCGCCAAAATGCCCACCGCGGACGCCTTCGGTGTAAATGAACATCGTAAATGTGTAGCCAAATTTCTTCATAATTGGCCAGGCCACGTCGTATTGCGATTTCCAGCCGTCATCGAAACTGATAATCGCGCAACGCGGCGGAATATTTTTTTCGCCGCGCTTCCAGGCCAGAAAATCCTGCATCCCGATTACGGTGATGCCGCGATTTTTCAGCTCTTGCATTTGTTGTTCAAACATCTGGGGCGTGATTTCGGTATCCGGCCGGCGCACCTGATTGACGAAACGGTGATAGCCATAAACGATGACCTGTGCTGTCTGGTCGACCGCCACCTTTGCTGGCGAAGTTGGGGCTGTGATCGGGGCCACGGTTGGCAAAGGAGAAGCGCCCGCCGCGGCCGAGGCGCCACCGGCTGGGGTCGATCCCTCGCCAATAGTTTGGGCTTTTTGCTTTTTGTTACAGGCCGCTAATGCCAGCGTCAGGAGCACAGGAGCTGCTACTAATTTAAGTCGCATAAACGTGAGAAACGCCTTTAAATCTGGTCACGCTAAAAACAAGCGGTTTTTACACCATCGCACCCCGCTTTCGCATTTCGCCCTGAAAATTTGTCAGCGCGATTCGAATCGCTTATCAGTCGCAATGCCGCGTTCGATGTGGGCTAGAGGCGTCGCCCTTTGTGCGCTTTTTCTGGCAGGCTGCAAAACCGTGCCGCCGCCGCAGGAGCTGAAGAATACCAGCCACACCTTTACCAGCGTTGTCGTCGATGCCGGACATGGCGGGCGGGACAGCGGCGCTTATCGTCGATACGGCCCGCCGGAAAAGGTGGTGACGCTCGATGTCGCCACCCGACTCAGTCACAAATTGCGCAATTCGCAATTCAACGTCGTCATGACAAGAACAGGCGATGTTTTCATTCCACTCGACACGCGCGTTGATATCGAGAACAGCACACCTAATTCAATTTTTGTCAGTATTCATTTCAACGATTCGCGACGGCGCGGCGTGAAAGGGTTTGAGACTTACTATCGTTCACCATACGCGGCCGAGTTGGCCCAAAACATTCAGAACAGGCTTTGTTCGCTAAACGGAGCTGTTAACCGCGGCGTGCACACCGCCGATTTTCGCGTGGTGCGCAAAGCACTTTACCCGGCGGTGCTGGTGGAATGTGGTTATCTCAGCAACCGATCGGAAGGTCGCGAAGCGCGCAACGGAGAATATCGCGAGCTCCTGGCGGACAAGATTGCGCAAGCAATTGTGGAGCAACGTCACGGTGTGGGTGCTTATCATGCTCCCGCTCCCGCGGTCGTGAGTCAGGAACCGCAACCGCAGCCGCAGCGGCAGCAGAAACGGAAACCGGTCCTTGCCCCGCCTGGAGAAGGTCCGGGGCTGGCGCCGCCGACACTGAGCGGGCACTAAGTGGCAAGAAATCCCAAAATCCAAATCCCAAGCTCGAAGGAAATTTCAATCAGCAAATCTCAAAATATCCACTGCGTGCCTATTCCTTTTTGAGATTGAAGTTTTAGTTTTCCTTGGGGTTTGGAAATTGGGGTTTGGATCTTTGGCCAGAATGGCGTCTTAGAATTCCCGGCCATGCTTTTCCGGACCGATTGCGGCGAGCAGAATGATCGCGAGAAAAACGAAGCATTCCACCAGCGCCATGGTCAGGGCGTAATTGGGATTTCCATTCGCGTCTCGAAAATGGTCGGCCAGCCAGGCCTGTTGTTGCGCGGCATAGGCAGCTGCGAAATTCCCCAGCTGATATGCCAGTCCGGGGAATGTTCCGCGGAACTCACCCGGCGAAAGTTCGTTTAAATGCACCGGCACCACTCCCCACGCGCCTTGGACCATGAACTGCATGAGAAAACCGCCGGCGAGGAGAAGCGCGGTGCTTGGTGCGAAAATCCAGAGCGGAATCAGCAGCATACCGCAAATCGCGGTCAGGATGATCACGCGACGACGTCCCCAGTGTTGCGACAAATATCCGACGATCGTCCCGCCGCAAATCATGCCGACTGCGTACACGATCGCGATCTTCGACGTTTGATCTGGATCGAAACCACGCTGCTTCTCCAGATAGGTCGCATAGAGATCCTGAGTCCCATGCGACATGTAGTTGAACGCAGTCATGAGCAGGGCTGCGTAGATTAATAACGCGCCGTGTTCTTTCAGTAAACGCCGTAGATCGAAACTTTTTGCGCCGCCGCGATCGCGTTCCCAAACCGGTGACTCCGGCACGTGCGCGCGAATATAAATGACGAGCAGCGCCGGCAATGCGCCCGCGACAAACAAGCCGCGCCACCCGAAAATTGGAAAGACGATCCAGTAAACTAGCGCGGCCAGGAGATACCCGAAAGCGTAGCCTTGTTGCAAAATTCCGGAGAACAAACCACGCGCGGGCATTGGTAGCGCTTCCATTGCGAGCGATGCGCCCAGGCCCCACTCGCCGCCCATCCCGATCCCGAAAAGGGCCCGCAATAACAGAAACGTTCCGAA
>Ga0209156_10000913_pt1 | contig 24807 bp, 17 predicted proteins | sample GraSoiAngelo_124_FD_185881 | JGI IMG/M metagenome (GOLD analysis project Ga0209156, IMG submission 185881) | Grasslands soil microbial communities from the Angelo Coastal Reserve, California, USA - 14_0927_05_20cm (SPAdes) (version 2) | ecosystem: Environmental > Terrestrial > Soil > Grasslands... | reverse complement strand
AGGCGGAGGTGGAGAAGCTCCGCGAGCAGGTGCAGAACGTCGAGTGATGCCGCTAGACGCAGTGCGAGAACGCGAAATCCCGACGACCCGGCTGGGCTCGACCAATGCATCGACGACACGCAGGTGCGGGCCGGACGACGCGCGCGAGAGGCCCGTCCGGGAGCTCCCCGCTCCTCCGCGCTCCGCACCCGCCGCCGGATGCAGAGGCGCGGACGACGCGGCTATAATGGCCGCGTGCTGATCACGATCTCCGGCCTGCCCGGCAGCGGCAAGACGACGGTCGCGCGCCTGGTCGCGCAGGAGCTCGGCCTGGAGCACGTCTACGCGGGCGACCTCTTTCGCCGGCAGGCCGAGGCTGCCGGGCTGACGCTCGAGGAGTACGCCCGCCGCGCCGAGACCGATCACTCGATCGACCGGCGCCTCGACGACGCGATGCGGGCGCGCGCGCGGCGGGGCGACGCGGTGCTCGAGGGCCGGCTCGCCGCCATCGTGGCCGAGGAGGCGGGCGTGCGCGCGCTCCGCGTCTTCCTGGACGCCCCCGAGCCCGTGCGCGCCGCACGCATCGCCGGGCGCGAGGGCGGCGACGCGGCCGAGCGGCTCCGGCAGATCCAGGCGCGGGAGGCCTCGGACGCGCGCCGCTACCGCGAGATCTACGGCGTCGACTACCACGATCCCCAGCGCTACGACCTCGTGCTGCACACCGACGGCCGCTCGCCCGAGGAGCTGGCGGCCGAGATCGTGGCGCGCGCGCGGCGGGCGTCATGACCATCGGCGAGCTCGTCGAGCGCGTCCGCGCCTACACGCCGACCGCCCCCGTGGACGTGATCCAGCGCGCCTACGAGTTCTCGGCGAGCGTACACAAGGGCCAGCGGCGCGCCTCGGGCGAGCCGTACCTGACCCACCCGCTCCAGGTGGCGGGCATCATCGCGGATCTCCGCCTCGACGTGCCGAGCGTCGCCACCGGGCTGCTGCACGACACGGTCGAGGACACGCTCGCCACGCTCGCCCAGATCGAGCAGCACTTCGGCACCGAGATCGCGGGCCTGGTCGACGGGGTCACCAAGATCGGCCAGATCAACTTCACCTCGCGCGAGGAGAAGCAGGCGGAGAACTTCCGCAAAATGCTGCTCGCCATGGCGCGCGACATCCGCGTCATCCTGATCAAGCTCGCCGACCGCACGCACAACATGCGGACCCTCGGCCACCTGGCGCCGGAGCGGCAGGTGGACATCGCCCAGGAGACGCTCGACATCTACGCGCCGCTCGCGCACCGCCTCGGCATCTACTGGATCAAGTCGGACCTGGAGGACAACGCGCTGCGCTTCCTCCACCCCGAGGTCTACTACCAGCTGAAGCGCAGCGTCGCGAAGCGCAAGGCCGAGCGCGAGAAGTACATCAAGGAGGTCCTCTCGGCCCTCTTGAAGAAGCTCGCCGAGTCCGAGATCGAGGCCGAGGTGACCGGCCGCCCCAAGCACTTCTACTCGATCTACCAGAAGATGCAGGCGCAGAACCTGCTCTATGACCAGATCTACGACCTGGTCGCCTTCCGCGTCGTGGTCGACACGGTGGGGGAGTGCTACGAGGCGCTCGGCGTGGTGCACGCCAACTGGAAGCCGGTGCCGGGGCGCTTCAAGGACTACATCGCGCTTCCCAAGGCGAACGGCTACCAGTCGCTGCACACGACCGTGATCGGCCCCTACGGCGAGCGCATCGAGATCCAGATCCGCACCCGCGACATGCACCGCGTGGCCGAGTACGGCGTGGCCGCGCACTGGCGCTACAAGCAGCCGGGCAGCGCCGAGGGCGGCGATGGGCAGCGCTTCGCCTGGCTCCGCCAGATGCTCGAGTGGCAGCAGCAGCTCCAGGACCCCCAGGAGTTCCTCCGCTCGGTGAAGGAGGACCTGTTCACCGAGGAGGTCTTCGCCTTCACGCCCAAGGGGGACCTGCTCGCCTTCCCGCTCGGCTCGACCGTCATCGACTTCGCCTACCGCATCCATTCCGAGGTCGGGCACCACTGCGCCGGGGCGCGCGTCAACGGGAAGATCGTGCCGCTCCGCTACCAGCTGCAGAGCGGCGACACGGTCGAGATCGTCACCACCGGCAACCAGCAGCCGTCGAAGGACTGGCTCAAGCTGGTGAAGACGCCGCGTGCGAAGGCGCGCATCCGCGCCTGGGTGAAGGCGCAGCAGTCGAGCCGTTCGGTGGCCGTGGGGCGCGAGATCCTGGAGCGCGACCTCGGCCGCCACCAGCTGAACCTGGCGAAGCTGCGCAGCGACGGCACGCTCCGCCGCGTGGCCGAGGAGCTCGGGCAGAAGGACGAGGACACGCTGCTCGCCGGCGTCGGCTACGGGAAGGTGACGGCGCAGCAGGTGCTCGGGAAGATCCTCTCCCCCGAGGAGCTCGAGCGCCGGCGCGAGAAGGGCGAGGGCCGCCTCCAGCGCCTGCTCAGGATGGTGAGCCGCCAGACGAAGAGCGGCGTCCAGGTCTCGGGCGTGGAAGACATGCTGGTGCGCTTCGGGAAGTGCTGCAGCCCGCTTCCCGGCGAGCGCATCACCGGCTTCATCACCCGCGGGCGGGGCGTGACGGTGCACGCGCTCGACTGCCCGAAGGTGCTCGAGAGCGACCCGCAGCGGCGCATCGACGTGCAGTGGGAGGACGGGAAGGGGACGCCCCGCCCGGTGCGCGTCGAGGTCACGTGCATCGACCAGCCCGGGCTTCTCGCCGCCATGTCGAAGACGATCAGCTCCGCCGGCATCAACATCACCCGCGCCCAGGTGCACGCCCTCGGCGACCGCAAGGCGCAGAACGTCTTCGAGCTGATGGTGGCCAGCGCCGACGAGCTGAACCGCGTGATGCGGAGCCTCGGCCGCGTGCGCGGCGTGATGAAGGTGGCGCGGGTCCGCACGTGAGCCGGATCGCGAGCGACGGCGCTCCCCGCGCCCTGGGGCCCTACGCGCAGGCGGTGGTGGCGGGCGACCTCGTCTTCTGCTCGGGGCAGGTGGGCCTCGATCCGGCGACCGGCGCGCTCGTGCCGGGCGGGATCGCGGCGGAGACGGCACGCGCGCTGGAGAACCTGGCGGCGGTGCTGCGGGCGGCCGGGTTCTGCCTCGCGGACGTGGTCAAGACGACGGTGTATCTGACGGACCTCGCCGAATTCGCGGCCATGAACGAGGTGTACGGGCGCTACCTCCCGGCGCCACACCCGGCGCGCGCGACCGTGCAGGTGGCGAAGCTGCCGGCGGCGGCGCGGGTCGAGATCGAGGCGGTGGCGGCGCGGGGGCGGGCCGTCGGGCGGCTGTCCTGAGACGTGTCCTGAGACTCTGCCATATCCGGCGGGAGTCCTAAGACCGCGCACGGACGCAAGATTCGTGCGCCGCTGCGCCGCGTCGTGGCGGCGACGGGCCGGCAATTCGTGCTTCCCTCCGGTATGGTTCTTGGGTACATTCCGGCCCCCATGCGCCATTCGAGACAGCCGACGACGGCCGTCCTGACCTTGCTGTTGCTCGGGCTGGTGGTCGCGACGCCCGCCCCGGCCAAGCTGAGGCCGATCAAGCTGGCAGCCCAAGCCGGCCGGGTGAAGAAGGGGACGGAGAAGCAGACCTGCTTCCCCATCGACTTCCCGCGCCACCGCGAGGTGGACGTCGACCACGTGCAGATCTTCGTGCACGGTGGGAGTCACCACGTCCATCTCTACCGGCCGACGGCCGGGCCGGTGGAGTACCCGAATCCCGACAAGACCTACTCGCCCGCGGGTCCCCATAATCGGAGGCCGCGCGAGTGTGCGTTCGCCATCGACTTCTCGCACTGGGAGCTGGTCGCGGCGACCCAGAGCGCCAACCTCAACTGGCAGCTCCATCCCGGCGTCGGCATCCACTTCCTGCCGCAGCAGCCGCTGCTCATCCAGACGCACTTCGTCAACACCGGTTTCGGTTCCGCGGAGCTCGCCGTCAAAGGAAGGGCGCGCGCCAAGATGCTCCTCTACCCGATGAATCCCGGGGCGGTCACCGCGCACGGCGGCGCCCTCTTCGGGCAGGACCGGACGGTCCTCGTGCCCCCGGGTCTCTCGACCCAGTCGAGCACCTGCGCGCTCACCGGACCGACCTCGGACAACCGGCCGATGACGGTGATGGCGCTCACCGGCCACTACCACTTCCGCGGGGTCAAGTTCGAGGTGTGGAAGACCCTCGTCGATGGAACGCGGGGCCAACTGGTCTACGAGAACGTGGGGTACAGCGACCCGAAGTTCCAGCAGTACTCGCTGGACGATACCAGGTCACCGCTAGAGGGCGGGAAGCTGGAACTCCAGCCGGGCGAGGGCCTCGAGTGGGCCTGCACCTGGCAGAACGACAGCACCGAGACGTTCCCGTTCGGCCCCAACACCCAGAAGAACGAGCACTGCAACCTGTTCGGGTTCTACTATCCGACCGACGACCCGCTCGAGGCGATCGACTGCGTGCACAAGGAGGACGGGTCCGAAGTTCGCATCCTCGCGCGGTAGCCCGATGCGTCTCGACCGCAGAGCCGAGGTCCGTTGGCGGAAGGTTGCTCGCATGACCCCCCGTCCGTTCGCGTGCGCGGCTTTTGCGGGCGCGATCATGCTGCAGCCCGTCGCGACGCCGGCGCAGACGGGCCCTTTCATGCGCTTTCGCGGCGGCGGGCCGCCGAAGACCGACTGCATGCTCGTGACGGACGTCGCCGGCGTCCCCCGTGGCCGGGTCGCGCGCTGCACCGACGGCGATCCCACCTGCGACGGGGACGGCCGGGCCGACGGCACCTGCCTGTTCGCGGTGCACGTCTGCCTCGACGCACCCGACCCGGGCGAACCGCGCTGCCATGCCGACGCCGTGACTGGCGCGCAGGCGTGGTCGCCGGCGCCGGGCTTCGCGGGGCTCGTCGCTGCCCTCGAGGGGCTGCCCATGCCGGTCGCGACACCCGACACGTGCACGCCCACGGTCGGCGTGCCGCTCGCGCGCCACGGCACGCGTCGGGCGCGCGCCACGCTGCGCGCGAGCGTGTCGATGGCTTCGGGCGGCGACGCCCGCGACCGTCTGACCTTCATCTGCGAGCATCCGCCGGGTGCAACCGCAACCTTCACGACACTTCAACGCAAGATCTTCACGCCGAGCTGCGCCACCCTCTCCTGTCACGGCGCCGGGAACGCCGGTGGCATGACGCTGGCCGCCGGCGCGGCCTACGCGAACCTGGTCGGCGTCCCGCCCTCCAATGGCGCGGCGCTGGCCGCCGGCCTGCTCCGCGTCGCGCCCGGCGATCCCGACCGCAGCTTCCTTCTCTGGAAGCTCGAGGGCACCCTCGGCCCCGACGAGGGACAGTCGATGCCACGCGTCGGCTCGCAGCTCCCCCCGACGCTCATCGATCTCGTGCGGCGATGGATCGCCGCCGGCGCGCCCGCCGACGCCTCCTTTTAGCCGACCCGAGACCTTGTCTCGGGTCGGGGACGGAGAGCGAGAGTTCCGCCCGGTGGAATGCGCCGACGGCACGGCGTGTGCCCAATCCGCGAACGCCACACGCTCGCGTCCTACCGACCCGAGACAAGGTCTCGGGTCGATCTAGGGGCGGCCTTCAGCACGCGCCCCGAGCGCACGCAGCGGGTGCAGACGAGGAGCCGCTTCCCGCCGCCGCCCACCGCGGCGTGCACCTGCTGGAGGTTCGGCCGCCAGAGCCGCTTCGTCTTGTTGTTGGCGTGGCTCACGTTGTGGCCGACGGAGCGCTGCTTGCCGCAGATGTCGCACGCGCGCGCCATGGCCCGGCGTGGGTAGCACGCCGCCGGAGACGTTGCAATGCAGCTGGCCCGAGTGTACGGGTGGTGCGCTTCGCGTCGCGCGCTGGACCATCGCTGGGAGGGCGACGCGTTATTCACGGCGGGTGAGGTGCGGGGGGGCGCAGGGTCCGCCTCAATCCCCCATTTTTCCGGGCGGGATACGGGTAAGGCGTGACGTCGGTCGGCGGCTTGCGCGCTGCAAGACTGGTAAGCTGTTTCGCGGCCGAGTCACTTTCGAGGAGCGAGATCTGCGGAGTGGTGGCGGTGTGGTGGGGACAAGCCGGAGCGGCCTCACGGGCTCGAGGTGCTGCGTTTGGGCGTCCCCGCTGACCGGGGTCGCGGCGGGCAGCCGAGGCGCTCAGCCCTCCCGCCGAGATCCTCAGATGCACGCCCGGTCGCGTTTGCGCCGGCCGTGCAAGGGAGCGAGCTGACATGAGAAGCAACGGACGCTCCGGCGGCCCGGACGCCGCTGGTTCCAAGGCTGCATCGCTTCGGTCCGCCGGAACCCCGCGGCCGCCGGCAGGTGGGAAGGGGCACGGCCAGCAGCCCAACGACCACGTGGACGAGGGCAAGCTGCTCGAGGTGCTGACGGCGCTCAGGCGCGGAAACTTCGCGCCCCGGCTCCCGGTCAAGTGGACGGGGGTGGGTGGCAAGGTGGCGGACACCGTCAACGAGATCATGGAGTCGAACCAGCGCCTGGTCCGCGAGCTCGAGCGGCTGGCCCGACTGGTCGGCAAGGAAGGCAAGATCACCCACCGCGTGACGGTCGGGGACTTCACCGGCCTCTGGGCGTCGTCGATCGAGTCCGTGAACACGCTGGTGGGCGACCTGGTCCATCCCACGAGCGAGATGGCTCGGGTCATCGGCGCGGTCGCCAAGGGCGATCTGACCCAGACCATGGCGCTCGACTTCGACGGACGCTCGCTGCAGGGCGAGTTCCTGCGCAGCGCCAAGACCGTCAACCGGATGGTCGAGCAGCTTGGCGCCTTCTCCTCCGAGGTGACGCGCGTCGTGCGCGAGGTGGGCACGGAGGGCAAGCTCGGCGGGCAGGCCAAGGTCGAAGGCGTGGCCGGCACGTGGAGGGACCTGACCGAGAGCGTGAACTTCATGGCCGCCAACTTGACTGGCCAGGTCCGCAACATCGCCGAGGTGACGACCGCGGTCGCGAGCGGCGACCTCTCGAAGAAGATCACGGTCGACGTGAAGGGCGAGATCCTCGAGCTCAAGAACACCATCAACACGATGGTCGATCAGCTCCGCTCCTTCGCCTCCGAGGTGACGCGCGTGGCGCGCGAGGTGGGGACGGAGGGCAAACTCGGCGGCCAGGCCGACGTGCGCGGCGTGGCCGGTACGTGGAAGGACCTGACCGACAGCGTGAACTTCATGGCCGGCAACCTGACCGCGCAGGTGCGGAACATCGCCTACGTGACCAAGGCGGTCGCGAACGGCGACCTCTCGAAGAAGATCACGGTCGACGTGAAGGGCGAGATCCTCGAGCTCAAGAACACCGTGAACACGATGGTGGACCAGCTGAGCTCGTTCGCGGCGGAGGTCACACGCGTGGCGCGCGAGGTCGGCACGGAAGGGAAACTCGGCGGCCAGGCGGACGTGAAGGGCGTCGCCGGCACCTGGAAGGATCTGACGGACAGCGTCAACTCCCTGGCCCGCAACCTGACCGTGCAGCTCCGCGACGTGTCGAAGGTGGCGACCGCCATCGCCGGCGGCGACCTGACCCAGAAGATCACCGTCGACGTCCGCGGCGAGATCCTCCAGATCAAGAACGTCTTCAACACCATGGTGGACCAGTTGAGCTCGTTCGCCGCCGAGGTCACCCGGGTCGCCCGAGAGGTCGGCACGGAGGGGCGGCTCGGCGGCCAGGCCGACGTGAAGGGAGTCGCCGGCACCTGGAAGGACTTGACCGACAGCGTGAACCTGATGGCCGGGAACCTGACCGGGCAGGTGCGGAACATCGCGGAGGTGACGACCGCGGTCGCCAACGGTGACCTCACCAAGAAGATCACCGTCGACGTGCGGGGCGAAATCCTGGAGCTCAAGAACACCATCAACACGATGGTCGATCAGCTCCGCTCCTTCGCCTCCGAAGTGACGCGCGTCGCACGCGAAGTCGGCTCGGAGGGGAAGCTCGGCGGCCAGGCGGACGTGAAGGGCGTCGCCGGCACCTGGAAGGACCTGACCGACAGCGTGAACTTCATGGCCGGCAACCTGACCGCGCAGGTGCGGAACATCGCGGACGTGACCAAGGCGGTCGCGAACGGCGACCTCTCGAAGAAGATCACCGTCGACGTGAAGGGCGAGATCCTCGAGCTCAAGAACACCGTGAACACGATGGTGGACCAGCTGAGCTCGTTCGCGGCGGAGGTCACGCGCGTCGCGCGCGAGGTCGGCACGGACGGAAAGCTCGGCGGCCAGGCAGACGTGAAAGGCGTGGCGGGTACGTGGAAGGACCTGACCGACAGCGTGAACTCGATGGCGAGCAACCTGACCGCACAGGTCCGCAACATCGCCGAAGTGACGACCGCGGTCGCGACCGGCGACCTCTCGAAGAAGATCACGGTGCACGTGAAGGGCGAGATCCTCGAGCTCAAGGACACCATCAACACCATGGTGGATCAGCTCCGCTCCTTCGCCTCCGAGGTCACGCGAGTGGCCCGAGAGGTCGGCACCGAAGGCAAGCTCGGCGGGCAGGCGGACGTGAAGGGCGTCGCCGGCACGTGGAAGGACCTGACCGACAGCGTGAACTTCATGGCGAGCAATCTGACCGGCCAGGTGCGCAACATCGCGGACGTGACCAAGGCGGTCGCGGCCGGCGACCTCACCAAGAAGATCACCGTCGACGTGCGCGGTGAGATCCTGGAGCTCAAGAACACCATCAACACGATGGTGGACCAGCTGAGCTCCTTCGCGGCCGAGGTGACGCGCGTGGCGCGCGAGGTCGGCACCGAGGGCAAGCTCGGCGGGCAGGCGGACGTGAAGGGCGTGGCCGGCACCTGGAAGGACCTGACCGACAAGGTGAACTTCATGGCGAGCAACTTGACCGCCCAGGTCCGGAACATCGCGGCCGTGACCACCGCGGTCGCCAACGGCGATCTCTCCAAGAAGATCACCGTCGACGTGAAGGGCGAGATCCTCGAGCTGAAGGACACGATCAACACCATGGTCGACCAGCTCCGCTCCTTCGCGGCCGAGGTGACGCGCGTCGCGCGCGAGGTCGGCACCGAGGGGAAGCTCGGCGGGCAGGCGAGCGTTCCCGGCGTCGCGGGCACGTGGAAGGACTTGACCGACGGCGTGAACTTCATGGCCAGCAACCTGACCGGCCAGGTGCGCAACATCGCCGACGTGACGAAAGCGGTCGCGAACGGCGACCTGTCGAAGAAGATCACCGTCGACGTGAAGGGCGAGATCCTGGAGCTCAAGAACACCGTGAACACCATGGTGGACCAGTTGAGCTCCTTCGCCTCCGAGGTGACCCGCGTCGCGCGCGAGGTCGGTACCGAGGGCAAGCTCGGCGGGCAGGCCCAGGTGCGCGGCGTCTCGGGCACCTGGAAGGACCTGACCGACAACGTGAATTTCATGGCCGGCAACCTGACGAACCAGGTGCGCGGCATCGCCAAGGTGGTGACCGCGGTCGCGAACGGTGACCTGGAGCGGAAGTTCACCGTCGAGGCGAAGGGCGAGATCGCCGCGCTCGCGGACACGATCAACAGCATGATCGACACCCTGGCGACGTTCGCCGATCAGGTGACGACAGTCGCGCGCGAGGTCGGCGTGGAGGGAAAGCTGGGCGGGCAGGCGAGCGTCCCGGGCGCCGCCGGCACGTGGAAGCATCTGACCGACAACGTGAACCAGCTCGCGGCGAACCTGACCACGCAGGTCCGCGCCATCGCCGAGGTGGCGACGGCGGTCACCAAGGGCGACCTCACGCGGATGATCACGGTCGAGGCGATGGGCGAGGTGGCGGCGCTCAAGGACAACATCAACGAGATGATCGTCAACCTGAAGGACACGACCCTCAAGAACAGCGAGCAGGATTGGCTCAAGACGAACCTCGCCAAGTTCAGCCGCATGCTGCAGGGCCAGAAGGACATGCTGACGGTCGCGAAGCTCATCCTCTCGGAGCTCGCGCCGGTGGTCGAGGCGCAGCACGGCGTCTTCTACATCATTGGCAGCAAGGAGGAGCCGGTGCTTCGCCTGCTCGCGAGCTACGCCTACCGGGCGCGCAAGAACGTGGGGAACGAGTTCCGGCTCGGCGAAGGGGTCGTGGGCCAGGCGGCGGTCGAGAAGGAGAAGATCCTCCTCACCAACGTGCCGCGCGACTACATCCAGGTCAGCTCCGGGCTGGGCGAAGCGCCGCCGCTCAATATTCTCGTGCTGCCGGTGATCTTCGAGGGCCAGGTGAAGGCGGTGATCGAGCTCGCTTCGTTCGCCCGCTTCAGCGCGACGCACCAGGCCTTCCTCGACCAGCTCATGGAATCGATCGGCATCGTGCTCAACACGATCGAGGCGAACACCCGCACGGAGGACCTGCTCAAGCAGTCGCAGTCCCTCGCCACCGAGCTGCAGGTCCGGCAGCGCGAGCTGACGCGCAGCAACGCCGAGCTCGAGGAGAAGGCCAAGCTGCTGGCCGATCAGAACGTCGAGGTCGAGCGTAAGAACCGGGAGGTGGAGCAGGCGCGGCAGGCGCTCGAGGAGAAGGCGTCGCAGCTCGCGCTCACCTCGAAGTACAAGTCGGAGTTCCTCGCCAACATGTCGCACGAGCTGCGGACGCCGCTCAACAGCCTCCTCATCCTCGCGGAACAGCTCGGCGGGAACCTCGAGGGGAACCTCACGGCCCGTCAGGTCGACTACGCGAAGACCATCCACTCCGCAGGCAACGACTTGCTCAAGCTCATCAACGACATCCTCGATCTCGCCAAGATCGAGTCCGGGACGGTGACCATCGACGCCGTGGACGTCGCGGTGGCGGACCTCGCCGAGTACGTCGAGCGGACGTTCCGGCCGGTCGCCGAGTCGCGGGGGCTCGACTTCACGATCGAGGCCGACGCGCGGATGCCGATGATCCTCCACACCGATTCGAAGCGGCTGCAGCAAGTGCTGCGCAACCTTCTCTCGAACGCCTTCAAGTTCACCGAGCGCGGAAGCGTGACGCTTCGGGCGGGCCTCGCACAGGAGGGGTGGAACCTGGACAACGACGTGCTCAACCATGCGCCGGCCGTGGTCGTGTTCTCGGTCACCGACACGGGCATCGGCATCGACGCCGAGAAGCAGCAGATCATCTTCGAGGCCTTCCAGCAGGCCGACGGCAGCACCAGCCGGAAGTACGGCGGGACGGGGCTCGGGCTGGCGATCAGCCGCGAGATCGCCCGCGTCCTCGGGGGAGAGATCGCGACCGTCAGCGCCCCCGGCAAGGGGAGCACCTTCAAGCTCTACCTCCCGCACGTGCACCCGAGTGGCCGCACGGTTTCGGGCAACGACGCTGCGCTCGCGATGGAGCGCCGAGCCGTCACGGCGCGGCCGGTCACCCCCGAGGAGCTCGCCGCGCCCACCGAGGAGGTCGGCGACGATCGGCACGACATCCGGCCCAATGACCGCCTTCTGCTCGTGATCGAGGACGACCCGCCGTTCGCGCGTATCCTCGTCGAGCGGGCGCACGGCCACGGCTTCAAGGCCGTGGTCGCGACGCGTGGCGTGGCCGCCGTCACCCTCGCCCGCCAACTCCAGCCGCATGCGATCACCCTCGACATCAGGCTCCCGGACATGAGCGGGTGGCGGATCCTGAGCCAGCTGAAGCTCGACCTCGCTACGCGTCACATCCCGGTGCACGTGATCTCGGTCGAGGGGGAGATCGAGCCGGGGCCCGCGCGCGCCGCTCTCGGCCTCGCGGTGAAACCGCTCACCCCGGCGGCGATCGAGGCGGCGCTCGCGCGGCTGGAGGACTGCGTCAGCCGGCCCGTGAAGAACCTCCTCCTCGTCGAGGGCGACCAGGTCCAGCGCGATCGGGTCGTCGAGCTGATCGGGAACGGAGACGTCCACACGACGGCGGTCGCCACCGCGAGCGAGGCACTCGCCGCGCTCACGCAACAGCGCTTCGACTGCACCGTCGTCGACCTCGGGTTGCCCGACATGGACGGAATCGAGTTCATCGAGCAGCTGCGCCGCGAGCGCGCGTTCCGCGAATGCCCGCTGATCGTGTGCACGGCGCGCGATCTCACCCCCGAGGAGCAAGGCCGGCTCAAGCGGCTCGCGCAGAGCGTCATCCCGAAGGACGCCGAGGCGCCCGAACACCTGCTCGATGAGACGGCCCTCTTCCTGCATCGCGCCGTCATCCGCATGCCCGAATCACAGCGGCGGATGCTCGAGCGCCTGCACGACGTCAACGCCACGCTCGCTGGCAAGAAGGTGCTGCTCGTCGACGACGACATCCGCAACATCTACGCCATGACGAGCATCCTCGAGCGGCACGAGATCACGGTCGTGTCCGCGGAGAGCGGCCGCGAGGCGATCGGCATCCTGCACGAGCAGCCGGGGATCGATGCGATTCTCATGGACATCATGCTGCCCGAGATGGACGGCTACGAGACGATCCGGGCGATCCGCAAAGGCGCCGGGTTCACCACCCTCCCGATCATCGCGGTTACGGCGAAGGCCATGAAGGGTGACCGCGAGAAGTGCATCAAGGCCGGCGCATCCGACTACCTCGCGAAGCCGATCGACACCGAGGAGCTGCTCTCGCTCCTCCGGGTGTGGTTGTCCGACTAAGAGCCGGCGGAACCGCGAGGGCCCAGCATCATGCCGGAGACGCCGAGCATCCTGATCGTCGATGACAGCCGGGACAAGCTCGTCGCCCTCGAGTCGATCCTCGTCGACCTGCGCGTCAACATCGTGAAGGCGCGCTCGGGAAAGGAGGCGCTCCGGCGTCTTCTTGCAGAGGACTTCGCCGTCGTCCTGCTCGACGTGCGCATGCCGGGTATGGACGGGTTCGAGACGGCGACCCTCATCCGGGAGCGATCGAAGACGGCGCACACGCCCATCATCTTCATCACTGCCTTCGGCGACGAGACGCACGTGGCGCGGGGGTACTCGCTCAAGGCCGTGGACTACATCCTGACTCCGGTCGTGCCGGACGTGCTGCGTACCAAGGTGTCGGTCTTCGTCGAGCTCTTCCGGGCCACGATGGAGGTGAAGCGGCAGGCGGATACCCTGCGGCAGCGCGCGGCCCAGCTCCACAGGCTGGCCGCCTCCTCGCTCGCCATCAACGCCGCGCTCTCGCTCGACCAGATGCTGTCCGTGCTCGTCGCGAGCGCGCGCGAGATCCTCGGCGCGCAACGGGCCCTGGCGGTGGCGCGCGTGGACGAGCGGCGCACGCACCGCGCGGTCTCGGCCGCCTCCGCGATCCCGGACGCGGAGGACATCGACGTGGCGGCGCCCCTGGCGGCGTACGAGATGAACCGGGCCTGGCGCGCCACCCGGCTCGTCCACCCGCACGGCGCGGGTCTCTCCGCGGATGGGGACGGGGACGGCGCGCTGGAGACCTACGACGTCCTGGCGGCGCCGTTCACCGGGCGCGACGGGCGGAACCTGGGCCTGGTCAAGGTCTTCGCCGACGGCGACCGCAGCTTCACCCAGGAGGACGAGGATCTCCTCGTCCAGCTCGCGCAAATGACCTCGATCGCGATCGAGAACGCGCTCTTCAGCGAGGCGCGAGAGGCGAACACCCTGAAGGAGGAGTTCCTCTCCACGGTCTCGCACGAGCTGCGCACCCCGCTCAGCGCGATGCTCTCCTGGCTCTGGATGTTGCGCCGGAAAGAACTCGACCCAGAGGCCGCGGCCCGGGCCATCTCGGCGGTCGAGCGGAACGCCAGGGCTCAGGCACGGCTGGTCGACGATCTCCTCGACGTCTCGCGCATCATGACGGGCAAACTGCACCTCGACTGCCGTCCTCTCGAGGTCGGGCCGGTCGTCGAGGCGGCGACCGATTCACTGGCGGCCGCGGCAGAAGCGAAGGCGATCACGCTCGCGCGCTTGATCGACCCGGCGACCGGCCCGGTGCTCGGCGACGCCGGCCGATTGCAGCAGGTGATCTGGAACCTGCTCTCGAACTCGATCAAGTTCACGCCGCGCGGTGGCCACGTCGAGGTGCGGCTCTGCCGCGTCGGCTCGGACGCCGAGGTGCGCGTGACCGACACGGGGCAGGGAATCGCGCCGGGTTTTCTGCCCCACGTGTTCGAGCGCTTCCGCCAGGCGGACGCGTCGTCGACCCGGACCAGCGGCGGGCTCGGCCTGGGCCTCGCCATCGTGCATCACCTGGTCGAGCTGCACGGGGGAAGCGTCGAGGCGCTGAGCGACGGCGAAGGACGGGGCGCCACCTTCGTGGTGACCCTGCCGCTCGCGACCCGTCACGACGAGCAGCTCGCGCGCTCCAGCGGCGCCGCCGCCGTCGAGGAGGCTCGGGCGGCGGAGGTGCCGTGCAGCCTCGAGGGCCTCCGCGTGCTCCTCGTCGAGGACGAGGTGGATGCGCGCGAAGCGCTCTCCGCGATCGTGTCCCAGGCAGGCGCCACGGTTGCGGCGGTCGGCACCGCAGGGGAAGCGCTCGGCCGGCTCGTCTCCTGGCGGCCGGACGTGCTGGTGTGCGACATCGGGCTTCCGGCCGAGGACGGCTACGCCCTGATCCGGAAGGTGCGAGCGCTCAGGCCCGACCAGGGCGGTGACGTGCCGGCGGTGGCGCTCACCGCCTACGCGCGGGCGAGCGATCGGGCGCGCGCGCTCGCGGCCGGCTTTCAGGTCCATCTGGCGAAGCCCCTCGAACCTGACCAGTTGCTTCGCGTCCTCGCGCGGAGCGCTCAGCTACCGCACGACGCGGACCATGGGAAGCCGGGAGAGAGCGCGTCCGCAGGGCAGCCTCCCGATCGGGCCTGAGCGCATCGCGAGGGCTCGCGGCGAATGGGATGCCCGCGACCTCCCTTCGCGAGCTTCCTACGGCTCGCCTGCCGACCCCGCGCGCCGCTCGAGGAGCCGGAACTTGTTGCGCGCCGAAAGGAACTGCAGTCGGAGCGACTCCGCCTGCGTCCCGAGATCCAGGAACTCCTCGTCCTGGGCGGCTCGCGCGAGCTCCCCGGAGTCCTCGGCGAGCCGGCAGAGCCGGTCGTCGACCTCCCGAAACGCCGCGGCGTCGATGCGCTCCGCGGCGCTGGCCTCCTGGGCAGAAGCTGCCACCTGCTGCACCAAGCGGTTCACCTCTCCCGCCGCCTCGCCCAGCGCCCTCCATCGCGCGAGCAACTGGGTCAGGCTCTCCGTCCGCCGCCTGATCTGATCCGCTCGCGCCTGGACGGCTTCCGACTGCTTCTCGTGACGCTCGCGTGCCGTCGTGATCGCACCCACCAGCGCGCGGATGTGTTCGCCGAGCCGCGCCTCGCTGTCCTCGAGCTCGCTCAGCACCTGCGCCGCGCGGCGCAGGTGCTTCTCGGAGTCGAGGCGCTCGCGCTGGATCCCGGCCGCCAGCGCCTCGTACCGGCACAGCTCTGCATCGAGTCCTTCCACGGCTGCGGCCAGCCCCAGCATGTCCGGCCTGTGTTGGGTCACGGGCGCTGCCCCTATACAGCCGCTCCGAAGGGGCTGCAAAGAGATTACCCGCGATTCCTCCGGCGCCTGAGCTGGCCGCGGATCACGCCCGTCTTCGCCCCGACCGCGGCATCGCGGGTGCGGCGGATCAGCTCCGTCGTGGAGATGCCAGGGACGAGCGGGATGCGCTCGACACGGCCGCCGCGGGCGAGGGTCTCGTCCCGCCCGGCGATCTCGTCCTCGGGCCAGTCGGCGCCCTTCACCAGGACGTCGGGGCCGAGGGCGGCGACCAGCGCGCGCGGCGTGTCCTCCTCGAAGACGATCACGTGGTCGACGGCGGCGAGGCCGGCCAGCACCTCGGCGCGCTCCTCGGCGCACAGGATCGGGCGGCCGGGGCCCTTCAGCCGGCGGACCGAGGCGTCGCCGTTCAGCCCGACGACCAGCACGTCGCCGAGCGCGCGCGCGGCGGCGAGGTAGCGCACGTGGCCCGGATGGAGGAGGTCGAAGCAGCCGTTCGTGAAGACGATGCGTGCTCCGGCCGAACGGCGCGGGGCGAGCGCCGCGGTGAGCGCCGCGGGGTCGGGGGCGAGCTTCGGCACGGACACGGCGGGCGAGAATAGCGCACGCCCGCGGCCCGCGGAACCGATGCGGAAGGACGCAGCTTGACCCCCCGGGGCGGCAGCAGCTACACCCCGCCGCACGATGGCGAACTACCGGCGCCGTCGCTGGCGGGAGAGCATGACGGTCCGCGTCGACCTGAACGGGCTGCTCGCCGCGGCGGTGGGGGGAAGCGGGCTCGCCGCCGAGGAGCTGGCGGGGCTCGAACCCGAGCTCGCCCGCGTGCGCGACGAGCTCGCGGCGCGCCGGGCCGCAGGCACGCTCGCCTTCGCCGAGCTGCCGCACCGGTTCGACGACGCGCGCCGCGTGCTCGACGATGCGGCCGGTGTGGGGGCCGACATCGACGTGCTGGTCGTGCTCGGCATCGGCGGCTCGGCGCTCGGCGCGCGCGCGCTGGTGAGCGCGCTCGGCGAGCGGCCGGGCGGCCGGCGGGTGATCGTCGCCGACTCGATCGACCCGGACGACTTCGGCGCCCTCCTCGGGCAGCTCGATGCGAGACGCACGCTCTTCAACGTGATCAGCAAGTCGGGCGAGACCGCCGAGACCATGGCGCAGTTCCTGGTCGTGCGCGACCGCCTGCTGCACGAGCTGGGTGCGGTCGACTACAAGCACCACCTGGTCGTCACCACCGACGCCGAGAAGGGCGTGCTGCGGCAGATCGTCAACGACGAGGGCTTCCGCGACCTCGTCGTGCCGGACGGCGTGGGCGGGCGCTTCTCCGTGCTGACGCCCGTCGGACTCTTTCCCGCCGCCGTGGCGGGCATCGACGTGGAGGAGCTGCTCGCGGGCGCGGTCTACGTGGACGAGCGGGCGCGCGCGGCGGCGGCGCCGCTCGCCGACCCGGCGCTCGCGCTGGCGGGCGCGCTCTTTCTCCTGGCGACGCGGCACGCGAAGCCGATCCTGGTCCTCATGCCATACTGCACGCGCCTGGCAGCGACCGCCGACTGGTTCTGCCAGCTCTGGGCGGAGAGCCTCGGCAAGGCGCGGGACCTGGCCGGCCGCACCGTCGAGTGGGGGCAGACGCCGGTGCGCGCGCTCGGCGCCGCCGACCAGCACTCGCAGCTCCAGCTCTACGTGGAGGGGCCGCGCGACAAGGTGGTCCTCTTCGCGCGCGTCGAGGACCATGGCGCGGCGGTCGACCTGCCGACCACCTACCAGGACCTGGAGGGCGTCGGCTATCTCGGCGGCCACTCGCTCGGCGAGCTGCTCAACGCCGAGCAGCGCGCGACCGAGCTGGCGCTCGCCAAGCGCGGCCGGCCGAGCGCGACGCTCGTCCTCCCGGCCGTGAACGCCTTCACGCTGGGGCAGCTCCTCTATCTCCTCGAGACGGCGACCGTCGCCGTGGGCGCGCTGGCCGGCATCGACCCGTTCGGGCAGCCCGGGGTCGAGGAGGGGAAGCGGCTCGCCTACGGGCTCATGGGGCGCCCCGGCTTCGAGGCGAACCGCGCCGAGGTGGAGGCCTGGCTGGCGCGCAAGGACGCGCGCTTCATCCTCTAGGATAGGACGCACCGTGGGCAAGATCGCGGTCCTTCCGCCGGCGGTGCAGGGGCAGATCGCGGCCGGCGAGGTGATCGAGCGGCCGGGCTCGGTGGTGAAGGAGCTGGTCGAGAACGCGCTCGACGCGGGCGCGCGCCACGTGGAGGTCTGCCTCGGCGCGGGCGGGCTCGACCTGATCTCGGTACGCGACGACGGCGAGGGCATGGCGGCGGAGGACGCGCTGGTCGCCTTCGCGCGCCACGCGACCAGCAAGCTCGCGCGCGCGGAGGACCTGCCGGCGGTCACCACGCTCGGCTTCCGTGGCGAGGCGCTGCCCAGCATCGCCGCGGTGGCGCGCGTGCGGCTGGTCACCCGCCGGGCCGCCGACGCGGGCGGGGTCGCGGTCGAGGCGGATGCGGCAGGCGCGCGGCCGGCGGGCGCGGCGGGTGCGCCCCCGGGCACGAGCGTCGAGGTGCGCGAGCTGTTCGCCGAGACGCCGGCGCGGCGGAAGTTCCTGCGCAGCGCGCCGACCGAGGTCGGGCACGTGGTGGACGTGCTCACGCGGCTCGCGGTCGCGAGCCCGGCCGTCGGCTTCCGCCTCGAGCACGACCGGCGCGAGGTGCTCGCCTTCCCGCCGGTCGCCGACGCCCGCCAGCGTCTCGTGCAGGTGCTCGGGCGCGCGCGCGCCGCGAGCCTCGTGCCGGTCGAGGCGGCGGCGCGCGGCTACACGCTCGCCGGCTTCCTCGCCCCGCCGCGCGAGACGCTCGCCACCGCGCGCCTGGTGTGGACCTACGTGGCCGTCGGCGGGGCGGGGAGCGGGCGCTGGGTGCGGGACCGGCTCCTGCTGCGCGCCGTGCTCGACGGCTACGCTTCGCTCGTGATGCGCGGCCGCTACCCGATCGCGATCCTCTTCCTCGGCATCCCGCCCGGCGAGGTGGACGTGAACGTGCATCCCGCGAAGCTCGAGGTGCGCTTCCGGAGCCCGGCGGCCGTGCACCAGCTGCTCGTGCCGGTGCTGCGCGCGCGTCTGGCGGCGGCGCTCGCCCCGCCGGGCACCGCGCCGGCGGCATTCGCGCGCGAGGTGGCACCCGCCTACGGCGATCCGCGCGCCGCGCCCGCGGCGGCGGCGCAGGCGCCGCTCTGGACGCCCGCGCCGCGCGGGTTTGCGTCCCTGCGCTTCATCGGCCAGATCTTCGATGGCTATCTCCTCTGCCAGGGCGAGGGACGCGTGGTGTTGATCGACCAGCATGCGGCCCACGAGCGGGTCGTGTTCGAGCGCCTGCGCGCCGAGTGCCGCGCGGGCGGCGTGGCGCGCGACCGCCTGCTCGTGCCGGAGACGATCGCGCTCCCGGCGGCCGAGTCGGCGGCGCTGGCCGAGCACGCCGCGGCGCTTGCGGCGGCCGGCCTCGAGGGCGAGCCCTTCGGCGAGGGCACGTTCCTGCTGCGCACGGTGCCGCGGCTGCTCGGCGGCCGCGACGTGGGGGCGCTGCTGCGGGCCGTCGCCGGCGAGCTGGTGGAGGAGGGGGCCAGCGCCGCCGCCGAGCGGGCCACCGACGCGGCGCTCGCCACCATCGCCTGCCACGGCGTGGTGCGCGTCGGACAGCGGCTCGGCGAGGCGGAGGCGCAGGCCCTCCTCGCGTCGATGGACGGCGTCGAGGTGTCGGCCCACTGCCCGCACGGCCGCCCCGTCGCCGCCGAGCTCGCCCGAACGCAGCTGGAGGCCCTGTTTCGGAGATGAGGCCCGTGAGGACGGTATCAACGACGCAACGCCGGGGGAGGCCGGCGCCGAGAGGCGCCGTGCTGGCCCCCAGATGATTTAAACCAATGCGCCTCGTCTGCATCGTCGGCCCGACGGCGAGCGGGAAGAGCGCGCTCGCGCTCGACCTCGCCGAGCGCCTGGGCGGTGAGATCGTCTCCGCCGACTCGCGGCAGGTCTATCGCGATCTCGAGATCGGCACGGCGAAGCCGACGGCGGCGGAGCGGGCCCGCGTCCCGCACCACTGCCTGGACCTGGTCGCGCCGGGCGAGGCGTTCGATGCGGCGCGCTTTCGGGACGCCGCGCGCGCGGCGATCGCGGATATCGTCCGCCGCGGTCGCGTGGCGCTCGTGGTGGGCGGCACGGGGCTCTACGTGCGCGCGCTCCTGGGTGGCCTCTGCCCGGCACCGCCGCGGGTGCCGGCGCTGCGCGCCGCGCTCGCGGAGGAGGCGGCGCCCGCGCTGCATCGCCGGCTCCGCGCCCTCGACCCCGCGGCCGCGGCGCGCATCGCGCCCGGCGACCGGGTGCGCATCGTGCGGGCGCTCGAGGTGGCGCTCGTGAGCGGCGTGCCGCTCTCGCGCTGGCAGGCCGAGCACCGCTTCGGCGAGCCGGCCTACGATACGCTCCTGATCGGTCTCGCCCGCCCGACGGCCGAGCTGGACGCCCGCATCGCGGCGCGCGCGCGCGCCATGCTGGAGGCCGGCTTCCTCGACGAGGTGCGTGCGCTCCGCGGGCGGGGGCTCGGCGCCGCCGCGCCCGGCCTCTCGGCGGTCGGCTACCGCGAGCTGCTCGCCTGCGTCGAGGGACGGACGGACCTCGCCACGGCCCTCGCGGCCATGGTGCGCGCGACGCGCCAGTTCGCGAAGCGCCAGCGCACCTGGTTCCGGCGCGAGCCGGCGATCGTGTGGCGCCACCCCGAGCGCGAGGCCGGGACGATCGCGGCGGTGGTAGAGGCGTTCCTCGCCGGCGCGGCACCCGCCGTCCGCGCCCCGGCGTGATGGCGGCGCGCGCGGCCGCGACGCAGACCTACCTCGACTTCGAGCGGCCGCTCGAGCCGCTCGACGCCGAGATCGCGCGCCTGGCGGGGGTGAGCCCGGGCACGCCCGAGGGCGAGCGCCTCCGCCGCCTGCGCGCCGAGCGCCGCCGCGTGCAGCAGGAGCTGCTCGCGCGCCTGACGCCGTGGGAGCGCGTACAGCTCTCGCGCCACCCCGACCGCCCCTCGGCGCTCGATTACCTGGGCGTCCTCTGCCGCGACTTGGTCGAGCTGCACGGCGACCGCCGCTTCGGCGAGGACGGCGCGATCGTGGGCGGGCTCGCGCGCTTTCGCGGCCACGCCGTCGTGGTGGTCGCGCAGCAGCGGGGCCGCTCGACCGCCGAGCGCGTGCTCCGCAACTTCGGCATGCCGCGCCCCGAGGGGTACCGCAAGGCGGTCCGCCTCTTCGAGCTGGCGGAGCGCTTCGCGCGCCCGGTGATCACCCTCATCGACACGCAGGGCGCGTACCCCGGCATCGGCGCCGAGGAGCGCGGGCAGGCGGAGGCGATCGCCGCCAGCCTGCGCACGCTGGCCGGGCTGCGCGTGCCGGTGGTGAGCGCGGTGATCGGCGAGGGCGGGAGCGGCGGCGCGCTCGCCCTCGCCCTCGCCGATCGGGTGCTCATGCAGGAGCACGCCTGGTACTCGGTGATCTCCCCCGAGGGCTGCGCGTCGATCCTCTTTCGCGAGCGCACGCCCGAGACGGTGGCGCGGAGCGCGGCGCTCCTCGGCCTGACGGCGGCGGAGCTCGCGGGCTTCGGCGTGGTGGACGAGATCGTGGCCGAGCCGGGCGGCGGCGCGCACCGCCAGCCGGCGCGGGCGGCCGTGCTCCTCGGCCGCGCGCTCGAGCGCCACCTGACGGCGCTCGGCGGCGTGCCGCCGGGCGAGCTGGTCGCGCGCCGCTACGCGCGCTACCGGCGCATCGGGAGCGATCTGCCTGCGGTGTGATCTGGAGTTCGGCGCCGCCTGACCGCATCCGCTTCGCGTTTGACGTCGCGAGGGCAATCGGAGAGAAGGTGCGCAGCGGAGGAACTGGGTGTGAAGCGCGAAGACTGCATCCTCTTCAGCGGCGGCGCGGCGGGCGCGGAAGCGACCTTCGGCGCGGCCGCGCAGCGGCACGGCGTCGATGAGGTCAATTTCACCTTCGAGGGCCACAACCCGGTGCGGGAGCGCGGTCGACGCATCCTCACGAACGCCGAGCTGCGGCGCGGTGACGTGAGCCTCGGCTACATCAGCAAGCTCATGCACCGGAAGTTCCCGGAGACGCCGCTCTTCAAGAAGGTACTGCAGACGATCTGGCACCAGGTGCAGAGCGGCCATGAGATCTTCGCCGTTGGCAAGATCAACGAGGACGACACTGTGACCGGTGGCACGGGCGTGGCCCCCGAGTATGCGAAGATACTGAACAAGCCGCTTTACGTCTTCGACCAGGAGCGCGACGGCTGGTTCCGCTGGACCGGCGAGGGATGGCGCGGCGAGGACGCTCCGCTGATCCGACAGCCGTGCTTTTGCGGGACCGGCACACGGTTCCTCGAGCCGAACGGCCAGTCGGCGATCGACGCGCTGTTCGCGCGGACCTTCGCATAGCCCTCGGCTGACTTCACCCCGGGGCGCGCCGAGAGGGATGGGTGATCCGAAGCGCTCAGGCGGCCGGGCGCAGAGGCTCGGGCGGCGTGGTCTCGATCCGGACCGGCCCCTCCGAGGAGGCGTGCCGGTCGCGGGCGAGGACGAGCACGGCGACGAGGCCGCCGAGACCCCAGACGAGCGGCGCGAGGGATGCGAGCTCCACGTTCATGGTGTCGCCCTCCTTCCATGACTCGAGCGGTGCAACGGCGATGCCACCGTGCGCGCGCACGAAAAAGCCGCGATGCTCGGGCACGCACGATCGTCACTGCCTCGTTTTGCCCGTCCGCTCTGTCGCCAAATCGCACCGCGGCCGTTGCAAGTTTGCAAAACACCAGGTCGCGGGCTAGACCACGCGCCGGGCGCCGCATGCTGCGCAAGGCCTCGATTCCCGTCCTCCGGCAGCAGATCGACCGGATCGACGACCAGCTGCTGCGCCTCCTCAGCCGACGCGCCGAGCTCGCGCTCGCGATCGCCGAGCAGAAGGCGCGCAGCAACTCCGAGGTGTACGCGCCGGCGCGCGAGAAGGGTGTGCTCGAGCGCCTGGCGCGCGCGAACCGGGGTCCGCTGCCCGCGCACCTGGTGCGGGCGGTCTTCCGCGAGATCATCTCGGCCTCGCGCAGCCTCGAGCAGCGCCTCCGCATCGCGTACCTGGGGCCCGAGGCGACTTTCACGCACCTCGCGGCGCGCCAGCAGTTCGGCGCGGCCGCCGACTACCTCGCCGCCGCCTCGGTCGCGGACGTGTTCCACGAGGTGGAGAGCGAGCGCGCGGACCTGGGTGTGGTGCCGGTCGAGAACTCGACCGAGGGCATGGTGGCGCACACGCTCGACCTCCTCGCCGACTCGCCGCTGCAGATCTGCGCCGAGATCTCGCTCGCGGTCCGCCACAACCTGCTCGCGCGGGCGGGCACGAGCATGAAGGGCATCGACCGGATCGTCGCCCACCCGCAGGCGCTGGCGCAGTGCCGGCGCTGGCTCGCCGAGCACCTGCCCGCCGTGCCCACCGAGGCCGAGGCCAGCAACGCGCGCGCCGCCGAGCGGGCGCGCGCCGAGGAGGGGACGGCCGCGATCGCCGGCGAGGCCGCGGCGGAAACCTACGGCCTCGCCGTCCTCTCCCGCGCGATCAACGACGAGCCCGGCAACTTGACCCGCTTCGTGGTGCTCGCGGCGCGCGATGCCGCCCGGCCGACCGGCGACGACAAGACCTCGATCCTCTTCAGCGTGCGCGACGAGGTCGGCATCCTGGCCCGCATGCTGAAGCCGTTCGCCGCGCATGGCATCGATCTCATCAAGATCGAGTCGCGGCCGCTGCGCGGGCGACCGTGGGAGTACGTGTTCTACTGCGATCTGAAGGGGCACCGGCGGGAGCGGCGGGTCGAGCAGGCGCTCGCCGAGGTCGAGCGCGGCGCGACGCGGCTCAAAGTCCTGGGCTCGTACCCGGCGGCGCCGCCCGGGGGCTGATGGACCTGCGCGCCCTCGTCCCGGAGTGGATCCGGACCCTCACCCCGTATCCGCCCGGCAAGCCGATCGAGGAGCTCGAGCGCGAGCTCGGCATCCGCGACTCGATCAAGCTCGCCTCGAACGAGAACCCGCTCGGCCCCTCGCCGAAGGCCGTCGCGGCGATCACGGCCGCGCTCGGCGACCTGCACCGCTATCCCGACGGCTCCGCCTTCTATCTCAAGCGCCGGCTGGCCGAGCGCCTCGGGGTGTCCGAGGCCGAGGTCATCGTCGGCAACGGCTCGAACGAGATCATCGAGCTGGCGGTGCGCACTTTCCTCCGCCCCGGCGACGAGGCGGTGATGGCGGACCAGGCCTTCGTCGTCTACCGCCTGGTCGTGCAGTCCGCAGGGGGTAGCAGCCGGATGGTCCCGCTGCGCGACTTCACGCACGACCTGGAGGCGATCGCCGCGGCCGTCACGCCGCGCACGCGGCTCGTCTTCCTCGGGAACCCGAACAACCCGACCGGAACCATCGTTCGCCGCGCCGCCTGGCGCGCCTTCCTCGGCCGCCTGCCAGAGCACCTGCTCGTGGTCGCCGACGACGCCTACGCCGAGTACGTGGAGGACCCCGAGTACCCCGACACCATCCGCGAGCGCGGCGATGGACGCGTGGCGGTCCTCTCGCTCCGCACCTTCTCCAAGCTCTACGGCCTGGCCGGGCTCCGCGTGGGCTACGGCGTCGCCTCGGGGCCGGTGATCGACGCGCTCGACCGCATTCGCCAGCCGTTCAACGTCAACGCGCTGGCGCTCGCGGGCGCGCTCGCGGCGCTCGACGACGAGGAGCACGTGCGGCGGACGCTCGCGACGAACCGCGCCGGCATGGCGTTCCTGGTCGAGGCGTTCCGCACGCTCGGGCTGGCGCACGTGCCGAGCGCCGCGAACTTCATCCTGGTGCGGGTGGGCGACGGCGCGCGCGTCTACGAGGCGCTCCTCCGCCGCGGCGTCATCGTGCGGCCGATGGCCGTCTACGGCTTTCCCGAGCACGTGCGCGTGACGGTCGGCACGGAGGCGGAGAACGCGCGCTTCGTCGCGGCGCTGCGCGCGGTCCTCGCATGACGCCGCTCTTCGCGCGCCTCACGATCGCCGGCGTCGGGCTGATCGGCGGCTCGCTCGCCGCGGCCGCGCGCGCCGCCGGGCTCGCCGGCGAGGTGGTGGGCTTCGGGCGCACGGAGGCGAACCTCCGCCTCGCGCACGAGCGCGGGCTCGCCGATCGCGTGACGCGCGACCCGGCGGCCGCGGTCGCGGGGGCCGACGCCATCGTGCTGGCGGCGCCGGTCGGCGCCTGCGCCGCGCTCGCCGCGGCCTTCCGGCCGCACGCGCGGGCGGACGCCCTGTTGACCGACGTGGGGAGCGTCAAGCGCATGCTGGTGGAGGAGCTCGAGGCGGCGTGGGCCGGCGTCGGGCCCGTGGTCGGCGCCCATCCCATCGCCGGCAGCGAGGCGTCGGGCGC
>Ga0209156_10000909_pt1 | contig 24843 bp, 16 predicted proteins | sample GraSoiAngelo_124_FD_185881 | JGI IMG/M metagenome (GOLD analysis project Ga0209156, IMG submission 185881) | Grasslands soil microbial communities from the Angelo Coastal Reserve, California, USA - 14_0927_05_20cm (SPAdes) (version 2) | ecosystem: Environmental > Terrestrial > Soil > Grasslands... | reverse complement strand
GTTATCGGCCGCGCGGATGATTTGTTCCTCGTGTTCGACCACGAGGAGCGTATTGCCTTTATCGCGCAAATTATGCATCACGCGAACGAGCCTGCCGACATCGCGTGGATGTAAACCGATGCTCGGTTCGTCCATGACGAAAAGCGTGTTCACAAGCGAGGCTCCCAGACACGTGGTGAGATTGACTCGCTGCACTTCCCCGCCACTTAGCGTGCGCGTCGATCGGTCGAGTGTGAGATAGCCGACGCCGACCTCGCAAAGGTAATTGAGTCGCGCGCAAATCTCGTTGCACAACATTCGCGCAGTCGAGTCGGTGGGGGCGATATCTATCTTGCTTAGAAAATCGCGCGCGTCGGAAATGGGGAGCGTCTGAAATTCCGGAAGCGTCAACTGTAGCGGCGCTCTGTGAGCGCCGTCTGTTTGCATTTGGCGGTCACAGACCGCCGCTACAGTAGCAACTTTGTAATTCAGGGCCTCGGGCTGAAAGCGTCCGCCGTTGCAACTCGGGCAGGGCGTGTAAGCGCGATAGCGACTGAGCAAGACGCGCACGTGCATCTTGTAAGTCTTGCTCTCCAGCCAGCGGAAAAAACCGCGAACGCCGTACCACCGATCGTTTTCGTAATCCTCGTCAGTGTAATGGCCCGAGCGCTTCTCCCCTTCGATGACGAAATCCTGATCGGTCTTCGGCAATTCTTCGAAAGGCACATTGATATCGATCTCTTCGCGGGCACAGGCCCTGAGCAGGTCCTTTTGCGATTCGCCAAACTCAGCCCCGCGAAAAACTCGCACCACGCCTTGCTTGATACTTAAACTCCGATCCGGAATCGCTTTGTTAAGATCGATCGCAATCGTGCGGCCAAATCCGCGGCATTCGGGACACGCACCGAGTGGACTGTTAAAGCTGAATAACCCGGGACTCGGCGGACGAATGTCGAGATCGCAATGAGCGCAATGCCAGCCGGTAGAAAAGGGAAGTTTTTCGATTGCGGATTGCGGATTGCGGATTGGGGATTTCTTCCCTGGCGAGCTAAGGACATTGATTTTGCCCTTGCCGAAACGAAGCGCGGTCTCGATCGCTTCCACCAGGCGGGCGCGATTTTCTTCGCTGATTGCGATGCGATCCTGAATGACCTGCACGCGGACGCCGAGCCGTTTGATTTTTGGTTCGGCATCTACGCGCACAATTTCGTTGTCGATCCAAATGCGCAGATAACCTTGCTGCTGGAGAAAATTGAAAAAATCGCGCGGTTGAGTTTTGGCGGGAACCGCAACCCAAAAAATGATCAGCACATTTTTGCCGTCGCAGTCGCGCAAAACCTGTTCGGCGATTGATTTCGCCGTTTCGGGACGGATTTCGCGACCGCAGGTTGGACAAAACGCGCACGCGACGCGCGGCCATAACAATTTTAAATAATCGTTGATTTCCGTCATCGTGCCGACGGTCGAACGCGATGACTTTACCGGGTTCGATTGTTCGATGGCGATCGCCGGGGGAATGCCGCGGATGTCGTCCACCCGCGGCTTGTCCATGCGGTCGAGGAATTGCCGCATGTAGGGGCTGAACGTTTCGACGTAACGACGCTGGCCTTCGGCGTAAATGGTTTCGAAGGCCAGGCTCGATTTGCCGCTCCCACTCGGGCCGGTAACGACGGTCAGTTTCCCGAGGGGAAGATCGACATCGATGCCCTTGAGATTGTTCTGGCGCGCTCCGCGGATCTCGACGCAGTCCGCCGCGGCGGAAGAGGCGACACGATGTTTTTCAGCAGCCTTCGAACCCACTGGAAACTATCCGAGATTGCGGCGCGGTTCGCAAATTTTTGGTAGGGCGAGCCTCTGTCGAGCCGACTAGCTCGCCGCATCCTTCGCGCCGTAGCGATCAGAATAATTTGTAGGCTCCGCGGAGCGTCGCCCTACCGGCCCCAGTGGGCGATTGAGTCAATCGCCCCTACCTAAAACGGCGTGGAGGGTTGGCGATTATTCCGCGAACTGTGTGGCCAGATTCTCGCGTTGCTTTTGCAATTCCCGTGGGACGATGCCGCCTAACGACTCGAAAAACTTTTCATGCGCGGCAATCTCTGTTTGCCATTCCCCGTGATCGATACCGAGAAGGTCGGCAACGCATTTGTGATCGATCTTGAGCTCGGCAAGATCGAGATCGTGCGGCCCTGGCAACCAGCCGATGGGCGACTTAATCGCGCCCCCTGTTTCTTCGCAGCGATCGATGATCCATTTGAGCACCCGCATGTTCTCGCCAAAACCGGGCCAGAGAAATTTCCCGTCCGTGCCTTTGCGAAACCAGTTCACGTTAAAAATGAGAGGCGGATCGGCGATTCGCTTCCCGACCTTAAGCCAGTGCCGGAAGTAATCGCCGATGTTATAGCCACAGAACGGCAACATCGCCATCGGATCGCGCCGAACCTGGCCAACCGCTCCGGTCGCGGCTGCGGTTGTCTCCGACGCCATGGTCGCGCCCAGGTAAACGCCCTGATTCCAATCGAACGCCTGATAAACCAGCGGCACCGTATCGCTGCGGCGTCCGCCGAAAATGATGGCACTGATCGGAACGCCTTCGCCTTTTTCAACCTCGACATCGAGAGCCGGATTATTGCGCATCGGCGTGGCAAACCGACTGTTTGGATGTGCGGCCTTCTCTTTTGAATCCGGCGTCCAATCGTTGCCGCGCCAATCGATCGCATGTTTCGGCGGCGTGCCGTTCTTGCCTTCCCACCAAACATCGCCGTCATCGGTCAGGGCGACGTTAGTGTAAAGCGTGTCGTGCTCGATCGATTTCATCGCGTTCGGATTCGACTTGTAACTCGTGCCAGGAACGACGCCGAAATAACCGTTCTCGGGATTCACGGCAAACAATCGCCCGTCGCGAATTTCCATCCACGCGATGTCATCACCAACGGTCGTAACTTTCCACCCGGCGAAATGTTTCGGCGGAATCAACATCGCAAAATTGGTCTTGCCGCACGCGCTCGGGAACGCTGCTGCCACGTAATGTTTTTTCCCTTCGGGCGATTCAACGCCGAGGATCAACATGTGCTCAGCCATCCAGCCTTGCTTCCGCGCGAGATACGACCCGATGCGGAGCGCGAGACATTTCTTGCTCAGCAAAACATTGCCGCCGTAGCCAGAGCCGACCGAGATGATGGTGTTGTCCTGCGGAAAATGGCAGATCAACCGCCGCGCAGGATCAACATCTAACAACGAATGCACGCCGCGGTTCCATTCCGCTTTTGGATCATCGCCGAGTCGTTTCAGCGCAATTTTGCCCATGCGCGTCATGATTCGCATGCTGAGCACGACATATTTTGAATCCGTGATCTCGAACCCGACCTTCGTTAGGGGCGAACCGGACGGCCCCATGACGTAAGGCACGACAAACATGGTGCGCCCGCGCATCGCGCCTTTCAGCAGTCCGTGTAATTTCGAATACGTCTCCGCCGGTTCCGACCAGTTGCTCGTCGGTCCGGCTTCCTCCTTGGTCGGCGTGCAAATAAATGTGAATTGTTCGACACGCGCGACGTCGTTCGGGTTGGAACGGTGCAAATACGAGCGCGGAACTTTTTTCTCGTTCAGCTTGATCAGCACGTTCTGCTTCAACGATTCCGCGATCAGGAATTCATTCTCGCGCTCCGAGCCGTCGCACCAAAAAATATTCTCCGGCTGCGCCAGCTTGGTGACGTCCCGCACCCAATCGAGCACCGCCTGGTTGTCCGGCGCCGTATCGCCGATTCCATTCGGCGCGAATATGGCGGTTGCGATATTTTTCATGAGATGAAGATGTCGATCTTAACCACGAATGAACACGAATAAACACGAATGTTCTAGGGAAAGACGGCAGAAGCGGCTCTAGGCTTGCGCAAATGAAAGCGCGGCATTAATTGAAAGTATGTTCGGAGTGACTACCTCCGATGATTATCGTCCGGTTGCGTGGATGGGGCGCTACCCTGTCGATGTCACTACGATGCTGGTCGGGGTGCATATCGTGTGTGCGATTCTGACTGCCCTTGTATTCGCCATTGGTCACAGTGGCATGGTGAATTACTTAATGTTCGACAGCGCAGAGATATGGTCCGGGGCACAGGTCTGGCGACTAATTACATACGCGTTTATCCATCCTCCTATGGGATCGGCTCTGCTTTGGTTCGCTATCGAGATGTACATGCTGTTTGTCTTTGGACGTGAAGTTGAGCGCTTCATCGGGCAACGTGCTTATGTTGCCCTGTATTTAATTTTGCTACTGCTGCCAGCCGTGGTTTTGACAGTGTGGGGATTGTGGACACGAACGGCGATGGCCACTTCCGGCGCAATTCATTTCGCGATCTTTGTGGCCTTCGCCACCATCTACCCCAACGTCGAGCTTTTCCTGCGCATCATGGCGAAGTGGGCTGCCTTAATACTTGCCGCGATCGGAACGCTAAGCGCCATGGCTGCACATGACTGGCAAACCCTTGTCGTGCTTTGGACCAGCGTCGGCGCAGCGTTTCTTTTCATTGAGTTGCGCGGTGCTGGGCCGGAGCTCGTTTGGTGGAGCGACCTAAAAGCGCGATTTGGCCCAAAGCCGAAATTTCACGTCGTGCCGAAAGCTCGCCCTCGGCGCGTCGCGGAGTCTGATGACGTTTATGCCTCGATTGATTCGATTCTCGATAAAATCTCGAAATTCGGTATTGGTAGTTTAACCGCGAGCGAGCGGCGGCAACTGGACCGCGAACGCGAGCGTCTCCTGAAAAAATCGGAGTGATCGACGCAGCTCTGGAATTACTTTTGCGCGAGACGCGACTCCATCGCCTCGCAGATAACGTGAAGAAGAAGCTGATGCGCTTCCTGAATTCTGGCGGTTGAATCGCTCGCGACCAGAAGATCAACATCGGCAATGCCGACGGTTGAACCGCCATCGCGTCCAAGAAACGCGATGGTTTTCAGCTTCCGAGGTCTCGCTTCTTCCAGCGCCCGCAGGACATTTTTCGATTTGCCGGAAGTCGTCAGGCAAATCAGCAGGTCGCCCGGCACACCAAACGCCGCAACCTGGCGCGCGAAGATTTCGTCGAAACCGTAATCGTTCCCCGCCGCGGTGAGAAGTCCACCGTCGCCCGTGAGACAAATCGCCGGATAGGCGGGACGATCTTTGGCGAAACGGACGACCAGCTCCGTCGCGAAATGAGCGGCGTCGGAGGCGCTGCCGCCATTGCCGCAAATGAGCAATTTGTTTCCATTCGTTAGGCAATCGGCAATAAAATCCGCCGCTCGCGCGACTTCGGGTTGGAGTTTTTTTAACGATTGCAGCGTCTCGATTGAGCCGTTTATCGCCTGGTCGAGGATTGAAGAAGAATCAGGCATGGAGATGATCGTTGAGGCAAAAGATGGTGCGCGATACAGGGTTCGAACCTGTGACCCCTACCGTGTCAAGGTAGTGCTCTACCACTGAGCTAACCGCGCCCAACCAGTGACAAGTGACGAGTGATCACTGAACAGTCAAGAGGCTTGATCGTCGCACTGTCAATTCGTTGGTTCGGCTGCCCGAACGAGGATGGTCCGGATTTCCCGTGCTTCGTGGACACTTCACGACTGGATAACACCGGGGCGTTGAACGCGTCGCCAGCAAGATGGACTTCAGTCGGCCACGAGTGATCGCCGAGTACGCCCCAAGCGAAGGTGTGCACTCGTGCGAGATCACGCGACGCATGGGTCCGATTCGCATTTGCTCCTGTTTGGCTTGACTCGGCCTGCGCTCATCATCTCGAACGGCAATTTGCCCGGGATCGCCTCGTAAACGTCATCCATGGGGATGCCGCGCGGGCCGCAATTTGCTGAATGGCCGTGAGTTCGACGCCCATTTCGCCGAAATCGCCGTGATTTACCGGAAATTCATTTGCATATCACAGGTATAATGTAAAAGGTTTGCTCGTTTAACCTCGCCCTCAACCCGCAATGCACATGCAATTCTCGTTCGATGATATGGCACAGGATGTGCCATATCATGGCGCCATGACGAAGAGGGCGATGTTCATCGCTCGGCAGCGTAGGCACGTAGTTTTGCTGCGAAGTGCTCTGACGGAATTGGAATTACTCCATTCGTCATAGCAATCATTATCTTCTGCCAGTCTTATCAAAGCAGATGAAATTGCAAGATATTACCTGAGAATCTGGGATGTTTACGAATTTGGACGCTTCGACAACCCACAGCCATCTCATCCCTCCACACGGTGGCGAACTTGTTAATCTCAATGTAGACGGCGAAAGAGCGGCCGAACTAAAAGCGCAATCGAGGGACTTCCCTTCGTGGAATTTGACGGCCCGCCACATCCGCGATCTTGAACTACTGCTGAACGGGGGTTTCTCTCCCTTACACGGCTTCATGACCGAGGCAGATTACGAAGGCGTCTGCCACAATATGAAGCTGACGAGCGGCGTTCTTTGGCCGATACCGATCACGCTGGATATCACCGAATCTTTCGCTAAAGCCCTGAAGCCAGGGAGCAGCAAGATCGCGCTGCGGGATGCAGAGGGAGTAATGCTCGCGGTACTGCACGTGGAAGACGTGTGGCAACCGGATCGTAAAGCCGAAGCGAAGGCGGTTTTTAATACCACTAGCCCGATTCACCCCGGGGTGAACTATTTGCTGAACAAAGAAAACGCATGGTATGTGGGCGGCCGCATCGAAGGTCTCCAGCCGCCGTCGCATTACGATTTCAAGAATCTCCGTTTAACGCCGGCTGAATTGCGGATCGAATTCGCCCGGCTGGGTTGGCGCCGTGTCGTGGCATTTCAGACGCGTAATCCCATGCATCGCGCGCACGTGGAATTGACTCTCCGCGCAGCGAAACAGGTCGAAGCTAACCTGCTGATCCATCCCTCGGTTGGGGTGACCAAGCTTGGCGACGTAGATTACTTCACGCGGGTCCGGTGCTATCAACTACTGCTCGCGAAGTACCCGCATGGGACGGCAAAACTTTCCTTGTTGCCGCTCGCCATGCGCCTGGGCGGACCACGGGAAGCGATTTGGCACGCCTTGATTCGCAAGAATCACGGCTGCACACACCTAATCGTGGGACGCGATCACGCCGGCCCAGGCAAAGACGCAGACGGAAAGCCATTTTATGAGCCGTATGAAGCTCAAGAATTATTCAGGAAACACGAAGCTGATATCGGCGTGAGCATGGTTCCGTTTAGCATGATGGTCTATGTGGAAGATGAAGATAAGTATTTTCCCCAGGACGAAGTTCCCAAGGATGTACACGTCCTGCACCTCTCTGGCACAGAATTGCGTCAGCGATTAAATGAAGGGCGCGACATTCCTGCCTGGTTTACCTATCCCGAGGTCGTACAGGAACTGCGGCGCAGTTTTCCACCACGGCACAAACAGGGCTTGACAGTCTTTTTCACTGGCCTCTCCGGCTCCGGTAAATCGACGATCGCCAGCGTTCTCGTCACCAAATTTCTTGAAGTGGGCGGCAGACCAGTAACGCTTTTGGATGGCGACCTGGTTCGCAAGCATCTTTCTTCAGAACTCGGCTTTTCCAAGGAACATAGAGACCTCAACATTCACCGCATCGGATACGTCGCTTCTGAGATCACTAAAAATGGCGGCATCGCAATTTGTGCTCCGATCGCGCCGTATGACTCCACTCGCAAACATGTGCGAGCCATGATCGAGCCGCTTGGCGGATTTATTATGGTGCATCTCTCCACGTCGGTTGACGTATGCGAACAGCGCGATCGCAAAGGTCTCTACGCGAAGGCTCGGGCTGGAATTATCAAGGAATTCACCGGCATTTCGGATCCCTACGAGGAGCCTAATGATGCTGAAGTGGTGATAAATACCGCCGAGTTCACACCCGAAGAGGCTGCGCAGGAAATCATCCTACATTTAGAGCGTGAAGGCTTCATCGGACTTAATGAAGAACTGGCCTGAACGCGAAGCGAAACTCGTTCTTGTCACAAGGATCGAGAATCAAGAGCGCATTATTTTGAGAATCTCGTCGCAGGACGCGCGCATTTATGCGTGGGCGGCAGCGACGCCCTCGAGAACATAATGTTGAGAAAAATATCTTCACGTCAATCCGCGCGCGATGTGCGAGAAGGGCCCTTAGGGACCGGTCCAGAAAAAGCGCAGAGACGAGTCATGCTCATTGGACTGGACTGCGCAGCGCCTGAGCTGATCTTCGATCGCTGGCTTGATGATTTACCAAACTTGAAGTCGATCTGCCGGAGCGGACTGCACGGACCGCTCCGCTCGTGCGATCCGCCCATCACAGTGCCGGCGTGGTCGGTGATGATGTCCTCCAAGAGTCCTGGCCGGCTTGGAGTTTACGGGTTTCGAAACCGTGCGGATTACTCCTACGACCGGTATTCGATCGCCAACTCGCTTGCGATTAAGGAAGACCGGCTCTGGGATATCCTCTCGCGCAGTGGAAAACGCTCCATTGTCATAGGCGTGCCGGGAACCTACCCACCACGCCCCTTGAATGGCTTAATGGTGACCGACTTCCTAACTCCTGACACGACCTGCGAGTACACGCATCCGCCTGAACTCAAACAAGAGATCGAGCGGGTGGTTGGCGAATATATTTTGGATGTGCGTGATTTTCGATCCGGCAACAAGCAGAAGATTCTGGCTGACATTTATGAGATGACCCGGAAACGCTTCCAGCTCGCGCGGCATCTGCTAGCGAAGGAAGATTGGGATTATTTCATGATAGTTGAGATGGGCATGGACCGTATCCACCATGCGTTTTGGGACAATATGGACCCGGCTCATCGCTTCTACGAGCCCGGCAACAAATTTGAGAATGCGATTCGTGACTACTACAGAGAAGTGGACCGTGAAATCGGCGAGTTGCTCGCGTTTGCCGATGACGCGACGGCCGTGCTCGTGGTTTCCGATCACGGCGCCAAGCGGATGGATGGCGGCATCTGCGTTAACGAGTGGCTGCTCGCAAATGGCTACCTGGCTCTCGCCGAAAAGCCTGCCCGCGCAACGCCGCTCTCTAAAGTCAAAATTGATTGGTCCCGGACGAAGGCATGGGGCGACGGCGGATACTACGCGCGTGTCTTTCTCAATGTCGCGGACCGCGAGCCAAACGGAACCATCGCACCAGGCGATTATGAAAAAGTGCGTGATGAATTGAGCGCTGGACTGAAAGCTATTCCGGATGAAAACGGACACGCAATCGGCACGCAAGTTTTCCGACCGGAGGAACTGTATAAAGAGGTGCGCGGTGTGGCGCCGGATCTGATCGTTTATTTCGGCGCTCTTTTCTGGCGCTCCGTTGGTAGCGTCGGTGACGGAAAAATACACACCTTCGAAAACGACACTGGGCCGGACGGAGCCAACCACGCGGAGAATGGCATTTTCCTTTTTCGTCCGGCTGACGGCGGCATGCCAGGAGGACGTCGACTCGACGGGCTGCGGATAACTGATGTTGCGCCCACGATTTTGCGTTTGTTTAGGCTGCCGATTCCGGTAGATATGGAGGGTAATGCGCTCGCCTTCGTCAATCTGTGATTAACGCTCAGCCTCGTAGCTTTCTCAGTCAAATAAGAATGGTGCGCGCCCGCGCGCCTCTGCGGTTGAGCTTCGGTGGGGGCGGAACCGATATCTCACCCTATGCCGAGACGCGCGGCGGCTGTGTACTCAACGCCACGATCTCGCGCTACGTCTATGGAACATTAGTTCCCAAGTCGGAACGTTCGATCGGCTTCCGCTCGTTCGATTATGGCACGGTGGTTTACTTCACCGAGGAAGAACACTTCGTCTTCAATGGTCAAATGGATCTGGTCAAGGGGGTGCTAAAGCGCTTCGAACTCGACAAGCTCCGCTCGGACGGCTTCGATCTTTTCGTCCATGCCGACGCTCCGCCGGGCTCGGGCCTCGGCAGTTCCTCCACGTTCACTGTGGCGCTCATTGGCCTGTTTCGCGAGCTGCTCGGCCTACCGATTACACCCGGCGGCATGGCCGGACTGGCCTACGAGATTGAACGCAACGATGTAGGAATCAAAGGCGGCCGACAGGACCAGTATGCCGCTGCTTGTGGCGGCTTCAATTTCATGGAGTTCCATGGTGAACAAGTGATCGTCACCCCGCTGCGACTCAGTGATTTTGTCGTCAACGAACTTGAATACAATCTGCTTCTCTGTTCCACGGGGAGCCGCGAATCCCAGCCAATCATCGGCAGCCAGATGGAAAGTATGAAAAATGAGGAGGCTGAGCCACTTGCGGCGATGGACAAGACGAAAGAAATCGCAATCGAGATGAAAAAGGCGCTGCTGCTGGGAGACCTCGATCGTTTCGGAGACATGCTCCACGAGGGCTGGTTGCAGAAGCAAAAGATGGCTCCGGGCATTACCACGCCGCACATTGACGAGCTTTATGCGGAAGCCCTCAAGGCTGGCGCCATTGGCGGCAAGATCACCGGGGCAGGCGGAGGCGGCCACATGATGCTCTACTGCCCGTTTAACAAACGCCACATAGTCAGAGAGCGGCTCACTGCGATGGACGCACGAATCATTGATTTTCGATTTGACGCGACTGGGATGCAGACGTGGCGCGTGTATAAATGATTTGATTCCAACACCGTCGCTTAACCAAAATTTTGAGAAGACTTACGTAGAATATAATCTATATGAATCTGCTCCCGAGATGAAAAAGGATCCGAAGGTGATAATCATAGGATTGGATGCGGCGACGTGGACACTGATCCGTCCGTGGATGGCCGAAGGCGGCATGCCGAATCTGGCAAAGTTGATGAATGCGGGTGTGTCCGGGACCCTTCAGTCGGTCCTTCCACCAATTACGCCCCCCGCATGGACTTCGTTCATGACCGGCAAAAATCCTGGCAAGCACGGCGTCTTTCATTTTATCGAAACCGCACCGGACAGATATGCGATGAATTATGCCAACGGCGGTTCACGCCGCTCGCCTACGGTCTGGAGGATACTCAATGCCGCCGGACTCTCCGTGGGCACGATGAACGTTCCGTTTACCTATCCGCCTGAGGCGCTGGATGGCTTCCAGATTTCGGGCTTGGATACGCCATCGGCCAATAGCTCATTTGTCCATCCGCCGGCGCTGAAACGCGAGCTGGTCGATTATTTGGGGAAGATTAATCATGATGTCCGCTTCCTCGGGTTCATGTCTACGGATCACCGGCGCGCTCAAGTGCTAGCTGAGATGGAAAAAATCGACCAGCAGTGGGCCGCAGTCGCTCTTTACCTTCTGGAACACCATCCGCAAGACGTCATGATGTTCGTCTTCATGTCGATAGACACAGTCCAGCACTACTTCTGGCAGTACATGGACCGCAGCCATTTTCTTTACGACCCGAAGGCAGAGCCTCGCTTTGGAAGTGCAGTGCGTCAGGTGTACGAACGACTCGACGCCGTGACCGGCCGGATAATCGAGAAGCTTCCCAACGATACGACCGTCTTGGTTGTCTCCGACCACGGCGGTGGCCCGGTGGTCGATCGCACCTTATTTTTAAACCGGTACCTGCATCAACTCGGCCTCCTACAGTACCATAAAAAAGGAAGCGGCGGCCGACAGGGACGGTCTGGGCTGCGCAAGCTCAAGTTAAAAATCCTGCGAGGCGCATATTCGTTTCTGCGTAACTCGCTCTCGTCGCGCCAGAAGAGCCGTCTTGCGGAAATATTTCCTACCCTCAGAAAGAAAGCGGAACTCGCTTACACATCATTTGTAGATATCGATTGGGGTAGTACCAAAGCATTTTGTAGCGAAGTGCTCGCCTCGCCACCGAACGTCTGGATCAACTTAAAAGGGATAAAACCCGCCGGCATTGTAGAACCAGCGGAGTACAGCGCGCTGACTGACTTTATCATTGAGAAATTGCGGGAGCTCAAGGATCCGCGCACCGGCAAGCCGATAATCGCCCGCGTTTATCGACGCGACGAGCTCTTCCATGGCCCGTTTTCCAACGAAGCTGCCGACCTCATTGTCGATTGGTGGAGCGAAGACAGCCTCTTTTCGACGGCGCCAAGTTTGGCCAAGGATCGCGACAAGCCGGCCGTCATCATTTCCGAGCATCGTCCATCTGAAGATTCCGTCTGGGGCGGCACGCATCGTCGCGACGGGATTCTCGTTGCCTCGGGACCGGCCTTAAAGAGAGGAGCGGAGATCGAAAACGCACAACTCATCGACCTCGCTCCTACTCTTCTCCATCTTTTTGGCGTGGCTGTCCCAGAGGACATGGATGGCCGCGTCCTCGCGGATGCGTTCCGGCCGGAATTTTTAGCGGCGCATCCTGTCAAAGCGGGCGCTGCTTCGGGAATTTCTGAGAGCGATCGCTCGACTGGTTACACCGAAGAGGAATCCGCAAAAGTTGAGGAACGCCTCCAGGCTCTTGGCTATTTGGAATAACAACGACTAAGAAAGGTTTACCGCTATGTTTGAAAACATTCGTGCCGATCTTAACCGCAAGCGTCGTGGCTTCGGTGTGCGCCCGGAAGACCAGACTTTTTTCCGGCAATGGATTACGCCTTTCCTTGAATTCGGTACGTTTGGGGTCCTGGTCTATCGATTCGGATACTGGGCCTACAGCATAAAGATTCCAGTCATCCGGCAGCTGCTTATCGCGGTTTATCTCTTCGTCGATGTCTTCTGTATGGCCGTTACCGGAATCAAGATTCAGCGCGAAAGCAATATCGGGCCTGGGTTGGTTATACACAATTTTTCCAACATTCAGGTATTGGTCAAGCGTATGGGCCACAGCTGCACACTTAATCAAGGCGTCTCGGTGGGTAACATTCGCGGCTCCGGCCGCCCTACAATCGGAAATAATGTCTACTTTGGCGCCGGGTGTAAAGTTATGGGCGGAGTGACCGTCGGTGACAACGTTGTGGTCAGCGCAAATTCCTTGGTGCTTGCGGATGTACCCAGCAACTGCACGGTGATGGGCGTGCCCGCTCGTATCATCTCACGGCAAACCGTTAGCCCATATCTTAAATCTCCTGTCATGACGACATGAGAAAGGCTGCGCCATATGGAAGGAACGGGGCCGAAGGCTACTCCATCGCCATGGTCGCCGCATGCCCATTCCCGGCCAACCACGGCTCGGCGGCAAGTATCCGAGAGATGTCTGATACTCTCTCGCAGATGGGCCACTCTGTCCACATCGTGACCTATCCCACGGGACAAGAAGACATCCTCGTCCGCCACGCGAAGGTTCACAGGGCGGCGCCGTTTCGACCCGAGATGAACGCCAAAGTTGGACCGTCGCCGGAGAAATTTCTGCTCGATTTCAAATTGCTGCAATTGCTTTGCCGTGTCATCCACCGCGAACGCATCGACATCATTCACGCGCACAATTATGAAGGCGGGCTGATCGGTGTGATCGCAAAATGGATCACCGGCTGCCCACTACTTTACAATGCCGTCAATCTTATGGCGGACGAGCTGGCGGGATATCGCTTTATCCGCCCGGCCTGGCTCGCACACGGGATTGCGCGCGCGCTGGACTGGTTTACTCCGATTTTCCCGAATCACATCACCGCCGTATCGCCGGAGCTGAGGCAATGGTTTGTCGAGCACGGAATTCCAGAAGATAAGGTGGATATGATTCCGGCCGGGATGCAGCCGGAACTGTTTGATCGCGCGACCCCGGAGAAGTTTCGCGCGCGCCACGCAATCGGAGACCGTCCGATCGTTATGTATACAGGCGTGCTGAACGCATTCCAAAGAATCGATTACCTGCTTCGCGCCTTTGCCGTAGTTCTAAAAGAACAGTCCGATGCTCTGCTCCTGATGGTCAGCCCTCTGATCTCCGAATTCCACGAGAGAGAGCATCGAAGACTGGCCAGTGAGCTCGGTATATCTGACGCCGTCGTGTGGATCGCGCCGCATTCCCTTGACGATTTGCCAAGTTATCTGGCGCTTGCCACCGTGACGGCGATCTCGCGACCGGAATGCCCGGGGCATCCGATTAAGCTCTTGAATTATATGGCGGCCGGCAAGCCCATCGCCTGTTTTGCGGGGTCGGCGAAAGGGGTTCGTCACTTACACGACGCATTCATTGTGCCAAATCACGATTGGGAGGCGCTCGGCAAGGGGATCATCACCCTCCTGAAAGATCGTGCGCTGGCAGCGAAATTAGGAGCCAACGCGCGCGCCACGGTCCTGGCCAACTTCGACTGGCGGCAGATTTGCGCGAAGATCGAGTGCATTTACGACAGACTTCTCGCGGCGCCGACCGAGGCCGCCAGTACACAAAACCAATCCGCCCCGTTTGCTACACGCGTGCGTTAACACCCTTAACACTTTGCCCGATGGCTTCGCCAATTGCACATAGCTTTGCTGGGCTCTGGACTTTTCTTTGTCTGCGAGCGCACTTAAAAACTCAGCTGACTGCGCACCGCTGGCGCCAATATGTCCCGCAATTGCTCGTGCTGGTTTCGCTGGCCAATTTGCCTGATCTCGATTTCCTCTTCGGGTTCGGCTTCCACGCGAATGAACTGCACCGCGGTTTTACGCACAGCCTGACGATAGCTACTTTGATATCGCTGACTTTAAGCTACGCGTGGCGGATCGTGCCAGGTTTTTGGCGAAGTGCCATTCTCTACTTCACGGCGTACGGTTCACATCTTCTGATCGACCTCTTTACCGGAACCGAGATCGGGTGGACTAATAGTGGATCCGGTATTCCGCTGTTCTGGCCGTGGCCCAAAAATTTCAGCTCGCCGTTGATATTAATTTTTGGCGTCCGTCACAAAGATTTTCGCGCAATTTTTAGCATTGACAATGCTTGGTCGAGTGTCTACGAACTGCTGACCTGTGGTGTAATTACGGTAGTCGCGTCGGTATTATGGAAACGAAAACTGAAATCGCGGATATTAGGGAAACGAAAACTGAAGTCGCGGACAAACCGTCCGACACCGGAAGCCTCGGCACGTCTTCTTTCCGGGCTGCAACATCAAAAATGAGAAGCCGCGACACATCTTCTTTCCGGACTGCAACATCAAAAATGAAACCCTCGCACTGGGTAATCTTTATTGTCATCTCTGTTCTTCTAGGATTTCTCGTCCTCTATACAATCCTCCACGTGATCAACACGACTACCAGCAAGGCTCGGGCCGCGCATGCACCCTCGCCAGTGGAGACCGTGCCGGCCCGTCGGCAGACACTTGAAGAAGTCATCGGGGGCAGTGGCGCAGTCGAGCAAGCTGAGACTGTCAACCTCATTACTCAGCTCAACGCACAGGTTCTTGAGGTTCCAGTGAAGATTGGTGATCTGATAAAAAAAGGCGACCTGCTCGTTCGCTGGGACGACCGGCTCATCAAGGCGACCGTCCAGGCTAACCGCGAATACGTGGAGGCGGATAATATTAAGATCCGGAACGAAACGCGGCAGGTCGAGCGCTACTCCACGCTACAGAACAAGAATATGGGGACGGCGGTGGACTTGGAGAAATATGAGATGGCCCTGGCCGACGCAAAAATAGACCTTGCCAAATCTACAGTTTCACTCCAGCAGGCTGAGATCGATCTTGAACACGTGAAGCAGACATCTCCCCTCGATGGAATCGTCCTTGAGCGACTTGTTAACCCGAACGAGTTCACGAAACCCGGTCAGGTGATCATGAAGCTTGGTACTCTCAATACCGTGTTGATGGCAGCGAAGATCACCGAGGAAAAAATGCATTCTGTGCAGTTAGGACTCCCTGCCGAAACGAGTTTTCCGGCATTCCCCAGCGAGATTTTTAAGGGCACGGTTGTGAAGATAGATCCGAACATCGACCCGACCACGCGGACCTTCACGACCTACGTGAAAATAGAAAATCCGGATTTTCGGCTAAAGCCCGGTCTATCGGGATTCGCACGCATCCGGCGGACTGCCAAGGATGTCCTGGCCGTGCCCAGCATCGCGATCATGAATCCTTCAGGCGAACAAGACTCAGTTTTTGTCGTCGATGGAACGAACCATGCAAATCTGCGTAAGGTGCATCCCGGCATCGTGGTCGACGCCATGACGGAAATTACTAATGGGCTCAAAGAGGGAGAGAAAGTCGTAACTGTTGGTCAGTTTTATCTAAAAGAAAATGACAAAGTCCATACTACATCGAGATCGATCTTCAAATAACGTCGCTGCCGGCCTGGCGGCGCTCCTGTTCATCCTGCCGTGTACGTCGGAGGCGCAAGAGGTCTTGGAGGCTCCTCCTCCTCACCCGCTTACGCTTCACGACTGCATTGCTATTGCATTAGGCGAAAGCCCGGCTTTGGAAGCTAGCCGGTACGATGTGTTTTCTGCGGCACAGGAAGTCCGCGCTGCGCAGGGAATGGCGTTGCCGCTATTGACCGGATCGGCACAGTACCAGCTTTTCTCGGGCAGTCCGACTACTAAATTCTCGGTGATTAACCTGGGAAGTGTAACTCCCGGTGGAACCGTAGTGACCGCGAACACGGTGGGTTGGACCGGAATCGAGCAATACGGAGCTCATTTGAAGTACCCACTCTTTAACGATGGAAGTATTCTAGGTTTGAACAATGCGCCTGCGATCGCGGAAAAGAAGGCAAAGAAACAGGCTATGGCATGGACTGTCAATCTGACACGTGAGGATGTAATCTACCGCATCACCGATGAGTTTGTCGCGACTGTTTCGGCGCGAAACCGAATGGGGTTAGCCGAACGCAGGGTAAAGCTGCTCGACCAGTCCGTCAGTGTCACCCAGGAACAACAAAAGCAGGGGCTGAAGTTACCGATCGACGTCAAGGTTGCAAAGGAGCAGTTCAGCGCAGCGCAGACTCTTCTGACGCTTATTCGCGAGCAAGCCGTGGCAGGGTCGCTGGGACTGTCCAAAACTCTTGGCCTGGCGTCTTCGTCCAAACTTTCCTTATCGAACATACTCCCTGATCCGCCGGACCCGCCACCAACCACCGAGCAGTTGCTCGGGGCGTGCCTCAGCCACCATCCATCGCTTGAGAAGCAGCGGGCGGTTATTGATCAGGCAAAGCAGGATTACCGGCTGGAACGATTCCGGTTGTATCCATCAGTTTTCCTGGACGGATCAGCTACCGAAATCGACGAATTTGATCCCTCTAACAGCGCTAGCGTCTTTGTCGGCGCGATTGCCATCAGCGTACCCATTTTCGACTTCGGGGCGCAGCTTGCTACCACCCGATCGAAGTTGATGAAATATAAGGCTGAACAAGCCAGGCTTTTCTCAACAGCCGACGACGTAAACTACGAGGTTCTCAAGACCTACCAAACGATCTACAACCTAACTCACAACATCCTATCCCTTCAAGGAGACGTCTCCAAAGCCAAGAGGGATGTGGAAGTAATCGAGGCTCAGCAGCAGCAGGGTATTGCTGAGCCGCTAACCGTGATTGAAAAGGAGCTGCATCTCATCGCCAAGCAAGATGAGCTCCAGGGGATCGAAGCGCGACAGCTCACGTACTACGCGCGCCTGCAGAAAGCAGCCGGTGGCGCGTGGAAGTGGATTCCATGAAGCAGTCGCAGCGGATCGTCAAAAACGCCGTTTTTGGTATCGGAGCCAGCCTCGTCGCGGGTTTGGTCTACCTGGCCACCATTCTGATCATCGCTCGCATGGTCAGCGTTGTCGAATTCGGTAAATATTCCTTCGTTCTCGCATTTGCCCTGTTCTTCCAGCTCGTCGCCGATGCTGGTTTACCGCGCATGTTGATCCGGGAAATCGCCAAAAATCCCGAAGCACTCGTGCCGCTGGTTGGTGCCGCGGCGTCACTTATTTGGGTTGTATCGGTGGCGGTGTGTCTTCTGGTGGCGCTGATCGTTCCATTCCTGCACTTTGGCACGGATGTAAAGATAGCCGCTCTGGTTATGAGCATTGCGACGATGGCGACCTTCCACGCCGCCGGCTATAGCGCCGTTCTGCGCGCTTTCGAGGATAATGAGCTAAATTACCTGGGGTTTGTTCTGCAGAAGCTTCTTCTCCTCGGCCTTATTGTCGTGACAATAAAGTTGAAGATGGGGTTGGTCGGCTTCGTCATTGCCCATCTTGTGTCGAACGTGCTTCTGTGGAATTTTTATCATATTATAGTCTTACGCCTTTACGCACGCATTCCGCTGCGTATTGATGTGCCGCTCTGGAAATCCCTCCTCGCCGCCGCGCTGCCGATGGGCGGCGGCGTCATGCTTCGCCAACTCGCGCTCCAGCTTGACATCCTAATCCTTACCTGGATGACAAACCTGACGACGGTCGGCTTATTTAGTGGCCCTTATAGAATCAGCATGGCTCTGCGGGTGATTCCGCAGACTCTCTCACTACCGCTATATCCGCTCTACTCACGCACCGCGCACTTGTCGCCGGCACGCTTCAGGGAAGCTTACCAGTGGAGCATGAAGTTTTTTGCGCTTATCAGTATTCCGTTCGCCGCTTTTTTTATCGCGTGGTCGAAACCGATCCTTCGGTTTGCTCTGGGCGCTAAGTTTTTGCCCGCACTTCCCGCGATGCAGCTTCTCGGCCTTGGGCTGGTCCCGTTCTTCCTCTCGACCTTGTTTCAGTACCTTTTCGCAGCGCTCGATGAGCAGAAGCGCTTTCTCACCAGCACTTGTGTGGGCTCAGCTTTGCGCATTGTCCTCCTGATTATCCTCATACCGAGATTTGGGTTTGCTGGGCCCGCCATGGCGTTCGTCTGCGCTGAAACGGTGATCGTAGGAATTTGGATCTTTCAACTCACGCAGCTCGGTTTTCCGGCGAACCTGGGCAACGTCATCTGGCGGCCGCTGGCGGGAGGATTCGCGATGGCACTTGTGCTTTTCGCCGCGGGCAACGCACGGCTTCTTTGGGCGATTCCCGCGGCGGTCCTTTCGGTAATTGTGTATGCCGTCGTTCTATTAGCTCTCAAAACTTTTTCGATGGAGGAGATGCATCACGCGCGAGAAGGCATTGCGTTTGTCTCTCCCTTTATCGAGTCCTGGGCGAAGAAACTTAAACGCAACACGTGAAAATAACCAAACGCCTGGCGTCATGGGCAGAGACAGGCGCTAAGTTGTGGGCGGCTTATTGGCTGCTCATCCTTGGCAGCTTTCTGATTCTTGGTTCCGTTTTGCTTAAGTGGGTTCAATATCCTATCAGCTCGAACCTTTCCGGTCTGAAGCTGCCGTTGTTCCATGACACGGGAGTCATCCCGCATGTTGCTCTGCTCTCTTTCGGCGCTCTTGGGATTGTTGTCTTGATTGCCGGAGTTGTTTTGCTTCGATTTTTCGCTTCGGCCCTCAGCCTTGCCGCAGCCGTCCTCATCACACTCTGCGTGCTGACGCCGGCCCACATTGCCTTTCAACAGCCGATGATGCTCCGCCATCTCACCGATGAACTCCAGGCGATGCCATGGCACAAGATTTTTACGAAAGATTACCTTCCCCAAAATTACGGTTCCCCTGAAGTGGTCCCGAATCGGCTGATCCTTTACACCGCGAGTGGGCGCCTTCTCGCTGCCTTTTCCTTCCTCCGGCTTGGCTGGACCTGCTTTGCGCTAGGCTCGCTGTTAGTTGCTGTGTATGCAATGCGCCGTCTGCCGGATGGAAAAATGGCGACTGGACTGGCGCTGGTCTTTCTTCCCGTCGGCGCGCTCGCCATCGTACTCACGCCGCCAATAATCGGGCAGCATTATTTCAGCAGTGGCTCGATAGCCAAGGCGCGAGGCCACAATCAAGAGGCAATCGTTGACTACCGAAAGGCGATGAAGTGGGATGCATGGCATGCGCAGGACATTAATCTCTACGCAACAATTGGCGACCTCCAGAAGCAGAGTGGCATCGAAAATAATTCGCCGGAGCGGCATATTAGCCGAGCGCTGGAGTTACAAAAAGCAAATGAGTACGAGCCGGCGATTTTTGAGTTTAGCCGGGCGGCCGAAGCGGGCGGCGTGCTCGCAGTGGCCGTGCGGCGTGAGTCCGCGAAGACTCGTATAGCGCTCGGTCTGGCCCTGTATCAAGCCGGCGGCATTGGCGGCGCCGTGACCAGCTGGCAGCTGGCGCTCGCTGATGATCCCACGCAGGAGGTCTATGTCCTGCCATACCTCGCCCGTGGCTATTTTGGTCTCGCCCGTTATGAAGCCGCGCTCCAGACGGTCAATCGCCTGGTCAAAATTATTGCGGATCATAGCTCCATGGTGGCCGATGTCTACTCACTTGGTGGCGATTGTTATGCGAAGCTTGGCCGCGACGCCGATGCCCGCCATTATTACAACCTTTCCTACGCCGCGGATTGGATCGTAAATTACTGGGCACTGACCCGGCTGGCCGGCGAATAACTCATGCAAGTTTTATCGACTCCACCCGGACATTTACCCTCGCGTGCCGAGCGATGGTCATGGGCCTTGGTCTTGGTCTGTGGGCTCATGCTCGGCTACTACGTACAGCAGACCTACTTCAGCCCTAAGCAGCGCCAGTATCAACTGGATTTCGGCGATGCCCAATGGATCGAACCTCCGGAGGTTGCTCCGCTAGCTTACTTCAGAAAGGAGGTGTTTCTCAGCGCGCCACCGGAGCAGGCCTGGGTGGAAGTTGCAGCACCTGATAACTACGAACTTATCGTTAACAGCCGCACCGTCGGAAAAGAAACCGCTGTGAAGACACGGGTAGCTGGAATCTATGACATCAAAAAGCGTTTGAAGGCTGGAACGAACGTCATCGCCGTTTCGGTTTCGCGCACGTCTTACCCGGGTTCGGCGCAGCTTCTCGTTCGCGGCCTCATCAAGGAACCGGGTGGCAGAGTGACTTCATTGCTATCGGACGAGCATTGGAGAGTCGCCGCGAACAAGGGCATTGTAGAAGGCTCGGCGGAGTGGACCTCTCCCCTGGTAGAAGAAGAGCTTTGGCCAAACGCGCGGCGGTCCGTGATTAAGGAAAAGCCGATTCCGATAGCCTGGGTCGACACCAATCCGCTTCTGCTACAACTGCCCACACGCGGTTCATGGATCATGGCCGAGAACGCCGGAACCGAGGCCGTCTTCTCGACTTCGATCAATGCGGACCACGCGCGTCAGGAGACATGGATTCAGGTGGCAAGTTCGGGAGATGTCGATCTCCTTGTCAACGGACACGCCGTCACCCCCGCGATCCCTTCCTCAGCTCAAGGGAAACAGCTTCCCCATCTGGGCGCCCCGACCGCTTCGCCAAGTCAAAACCGTGAGGAAACGCAAGTGGGGGTCGGCGCCAAAGGGACTGAGGCTCCAGCCAAAACGACCACTTCTCTTTTTGAACCGGCTGTTCTGTCCGCCTATGACATTAGCTATTGGATAAAAAAAGGCCCGAACGCCATCGTTGCAGCGGTTCGCACTGATCATGGTCCGGCCTGTCTTTTTGCCAACGGTTTCCTCGTCCGCAGGGATGGCAGCACTGCGCGATTTGAAACCGACTCGGGCTGGCAGATAGGAGATCAACCGGCCGGTAATCAATCCGCGCAAAGTCATCGCGTTGTCGAATTCGGGAAGGATGGATTGGCGCCGTGGGGGTATCTTTCGCAAAACTTAGCCAGGCCGATTGATCGTTCTGGCTTCGCTACTTTAGCCAAGTCTTGCATGGTAATTACGGTAACGACCATCGCCATCGTAGCTGTTTGGCTCTTGGTATCCGCAATTGCAGCTGGTCGAAGGCGGGAACCACTCGCCTATGCCATGTCTCGCGACGCCCTCTTTCACGGCCCAATCGCGGCCGGTTTGCTTTTATTGATCCTTCCAAATTACGACCTGCGATTTCCAACGGGCTGGTCGTTTCAGCCGAAATTTGTAATTGCCGCGATTCTGGCCCTTTTAGCCATTCGCTTGCTTCACCTCTGGGCGAACGGCCGAAAAGCCTTTGGCTTGAAGAGCCGGATGGCGCAACTCCAGCAGACCGAGTTCCGTGCGGTTTTGCCCTATCTGCTACTCGTAGCGATTATAGCGCTCGGGTTAGGTCTGCGCTATCACAATCTCGGTTACATGTCCTTCGATCATGATGAGTATGGTCTGATACAAAAATCCAAGGGTATCTACACGCTTGGTATTCCGTATGGCCTGTTTGCCGGAGAAGTTCGCTGGGCCACCACCTATGAGGCAGTGCCTTACCCGCTGGCTCTGTCCGGCTTGATCTTTGGCAATTCGGAGTGGGCAATGCGGTTGCCCGCCTGCATCATGGGGACGCTCTGCATCGGGATCATCGCCCTGATGGGCCGCCGCCTGTTCAACTGGCGTGTCGGACTGTTCGCCGCTTTCGTTTACGCGTGCATGCCGCTCAATATCCGCTGGGGGCAGAATGCGTTTTACCTGACGCAATGTCAGCTCATGTCGATGCTAACCATTTGGTTGTTTTACGAGACAATCAGAGTTCGTCCGCTGCACCGCTCTTATCTGACCGCAGCTTCGGCCGCGTTTTGCCTGACTTATCTTTCCTGGGAGGGAAGCGGCTTTCTTCTGCCCGCTTTTTTCATTGCGTTGATCGTTGTTCGCTGGGGCGAATGGTGGTGGTTAAAAGAGTTTCATCTCTACCGATGCCTCTTCTTCATGGCTGCCGTGGTCGTCGCTCAGTACTGCTCGCGGACGATCGCCAGCATCCCCTATCTTTTTCTAGGCTCGGGGCTTTCGAATGTTGCCGGCCCGTCGCTCTTTTTCCTGACGCCGGCATATACTCCAATGTTTTATATTGACAAGTTATGGCTGTCGGAAAACCACGTCTTCTTCACGATCATGATTTTCCTCGGCCTTCCATTCTGCTGGGCTCACCGTGGATTTCGTTATGTTTTCACGGTCCTTGTTATGCTATGGATTCTCCACACGAACTTCCTAGCCGCTTTGTCTCCACGCTATTGTTACTACTTTCAGCCGCTTGTGATACTTGCCGGCACAGCCGCTGCGATAATGCTTTATGATCGCGTTGTTTCTCTCGCTTACCGCGAGGGTAACTCGACTGTCGCCCGCGTTGCTGCACATGCCACCGGACTGGCGGTGATGACGCTGCTCTTCTTGCAAAGCAATGAATGGCTGATGAAGGAGTACTCCCTTTCCAGCAGAGGCGATGAACCAGGACTCATGACGCGCATGAATACGTACCGCTACGACTACCGCGGCGCAGCGCAATATGTGAAGAGTCACTTCCAGCCTGGAGACGCGATTCTGCCAGGCATTCCACACGTGTTCGCGTACTACGCGGGAATGCCGGGCGATTATGTGCTGGATACTCTCCTCGGAACGAAAACCGGGTATAATCAGTTACTCGCCGAGCCGAGATTTGTCGATAAGTTTGCTGGCTTACCGGTGGTGCGCAATCTGACGGAGTTGCAGGAGGTCGTTTCCCGGGCGCGTCGCACCTGGGTTGTCTTTGCACCTTATGCTTCCTTCGAAAAATTGAGCAACCCGAATGTGCTGGATTATCTCGACCAAACCGGCAAGGTCGAATTTGAAACCTATCGGGCAAAAGTCATGTTGGTTGAGCGGGCAAAGCCGAAGACTATCGCCAAAACACCTTAGACCTAGATACTGGAATAGGCCCTGTTAATAGCTTTCCGGCCAGCCGCACGGATCGAAAAGAGGGCCGAACTAAGCGGGGTCTGCGTTCGCGCTCGCGCCGATTCCAACTCACGCGTGATCTGGCTAACTTCGGCTGCGTGTGTGTTGACGGCGGTCTGAAATAGCTTTCCTGCGCAATCGTAGAGCGACATGTCGAAAGAGTTTTTCTCTTCAATCAAATCGAGAGTCGATCGAGGAAGATCGGCTTTCTTCGGCCGAGTGCGAGTGACATTAAAGCTCGAATACCGTTGAAATTTCCAACCGAAGCGTAGCTTCATCAGCGCCAGGCTTTCTTCGAAACGCTCGGACAGGCCGACCACACTGAAATACCGGACGAGGTTCTCCTTCGCTGTTTCACAGATCTCCGCCGTACAAGGTTTCTCATACTCAGCTCCGGCGAGAATCTTACATTGGACGTTCTCTCTTGGCGAGCGTCTGACAAAATCCTCGAGGCTCCAATTCTGAAATTTGAACTTCCAGTACAACGGGTGCAGCTTGTAGCCGCGCATAAAGTAGAAGGCCGAAATCACGCGGTCGACAGGGTCGCGCAGGACTGTAATGTAAGTCGCTGGCTGGGGAAGGATCGCGTGAAGGCCAAACAACATGTGGCCTTTGAAGATATGCGTTCTCCTCAGTCGTTTCTTGGAGAGGCGCTGCAAGTGCGCCCATGAAAACTTGAAGAAAACCGGATCGATTGAGTATATCTCGAAGAGAGGGTATTCCCATTCAATCAGCCGATTGAGCGTGGAGCCGGCCGCCTTTGGAACGTGGATGAAGATAACCGCTTCCGAGGCGCAATCGGCTTGGGTCATGGCGGGGCTTTACTCGGCGGAGGTTTGTGCGGTGTTGCCCCGACGCATACTCTTCGCGCGGTATTCACCTTCAGATATCAGTTTCTTCTTGTACGCGTCGTAACCGAGTCGCCTTCCTTCCTCCCAGGCCCGGGCTACGGCAGCGGACGTCTCCACGCTTAGACCGTCACCGCGCCACAGTTCCCAATATTCACCCTGTGCATGAACCACGTTGAGCACGGCCATCTCGATCGAGCCCATTCTCTCACCGTCATGGGCCAGACTGGCGAGACTCTGAAAGCCGTGATGAGCGCGATCACGGTACTTTTGTACAAGATCATAAGTCATCATGCCGGTGTCTTCCCGGCGCCCTGTGAGCTGACAATTCTGGATGGTGAACCGCGTTGGGTATTTGCTTAACCCATAATCGATGACGCGTTCGCAGAACTGTGGAGGCAGGTCTAGCACCTTGGATAAGTGCAAGGATATCTCTTGCCGCGGAAAGGCCTTCGCCCATTCATCGGTATATTTTTTGTAGACGTAGAGTAACTTCTCTTCGTAGTTCCCGAG
>Ga0209156_10000908_pt1 | contig 24844 bp, 13 predicted proteins | sample GraSoiAngelo_124_FD_185881 | JGI IMG/M metagenome (GOLD analysis project Ga0209156, IMG submission 185881) | Grasslands soil microbial communities from the Angelo Coastal Reserve, California, USA - 14_0927_05_20cm (SPAdes) (version 2) | ecosystem: Environmental > Terrestrial > Soil > Grasslands... | reverse complement strand
ACGCCGTCATGTGATTACTTTCGATCCAGAATTGGTAAATGTTGTTGGGAACGACGAAGGTTAGTTCGTCCTCTGTCGCCTTCGTTAGTTCGACCGCGGAGAACCAGCGTTTGAAGGTGTCGGCGCTGACTTGCGGTTTGAGCGCAGCCGACAATTTCTCCCAAAGGGCTTTGCACCTCTCGTCCATACAAACTTGTTAACACCCAAAAGCGCCTTCCTCGGGGAAGCGGGCCAGAGGAGGGCGTTGATAAACGTCGCGGAAAATATCAAAATTAACCTGGTCGCGAATAGAAATGAATGACCATGTATCGTTGCCAAAGTCGCCTTTTTCCGAGGGAAAATGAAAAATCGCTGGGCCTCCGGCGCGATGCTCTGCTCTCGATATTCTCTTGGGATCTAGCAACGACTCCAGCGCACTGCCGGAAAAGCAGCCGGAAATGTTACGAAATTGCTGAATTCTGTTCACACTTTATTCACACCTGACGATTCCCTTGCTCCCTGCCAGCGGCGTGAGATTAGAAACGCTGCAAAAAACCGACAAGAAAAATTCTGAACTTTATTTTTGAACGCCGCACAAAAATTTCTTGACTGAAAAAAATCGGTTGAACAGCGCCGATTTTTCCCTCGTAGTGAAAATTTCTTCCGGCGAAACGTCTCAAAACATCAATTCAATTTTGATGCCGGGCGGCTGGTTTTGAGCGACGATACTGGTCCCGCAAATGAATTTCTCGCTCTTCTTTCGTATGCGCATCGCGATGTTTCTGACCTGCATCGCAGTCTCTCTCGCGCCGACTGGGGCACAGGCTGTCGCTGTCCGCTCCGGCCAGGTCACGCGTGTGATGCTGTTTTGGTTGAAACGTCCGGGCAATGTTGATGATCAGAATTTTCTCCTGCGTGCCTTGCGCACACTCCGCCGTGCCCGCGGCGTAAATGACATGCGCGTCGGCCGCCCCCTGCTGGTGGATCGGCCCAGCGTGGAACAATCCTTCGATCTCGGTGTAGTCATGACCTTCCGCGATCGCGAAGCGCTTGAGAAATTCGAGCGCGACCAGCGGCGTCAACAAGCCATCGATGCCATGCTCCGGCCGCTTGTCCGCCAATATATCGTTTACAATTTCGTCAACGAATGATTCGCACTCTGGTTTTCGGGCTGTTCCTCCTTCTTGCCGCAACCGCCCCAGTGCAGGCGGTGAATGAACTATTGCCGCCATTTGGTTTTCGCTGGGGCGATCCGCCGCGGCGGGTCGAAGCCGTCCTCAGCGGAGCGAAGGCGAAAATTGTCGAACGGAAACAGGATGGAAGCCGGTCGATTTGGACAGTGGAAGGTTTGGTTCATCCCGGATTGCAACGAACTCTTTTCACCTTCAAGAACGACAAGCTGATCGAAGTAGAACTGCAGTACGAGTACCCGGACTGGTCAATCGAGCGTTACAATGAGCAGATGGGAACGGTGCGGCGCTATTTCGACGGCAAGTACGGGGTTGGCAAATTAGTGTCACGCTCGCGCGACACCGATACGGACATCGTCCAGACGCTGGTTGGTTACCAATGGATGGTGGGCACGACCCTGCTCGAGCTCTTTTATTTTTCAGCGGAAAAACCGCCGCACACTTTCCGCACCATCACGGTCGACTACAAAGCACTGTAACCTTACTCCTAATCGTTATCGTATTCTTGTTCGAGAATAGCTCGTCGCAGACTTGACGGCTTAAAGCCGTCAAGTTTGGCGCTGCGAATACACTCGGGACTCAGGTGACAGCACGGCGCCTTCGGCATTTACAAACGGCGCGATGTGCCGATATTGTCCGCCCCGATGAATATTCTCATCAATGTTATCCTCGCTATCGACATGGTGGTTGCGGTGTTAATGACACTGGTCATTCTAATGCAGCGCCCGAAAAGTGAGGGCCTTGGCGCAGCCTTTGGTGGGGGGGTTACGGAGAATATTTTCGGTGCGCAAACAACCAACGTGCTGACGAAATTCACCGGCTGGCTGGCCGGGATTTTTTTCGTTCTGACCTTTGTCCTGGGAATTCTTTATGCACAACGCAGTTCCAGTGACAGTAGTTTGCGCCGGGAACTGATGGCAATGCCGACCGCGGCCCCAGCTGCGTCGCCAGCTCCGGCCACCGGTTCGCCTGGAAGCGCGCCGCCGGTGAGCGCAGCACCGAGTGCCATGGCGAATGTCTCTCCTTCCGGAACTGCAAAACCTTCCGATCTCGCAGCTGGCCTCACGCCGCCTTCTCGTGCCGCGACGCCGAGCGCGACACCGCAGAAATCGCCGTAGCCGCAACTTTGACTGTAGCAACCCCGAAAGCTTTCGGGGTTGACCCCACAGGCTCGCCGCAGCGAGTCCGTCCCGTGGCGGACAGGATGGCTGTGCCAGTGGTTGTCCGGCGCGCGGAAAGCATGGCGGCGGAACCGCGTTTATGTAGCATCGCCCGGCGGAGCGGCCGATCCACCCTTCTTGGCGACCCTCTGATCTCTGACCTCTGACGGCTATTTCGTCATTTGAGCATTTAGGTTTCCTTCGTCATTTCTCGCGCTTGTGTGGTGCGTGGTCGCTGCAACAGCGAAAAGGCGCAAGATGCCCGTTGGCCCCACAGCCAAGATGGCTGTGCTACAACGGCGGCAGCTACAGCCGAGTTCACACAATTGTCACCGCATCGTCATCGGCTGTAACAATTGCTTTCTAGTTTCCAGACTTTCGTTAGCGCCGGCGGGACGAGCTCTACGGCGAGGCGTTTGTTCATTATGAAATCCGCAACGGCGAAAACCCAACGGACGACGCGATGCGGCGAAATCGCAGGCTTCGCTTCATACTTCGGATCAGCTGTAGCTCGCAGAGAGATTTTTGTAACAAAATCTCTTTCGTCCGACTTTATTCTATTAAGAGGAGCTAACTCTTTCTGAAAACTGAGCATTCCCCAGCGGCGGCAGATCGTTTTCTCAGTTTGCTGAGACCGATCGAAACCGATCTCGAACGGTATTGCCGCCGGATGATCTGGGATGAGCATGAGGTGGCGGACGCGATTCAGAACGCGGTGTTGCGGGCGTATCGCGCGTTCGATCGCTATCACGACGACGCCAGCTTCCGCGCCTGGATGTTCAAAATTCTCACGAACGAGATTTTTTCCGTCAATAGAAAACGCGGCCGAATCGCCAGATTTGAGGTTCCGCTTGATGCCGAGGAGATGGACGATTTCGCGGAACTCGTTTCCGCTGCCGCAGAAACTTTTTCCTCCTGGGAAACTTTGGCCGATGCGCTGGACGAAGATATTCTGCGCGCTTTGCAGGCCCTGAATGAAGCGGAGCGGGCCGTGCTTTTGCTGCGGGCCATCGGCGATCTACGCTACCGCGAGATCAGCGAGTGTCTGGACATTCCGCTCGGGAGCGTGATGGGAAATCTTTTCCGGGCGCGCCAGAAAATGCGCGGCGCGCTCGTGGGCAAACGCGGGAGGAGATCGCCATGAAATGCGCCGAAGCGAGAAAACTTTTACTGCTCCATCTCGATTCGGAGCTCGGCGCGCAGAGCGCGCTCGAAGTCGAGCAGCATCTCGAATCGTGCGCGGAATGCGCAGGCTTATTCGACGCTGAAAAGAAATTCGGCGATCGAATTGCCAGCGCACTGCGCAAAGGGGAAAGCACACCGGCGCTTTGGACAACGGTGGGATCACGTATTCGGCCGGCACAACGTGTCGTCAGCATCTTCGGTTGGCCGATGGCGGCGACTGCTTCGGCAGCGGTCGTTTTGCTGGTCGCGGTTTGGCTTGTGCGCGCGTCGCGCCCGCTGGATTTGGCGACGGCGGCCGGGGAATGCCACAACGCATACGTCCAGCAGATTACTTCACCGGAATTCAACGGGCCTCTGCCGGAATGGATCGCGCGCGAACTCGATAATCATCTTGACGCGGCCGCTTTTGATTATCGCCCGACGACGTCTGGATTCCACACCGAGGGCGCGCGTTTTTGCCACGTCGCAAACGTCCCGACTGCTTTGATCCTCGGCCATTATGAAAACGTGCCGGTCTCGCTTCTCGTCTTTAACAAGAGCGAGCTCTCGCATTTTCCAAAAACCAAAGCGCGTCTTGAAAGTGGTGAGCCGGTGGTATGCAGCCGAACAGGCCGTTATCAATTCGCCGCGCGCTTCCTCGACGGCCATGTCGTCTGCATGATCAGCGAAGCGCCGCGGCCCGTGCTCGAAAATTTGCTCAAGAGCGTGATGCACGCAGATGGTTAAAACTGCGCTCAAAAATCCTTACGCCGTAATTGTTTTCGCTCTGGCGATCTTTGTCATCGGCGTGACGGCGATTTCAAAGTTGCCAACCGATATTCTGCCCACGTTTAAAACGCCGGCGGTCCAGGTCGTCACCTTTTATCCGGGCACGCCGGCGGAAGTGATGGAGAAAGATATCACCAGCCGTCTCGAGCGCTGGACTGGACAATCGAACGGCATCGCGCGGCAGGAGGCGAAATCCATGATCGGGGTGAGCGTGGTGAAAGATTTTTTCCGCGAAGATGTCGATCCAAACACCGCGATGTCACAGGTCACATCTTTGGCAATGAGCGACCTCTATTATCTGCCGCCGGGGACGATTCCACCGATGGTGATGCCGTTTGATCCGACCGCTTCGATCCCGCTTTGTCTCATCAGCGTGTCGAGCCCGACCTTTGATGAAACCAAACTTTACGACGTTGCCTATTTCGACCTGCGCAACCGCCTGCAATCGATCACCGGCGTAATCGCGCCGGCCGTTTACGGCGGCCGGCTGCGCCGCATCCTCGCGTATGTCGATCCATTCAAAGCGCAGGCCCGCGGCCTTTCGTCGCTCGATGTCATCAACTCGATCCGCGATTCGAACGTGATGATTCCGACCGGCAACGCCAAGTTCGGTGTGCTCGATTATCAGATCAACGCCAACGGTATGGTGCCGACGGTGCCGGAACTGAACGATCTGCCGCTGCGGGTTGGCTACGGGCCGCCGACTTACATCCGTGATGTCGCGAAGGTCGAGGACTCGCATCAAATCCAGACCAACATCGTGCGTGTGCAGGGCAAACGGCAGGTTTACATTCCGATCTACCGCCAGCCAGGTGCGAACACGATCGCGGTAGTCGAAGGGATCAAAGCGCAGCTCAAGCCGATCCTCGAGCGCATCAAAGGCATCAATCTCGATGTCGTGATGGATCAATCGGTTTATGTGCGCCAGGCGATCCGCAATCTCGTGAACGAAGCGACCCTTGGATTTTTGCTCGCCGCTGCGATGGTCTTCATTTTTCTGCGCAGCTACCGGCCCACATTGATCGTGCTGGTCGCTTTGCCACTCGCGTGTCTCGGCGCGTTCATTGGATTGTATTTCACAAACGAAACGCTCAACGCCATGACGCTTGGCGGCATCGCCGTGGTCATCGGTATGCTGATCGACGAATCGATTGTCGTGCTCGAAAACACGGCGCGGCATTTGCATGAAGGCGCGTCGCAGTTCGAGGCCGCGCTTTCCGGTGCGAGCGAAGTGATGCGGCCGCTTACGATCGTCACGATCACTTTGTGCGTGGTGTTTTTCCCGGTCGTGTTCATCACAGGAATCGGCAAATTCTTGTTCACGCCGATGGCGAAAGCCGTCATCTTCGCCATCGTCACGAGCCGTTTGCTCGCATCGACATTCGTGCCCGTCTGCGCGGCAAGATTTTTCCGTGCGAGCAGCAAATCCAGTAGCGAGGGCGAAGATTGGTTCGCGCGTGTGCGCGGTCGCTACCTCGATTTGCTCGAACGCGTGCTGCGTCTGCGCTGGCTCGTCGTCGGCGCCGTCGCCGCGCTCTTCATCATGTCGATGTTCATTTTCAAATTCATCGGCACCGAGCTTTTCCCGCAGAGCGACGCAGGACAGTTCACAGTGCACGTGCGTGGCATGACCGGGTTGCGCGTCGAGAAAACGGAACAGCTCATCAGCGAGGTCGAGAAGGCAGTTCAGGCGGCGGTGCTGGAACGCGATCGCAAAATGGTGATCTCAAATATCGGTGTGCTGCTCGATTGGCCGGCGGCTTACACGCCGAACTCGGGGCCGCAGGACGCATTCATTCTTGTCCAGCTCGCGGAGCACCACGGCCGCTCGACTTTTTCCTATGTCGATGAGTTGCGCAAAAAATTGCCGGAGCAATTTCCCGGAACCGAGTTCAGCTTCGACACCGGCGGTATGCTTACTGCCGCGCTCAACGGTGGTCTTCCGTCGCCCATTAACATTCAAGTGGAAGGCAACAAACTCGAGCAGGCGCGCGACATCGCCGAAAAAATCAAGCGCTACGCCGAGACTGTTCGGGGCGCGGTCGATGTGCGCATTCAACAACGGCTCGATGCGCCTGCGATCAACATCGACATCGATCGCATCAAAGCCGCACAGGTCGGCCTCACCCAGGAGGAAATCGTCAAGAACGTCGTCACGGCCCTCAACAGCTCCATTAACTTTGCGCCCTCGTTCTGGATCGACGAGAAAAACGGCAACCATTATTTCATCGGCGCGCAATATCGCGAGAACGACATCCGGTCCATCAACACCGTGCTCGATATCGCGGTCACCGAGAAGAGCCAGCCGATGCCGGTGGCGCTACGTACCGTCGCCAAATTTTCGCGCGGCACCGCCTATTCCGAGATTAATCATCTCAACATCACGCGCGTCACCGACATTTTTGTCAGCGTGCGCGATCGCGACGTTGGTGCGGTCGCCGCTAACATCCAAAATTACATCGAGAAGCTGAGCAGTGATCGCGCGCAGGTGCCCGAAGGCTACTCGATCCATATGCGCGGGGAAGTGCAATCGATGCAGGCGTCGTTCAAGTCGCTCGGCTTCGGTTTGGTCCTCGCGGTCGTGCTCGTTTACCTCGTCATGATTGTGCAGTTCCGCTCGTTTCTCGATCCGGCCATCGTCATGTTCGCCGTTCCGCTCGGGCTGATCGGCGTGGCGTGGATGCTTTTTCTTACGCACACGCATCTGTCGATCCAATCGATGATGGGCATCATCATGATGGTTGGGATTGTCACCAGCTTCAGCGTGCTGATGGTTGATTTCGCCAATCGCATCCTCGCCGGCGCCGCCGAGCACAACATCCACAAAACTCCGCGCGAAGCCATTCTCGAAGCCGCCAACATTCGTCTGCGGCCAATTCTCATGACCGGCATCGCTGCAATTCTCGGGCTAACTCCGATGGCCATCGCCGGCGGCGCGAACATCCCGCTCGCACGCGCGGTCGTCGGTGGAATTTTAGCCGCCGTCGCGCTCGTCCTTTTTGTCGTGCCGGTGCTTTACGTCTTCTTCAAACGCGAACGGCCGCTGCCGACGCAAAGCTCATGAATCGCACGCGCAAGGTAATCTTCGTTTTCGCTCTCATCGCAGCGGTGCAAACGAGCTGTCAGCGCGCCGGGGCGCCACCGGCAACGAACGTCGAAACCGTGCGCTTGAAAAAGGGCGAGATTGTGCGCCGTGTCACGCTTCCCGGAAACGTGATGGCTTATCAGGAAGCGACGCTCTACGCGAAAGTCGCAGGTTATTTGAAAATGATCGCTGTGGACAAAGGCGACAACGTGAAGACCGGCGATGTGCTCGCTGAAATCGAGGCGCCTGAAATGGTCGCCGATCTCGTCAAAGAAAAGGCCGAAGCCGAAGCGGCGGCGATGGATTTCAGGCGGGTGAGCGAAGCGCAACGCAAAGCGTCGGACTTGGTCACGCCGCAAACCATGGACACGGCGAAAGCGAAAGCAGATGTCGCACGTGCGGGCGTGCAGCGGATCGAGACGTTGCTCGACTACGCAAAAATCACCGCGCCGTTTGCCGGCGTGATTACGAAACGCTGGGCCGATCGGGGCGCACTCATTCCCGCAGCCACCTCGAGCAGCGCGGCTAAGAGCGCCGCGGTCGTGACCTTGATGGATTTCAGCACCGTGCGCGTGGATGTAGCTGTGCCCGACACCGAAGCGCCGCTCGTGAAAAAAGATTTGCCCGTCAAAGTGACCGTGGACGAACTGCCCGGCCGCAATTTCGACGGAACGATCACCCGTTTTGCCTACGCGCTGGACGAGTCCACGAAAACGATGGCCACGGAAATTGAGATCGCGAATCCCGATCTCGCGTTGCGTCCCGGCATGTGGGCGAACGTGCAAATTGATTTGCAGAAAAAAACCGACGCGCAGCTTCTCCCCGCCGAAGCACTCGTGACCGAGAAAGACAAAATGTCGGTCTTCGTCGTGCGCGACCGCAAAGCACAGAAGGTCCCAATCAAAACCGGTTTCGACGATGGCATTAACGTGGAAGTCACTGGAGGTCTCACGCCTAAGGACGCGGTCATTCTGGCGGGCAAGCAGGCGGTGACCGATGGCCAACCGGTGAAGGCCGTCGCATCAAAATGAAACTTGTCGCATCTGCGGCCGCGTGGCTGTTCGCCGTCAGTCTTGCTGCTCACGCAGTAGAGGACGCATCCGACGCTTACATTATCGATCTTCCGACCACGCTACGGCTGGCTGGCGCACGCAACATCGACATCCAACTTGCGCGCGAAAAACTCGCCGAAGCCCGGGCGACGCAAGAGAGCGCAATCGAGAAATTTTTCCCATCGGCCGCGCCCGGCATCACTTATCGGCGGCACGACAATTTGATCCAGAATACCGAGGGCGTGATCGAGGACGTCCATAAACAAAGCTACGCGCCCGGCGGAACAATCATCGCGCAGACCGACCTCGGCGACGCCATTTTCAAATCGCTCGCCGCGCATCAACTCGTCAAAGCCGCCAGCCACGCATTCGATGCCCAGCGGGAGAATTCAACTGTCTCCGCCGCGCAGGCCTACTTCGATCTGGTCGCAACGCACAGCGCCGCCGGTGTCGCGCGCGAAGCGCTGTGCATATCTAGTGATTACCAAACTCAGATCGACAAAGCGGTCAGCATCGGCCTCGCATTCAAAGGCGACGCCCTCCGCGTGAAAGTGCAGCGACAGCGCGATGAAATTGCGCTCCAGCAGGCGGAAGAAAAGGTGCGCCTCGCGGCCGCGCGTCTCGCGCAAATTTTGCATCTCGATCCTGTAGTCGAACTGCGGCCACACGAGAGCCAGCTTTTGCCGCTCTCACTAATCTCGGCAATGATGCCAGCCGGTACGCTGGTCGAGCAGGCAATGGCGGCGCGGCCCGAAGCGAAAGAGAACGCTGCGCTCGTGGTCGCAGCGCGCGTGGCCAAGAACGGCGCAGTTTACGGGCCGCTCATCCCGTCGCTCGGCGGTCAGGCGTTCATCGGTGGACTTGGCGGCGGCAAAGACAGTCAAACCGGAAATTTCGGCGAGTCGGAAGAATACGTTGGTTTGCTGAACTGGCGCATTGGTCCGGGCGGCCTTTTTGATTTCGGCGAGATTCACGCGCAACAAGCCCGACTCCGTGCCGCTCGGCTGACGGAGGAAAAAGTTCGCGACGAAATCGCGCAGCAAGTCGTGACGGGTCGCGTGCGCCTCTTGTCGCTAGCCGACCAGCTCGCCACGGCCCGGCAATCACTTTCCGACGCGCAGGAAAATTTGCGCCTCGACCAGGAGCGCAAGGAATTCGGCGTCGGCATCGTGCTCGAGACGATTGTGGCGGAGCAGGAGTTGACGCGCGCCCGCACTGATTACCTACGCATCGTTGCCGAATATAACAAAGTGCAATACGACTTGCTCCGCGCGCTAGGCCAAATCAGCATGGACTTCACCGCATCGCGGGTAACGAGATCGCATTGATCGCGCATTTCGCCGCGTCGCGCCCCCACCGGTCGATCTTGCGCGGGCTTGAACGTACAAGTTCACGCAATTGTTACCTCACCGACATCTGTCCGTAACAATCGCTTCCTAGCTTTCATCGCCTTTTACTGCACGCGAATCGAAAGCCTTACCCCAACCAGGAGAAACAAATGCTGATTAAAAAATTCACGATTATTGCCGTCGTTGCTCTCGTGTTGCCGGCGGTGCAACCGCTCGGCGCGCAGACAGCGTCCGACTCCGCACGGCTCGAGAAACTCGAGCAGGCGGTCGACCAGTTGCAAAAGCGCAACGCCGAGCTCGAGAGCGAAGTCAAAAGCTTGAAAAAGCAGACTGCATCTGCACCTCAGCCTGCTGCGCCGGGCAAAACAAAAACGCAGATCACTTGGGACGGGAAAACGTACGTGGAAAAAACCGTTGCTGCGGAGGAGAAACCAAAGGTTTACGCCGAAGCACGCGGGTCGGAAATCAAACTAACGATCGGCGGATTCATTCAAGTGAATTTCGAGGACGGCGATGTCTCCGCGTTCGAAGGTCGCTTTGGTCAGACCGCGCTGAAGGACCGTTTCCGTCTGCGCCGGGCCCGCATCAATCTCGCCGGCGAATTTGCGGAGCAATTCGACTTCAAGATCGAAGGCGACTTTGAGCAGAGCGACGGACTTAACTCGAGCCGCACAGCGTTCGAGGGCACCGATATTTTCGTCAACTGGCACCAATTCCCCGAGGCGCAGATCAAGGTCGGTCAATGGAAAGCGCCATTCGGTTTGGAACAGCTCACGCCGGACACCTCGCTATACCTCATCGAGCGCAGTTTGCCTACGGGTGCGATCACGCCGGAGCGGCAGATCGGCATTCAGCTCTGGGGAAAACCGTTCACCAACGTTTGGCCCGAGCAGAAGGATTTGCTGACGTATTACGGAGGCATCTTCAACGGCAACGGCCGCAACATCAGCAACAACGACAACAATAACTTCATGTATGTCGGCCGGCTGGAGCTCATGCCGTTCAAAGGCAAAGTCTTCGGCCAGGATTCCAGTCTCAAGCTCGGCGGCGACGTGCTCAACAGTCGCGATGACAAGGGAACAAATATCTCGCAAACATTGAATCTATTGGTAAATAGCGACGGCTCTCTCTCTCCGTTTACGCTCCCCGGCGCGGATGAAAGAACCGCGTGGAGTGTGGACGCGTGGTTCAACCTGGGTCCGTTTGATTTAATCGGTGAATACCTTCAAGAAAAAGTAAACGGTCGCACCGTGAACGGGGTACCTCCAGGGTTCGCCAACTTCACAACGAACGGGTTCTACGTAACGGCAGCTTACTTCCTGATCCCGAAGAAGCTTCAAGCCGTCGTCAGATGGGAGGACTTAAATCCGGGACAAATGGGCAACGACGGTATTCACTCCATTACCGGCGGCCTCAACTACTACATCCACGGCGATGATATCAAGCTAATGGCGAATTACATTCACACCTGGTCGGATTTCCGGCAAGCGAATCCGCAGTTTGGCGATGATCAATTCAATGAGGTCATTGTACGTCTACAGCTGATGTTCTAAATCCAGAAGCTTTTCGGCTGACTGCGAAAGCCGCGGCCGGCTTCAACAACACAACCAACTAACAAAAATGAAAAAACTACTTCTCACATTTATCGCTTTCACGGTCGGCACTCTTCTGGCGCGGGCGGAGAGCCTCGTAATCAAGGGCTCGGATACACTCGGGGCCAAGCTCGTTCCGCAGTTGGCGGAGCAATTTAAGTCCCAGCATCCCGGAACTACGTTTGATATTGCAGCCGAAGGTTCGGCCACTGGTTTTGCCGCGTTAATTGATAAGACAGCGGCGATTGGAATGGCGAGCCGGCCAGCCAAGCCGGAAGAGATCGGTAATGCCAAAGCCAAAGGGGTCGAGCTGAAGGAAACTATTGTCGCTTATGATGGAATTGCGGTCATCGTTAATACTGCTAGTTCGATCAAGGGCCTTACGAAAAAGCAGGTAGAACAAATCTTTACTGGTGAAATTACTGATTGGAGCGCCGTTGGCGGCAGCGGCGGAAAGATTTCCGTTTATACCCGGAATACCTCATCGGGCACTTACGCGGAGTTTAAAGAACTAGCAATGAAGAAGCGCGACTACGCGCAGGATTCGCAAAAGCTCGCGGGCAACGAGCAAATTGCGCAGGAAGTCGGCAAGAATCCAAATGGAGTGGGCTATGTCGGCCTGGCTTATACCAAAGCCAGCGGGATCAAGATATTGCCAATCGACGGAGCCTCCCCTTCGAAAGAAAGTGTCCTGGGAAAAAGCTATCCCTACGCTCGGCCTACCTTTTTCTATACTAATGGCAACCCAATCGGAGTGGTTAAGGATTTTATCGATTTCACCGTCGCCCCCGAAGGTCAGAAAATAGTCGAGCAAGTCGGGTTTGTCCCTATCAAGTAACTGCCGCAGCAGGCTAGGTAATCAAAGAGCGCACTGGGTCTGATTCTCAGCGCGCTTTGCTTTGAACCGACACCGGTATTTCAATGCCGGCCACAATGTTCCGCCGCCAGTGCATTCATGTTATAGTCGGGATCGTTTGGGGGCAGTGTCACGCTGCTCGCCAAAGTTAAAATCGATTTACTCTACTTAAACAGTCAGAAATGTTTCGTCGGGCCGGCTCTGAGCGAGAGTCGAAGAGGCTCAACCTGACAATTCAAGCCAATAATTGTTCATTATTTTGCAAGTAGTTACGTAATCGTCACCTGCTTTTCACGCTTCGTGACATGACAGGCGAAGAAACGCGCCGGAGCTTTGGTCGTCATGATCTCGCCAAACATCATCACTGTTCGTCGCATCAGGAAAGCCGCATTACTACGGCGTCGCTCCATCCGCGATATCAGCCGGGATTATTTCGGGACCGAACATGTCCGCTTTTTGGTCGTGGAATCGATTCTCTTCGCCATCATGGCGGCAGTAGCGATTTGGCCAATTGTGAATGCGGCCGAAGCTATAAAGCTTTACCTATTGTAGGCTTGGACTCCAGCAGCGGTGATTAGCTGCTTCCAATTGCCGGGTGGCCTTTTGTCATGTCGAGCGCAGTCGAGACATCTCTAATTTCGAAGGAAGTAAGTCAGAGATTCCTCAGTCCGAGCCGGACTGGCGGGCAAATTCCGAACAAATAGCGTGTGGGTGTGTCTTGTGCTATAAACTTAGGCAATGATAAACCGGTTGATGCTGGCCGCCTTCATGGTGACGACGCTTTTCGTAAGCGCCGTTCGATTGCCTGCGTCCGCCTGCCCGGCGTCGAGTCCGCCGATTGGCCAAGCTTGCAAGCAAGGCAGCTGTCCGAACAAGGCTTGCTGCGCTGAAGCAGAGAAGAATAAGGCTCGGCCGTCGTCACAACCACTTGTTAAGGATGACACCACGGCCTCACTGCTCGTCGCTGTTATTACACCGGGCCTGACGAGTTGTTTGCTTCCGGTGCGACCGGCGGAGCATTCTGCTGATCCAGCGGCGCTCGGCCTCACGGCTTCAACACCGCCGAAGCGCGTCTTTCTCTGCACGTTTCTTATCTGATCCAAAGAGCCTGATGCCGGAGGTGTGCCCATTCGTCGGCACGCCTGGTCTTCAACGGAGCTCTTGGATCAATGAAAACATTTTACCGATTACTTTTTTATCTAACGCTAATTTCAATCACTCGCGCTGAATCCGGCGACGCCGGGTCCGAAGCGCAACGCGCTCGCATTTCGTTAGGCGAAGTGACGAGCATCGTGCTGGCGAATAATCCAGCAATCAAAGAAGCCGAGCGGCGCTGGAGCGCTGCAAAGGAGCGTATAACGCAGGCGACGGCTTGGGACGACCTGAAAGTCAGCGGCGATTCCAGGGTCAGGCGCTTCGTCGATATTCCGCCGAATGCCTTCACAGATCAATCGCTCGCGGTCGAGCAGCTGATTCCCATTACGGGAAAAAATCTCGTGCGTGGGCGAATCGCTGCCGCCGAAGCATTGTCGATCTTTGAAGAAACGCGCCGCGTGCAACTCGATGTCATCGCGAAAACGCGCGCGGCCTATTTCAGACTCGCCAACGCTTATGAGCAATTGGCCATCAACGGCAGGAATCTCACTTCACTCAGGCAAATCGCCGACATCAGCCGTTCGAAATATGAATCGGGCACGGAAACCGCCGCCAATACGCTGGTCGCCGAGACTGATCATAGCAGGCTCCTTGAAGGCAGACGGGATCTCGAAAGCAGTCTTTCCGACGCGCAGTCGGAGCTGAACACATTGATGAATCGCGACGCATTCGCGCCGCTCGGCGCCCCCGTGGACGCGCCGATGTCTCCGATGAATCTCTCGGTTTCGAGGTTGCGCGCACTGACGCTCGCGCAGCGTCCGGAAATACAGATGGCGCGGACGAAGATCGACTCCGAAAAATCGAAGGTTCAACTCGCGCGCCGCGCCTGGATTCCGGATCCCGCGCTGAGCGTTAAGGGCCAGCGTTACAACGAAGCTTCACAAGCTGTGAGCGAACTCGACGCGGGAATCTCATTCACTGTGCCCTGGATCAACCCGCGCAAGTATTCGGCCGGTGTACGCGAAGCTGGCGAAAATCTCAAAGCTGCCGAACACGGTCTGGACCGTGAGCAAAACGAAGCGTTGCGGCTGTTGCGCGATCAGCTCGAAAAGATCGAGACGGCGCATCACCATGTCGATCTTTTCCGAGACAAACTGGTGCCACAGGCGCGGCAGGCTTTCGAGGCAAACCGGCTTAGTTATGAATCAGGCAAGGCGTCGTTCCTCGATTGGATCACGGCGCAACGAAACTTGCGCGATCTCGAAGCAATTGCCCGCGCACATCTAACCGATTACCAGGTCGCTGTCGCGGAATTGGAATCAATCATTGGCGCGGAGCTCTACACGCGTCCTAACGAGCGCGCCAAAACAGAAAGGAACTCTCGATGAAACTCCTTACTCAAAAAATCCCACTTCTGATCGCACTCGTTGCGCTGCTGTTTGTCGCGGCATCGTGCGGGAAAAGTGGGGGATCACGCAAACCGAGCAACGTCGATTACTACACCTGTACGATGCATCCGTCGGTGAAGTCGCAGACGCCGGGCAAGTGCCCCATCTGTTCAATGGATCTCGTGCCGGTAATGAAAAGAGGCGGTGAGGAAGCGAAATCGCAGGCTTCGCCGCAAACCCAAGACGTGAAGAGCGGCGGCGAGATGAAAGACATGCCGGGAATGCCGGGAATGAAAACAGGCGGCGAAACGAAGGGGGCGCAGACGAGCGAGTTCATCGTTCCCGTAGAACGGCAACAGCAAATCGGCGTCACCTACGCGAAGGTCGAACGCAAGCCATTGCGTCACACGATTCGTGCAGTCGGAATGGTCGTGCCCGACAAAGGGCGCAACTGGCAATTCGTTTCGCGCGTGGACGGGTACGTGCAAAAGCTAAACGTCACGGCGCCGGGGGAGATCGTTGAGAAAGACGCGCCGCTGATGTCGATCTACAGTCCGGATTTGCTGACGAGCGAGCGTGAGTTTGTCGAGCTGTTGCGAATGCGCGACGAGGCTAGGACCAAAGACGCGCGGGAAACGCCGGACAAGCTGATCGAATCAGCAAAACGGCGTCTTCATTTGTGGAACGTGACCGACGCCCAGATCGATGAATTGCAAAGAACAAGAAAGCCCCAGGAGAACCTGACATTGCTCTCGCCCTTTCGCGGGATCGTGCAGTCGGTACCGGTCGATCAGGGAAAAGGCGTGAAGGTGGGCGACATGCTCGTCGAAGTCGCTGATCTGAGCGTGGTCTGGGTCTGGGCAGAATTTTACGAGAACGAACTTTCGATGCTTCAAGTCGGGCAGAAGATCGCGGTCACGGCGAAATCGTATCCCGGACAAAACTTCGAAGGCACTCTCAGCCTGATCAACCCCTTTCTGGACGAGATGAAGCGCACGGCCAAAGTGCGCATCGATATTCCCAATCCCGAGTTCAAGCTGCGACCGGGTATGTATGTGAACGCGGAGCTCGCGATGGACATGGGCGAAGCGCTCACCGTCCCAGTGAGCGCGATCATGCCGACCGGCGACCGTAATATCGTCTTTGTCGATAAGGGCGAGGGAAAATTGGAGCCGCGCATCGTTCGGCTCGGCTCGAAATACGGGGACATCTACGAAGTGCAGAGCGGCTTGCAGGAAAGCGAGCGCGTCATCGCGAGCGCGAATTTCCTCATCGACGCCGAATCGAAAGTGCAAGGCGCGCTGAAGGAATTTGAGCAACAAAAGCCGGAAGAAGCCGGCACGCCGCCAGTGAAGCCATGACCGAAGCAGACTCAACTCCGCAAGATAACAACGCGGCCGAGCCGGGCCGCAGCCCGTTCATCGAGCGGATCATTGAGGCAAGCGCAAAGAACAAATTTCTCGTTGTCATTTTCACGATCTTCGCGGTTGCGGGCGGCATTTACGGGCTGATCCACACGCCGCTCGACGCAATTCCCGACCTGAGCGATGTGCAGGTGATCGTTTACACCGAGTGGGAAGGGCGTTCGCCCGACTTGGTTGAAGATCAGATCACATATCCGATTTCCACAGTTTTCATCGCCGCGCCCAAAGTGAAATTCGTCCGGGGCGAATCGATGTTCGGCAAATCGTTCATCTACGTCATTTTTCAAGATGGGACCGACATTTATTGGGCGCGTTCGCGCGTGATCGAATATCTCAACTCCGTTCGCGGCTCGCTGCCCGAAGGGGTGAATCCGGTCATTGGCCCCGACGCAACCGGCGTCGGCTGGGTCTACGAGTACGCGCTCGTGGACGACACCGGCAAACACGATCTCGCTGAGTTGCGCTCAATTCAAGACTGGAACCTGCGCTACGCGCTCGCGTCCGTGAAAGGCGTGTCGGAAGTCGCGCCCGTCGGCGGTTTTGTAAAGCAATATCAGGTCGATCTCGACCCAAACGCGCTCGTTGCCTACCACATTCCGCTCAGTGACGTCGTCAGTGCGATCAAGATGAGCAACGCGGATGTCGGTGGCCGCATCTTTGAAGTTGCCACGACTGAGTATTTCATCCGCGGTCGCGGCTACATCAAAAAAATCGAGGACATCGAAAACATTGTCCTTAAAGTCGAGAACGGCACGCCGGTTTATTTGAAGAACATCGCCACCGTCCATCTCGGCGGCGACATCCGGCGCGGTGTGGCTGAACTGGACGGACGCGGCGAAACTGTCGGCGGCATCGTCGTCATGCGCTACGGCGAGAACGCGCTCAACGTCATCGACGGCGTCAAAAAGAAAATCGAGGAAATCAAATCCTCATTGCCCGAAGGCGTGCGGATTGTGCCGACTTATGATCGCAGCGATTTGATCAAGCGCGCCATCGCGACGCTGCGCGAGAAGTTGATCGAAGAGAGCATCGTCGTCGCGCTCGTGTGCGTCCTGTTTTTGTGGCACGTGCGCTCATCCCTGGTGGCGATCGTGACGCTGCCGATCGCGATCATTCTCTCATTCATCCCGATGTGGTGGATGAATCTGACCTCAAACATCATGTCACTCGGCGGCATTGCCATTGCCATCGGCGCGATGATCGATTCTGCGATTATCATGATCGAGAACGCGCACAAGGAGCTCGAGCGTTTTCGTGACGAACACGGCCGCGAACCGAACGGCGCCGAGCGCGCAAGAGTGATTATTTCCGCCGCGAAAGGCGTCGGCCGCGCGCTCTTTTTCGCGCTGCTCGTGATTACGGTGAGCTTCGTGCCGGTGTTCTCGCTCACCGCGCAGGAAGGTCGCCTATTCAAGCCGCTCGCCTTCACCAAAACATTCTCGATGTTTTTCGCTTCGTTCCTGGGCCTGACGCTCGTGCCGGTGCTGATGGTGTGGCTTATCCGTGGCAAGATCCTGCCCGAAATCAAAAATCCGGTGAATCGGTTTTTGATTGGAGCATATCAACCGTTCGTCAATTTCGTCCTGCGCTATCGCGTGTTCACGCTGGTCGGTGCCCTGGTCATTCTTTTGCTCACCATTTTTCCGTATAGCCGACTGGGCAGCGAATTCATGCCTCCGCTCAACGAGGGCACGCTGCTTTACATGCCGACCGCGGTGCCCGGAATGTCGATCACCGAAGCAACCAAGATTCTTCAAATCCAAGATCGACAATTGAGAAAAATTCCCGAGGCGGTGACCGTGTTTGGCAAAGCCGGACAAGCCGAAACGCCGACCGATCCTGCGCCATTGTCGATGTTTGAGACGGTAGTCGCGCTCAAACCGCCGGATCAATGGCGCAAGGGAATGACTTGGGACAAGCTGCTCGCTGAAGTCAACGCGAACATCAAAACGCCTGGCATGGCGAGCATCTTCTGGATGCCGATCCAGACGCGCACGGAAATGCTGACCACCGGTTTTCGCAGCGTGCTAGGTGTGAAAGTTTTTGGCCCCGACCTGGGCGAAATCCAAAAGCTCGCGGTGCAGATCGAGAAGGAGCTTGCCGAATTTCCAAACACGCGGAGTGCCTTCGCCGAACGTACCGTGGGCGGTTATTTTCTCGATTTTGTCGTGAACCGCGAAGCGGCCGCGCGTTACGGGCTGAAGGTCGGCGACGTGAACGATATCATTGAGTCAGCGATCGGCGGCAAAAACATTACGACCACAGTCGAAGGACGCGAGCGCTATTCCATCAACACGCGATACGCCCGGGATTTCCGGCAGGACATCGACGCGCTCAAGCGCGTGCTCGTCCCCACGCCGACCGGCGCACAGGTGCCCATCTCGCTTTTGGCCGACATCAAATACAAGACCGGGCCGCCATCCGTGCGCAGCGAAAACGGCAAGCTCGTCGGGTTTGTTTTCGTGGACATTACCACTAGTGACATCGACGGCTACGTGCGCAAGGCCTCGCAACAACTCGGTCGGCGCATTCAATATCCGCCCGGCTATTACATTCAATGGGCCGGCCAGTTCCAATATCTGCAAGAGGCTAAGGAACGGCTCAAGATCGTGATCCCGTTCACGCTCTTGATCATTTTCATGCTTATCTACATCAGCACACGGTCAGTGATTAAGACCGGGATCGTTTTGTTGGCTGTGCCGTTCTCATTGATCGGCGCGTTCTGGCTACTTTACCTGCTTGGCTACAACATGAGCGTCGCTGTTTGGGTGGGCTTGATTGCTCTCGCCGGGCTCGACGCCGAGACCGGTGTCGTCATGCTGCTTTATCTCGATCACGCGTGGGAAAAATTTCGCGCTGAAGGGCGAATGAACAACATGCGCGATCTGCATGACGCCGTGATCGAAGGCGCCGTCAGTCGTGTGCGACCGAAAATCATGGCGGTCTCGGCAATTCTCTTCGGTTTGCTGCCGATTATGTGGTCCCCAGCGGCGCAGGCTGGCGCCGATGTCATGAAACGGATCGCTACGCCAATGATCGGCGGCGTAATCACTTCAGCCTTTTTGAACCTCCTGATCTATCCAGTGATTTACATCATCTGGAAAAAACGGGACTTGAAAGAGCAGGAGGAAGAACAAGAGGCTCCATTTATTCCGCCGGTGCTGGTGGTCTCCCGTGAAAATCGTCAGCGTTTGTTCAAATGGATCGCGCTGATCATTGGCCTGGTCGCAATTTTCTACGCCGGACAATTTGCCTGGCACAAACTTCGTCCAGCACAAATCTCCGGCGCGCCCTTCCTCACTCAAAACGTTAACGACCTCACGGCAAATTTCATTGCGCCCGAAGGCGAACTTCGCCAGGGCAACAACGAAGTGCTGATCGAATTTCGCGATGGTAGCGGTCAGCTTGTCGATGTCGGCAATGTGAAGTTCGACATGAACATGAACATGCCCGGGATGCAGATGTCCTCTGGCGGGACAATCGAGCGCACAAATACGCCGGGCCGCTATCGGGCCAAAATCAAGATCGACATGTCTGGCGATTGGAGCGCGAAAATTTCTTTCGACGGTCCGCCCGGACAGGGCCAGCAGAGTTTTTCGCTAACCGTAAAATGAGATCGAGATATTTGGAGCAGAAGTCTCGCTTCACTTCTTAGCGCAGTCGCAGCTCTTCCCGCAGTTGCATTCCTTGTTGTCGTTCATGGGACAGTTCTTGCCGGTCTTTTTGTAATTCGGCTCGTCCGCTGCAAAACCCACGGTGCAAATCGCTGCCGCCAGAATCGAAAAACAGGATCTTCGTATAATTTTTCATACGCCTTAAGACGGATGTGAATCTTCATCCGACAGTGTTTGAAAATTCGCGCAACACCCGATCTGTCTTGAATTTCGTCTCAGTGATCCAAAATGCACTTCGATTGACAATCCTACGATAGTTCGCTCGCCCCACCGGTATCGTGATCTGTAGCTAGTTAGTCACAGCATCGACGACAAAAAGTTCCTGTTCCCCTTTTCCTTTTAATCTGAATTGGCCCAACGATCGGCCGTAAGAGCGCTCCGCGATCAGGTCCCAGGTGTCTTTGTTGACGCACACTGACCCCGCGCCAGCCGCTTGCTCCACTCGGCTCGCGGTGTTTACGGCATCACCCCAGACATCGTATTGATATTTTCTGTGCCCCACGACTCCGGCAATCACGGGCCCGACATGAACGCCAACCCGCACTTGCCATTGTGCCGGCAACTCCCGTGCAGCGACCACCATCTCTAGGCCGCACCTCACGCAGTTTAGTGCTGGATTGTCCAGTTGTGTCACCAGTCCGGCGGTAGCCATGAATGAGTCGCCGATCGTTTTAATTTTCTCGAGATCATGCTTAAGGCAGAGCTGCTCGAACGCCTCCACCAAAGTTTGCAAATGTGACAAGATCTCTTCCGGCCCACGTCGGGCGCTATATGCGGTAAACTCTACAATATCGCAGAAAAGTATTCCCACTCTCTCGAAACGGCGTGGCTTAACTGCGTCCGTCGCTTTTAACTCCGCTGCGACATCGCGAGGCAAAATGACGTGCAGCAATTCATCAGACCGCTGTTTTTCCTCCTCGATTTGCCGCAGGTAGAGAGTTTCCTGGTCGCGCAGCCGCTTTCTTTCCAGACATGATCCGATCCGAGCTTGGAGTAGCACTGGACTGAACGGTTTGGTCAGATAATCCTGCGCCCCTTTTTGAATACATTTTACGACATGATCAACTTGGTCAGAGGCTGAGAGTACAATTACAGGGATATCTCGAAGCAGAGGTTCAGCTTTAAGCTGCTCAAGAACTTCAAAACCGTCCATGAGCGGCATAATGACATCTAGGAGCAGCAGGTCGAAAGATTCTGTTTTCAGTAGTTTCAATGCTTCGATGCCGTTTTCGGCGCACGACACGTCGTACCCAAGCCTTTCTAAGCGTCGCCTCAGCATGTCACGATTCAGCTCGTTATCGTCGACGACCAGCAAAGAAGCGGCGGCAATCGCCGCGCCGACTGCCTTGTTTTGTTTCGCCATGGGTTCTCTCGCAAAGGCTTGTTGGCGTTTGGAAGTAATAAGGTCGCTTCCTAGAGCGTCGGAATTGACCTCAATTGAAGGAAAATTCTCTACGATTAGGTCGAGCAAACGTCTGCCCGCGGTATGGACCTTCTGCAAATCTGAAGCGAAAGAATCGTGTCCCAACTCTTTCGCCTGCTCCTGTAACATTTCCGCATAACCAATTACCTGGTTTAACGGTGTGCGAACCTCGTGGTGCATCGAAGCTTCATCCATTTTTCGATGCGCTACAGGATCGCAAAGATCATCGACAACACCTAATAGCTGTTCGCCTGCAGAATGAATTCGATTGAGATCGGCAAGAAAAATATCCAAACCATCGTCCTGCGCCTGCTCCATCAGCATTTCGCAGTAGCCGATAATGTGATTAAGCGGAGTACGCAGCTCGTGTTTCAGATTGCCCGAAAATTTATTCTTCACGCCACGGTTGTCGTCAGCATCCCTAGGTAGTGAGACAGACCCTTGTCCGTCGCTGCTCATTGCATTTTCGATCTTTGAAGAAGCGCCTCAATTTTTCCAACTAGCCGTGCGATTTCGACCGGCTTAGTATCGAAGTCATCGCAACCTGCCTCGATACATCTTTCACGGTCACCGCTCATGGCGTGTGCAGTGAGTGCGATCACTGGAATTGACTTAGTTTCCGGCGCCATCTTAAGTCGCCGCGTTGCTTCCCATCCGTCGAGCACGGGCAGGCTAATGTCCATCAAAATCAACGCTGGAGATTCCGATTGGGCCATCACGAGACCTTGCGCGCCATCAAGAGCAATCACGACTTCATACCCTCTGCGTTGAAGGCGACGCGTAAGCATGTCGCGATTCATTTCGTTGTCTTCGACTAGTAATATTTTCGACAAAGGATGATTAACGTTACGCCGTCGAAGCTAGATGGATTGTTTGTTTTGTGCCGGCTGTTTGGCCTTTACGCAGGCTGCGATCAAATCTTGGATTTCCGTGAGCAACGCGTCTTCGGTAAGAGCGTGTTTTGGCAACACCTTCTCAACATAGCCATCGAGTGCGATGCGCTCCTCGGTGGACATGTCCCTCGCGGTCACTACAATTATGGGGATAGATCGCCACTCGTCGTGCTTGCGGAGCTCTGCGAGAAATTGATAACCGTTCATTTTTGGCATCATCAAATCCAAAAGGATCAAGTCGGGCCGTTCTTTCGCAATCCGCTCTAGTGCGACCAATCCGTTTTCGGCTTGAACAACGTTCCACCGCTCTTTTTCCAAGATCTGCGTCAGCATTTTGCGAGCTGGTTCTTCATCGTCAATCACCAAGGCCGAACGCGGTGGCGGCACGTTCCGAAATTTCGCCAGAATCTCGGTCAAGCGATCCCGATCCACCGGTTTAATCATGTAATCGGTGGCCCCCAATGCATAACCAAGGTTTTTGTCATCAACGATGGTTAACATAACCACGGGAATATCCCTCACCTCAGGTTCCGATTTGAGCGTTGAAAGCACGGCCCAGCCGTCCATTCCTGGCATCATCACGTCCAGTAAGATGGCCATGGGATGCAATTCTCTGGCTAGACGCAGACCCTCCTCGCCGCTGGATGCACATTCAACAGGGAACCCTTTTCGATTTAAGAAGCGTTTCAGCACCTGACGCGTATCCGCATCATCGTCGATCACCAAGACAGCTTTGCCTTCCGTATTAAGCCGCGCGGCGATTGAGTCTAAAGGGGCCGCAGATTCAGCGTCCGGTTCGCGGACTTCAGTAGGCAATCGGATGATAAAGTTTGTGCCTTTGCCCGGCTCGCTGGTTAGGGTGACATCGCCGCCCATCATCCGGCAGAAGGTTTTGGTGATCGTTAAGCCAAGGCCAGTGCCACCAAAATCACGGGCGGTGGCGGCGTCAGCCTGAGAAAACGCCTCGAAGACGCGATCCTGCTGTTCCGGCGTCATGCCAATGCCGGTGTCGCTTACGCGAAAAACAATCCAATCAGGTTTCGTTGGTGAGATTTCGCGCGATGCCTCGAGTGTGATCTTTCCGTTTTTGGTAAATTTACTTGCGTTGCTGAGCAGGTTAAAGAGGGATTGACGGACCTTAATCATGTCAGCTCTCATCGCGCCTAGATTTGCAGGGCAACGCATCTCAAGCACGTTCGAGTTTTTTTGCACGAGCAATTGAACTGTAGTGCTAATGTCCTCGAGCAAGTTCGGAATATCGAAAGTCTCGAGATAAAGTTCCATTTTGCCTGCTTCGATCTTGGACAAATCGAGCACGTCGTTGATTAGGTCGAGCAAGTGCCGCCCGGAACGGTTGATCTTCTTGAGGTCGGGAATAAAACTCTCCTGACCCGAATCCTGCGCTTCTTCCTGAAGCATCTCGCTGTATCCAATAATTGCGTTGAGCGGCGTACGCAGCTCGTGACTCATGTTAGCAAGGAAGTGGCTTTTGGCCTGAGTGGCAGCACGGGCTCGCTGTTCTGATTGCACCAGTTGCTCATTTACCTCTTGGATCTCTTTTTCATGCTCTTCGATCTGGCTGAGCATCCCATTGAACCGGTCGATTAGAAAACCGATCTCATCATCGGTACGCTTTTCCGCTCGCACGGAATAATTCTTTTGCTCGGAAACAATTTTTGCCGTGTGCGCGAGAGAAAGAATCGGTCCGGAAATAATTCGCTGAAGTCGCGACGAGAAAAGGAAAGCGATCAAGGCTGCGCCCAAAACGATCGCACCGGCCAGTCCGGCATAGCGCGTCAGCCGCGCGTTCATTTCCTGCAAACTGTATTGCAAGTAAATGCTACCTATCCGTTCTCCGCCTCTTCTGATTGGATGAAACAAATTCAGGTAGCCCGGACGAAAAAAAGTGAAATAAGCGTTTTTGAATCCGTATCCGTCGGGGCCGGGCTTATCTGGAGGCGGCTCGGACTGCTTATCGCGAAGATAGCTCGCGAGGACTTTTCCGTCCTCGGTGTAAATAGCTGCAGTGGTGATGTTTGGGGTGGCGATAAGTCCAGCCAGAGTTTTTGTCGCAAATTCTTCGTCATCAAAATCAAGAGCTGAACTGGCGCTGGTGCCCATCACATCGGCCAACGTCCGAAGATCTCGCACCATTCCTGAGCGAAAGGAGACGTAATCACTCACGATCATCAATGCGAACGCCACCAGCAGGGCGACGCTGCTCGTCAGCATGATCAGCGCGATGAGCTTGCGCTTGATCGTCGTTTGTCGGAAGGCCGGCATTTCTCCGCCCCGAGTTATGATTTCACCAATCTCGCCAGTTTGAGCAATTCTGAGCTAATATTCAATCCGGTGCGGCGCGCCGCCTCCGCGTTAATTTCAAATCGAACTTTATTATTCTCCTCAATGAAATTGATGATGCCGCCTCCGTCCGCAAAGCCTTGCGTTTCGCCAACGGTTAGAACACGCGCAGACCTCAAGCTTTCAAATATCTCCTCGAGCCGCTGTTTCTCCGAGGAGCTGACGAAGATGATTTGACACTGTTGCGCTTCGCGCACGGAGTCGAGGTGTTTGATGAGAAGTCGCCGGCCTTTGACTATCTTGCCGTTAAGCGGAGCCAGTGCTGTCCCGAACGGATCATTGCCCAACACGCCAATCGAGATAGTGTCGCCATAGCTGGGCCAATCGACATACTTGATGAAGTTATACAGGTAGGCGGCTTTGATTTCGT
>Ga0209156_10000907_pt1 | contig 24849 bp, 29 predicted proteins | sample GraSoiAngelo_124_FD_185881 | JGI IMG/M metagenome (GOLD analysis project Ga0209156, IMG submission 185881) | Grasslands soil microbial communities from the Angelo Coastal Reserve, California, USA - 14_0927_05_20cm (SPAdes) (version 2) | ecosystem: Environmental > Terrestrial > Soil > Grasslands... | reverse complement strand
CGTGGGCGGCAAGCTCAAGTGACACGCCTGATCCAGGCGCTGGCGGGTCCTGTCCCAGGGGGTAGGGGCCCCCGACGGCGAAGCCGTTCGGGGGCGCGCGCTCGCCGCACCCTCCCCGCCTTCCGCGTCGCTCGCTTCGCTCACGCCGCGTGGCGGGTCCCCGGGGCACCCGCGGCTCGCGCACACCCCGCTCACCGGTGCCACCCGCCAGCCGGCGCCGACGTATGAGCGAGCGGCTCACCAACGACGTGACGGTCGATGCGGCTCTCGATGCGCTCAAGGCGACCGGCGCGCCTGGCGAAGTCTTTTTACGCGAGGCCCAGTCGGGATCGGTCGAGATCAAGGAGGGTGCCATCGAGGCCGTCATCGCTCGGGGAGAGCGTGGCATCGGCATCCGCGTGCTCGACGAGCAGCGGCTCGGCTTCGCTTACACAAGCGATCTCTCAGTTGACGGGATTCAAGCTTGTGCCGACACCGCACGCCGGATGTCCCGGCTCACCGAGAGGGATGAGGATCTCGCGCTCGCAAGTCAGCCGATCGACGACGCCGATCTCGACATCTATCAGTCCGGCATCGTTGACCGGCCTCTGAGCGAGCGCGGCGCGATCGCGCTCGCCGTCGAGGACGCCGCCCGCGCGACCGATCCGCGCGTGAAGCAGTTCCGCAAGACGACCTACAGCGATTCCGAATCGATGACGATCATCGCCACGACTACCGGCGTACGCGCGTCGTTCCGCGAGTCGTATTGCGGCGTCATGACGTCCGCCGTCGCATCCGAGAACGGCGATCGTCAGATCGGCTACCACGGCGAGGCGGCTCGCCGCTTCGGGGAGGTGGACCCGGCTCGGGTCGGCCAGCGCGCGGCGCAACGGGCCGTGGAGAAGCTCGGTGCGAAGCCGCTCGCTACGCAAAAAGTCGCGGTCGTGCTTGACCCCTGGATGGCGATGGACCTCCTACGCGCGATCGGGCCACTCTTCTCCGCCGATAACGTGCTGAAGGGAAGGAGCCTCTTCGCAAACAAGATCGCCCAGCGCGTCGCCAACGAAAAAGTGACGATCGTCGATGATGCTCGTCGCCCGCGCGGCCTTCGTAGCGCCCCGTTCGACGGCGAGGGCGTGGCCACAGCAACACGCACCCTCATCGACGAAGGCGTGCTCCGTGGATATCTGACGTCGCTCAAGACCGCGCGAAAGCTTCGGAGCGAGCCCACCGGGAATGCGAGACGCGGCGGCTACGGATCACCGGCGCGGATCGGGCCGTCGAATCTGTTCGTCGGCGCGGGGACCGACGATGCGACAGCGATCGTCGGCCGCCTGGATCGCGCCCTCGCCGTCACGTCACTTCTGAACCTGCACACGATCGATCCGGTGTCGGGCGAGTTCTCGCTCGGTGCGACCGGGAACTATCTCGAGCGAGGTAACCGGGTTCATCCAGCCCAGGGGATCACGATCGCGGGCAACCTCACGGACCTTCTGAGCTCGGTCGTCGCGGTCGGGACCGACCTCGTGTTCGGACCGAGCGGACTTGGCAGCCCAACGCTCGTGATCTCAGAGCTGTCCGTCGGAGGGGCCTGATGTCCTGGCGGTCCCTGCTCAAAGGGGACCCGATGCCGTGGCTCCTCGAACGGAGCGACCCAGCGGTGCGAGCGCAAACGCTTCGTTCGCTTCTGGACAAGGGTCCGCGCGATCCCGATCTCCGTGAGGCGCAGCAGCGCGCCATGAGCACGCCACCGATCTCGACGATCCTCCGGCGTCAGAAGCCGGACGCGAGCTGGCCTGGCGAGAACCTCTACGGACCGAAATACGAGGGGACCCACTGGGCGAACCTTCTGCTGGTCGAGTACGGGGTCGATCCCGGCGATCCCCGCGTTCGGCGCGCGGCTCGCTACGTCCTGGAGGAGCTCGGCACACCGGGGCGCGGCGGGATGGATTGGGTCTTCAATAAAGACCACGGCGCGTCCTGCATCGTCGGCAGCGTCGTCCGCTACATCGCGCTCGCCGGCTACGGCGCGGACGAGCGGCTCGAACCGCTCGTCCAGCGGCTGGTGCGGGATGCGACGAAGTTCGATGCCGCGTGCTGGATCAACGGGGACCAGCCCTGCGGCTGGGGCTACGCGCGCCTCGTCTGGGGGCTCGCCGCATTACCAGAGGGCACGCGCACGCGCGAGGTGCAACGCACGCTGCGCAGAGGAGTCGAGTTCCTCCTCTCCTATCACGTCGAGCGCGGGCGCTATCCGACCGACACAGCTCCAAGCTACCTCTGGCGGCAGCTCTCCTTCCCCTTGTTCTACCAGGCCGACGTGCTCTTCGTGCTTCGCGCGATCGACGCGGCCGGCGCGATCGAGGATGATCGCGCGCAGCCCGCGATCGGCTGGCTCCTCGCGCGACAGGACGGGCGCGGGCGTTGGGGTGGGCGCGCGCCGTACGCCGCGCGCATGCCTTCGCGCGTGGATGCGAGCAAGTGGGTGACCTTGCAGGCCTGCACGATCCTGAAGCACGCGTTCCCTGAGATGGCCGCCTGACCAAGCGCCGCATCCTCAAGGAGGTCGGGCCTCTGCGGTTCGGCGAAGGCCACGACACGACTTTTCCGTATGCGCTCGCGCTCGCGACCGGTGCCGAATACGACTGGCTCATGGGCTCTTCGGGCGCGGCGTTCACGACGACGATCGACGAAGCGCAATGGGATCCCCTTGCGGCCACGCCACGCGACGACGCGACCCTCGCGCGAGCGGCGCGCGCCGCGGGCGTTCGACTCGACCCCGAGCCCCCGCCGTACGACGATGAGATGCGGGCGCTGATCCTCGACCGCGCCAAAGAGGCGATCGATGGCCGCCTCCCGCCGCTGGTGTTCGGTCTCGGCGGACCGCCCGAATACGGACTCATCGTCGGCTACGACGAGGAGGGTCCGACGTTCTTCGCACGGACCTTCTTCGACAAGGGCGACGACCCACGTCGCGCCGGGTGGTCCGAGTTCGAGAGCGGGGACCGAGGCGGCCTGATCTTTCTCGACAAGACCGCGCCACCCGACCGGCCGAGTGCGCTCCGCGAAGGCATCGACGCTGCGCTGGCGGCGGGTGAGGCGAGCGACCAGGCGCTCTCGTCCTGGTCGACGGCCCTACGCGACGACACCCGGTGGAGCGACGCCAAGCATGCCGGAAGCGCCGCGTTCGCCGATCACGCGATGCGCCTGGTGCTGGTCGATAAGCGCCGCGCCGCCGCGCGCTTCCTTCGCGCCGCGCGCGGTCTTCTCCCCAACACGCCCGGCGCCGATCTCCTCCGCGCCGCCGAGTCGTACGGGTACGCGGCCGATGCGGCGGCGAAGGGCGGTGTCGGCGAGTTCGACGGCAGCGTGGCGATGCGCTTTATCGACCCCGGCCACCGGCGCGCCTGGGCGAAAAATCTGGATGCCGTGCGCGAGAACGATCGAGAAGCGCGCGAGGCCCTCGCTTCCGCGCGAGGAGGGATGCGTTGAGCGATCTTGCCGCCGCCGTCGTGCTCGGCATCGTTCAGGGTCTCACCGAGTTCCTGCCGGTGAGCTCGACGGCTCACCTCATCCTGGTGACCGACCTGCTGAAGCTCGATCCTGAGCGGTTCGGGCTGTCGTTCGATGTCGCGCTGCACCTCGGCACGGCGCTCGCCGTGCTGCTCTACTTCGCGCCAACGTGGATCGACCTCGTCCTCGGTCTATTCCGCGGACGGTGGCGCATGCCCGCCCTCATCGTTCTCGGCACGGCTCCGGCCGCGATCGCGGGCGTTCTCTTCCAATCGGCGATCGAGCGGGAGATGCGTGGGCCGCTTGTCATCGCGACCGGCCTCGTCGTGGGATCGGTCGTGTTCGTTGTGGCCGAGGGTGTGGCGCGTCAGCGCCGATTGATGACCGAGATCGGCGTCGTCGATGCGCTCGTGATCGGTGTCGCTCAGGCGATCGCGCTTATCCCAGGAATCTCCCGCTCGGGCATCACGATCTCAGCCGGACTCGTCCGAGAGCTGCGGCGCGAGGATGCGACGCGCTTCGCGTTCCTCCTCGCGACACCGGTGATCCTGGGCGCCGGCGCGAAGACCCTGCTCGATGCGCGCAAGGCCGCGGAGCTGCTCGCCGCGACGGATGTCCTGGTTGTTGGTTTTGTTCTGTCGTTCCTCTCCGGGCTTGCCGCAGTGGCGTTCATGGTCCGCTTCCTGCGCGGACATTCGCTCAACTGGTTCGTGGCCTACCGGCTCGTGCTCGCGGTATTGATCGTCGTCGGAGTGATCGCCGGGATCCTGTAGGCGGGGTCACACCCGGGGCGAGGCGTGCGAGCGCTGCGAACATGAGGGCGGTCATCACGACGAATAGGACGATCGCGACCAGCGCTCCACCGGGGATGAAGTAACTCATGCTCGAGGGCCAAAGCGCTGACGGAAGGATGAACCACGCCAAGAACGACATCGGACCGTTCCACGGCGATATGTCACCGGTCCCCGTTTGCGTAAGCGCTAGGTCGAAAGCGGTCTCCCACACGATGCCAACAGTGAGGTAGGCGAGAGCCGCGGCGAGTAGAAGGCGACCGCCCCGAGCGACGTTCCGCCGCATGGTGGCACGATAGTCCTGTGGATCTCGGCCTCCGCGACAAAGTCACGATCGTCGCCGCATCCAGCAAGGGACTTGGCCGTGCCGTCGCCGAGGAATTCGCGCGCGAGGGCGCGCGCGTCGTGATGTGCAGCCGCGACGAGGCCGCCATCCGTGCCGCGGCCGAAGGGGTGCAGCGCAAGACCAGCGCCGACGTGCAGTGGACGGTCGCGGACGTAGGCACCGCCGAGGGATGTCAGAAGCTCGTCAAGACCGCGGTTGACAAGTTCGGGACGATCGACATCCTCATTTCGAACGCGGGCGGTCCGCCGCCAGGGCGCTTCGACGATCTCGACGACGCGGCGTGGCAGAAGGCCGTGGGCATCACGCTCTTCTCGGCGGTGCGTCTCACGCGCCTCGTCCTTCCGCACATGCGCAAGGCCGGCGGCGGCTCGATCGTGTACATGACCTCGACGACCGTGCGTCAGCCGACCCAATACCTGAACCTCATCCTCTCCAACGCCATCCGCGCCGCGGTGCAGGGGATGGCCAAGACGCTCTCGAGCGACCTTGCGAAGGACGGCGTCCGTGTGAACTGCGTGCAGCCGGGCCGCATCTTCACCGAGCGCATCGAGCAGCTCGACTCCGACACCGCAAAACGTCAGAACACGACCCCGGACGCGATCCGCGCGCACTACGAGAAGACGGTCATTCCGATGGGCCGCTACGGCAAGCCCGAGGAGTTCGCCGCCGCGGTCGTGTTCCTCGCGTCGCCAAAGGCGTCGTACATCACCGGAACTTCGCTCCAGGTCGACGGCGGCATGCTCATGAGCATGTTCTGATGGGAGGCGCGTTTGCGATCATCTGCGACGAAAAACGCCGCGTCCTCCTGTGCCACCGGCGCGATATCGACGCGTGGAATCTGCCCGGCGGTCGAGTCGAGGAAGGCGAGGCTCCTTGGGATGCCGCGATCAGAGAGACGCGGGAAGAAGTCGGGCTCGAGGTCGAGGTCACCCGTCTCACCGGCCTCTACTGGAGGCCTGAAAGGTCCGAGCTCGTCTTTACCTTCGAATGCCGCGTACTGTCGGGCACACCCGGCCTGAGCGACGAAGCCGACAAGGTCGGCTACTTCGCGCTCGACGGTCTCCCCGCGAATACCGGCCTGAAGCACGCCGAGCGGATCCGCGATGCGCTCGCGGGTGGTCCCGCGGTGCTGCGGGTCCAGACAGGACCCGGCATGCGCGAGCTTTTCGGTGGCCGCACGTGATCGTTGCCGAGCGTCTGCGGCCTCACGTCTTCCGTCTCCCGATCTCGGGCACACCCGGCTTGAGCGACGAAGCCGACAAGGTCGGCTACTTCGCACTCGACGGTCTCCCCGCGAATACCGGCCTGAAGCACGTCGAGCGGATCCGCGATGCGCTCGCGGGTGGACCCGCGATACTGCGCGTCCAGACAGGACCCGGCATGCGCGAGCTTTTCGGTGGCCGCACGTGATCGTTGCCGAGCGTCTGCGGCCTCACGTTTTCCGTCTCCCGATCGAGAAGATCCGCGCCGGCTACAAGAGCGACATCTACTTCGCGCGCACGAAGCTCATCCTCGAACGGGACAAGCGGCACGAGCGCGTGACGATGCAGGTCTTCCAGAAGCATCCCGACGCGGTCGTCGTCGGGACGGACCAGACGCTCGCGATCCTTCACGTGGGCGCGGGTCATTACCGCGACCGCACTCGCGCCGACGCGCTCTTCGACCGATACCTCAGCGCGGAGCGCCGCCTCTACTCAGCCTGGACCCTCCTGCCGACGCTCGATTGGTCTGCCTACGAGCCCGTGGCGCGCGAGGTCTTCGAGATCTCGCGCGAGCTCGCGTCGCTGTGGCAGCCGGCGGGACAGGACCTCGACGTGTCGTCCCTCTACGACGGCGAGATCGCGAAGCCGCACGAGCCGGTCATGCACATCGAAGGCGAGTACGCAGAGTTCGCTCATCTCGAGACGCTGTACCTCGGAGCGCTCTCGGAGGGAACGCGAGTCGCGACGAACACGCGCGACGTCGTGGCGGCCGCGAACGGGAAGCCGGTGATCATGTTCGGCGCACGGCACCAGGTCCACGAGGCGCAGGCGGGATCGGGGTACGCGGCTTACGTCGGCGGGGCGACAGCCGTCTCCACCGACGAGCAGGGTGAGTGGTGGGGATCCACCGGACTGGGGACCGTCCCCCACGCGCTCATCGCGGTCTACGGCGGCGACACCACGGTCGCGACGCTGAAATTCGACGAATACATCAACCGCGCGCCGGACGCGGTCGGGCACCTCACGGCGAAGGGCACGCCTGAGGGGCACGTCAATGTGACTAGCCTCGTCGACTTCAACAACGACGTCGTGAATACCTCGCTCGGCGTGGCCCACGCGCTCGGCGCGCGCCTATGGGGCGTTCGGGTCGACACGAGCGAGTCGCTTGTCGACCGCGCGATCCTGCGCGAGCTCGAGGAAAAAGAAGGCGTCGCGAGCGGCGAGCTTCGCGGAGTCACGCCGCGACTCGTCGAGCTCGTTCGCGAGGCCCTCGACCGAAACGGATACCGGCACGTTCGGATCGTGGTCTCGGGCGGATTCGACGCCGAGAAGATCCGCAGTTTCGAAGAGCTGCGCGTGCCGGTGGACGTCTACGGGGTCGGCTCCGCGCTGGTGCACGGTGCCGGGTTCGATCACACCGCCGACATCGTCCGCGTCGGGGGGCGTCCGCTCTCGAAGACCGGGCGCGGCTACATCGCGAGCGATCGGCTCCATCGGGTGGACTGGCCATCTCTCGTCGGCGAGCCGGATTGGGCGCGCTCCAGCTCCTGACCCTCGTCGCGGGTCTGGCGATCGCGGGGCTCGCGAAGGGCGCGACCGCGATGGGCCTTCCCCTCATCGCCACGCCGATCCTGGCGTCGGTGTTCGGTCCAAAGCAGGCCGTGGTGATCATTACGATCCCGATCTTCGTCGCGAACACGATCCTCGTGCTGCAGGCCTGGAGAGTGCTCGGCTACCTGCGCACGCTCGTCCCGCTCATCCTGGCGAACGCCGCCGGCACGGTGCTGGGCGCGTTGCTCCTCGCGGGGCTCGATCAAAAGACATTCGCGGTCCTCATCACCGCGATGGTCGTGCTGTTCCTCGCGCGCGGCGATCGGATCGTCGGCGAGCCCGGCGCACGGCGCGCCAAGCTCCTCACCCCCGTGGTCGGGTTCGTCGGCGGCATCATGCAGGGAACGACCTCGATCTCGAGCCCCGTGATCGGATCGTTCTTCCACGCGATGAAGCTGCCGCCGCGCGAGTACGTGATCACCCTTGCGGCAGTCTTCCAGCTCTCGTCCGCCGTGCAGCTGGTCTCGTACGCCGCACTTGGGCTTTTCACATCTGATCTGTTCACCCTCGGAGTGATCGCGTGCATCCCGATGCTTGTCGCGCTCATGGCCGGCATCGCGGTCCGCGGGCGTCTCGACCAGGTCCGCTTCAGGCAGGTGATCGTCGTTCTGCTGGTCGCGAGCGTCGCGAACCTCCTCTGGCGGACATTCGTCGCCTAGCACACGTTGCCGCAGTGACCGCCACCTAGCATTCGTGTGAGTGGAAGTCCTACCAAACGTCCATGTGGTGCGGCTCATCGGCGCTCAGGCCTATCTGCTCGTGGAAGGCGACGAGATCACGCTCGTCGACGCCGGACACGCCGGCTCCGCACGGCTCCTGCGTCCGTACCTCGCCCGCATCGGCCGCTCGCTCGAGCACATCACGCGCATCGTGTGCACGCACGGCCACCCCGATCACATCGGTGGTGTCCACGAGATCGCGGCCCTCTCCGGCGCCGAGGTCCTCTTGCACCCGGCGGACGCCGAGCGCCTGCGTATCCGGTTCCGCGAAGTGATCGCTAATTTCTCGCCCGGTCCGATCGTCGCGCTCCTGACACGGGCGCCGTCGCATGCGGAGCCGATCGAGGAAGGCGACGAGCTGCCGGTGCTCGGCGGGGTCCGCATCCTTCACACGCCCGGGCATACCCCCGGGAGCGTCTGCCTGTACTCGCCGCGCGACCGATTCGTCATCGTCGGCGATCTCCTGCAGCGAGTGAAGGGAAAGGTCACGCTTCCCAACGCGTTTTTCACCGACGACATGGCACTCGCTCGCCGATCGATCGGCCGGCTCGCGGGACTTGACGTGGAGACCATCCTGTTCTCGCACTACGCGCCGTACCGCGACGGAGCTCGCGAGGCACTCCGCGCACTCGCGACCTAGGGGGGAAGGGTGGAGACACTCAACGACATCCTGGAAGAGTCCGCTAGGAAGTTCAGCACGAAGGACGCGTTCACGATCCGGCCGGGGTTCCGCACGCGCGCTTGGTCCTACCGCGATCTGAACGACATCGTCCCGCGCGTCGCGCGTTACCTGAAGGAGAGCGGGCTCCGGCAGGGCGACCGCGTCGTGATCTGGGGCGTGAACCGACCCGAATACGGGATCGCGTTGCGACGGAGCTCGCGAGGCACTCCGCGCACTCGCGACCTAGGGGGGAAGGGTGGAGACACTCAACGACATCCTGGAAGAGTCCGCCAGGAAGTTCAGCACGAAGGACGCGTTCACGATCCGGCCGGGGTTCCGCACGCGCGCTTGGTCCTACCGCGATCTGAACGACATCGTCCCGCGCGTCGCGCGTTACCTGAAGGACAGCGGGCTCCGGCAGGGCGACCGCGTCGTGATCTGGGGCGTGAACCGACCCGAATACGGGATCGCGTTCCTGGCCGCGCTACGGCTCGGCGCCGTCCTCGTCCCACTCGACGTCAACTCGATGCCCGACTTCGCGCAGAAGATCGCCGAGCGGACTCGCGCGAGCGCGGCGATCGTCTCCGCGCAGACCGCGGAGCGCGCAAAGGCCCTTGGCCTGCCGCTTCATCTGATGGAGGCGTTGCCCGATCTCTCTCGTCAATGCGCGCCGCTCGACAAGGCGCCGATAACGGAGGCCGACCTCGCCGAAGTGGTCTTCACCTCGGGGACCACCGGCGATCCAAAGGGAGCGATGCTCACCCATCGCAACGTCCTGTCGAATGCGATGTCCGCCGCGCAGGTCTTCCCGATCGGTCCGAAGATGCGTCTCCTCTCGTTCCTGCCGCTCTCGCACATGTTCGAGCAGCTCGGCGGGTTCTTCTGCGTCCTGCTCACGGGCGCGTCGGTCATCTACCCATGCTCACCCATCGCAACGTCCTGTCGAATGCGATGTCCGCCGCGCAGGTCTTCCCGATCGGTCCGAAGATGCGTCTTCTCTCGTTCCTGCCGCTGTCGCACATGTTCGAGCAGCTCGGCGGGTTCTTCTGCGTCCTGCTCACGGGCGCGTCGGTCATCTACCCGACGAGCCGGCAGCCCGCGGTAATCCGAAGGACGTTCAAAGAGCGCAAGGTCTCGATGGTGCTCATCACACCCGCGGTCGTGAAGTCGCTGATGCTGGCCATCGAGCGAAACGCCGAGGCGCAGGGCAGGACGAAGCTCTTCGGGACGCTGCGCGGCGTCGCACGCCACCTGCCGATGCCGATCAGACGCGCGCTGTTCTTCAGCGTCCATCGCCAGTTCGGCGGTCGTTTCCGCTACATCGTGTCCGGCGGCGCCGCGCTCGATCCCGCGCTCGGCGAGTCGTGGCGCGAGCTCGGCATCGAAGTCATCCAGGGATACGGCACCACCGAGTGCTCGCCGGGTATTACCTTCAACCGCCTCGGGCTCAACCGTCTCGGCTCGGTCGGCACGCCGCTGCCGGGTGTCGAGGTCAAGATTGCCGAAGACGGAGAGGTCCTCGCTCGGGGCGCCAACGTGTTCAAGGGCTATTGGGAGAACGAGGAGGCTACGAGGGCCGTCCTCGACAAGGACGGGTGGTACCACACCGGCGACCTCGGCGCGCTCGACGCGGAGGGCTTTCTCTGGCTGCACGGCCGCAAGAAGGACATGATCGTCCTCGCGGACGGCACCAAGGTCTACCCCGAAGACATCGAGAACACCCTCGCCGCCGATCCGCGCATCGAGGCCATCGCGACGCCGCTCCGACCCGAGGTCGCGACGATCGTCGGTCTGCAGCGGCCCGGCGAAGACATGCAGGTCCACGGCGTCTTCCTCGTCAAGGATCCGGCACAGGTCGCGGCGATCGTGCGGGACGCGAACACGAAGCTCTCGGGCAGCCAGCAGATCCGCGGTTGGACCATCTGGCCCGAGGACGAGTTCCCGACGACACCGACGCAGAAGGTGAAGAAGCGCCTCGTGATCGAGGAGCTCCTCAACATGGGCCGCGTCGATCAGGCGAAGGCGGCCAGCTCGGAGCGCACCGTGACGCGCGAGCTTACCGAGGTCGAAACACTCATCGCGCAGGCGGCGAACGTTCCGCCGGCCGCTGTCCATCCCGGCGCAACGCTCTCGGCCGACCTCGGTCTCGACTCGCTCGGGCGCGTGGACCTCCTCGGCGCGATCGAGGAGGAGCTCGGCGCGTACATCGACGACGCGGCGGTCGAGCCGAACGCGACCGTGGCGGATCTCGAGCGCATGGTCGCCGACGCTCGCGACGTCAAGCGCGACACCGGCATCTACGGGTGGCCGCTCAGCCCGCTCGTGCGCTCGTTCGGTCTGTTGCTGCAACAGACGCTCGTGTACCCACTGGTGCACGTCTTCTACAAAGTGAAAATCACCGGACAGGAGAAGCTGCACGGCTTGCGCGGTCCGGTGATGTTCGCGCCGAACCACTGCCTGCACTGGGACAACGGGATCATCCTCATGGCCATTCCGCTCTCCTGGCGCTGGAAGCTCGCGGTCGCCGCCGCCGCGGACGACGTCTTCGGCAACAAGCTGAACGGATTTGCGTCGTCGATCCTGGCGAACGCGTTCCCTCTGGCGCGCGAGGGCGCCATCCGCCGCAGCCTCGAGCTCCTGGGTGCGCGGCTCGATCGGCACTTTTCTGTGCTCATCTACCCCGAGGGAAAGCTAACGATCGGCGGGCCGATGCAGCCCTTCAAGTCCGGGACCGGACTCATCGCAGTCGAAGGTGCCACGCCAGTCGTCCCGATGAAGCTGAAGATCGGCAAAGTCTCCGTGCTCGATCACCTTGATCGGAAATGGGAAGCAGCTCGCTCGAACGGCTGGCGCGGCGACGTCGAGGTGGTGTTCGGCGACCCGATCTATTTCCCGGCCGGTACGTCCGCGGGCGACGCGACTGCCAAATTGCAGGCAGCGGTGGCGGCGCTCTGAGGACGTCTCGCGAGACCTCGGTCATCGTCCGCCGCGGCGACGATTTCCTCATGCTCCACCGCGCGGTCGAGGACTACTGGCACGTCGTCGCGGGCGTCGTCGAGGACGGCGAGACATTCGCCGAAGCCGCGGCCCGCGAGCTGCGCGAGGAGACGGGGCTCGATGCGCCCGTCGCGGAGGTTCGGATGCGGCAGAGCTACCGCGTGCCCGACGAGATCCGCAACGAATATCTCGGCGGAGTCGACGAGGTCGCGATCGAGAACTTCACGATCGCGGTGCCAGGGGGTTGGGAGCCCGTCCTCAACGAGGAGCACGACCACTACCGCTGGCTGAGCCTGGCGGACGCGATCGCGATCGCTCACTGGCCCGAGACAAAGGAGGTCCTCGCTGCGGTCGCCGCGTCGTTCTCTTGACAAGCATTCGCGCGACCAGCACCGGCTCTTCCATCCGCGTAGTCATCCACACGTAGCGGCGGCCCTCGCGGTTCGTCGCCGATGCGTGTACGCCTTTCGGGCTGAGCACGACGATGTTGAACGCGGCATCCTCGAGCTCGTTCGCGTCGGCGATCGCCGCGCGCGCGACCATGTCCGGTGGCATTCCCGACGCGAGCCGGTCGACCGCCGTCTTCGCCGTGACGTTACGGATCGCGAGCTCGCCATAGCCCGTGCATGCCGCGGCGCCGTAACGCGAGTCGCAGTAGTTGCCCGCGCCGACGACCGGCGAGTCGCCGACGCGGCCCGGGTACTTGTAGGCCCAGCCGCTGGTCGTTACGGCGGAGGCGAGGTCGCCATGACCGTCGATAGCCAGGAAGTTCACGGTGCCGCGCTCCTCGCGCACGGTCTTGCGCACGATCGGCAGGAGCTTTGACCGGCGACGGACGCTCGCCGGTGTTTCGCCGACCGAGCGAAGGCGCTCCACCCACAGCTTGCGGGTCGACGGCGTCAGGTTCTCTGTGGTTTCCGCGCCGATCTCACGCGCGAACCGCGCGGCGCCGTCGCCGACGATGAAAACGTGCGGCGTGCGCTCCATCACCGCCCGAGCGACGGAGATCGGATGGAGATAACCCTTGAGTGCGGCCACCGCCCCGCTGCGATGGGTTGTTCCGTCGACGATCGAGGCGTCGAGCTCGACCTCGCCGAGCACGTTCGGCTTCCCGCCGCGGCCGACGCTCGTATCGGTGATATCGGCCTCGATGACCTTCGCGCACGCTTCGACCGCGTCGAGAGCCGAGCCACCGCGCGCGAGAACGCGCATGCCGGCCGGAAGCGCGGACGCGCCGTTGCCGCTCGCCACGATGACTCCCGTCACGCGCGGCACTAGCGGCCGGTCATCCCGCGGACGATGCGAAAGCCCACGTGCGCGAGATCATCACTCGCGAACACCCGTGCCGCCGGCTCGGCGCCGGTCCGGAGCACCCGGCCGCCCTCTTGCCAGCTGTTGGTCCACTCCCGCAGGCCGCCGAGCTCCTCGAGCGTGCCCTGCGCCCGCGCAGCCTTCTCCCATTCCCGCTCGTCGGGAAGCCGGTAGATGCGACCGGTTCCGATCGTGAGCCAGCGGCAGTACGCGACCGCGTCGGCCCAGGACACGCCCTCGAGGGCACGATCCGCCCCGCGCCGTTTCTCGTCCCAGCCGATCGGCGGTTCGTGGCGTGTCGCGTCCACGAACATCGCGTACTCACCCACGGACACCGGCTTTCGCGCGATGGCAAAAACATTTACGTGCTCGGTTCGCGGAGGATCACCCAGCAGCGCATCCCCCGCCGGCACGACGACGACGTCCGGCTCGACCATCGCGGCTAACCCTACTAACTCGCGCGGGGGAGTACGCGCTCGGGGGAGTACGCGCGCGGGAGATGCACTTCACCCCTGGGGCCGATGGCGAGGGTGCGCCGCCGTGCGAACTTATCGCCATGAACAACATTGGTTACGCGGCGGTCTGGAGCGCGAAGCTGATCTCAGTGCCACAGATGCAGGTTGCGGCGATCGAGCCGGTCAACATCGTGATGCGCGTCGTCTACAACACCCTGGACGGGATCATCAACGACTACTTCGTGATCACCGCGAGCGTCGCGAAGCGCTAGCGACCTCGAGCCTCCGGCTCACGCCGGGACAGCAGTCTTCCGCTTCGCCTTGTCTTCCTGCGCGAGCTGCCGGCGAAGCGTCTTGCCGATGAGCGTCTTCGGCAGCGAGTCGCGGAACTCGATCTCTTTCGGCCGTTTGAATGGCGCAAGGTGCTTCTCGCAATGGGCGCGAATGTCTTCCGCTGTCGCGGTCGCGCCGGGCTTGAGTACCACGAACGCCTTCACCTCCTCACCCTTGATCGGATGCGGCACGCCGATCGCGGCCGCGTCCATCACCGCATGGTGCGTGAAGAGGGCCTCCTCGACTTCGCGCGGATACACGTTGAAGCCCGAGACGATGATCATTTCCTTTTTGCGGTCGACGATGGAGACGTATCCCTCAGGGTCGACCGTCGCGATGTCGCCGGTGTAGAGCCAGCCGTTGCGGATGGTCTGAGCGGTCTCGTCGGGTCGCTTGTAGTAGCCGTCCATGAGCTGCGGCCCTCGGAGGATGAGCTCGCCCGGCTCGCCGGGTGGCATCTCCTGTTCGCCGGTCTCGAGGTCGACGATCTTCGACTCGACGTCAGGGTAGGGGACCCCGATCGACCCGACCTTCTGCTTGCCTTGACCGAACAGTGGGTTGCAGTGGGTGACCGGCGCGGCCTCGGTGAGGCCGTAGCCTTCGACGAGACTCCCGCCGGTGAGCTCGACGAATCTCCGGTGCGTTTCGACAAGGAGCGGCGCGGAGCCCGACACGCAGGCTTCGATCGACTGAAGGTCGTACTTCTGCGCGAGTGGTGAGTTGTTGATCGCGTTGTAGATGCGCGGTGCTCCGCAGAAGAGCTTCGGGCGGTATCGCTGCACATCTTTGAGCACATGGTCGAGATCGAATTGCGGCTCGAGGATCATCGCGGCAGCGCCCTGTACCGCGAGGCTCATGACGACGGTAAGGCCGTAGACGTGGAAGAACGGCATCACTGCCATCGCCACGTCGGCGCCATCACGGAGGTTGGTGAACCACGCCCGGCACTGAAGCGTATTCGCGACGAGCGCACGGTGCGAGAGCATCGCGCCCTTGGAGATGCCGGTCGTGCCGCCGGTGTATTGAAGTACCGCGAGGTCATCCGGCCCGGTGCCGGCGTCGAATGGATCGGCCGGTGCCGAGAGCGCCTGGCGCATGGAGATCGCACCGGCGTCCCCGGCGAACGGTTGTGTGTACTGGAGCACCGCGAGGTCATCCGGCCCGGTGCCGGCGTCGAATGGATCGGCCCGCGCCGAGAGCGCCTGGCGCATGGAGATCGCACCGGCATCTCCGGCGAACGGTTGTCTGTGACCATCCTTCTTCTCTTTCGCGAGCGTGAAGAGCACCCGCAGGACCCGCGGCATCTCCTCTTTGATGTTCGTGACGATCACGTGCTCGACCGCGGTGTTCGCCCGCGCGGCCTTCACGACCGGATAGAAGCGCGAAAGTGCGACGACGACCGTCGCACCGGAATCGGCGAGCTGGTGCTGAAGCTCCGGCGGGGTGTAGAGCGGGTTGCACGGCACGACGATCGCGCCCGCGCGGAGCGCTCCGTAGAACGCGATCACGAACTGCGGCGAGTTCGGAAGGACGAGCGCCACGCGGTCGCCGGTCTTTACGCCAAGACGCCTCAGCCCATTGGCGAAGCGCCAGGCAGCCTCCGAGATGCTGCGGTACGAGCGCTTGCGGTTGAAGAAGATCGTCGCGGTCGAGTTCGGATGGTTCTCGGCTGCATCGTCGAGCATCGCTTGCAGCGGCACGCTCGGGTAGACGAGCGACGCTGGGACGTCGGGGTCGTAGTGCCGGGTCCACGGTTTTCCGCTGACCGGCGCGGCCTCTTTCGTCTCGACCTTGATCTTCGTACCCACTTAGGCCTTCAACAGCTCCTCGGCGATGATCATCCGCTGCACTTCGCTCGTGCCCTCGTAGATCCGCAAAATTCGCGCGTCACGATAGGCGCGCTCCACCGGGGAATCCTTCATGTAGCCCATGCCGCCGTGGATCTGCAGGACGCGATCGACGACGCGGTTGGCCATCTCTGAGGCGTAGACCTTGACCATCGCGGCTTCGAGCGAGGCACGCTTTTTCTGGTCGAGCTTCCATGCCGCGTCGTAGACCATGAGCCGTGCGGCGTGGATCTCCACGGCGGAGTCCGCGAGCATCCACTGGATCGCCTGGTTCGCCGCGATCGGCTTGCCGAACTGCTGGCGGCGCTTGCTGTGCTCGATCGCGAGCTCGAGAAGATGCTGGCTCGACCCCACGGCTCCCGCCGCGAGGGAGACGCGTCCGATGTCGAGGGCTCCGAGCGCCGTCCGGAATCCGGCGCCGACCTGGCCACCGAGGACGTTCGCCTCGGGGACCTCGCAATCCTCGAAGATGAGCTCGCTGGTGTACGAGCCGCGCAGACCCATCTTCTCGTCGATCCTCCCGACGCGGAAACCCTTGAAGCCCTTCTCGACGATGAATCCGGTGATGCCACCCCGCGCGCCTTTTTCACGATCATTCGCGGCGTAGACGACGATGACGTCGGCGATGGGGCCGTTCGTCACCCAGATCTTGGTCCCGTTCAGGATCCAGCAGCCATTGCGTAGCGTCGCGCTCGTCTGGATCGACGCCGCGTCGGATCCGCTGGACGGTTCGGTGAGCGAGAACGCGGCGATCTTCTTTCCGGCGGCGAGATCCGGAAGATAGCGGCGCTTCTGATCTTCGGTGCCACCGAGGAAGATGGACATCGAGCCGATCGACGTATGCGCGCCGATGATGTTCGAGAACGCCGCGGAGGTGCGCCCGAACTGCTCCAGCGCGAGGCAGTAGCCGAGGTCGCCGGCACCGACGCCGCCGTACTCCTCCGGGAACGGAAGGCCGAAGAAGCCGAGCTGCCCCATCTCTTTGAGGACGTCGATCGGGATCTTGTCGGTCGCTTCGACCTCTTTCTCGAGCGGCTGCAGGCGCGTCTCCACGAAGTCACGCGCCGTGCGCGCCAGGAGCTGCAGCTCCTCGGGGATGTTGAAGTCCACGCGCTACGCCTCCCCCACATGGATCGCCGCTATTCCAAAGGTTAGACGCTCGAAGCGCACGCGCCTGAAACCCGCATTCCGGAGGAACACCGCGAGCGTCTCGGGGTCATGGAACGCCTCGATCGATCGCGGCAGGTAGCGATAGGCCTCGGGATCAGAGCCAAGCACGGAGGCGAGACGCGGCGAGATAAAGGAATAGGAGCGATAGAGGCGGCGGATGGTCGGATTGCGTGGGGTATGCAGATCGAGGATCACCGCCCGGCCGCCGGGCCGAAGCACGCGGCGCATCTCGCGCAGGCCTTGCGGAATGTCGCCGACGTTCCGGATCACGAAGCCGGCCACGGCGACGTCGAAGGTGCTGCCGGCGAAGGGAAGTGACTCGACGCTCGCGATCAGGCGCTCATACCGCGCGCCGACTCCGGCTTTGGCGGCGCGCCGCTCAGCGACTCCGAGCATGCCCGCGGAGATGTCGACCCCAGTGACCGTCGCCGAGCGGGGCGAGCGCGCCAGCAAAGCGAGAGCGAAATCCCCGGTCCCTGTGCCGACATCGAGGGCGTGGGCATTCTCGCGGAGACGCGCGAGATCGAGCGCGCGCCGGCGCCACGAAAGGTCCGTGCCGACCGAGAGGAGGCGGTTGAGGAGGTCGTAGCGCGGGGCGATGCGGTCGAACATCGCCGCGATCCGCCGGTCGTGCTCGTTTGAGGGTGGCACCGCGCCACGCTAGCGTGACTTTGAAGTGGCGATCGCGACGCTCCCCATCGTGCTGTCGGTCGTCCTCACCGAGCTCGCCGTCGGCGGATCGTTCCTCATGTGGTGGGTTGATCGTGGAGGGCGCGCGCCAACGGGCTTTCTGAAGCTGGTCGCGTTCGTCGACGCAGGCGCGATCGCCGCGGCACTCGCGCTCGTGCCGCTGTTCCCCCGCGGGGATCTTGCGGAGGCGGCGAGCATCAACACCGGCCCTCTCGGCGCTTTCGGACAGGCGCTGATCGTCGTGACGATCCTCGTGATCATTCAGCTCATTACTGCGTTCCTCCCGGCGCGGGGGATCCGCATCGCCTCGGGGATCGTGACGACCGTCGCCGGTGTCTTGACCCTCGCAGTCGTCGCTCTGGCGACCAGGCCCGCCGAATCGACCGTCGATCCGTTGGCCTTCGCGGCGATGCCACTCGGCGCGATCGCGCTTGGCGGCGCGGACGGCGCGATGCTGCTCGGCCACTGGTACCTCGTCACGCCGAAGCTTTCGCCCGCTCCGCTCCGGCGCGCGTCGCTCACGGTGGTCGCGGCGGTCGCCCTGCAGATCGGGCTCGTCGCGGGCGTCGTTCTCCGTGGCGATCTCAACGGCGCCTGGGACACCGCGCTCTTCGTCGCGCTCGCGCTGCGCATCGGGGTCGGTCTTTTCATGACGCTTGTCATCGCGCTCGCTGCATGGTGGACGGCCGGCATGAACACGCAGTCTTCGACGGGCTTGCTCTACGTCGCGCTCGGGTGTGCGTTCGCCGGAGAGGTCTCGGCGCGGGTGTTCTTCTTTCTCACCGGAGTGCCGAACTAGCGAAAATCAGAGGCGTTGCTTCAAGTCAGGAGCAGTCCGCCAGCTCTACGCTGCAGCGGCTCGGGGACGGAGTTTCTGCGCACGTAGGGCGGTGGGATGGATCCGCCGACAAGCCCGGGGTACCGCCGCCGGCCTTAGCCCCTAGCGATTCCTCTCCAGTCCGCCAGCTCAACGCTGCAGCGGCTCGCGGACGGAGTTTCTGCGCACGTAGGGCGGTGGGATGGATCCGCCGACAAGCCCGGGGTACCGCCGCCGGCCTTAACCCCGTTAGCGATTCCGTTCCGCGCGAACGAACAGGAACGTTCCCGCGACCATGAAGACGACGAAAAGCGCCCCGATGATCAGGAGGTTCGTCGTCGCGCTCGAAAGCACGACCGGAGAGGTCGACCCGTAGTACGCGTCACGGATGAGGTCGACGGCGTACCGCATGGGCGCGAGATGCGAGAGGATGTCGAGCGGCAGCGGCAGGTTTTGGATCGGGTTGAAGATCCCGGCGAGGAAGAACTGCGGCAGCATCACGAAGGGGAAGATCTGGTTCGCGGCGCGCTGACTCGAGAGGTTCGCGAGGACGATCACGCCGAACGCCCCGCCGAAGAGCGCGATGACCAGCATGGCGAGCGCCATTCGAGCGAGCTGATCCGGGCCGATGTGGATCTGCAGGATGAAGCCGAACGCGATGATCCCGAGCGCCTGCGGGAGAGCGACCAGGGATTCCCCAAGTATTTTTCCAAGGATGATCGAGTAGCGCGAGATCGGCGAGACGAAGATCTCCTGGCTGAAATCCTGCTCCCGATCAGCGAGCAGCGAGATGAGTCCGAGCGCCGACGATTGCCACACGGTCTGCGCCAGCACGCCCGTGAAGACGTAGTCGAGGAGGTTCAGGCCACCGGCGCGGTCGCCGAAGCCCGCCTGGAGGCTCGTGCCGAGAATGCCGATGAAGATCAGCGGAAATGCGAAGTCAGCGACCATGCGCTGGCGGTCGCGCAGCAGCTTGATGAAGTCGCGGTGTGCGAGAGCCAGGATGGCCGAGGCCTCACTCACCGGTGCGGCTCACGATCTCGAGGTATGCGTCCTCGAGGCTCGGCGTGTGGGTCTTCACGACGCTGAGCGGGGTCTCGATGCTGCGGAGCATCGAGTGGACGGAATGGCCGTCGAGCTGGACCTTGAAGGGGGCTCCGCCGCTCGTCGCATAGCCAAGCCGTGCGAGCTCGTCGCGCAGAGCGGACCGGTCGGTCGCGTCGACGAGCACATATTCCTCGACGAGGTCCCGCTTGATGTCGTCAGGTGTGCCGAACGAGACGACCTTGCCTTTGTCGATGATGCAGATCCGATCGGCCTCCTCGGCTTCCTCGAGGTAGTGCGTGGTCAGGAAGATCGTCGTCCCGCTCGTGCGCCGGACCTCGGTGAGGTGCTCCCAGAGCGTGCGGCGCGTGGGGACATCGAGGCCGGCGGTCGGCTCGTCGAGAAATAGGACTTTTGGGTCGTGCAGCAAGCTGCGCATGATCTCGAGCTTGCGCCGCATCCCGCCGGAGAACGTTTTCACCGGCTTGTGGATGTCTCGCGCGATGCCCAGGAGCCTCGCGAGCTCCTCGACCTTCGCGCGATAGCCGCGAGCCATGAGCGCGTAGGTCGGCGCGTACGGGAAGATGCCGTAGAGGACGGCGTGAAAGCGCACGTTCTCCTCGGCCGTGAGGTTCTGGTCGAGGCTCGGCCGTTGGAAGATGATCCCGACCTTCCGCCGCACGGCGCTCGCCTCGCGAATGATGTCGCTGCCGTCGATGGTCGCGCCCCCGCTCGTCGGGGAGAGGGTCGTCGTCAGGATCGAGATCGTCGTGGTCTTCCCCGCCCCGTTCGGACCGAGCAGGACAAAGAACTCGCCGGCCTTTACCTGGAAGGAAATGCCGTCGACCGCGTTGGTCTCAGCCTTCCGGTAGCGCTTCACCAGGTCTTCGACGCGGATCACGCCCTGAGCATATGAGCGAGCTCCGGGTCGGGACATCGGGCTGGCAGTACAAGCACTGGAAGGGCCGCTTCTATCCGAAAGACCTCCCGACCGCGAAGTGGCTCGACTACTACACGCGCTACTTCGACACCGTCGAGCTCAACAACCCTTTCTACCGCCAACCCGAAAAGAAGACGTTCGAGAAATGGCGGCGGTCCGTCCCCGGCGAGTTCGTCTACGCGGTGAAGCTCAACCGCTTCATCACGCACGTGAAGCGCCTGAACATCGAGCGCGACAGCGTCGAGCGGTCCTACGGGACGATGGCGGGCCTCGGACCGAAGCTGGCGGTCGTTCTGGTGCAGCTGCCTCCACGGATGAAGTTCGATCATGCGCGTGCGGAGCGGTTCTTTCGGGTGGTCGCTCGCCGGCGCCGGCGCCACGCGGTCGAGCCGCGCGACGCGTCGTGGTTCACGGACGAGGCGCTTGCTTTTCTACGCCACCGAAACATCGCGCTCGTCGCGGGCGAGACACCGCACTGGCCGACACATCTCGCTGTAACTGCGGATTTCGTCTATCTCCGTTTCCACGGTCCCGGCCGCCGCTACGCCTCGAACTACGAGGACGAGGCCCTTCGCGCGTGGGCGGACCGAATCAAGGACTGGCGCGCTCAGGGACGCGACGTCTACGCGTACTTCAACAACGACGAGATGGGCTACGCGCCGAAGAATGCACTCCGTCTTCGGGAGCTCGCCTCGGCCTGACTGTCGCGCACGAGACACCCAATGGGTTCGCTCCTTTCTGGTGCGCTCCGCCGCGCGATGCGAGCGTGATGAGCATCTCGAGCGGAGGTCATCCAATGTCGAGGTTGTTTCGCGTGATCGAGGCCGCCGCCCGCGACGCCCGCCGGGCGGAGGCGCTCAAGTACGACACCAGAGCGCGACGCGAGCTGCGAACCGATCCGGAGAGCGCGCTGCTGGCCTTCGAGCTCCGGGCGAGCGCGATCGGCGATGAGATCGGCGTGCGAGAAGAGCGGCTGGTACGACGTGACCGCGGCGTTCGCGCCGCCCACCGGACCGCGCTCGGTTAGCGGCTCGCGGCCCGCCTGCGGGGACGGTGCTCGCGCATCGGCTCCTCCTCGAGCTCCTCCCACTCGCGGGCGCTGTAGAGGTTCGCCGCGACCGCCGCGTCGACGAACGTGACCAGCAGGCCCGCGATAGCGAGCAGGAAGGGCGCAGGGCCGGCGGCGGGCGCGCCGACATCGAAGGCGCGCAGGAAGGTCGAGGCGCCGTAGAGCAGGAAGGCGATGACGGCGGCGATCAGGTCGAGCCTCGCGATCCCGCGGTCGTCCTCTGGAACGTCCAGATACTCGGCGACGGCGGCAAGCGCGGCGACAGCGAGCACCACCGTCGCGGCATGCGCGAGCCAGTCAGCGACGACGACGTACCCGTTCGTGTCGCTTCCACCCCACGCGAACCAGGCCATCAGGTCGCTCAAGGTGAGCGCGATGCCGATCCCGACGGCGATCTGGAACGTCCAGATACTCGGCGACGGCGGCAAGCGCGGCGACGGCGAGCACCACCGTCGCGGCATGCGCGAGCCAGTCAGCGACGACGACGTACCCGTTCGTGTCGCTTCCACCCCACGCGAACCAGGCCATCACGTCGCTCAAGGTGAGCGCGATACCGATCCCGACGGCGATGTAGGCGAACGCGGCACGCGGCGCAAAGCCGAAACGGCGCCCTTGGAAGAACTCTTTCACCGGCTCGTCAATGCTAGCGGCGCGGAGGACCCTCCGGCTTGGCGGTCACTCAGCAGCCCGGCTCCCCATCGTGTCCGCAGCAGCCTTGGCGAAGCGCCGCACGTCGCGTGAGATTGCGCGCCGTGATCAGGAGGCGACGCGGAAGAGGAACCTCGCTCGCTCGGAAGTTCTCGAGGAAAGCGGCAATAGACCCGCGTCGTGAATCACGCACGTTCGTACTATCGCAAGGTGAGCGACGATCCGCAGGTGAAGGCTCCGCCACTGACGCTCGAGCAGCTCGCGCAGCTGCTCCCGGGGACCGGCGAGATCATGGCCTCGGTCGGCAACGCCTGGTGGAAGTGCGCGTACGCCGCCCGCGGTGGCAACTGGGAGCTCGCGGCGTATTTCGCCCGACGGGTGCGTGGGCTCCAGCGCAAGCTCGCGCAGCTCCGTCCCAAATATGCGGACGATCTCGCCGCGTTCGAGGCCGACCATCTCAGTCCACTGCTCACCGCTCTCTCTTCACACGACGGACCGACGTTCGAGAGGATGTACGAGGCCGCGACCGATAAGGCAAACGAGCTCCACGTGAAGTGGGCGAAACCGTACATTCGCTGGGTCCTTCCGGACGAGCCTCCGAACGATCTCGACCTGGAGCTCGATCGCTAACCGACGAGCGCGCGGGTGTCCTTCCAGCCGTATCCGACCTCGACGTGTTCCTCAGCCCCGGGAAATTCCTCGAGCTGCTTCTCGCGAACGGCCGTTCCGCCGAGGCGCTCATAGAAGCCGCGGCCGATTTGATTTTCGCGCAGGACCCAGATAAGCAAGGAGCTCAGGCCACGCGATGCGAGCGCGCGAGCGCATTCACGAATGAGCGCGCGTCCGTGGCCCTTGCCCTGGGCGGCCGGAAGCACGTAGATCGCGTAGACCTCGCCCGCGTACTCCGGGTCGCGCGCCCGCTCGGGCCCGGCGAAGGCGTAGCCGACAACGTCGGCGCCGTCCTGCGCGACGAAGACCAGCTCGGAGGGCCCAGCCATGCGGAGGCGCTCGCGGCGGCGCTCGACGTTCGGCTGGAGCTGGTCGATGAGGCCGTCGGGGAGAAGTCCGCGGTACGTCGCGCGCCAGGTCTCCACGCGGATGTTTTCGATCGCTTCGGCGTCGTCGACCGTCGCACGCCGGACGCCCATGTCAGGGGTGGGCGTCGAACCAGTCGGCGATGCGGCGGGCGTGCTCGACGCGATGCTTCGGCTTGCCACCGCGCGTGAGGTCGTGGTTGTCTTCAGGGAAGCGCACAAACACCGCCTCCTTGCCGAGCACCTTGAGCGCCGTGAAGAGCTGCTCGGCCTGCTCGATAGGACAGCGGAGGTCGCGCTCCGCGTGCAGGATAAGGAGCGGCGTGTTGACGTTCGTCACATAAGTGAGCGGGGAGCGGAAGATGAGCTTCTCGCCTCCGCGCCAGGGCGTCGCGTCACCCATCTCATGCTCCCAGAAGTGCCAGCCGATGTCGCTCGTACCGAACGCGGAGATGTTGTTCGAGATGCTGCGCTGCGTGACCGCGGCGCGGAAGCGATCGTTGTGGCCGACGATCCAGTTCGTCATGAACCCGCCGTAGCTGCCGCCGGTCACGTAGAGACGCTTCGGGTCCACCCATCCGAGGGCGAGGGCGTGATCCACGCCGGCCATGAGGTCTTCGTAATCCTTGCCGCCCCAGTCGCCGACGCAGGCTTCGACGAACCGCTGGCCGTACGCGTGGCTCCCGCGCGGGTTCGTGAAAAGCACCGCATAGCCACGCCCTGCGAGCAGGTGGAACTCGTGAAAGAAAGAATGCCCGTAAGCGGTGTGCGGCCCACCGTGGATCTCGAGGACGAGCGGCCACTTCTTGGCCGCATGGCGTGATCCACGCCGGCCATGAGGTCTTCGTAATCCTTGCCGCCCCAGTCGCCGACGCAGGCTTCGACGAACCGCTGGCCGTACGCGTGGCTCCCGCGCGGGTTCGTGAAAAGCACCGCGTAGCCACGCCCTGCGAGGAGGTGGAACTCGTGAAAGAAGGAATGCCCGTACGCGGTGTGCGGCCCACCGTGGATCTCGAGGACGAGCGGCCACTTCTTGGCCGCATCGAAGTCTCGTGGCTTCATGAGCCACCCTTCTATCTTCCAGCCGTCCGCGCCGGTGAACTCGACGCGCTCGGGCGCGGCGAGGTAGCGGGAGCCGAGGAGCTGGTCGTTCAGACAGGTCAACTTGCGCATCGGTCCGCCGACCTCGCCGACGAACAGATTTCCCGGATCTGTCGCTGTCGCCACGATCGCAGCGAAGCGACGCAACGAACGATCGAGCGACCACGCCACGACCTGGTGTGTGCCCACGGTCTCGGCTCGCACGTCGCCGCCGCGCGCGGCGCAGGAGTACGCGTTCGCCGTCCCCTGGTCGGATCCAAGAAAAAGGATCCGGCCGTCCTCGGTCCACGCCGGGGCCAATGTCTGCGCGTGCGCGCGCATGTCGCTGATCACCGACGAGCCGACGGAGCGGTCCCAGCTTTCGAGGAGGTCCTTACCCGGTCCGCTATTTTTCGCGAAGGCCCAGAGATGGATGTTGCGAGCTGACGAACCGATCGCGCGGTCGGTCCCGTAGGCCATGATCGTCCCGCCGTCCGGCGACCACGAGGGGTTTCCGTAGCTACCCTCGCCGTCGGTGATGCGGCGGGTCCCGCCCGAGAGCTTGACCACGTGGATGTCCGCGACGGTGTTG
>Ga0209156_10000905_pt1 | contig 24925 bp, 24 predicted proteins | sample GraSoiAngelo_124_FD_185881 | JGI IMG/M metagenome (GOLD analysis project Ga0209156, IMG submission 185881) | Grasslands soil microbial communities from the Angelo Coastal Reserve, California, USA - 14_0927_05_20cm (SPAdes) (version 2) | ecosystem: Environmental > Terrestrial > Soil > Grasslands... | reverse complement strand
ACGCCACCCCGATCGAAGAGCGTGACGGGGTCGCCGCCGCCGTCCAGGTTGTCGCCGCTCGGCAGCGATGGGAACGGCGTGATCCCGTCGTACCAGTGGGCGCCGCCGTCGGTCGTGGCGTAGAAGCCCGACGTACCCCAGCCCATTCGATAGTCATTGGCGCCGGCCAGGTAGTTTCGCGGGGCCTTCGGATTCTGGTCGACGGCGGTCTCATCTTGCGGGAAGCACGAGAAGTCTTGATTGAGGCGCTGATCGTTTCCGGTGCTCTTTTGTTCGGCTCGGTCCCCACTGCGCTTGTCAAGCGGATGAGCCCGGTCGCCGGACAATCCAGCTTGAGGACACTCGGTGACATTGGTGCCACCGCTGACGTCTCTGAAGTCCAGGGCCCCCGAGACGAGCTGGTCCCCTTGGTCATCGAAAAATGGCGGGTTGACCGCATAGGCGGAGCCACCGGTGAGGACGAAACTGGTGATTGCCGCAACTGCCGCGAGGATGCCAAGGCGTCGTTTGGCCGCGAGGCTTCGAACCCCAACCTTCATGTCTCTCCCTTCCCCTATCGAGGAATTAACCGACAGCCCAGTCCGCTTTGCCGAAAGTATATGCGTGACTACCGGGGGATTTCAACGGTTTGCCTTGCGAGGCTTAGCCGGCGCTCTCCATCCGCGTTTCCTGCTTGCGTGCCAGGGACTCCGCATCGTTGAGGCTGAGCTCGCCATCGAAGCCCTCGACCAGGACGGAGGCCGTCGCGTTCCGGTAGCGCCAGGCGATCCGGTAATAGCGAAGGGGGCGACTCCCCGGCTGGGTAAACGTGATGCCGACGGCCTCGTCCCCGAGGCCGGAAACCGCCACATTCTTGAGCTCACTGCCGCTCGTTCGCGAGAACAGCACACGATAGGCGGCGAGGTCAGACGTGGCACCGCCGATATCTTTGAAGAGGTCGGCCCGCGACTCCACCACGAGCGGCCCCGCGGTCACCGACTGGTCCGAGCGGTGCAGCCTGGTAATCCAGCCGCCCTCGCGTCCATAACGGGAGGCGTCAGAGCGGACCGTCCCCTGATTGTCGAGGCGCACTTGCGCGCCGCTGTAGAACGAGGCAAAGCCGCTCGGCAGGTCCTTCTCGGTAAGCACCAGCTTGCTCAGCCTGTCTGGAGGGATCGTCGTGCTGCTATCGCAGCCGGCGACGATCAAGGTTGATGCGATTGCCAATGCGATGCCGGCGAGCGCCCGCGGCATGCTCGATGGCATCGACTTCCGGCTGGACATCCGTGCCATTATCGGCCGATATCTTAAGGGTGCCTACCGTAAGCTGAGCGACGTGGCGCTCGCGTATGGCCTGGGGGCGCGGGTGCGCCGTCGTGAGGATCCCCGACTCATCACGGGCGCCGGCACCTACGTCGATGACCTCCGTCCGCCCGGCCTCTGCCACCTGGTTTTCGTGCGCAGCTACCTCCCGCACGCCACCATCAAAGCGGTCGACGTGGCCGATGCTCGATCCGCGCCCGGGGTAATCGGCTCCCGCAACGTCCGCTTCTCAATACTGACCAGGCGTGCTTCAGCGGCGACCTGATCGCTTTCATCGTCGCGGAAACCCGCGAGGAGGCCCGCGATGCGGCCGATAGAGTCGTGGTCGAGCTCGACCCCCGACCGTCCGTCACCGATCCGATAGCGGCGGCCGCCGCTGACGCCCCAATCGTCCATGACAGCCTGGGCACGAATGTCGCCGACGAGTCGACCCGGATCTGGGGCGATGTCGAGGCGGCGTTTACCGGTGCCCACCGCGTCGTGCGCGCTCGCATTCGCAACCAGCGGCTGGCCGGCGTCCCCATCGAGCCGCGCGGCGTGCTCGCCAGCGCCAACCGCTGGGAGCCTTCGGTCACAGTCTGGTCGGCGACCCAGATTCCTCATGGCGTCCGTGACGAGGTGGCGACCTTCCTCGACCTACCCCAGTCCGCGGTGCGGGTGATCGCTCCCGAAGTCGGCGGCGGCTTCGGCGCAAAACTGTCGGTCTATCCCGAAGAACTCCTTACGGCATGGGCCGCACTGCGATTGGCCCGTCCGGTGAAATGGGTCGAAGAGCGCAGCGAACACCTGCAGGCCACCACCCACGGACGAGACCAGATCCACGATGCGGAGCTGGCGGTGAATGCGGATGGAACCCTGCGCGGCCTCAAGGTGCGGCTGACCGCCGACCTCGGCGCCTACCCGATGGGCGTCGGACTCCCCCGGCTGACCCGTCGCCTCCTGAGTGGTTGCTACCGGATGCCGGCACTGCAGGTGGACATTCGGAGCGTGTACACGAACAAGACGCCCATCGCCGCCTATCGGGGAGCGGGCCGGCCGGAGGCGATCTTCCTGATCGAGCGGATGATCGATCTCGCGGCACGCGAGCTTGGCATCGACCCCGCGGAGATGCGACGGCGCAACCTGCTGCCCGCCTTCGACGAACCGACCGCCAGTATCAGCGGTGAGCTGTACGACAGCGGAAATTACGCCGCGGCCCTCGAGCGCGCACTGTTGGTCGCCGGCTACGAGCAGCTCCGCGCCGAGCAGCGGCAGGCGCGCCAGGCTGGCCGGCTGATGGGCATCGGCATTGCGTCGTATGTCGAGATGGCCGGCTTTGGGCCGGATGGGGACTTGTTCGAAAGCGCGACCGTGCGGGCCAACGCCGATGGGACCGTCACCGTCGTGACCGGCACCTCTCCCCATGGTCAGGGCCACGAAACGGCGTGGGCGCAGCTGGTTGCCGCCGAGCTCGGTATCGCCATGGATCGGGTCGTTGTCCGGCATGGCGACACCGCGACCGTCCCGGTCGGCCTCGGCACCTTCGGGAGCCGAAGCGCGGCCGTTGGCGGAACGGCGGTGCACCTGGCCGCCGGCGAGGTTGCCGAAAAGGCGCGCCGGCTGGCGGCCCACTTGCTCGAGGCGGCGCCGGCGGACATCCTGGTGTCGGATGGACAGTGGCGGGTGCGCGGCGTTCCGGGCCGGGGTGTGACGTTTGTGGAGATCGCGAAGACTGCCTACGGCGGCGCGCGGCCCAAGGACATCGAGGCCGGCCTCGAGTCGACCCGGTTCTTTCAGCCGCCTGGGATGGTCTTCCCGTTTGGAGCGCACGTCGCCGTGGTTGAGGTCGATCCAGAAACGGGGGCGGTTGGATTGCGCCGGTACATCTCGGTCGACGACTGTGGCCGGGTTCTCAACCCCCTCCTCGTGGAGGGTCAGGTGCACGGTGGCCTGGCGCAGGGTATCGCGCAGGCCCTCTACGAAGAGATCTCCTATGGCGACGATGGGTCGCTGCTCAGCGGTAACCTGACAACCTACATGATTCCGACCGCCCCGGACCTGCCGAGCTTTGTGCTCGACCGTACGATCACGCCCAGCCCCATCAACGCGCTTGGTGTCAAGGGCGTGGGTGAGAGCGCCACGATCGGCTCGACGCCGGCCGTCGTCAACGCCGTGGTCGATGCGCTCAGCCCCCTGGGCGTCACCGAAATCGATCCACCCTGTACCCCGCAAAAGGTGTGGCAGGCCATGGAAGGTGCCCGGGGCCATCGGTCCGGATGAGGCTGTGCAGCTACTCGGTCGAGCCCGGCCCACCCCGGCTCGGCGCCGACTGCGGGCGCGCGGTGCTCGACCTGGCCCGCTATTCGCATCTGCATGACGGCTTGCGTCTGCCGTCGGACATGCTGGGCTTGCTCGACGCCGGGGCGGCGGCCTGGCGCCACGCGGCAGACCTGTGCCGCCGCTTCTCGTCGGAACTTGAGAGCCATGACCTGGCGCAGGACGCGGAGGCCGGCCTCGCCTATGCGTCAGATCGGATCCGCTGGCATGCCCCAATTCCGCGGCCGCGCAAGGACGTCGTTTGCCTCGGTCAAAACTTTGCGGCCCACGCCGCGGAATCCGGCAGCCCTCCACCGCCGGCGCCGATTTACTTCACAAAGCCGCCCACCACCATCATCGGACCCGGTGAGGCCATCCCTTATCCGCCGGGGCTGACCACGCGGCTCGACTGGGAAGTCGAGCTGGGCGTCATCATCGGAATCGGGGGCCGGGACATTCCTGAAGCGCGAGCCCTTGACCACGTCTTCGGCTACACCGTCGTCAACGACATCTCCGCGCGGGAGTTGCAGTTCCGCACCTCCCAGTGGTTCAAGGGGAAGAGCCTGGATGGCAGCTGCCCGATGGGCCCGGTGATCATCACCGCCGACGAGATCCCGGATCCGCAACGACTGCGGCTCCGGTTGTCGGTGAATGGGACGGCCAAGCAAGACAGCAACACCAGCGACATGATCTTCTCTGTGGCGCGGATCGTCGCCGACCTCTCCGCGGGAATGACGCTCGAGCCGGGGGATTGCATCTCAACCGGGACGCCGCAGGGCGTTGGCGACGGTCGCAAACCGCCCGAATACCTGCACCCCGGCGACGTGGTCGAAGCCGAGGTCGAGCGAATCGGCGTGCTGCGCAACCCGGTGCGGTAGCGGGGACCTTAGGGCTGGAGCTTCCAGCCCTTGAGCAGGTCGATCGCGGGATAGGCGGTCAGGTCGTACTGCACCGGCGTGATCGAGACATACCCATCGCTCACCTTGGCCGCGTCCGCCTCATTCTTTGGTTCCTGTAAACGAAACTGGCCGTCCAGCCAGTAGTACGTTTGATTTCGAGGATCCGTCCGCTTCTCGAAGCGTTCCTCGACACGCGACTCACCCTGCTGCGTGATGGCCACGCCCTTGATCTTGTCCTCCGGAATGTTTGGGACGTTGACATTGAGAAGGGTTTTGTCAGGCAGGCCTTTCGCCAGCACGGCGATGGCCAGTTTTCGCGTAAAGCGTGCCGCATAGCTGAAGTCGGGATGGGTAAAAGTCGCCAGCGAGACGGCGATCGATGGGATACCCAGGATGCGGGCCTCGGTGGCGGCGCTCACCGTGCCGGAGTAGATGACGTTGGTCCCCGTGTTCGCTCCGAGATTAATACCCGAGACGACCAGGTCCGGCGGCCTCGGCAGGATGGCCTTGACCGCGATCTTCACGCAGTCGGCCGGCATGCCGTTCACGCCGTAACCGAACCGCACATTGCGCCGCACCACCTCCTTAGTGCGGAGCGGAAGCAGCAACGTGATGGCGTGCCCGACGGCGCTGCGCTCCGCGTCGGGAGCGACCACTTCCACCTCGCCGATCTTGCGCAGCTCCTGCCATGCGGCAAGGATGCCCTGGGCATAGATCCCGTCGTCATTGGTCAGCAGGATCAGCGGTTTTGCCACGACTCCGCCATCAATGATGCGCCTTCGATGCCCCGTTCCCAGTCCTATACTGGACCGGGCGACGATGGAAGATCCCATCCTGGAGTTCCTGCGGTCCCAGGCTCGAAACTATCGCTGCCGGGTGTGCGGCAGCAACCACAAGGGCTCGCAGCTGCGCAAGATCGGCAACCACAACAACAAATTGATCGTCCAGGTGACCTGCGGCCGTTGCCGTGATTCTTTTTTCCTGCATGTTGAGTTCGCCGGCTCAATCGTGAACGCCGTCGAAGAGGTTACCCGGGTGGCGGCCCCCTCGCCCCGCGATACTGACGAGATCGATGGCGATCCCCTCACCCATGACGAGGTGCTCGACGCCCATCAGCGGCTGCAGGCCTTTCAGGGAAAGCTGACCGACCTGCTCAACGAGGGCAGTTAGTCGAGGCTGCGGTAGCCGCTCCGGTAATAGATGAGGGGCTCCTCCTCCGTGACCACCTCGAGTGCCACCACCTTGCCAACCATGATCGTATGGTCGCCCGCCTCGTGGGTCCCGTGCACGGTCGCCTCGAGATACCCGGATGCCTCACTCAGGATGGGGGAGCCGGTGACCCCGAGCCGGTAACCGCCCTCCCGGAACTCTGGGGCCGCCAGCCGGACGTTGTCGGCAAAGAAGCGCGCCGTGCTCTCGCTCCGCTGGCCGAGGAAGTTGATGGCGAAGGCGCGGCTGCGCCCCACGAGCTCGTGCATCACGGTCGAGCGCTCGACGCTGACCATGATCAGAAGGGGCTCCAGCGATACCGACGCGAAGGCGCTGACCGTCATCCCGTGCATGCGCTCGCCGGCCGTAGTGGTCATCACCGTGACCCCGGTGGCGAAGTGCCCTACCGTGTAGCGAAACGATGCGCCGTCGACCGGCAGGGTCACGCGCAAGCCCCCCGCGTCTGGTGCACGCGCAAAGGTTACGAGAACGTGGCCCCGGGGGCGGGCCTTCACGCTATACTTTGAATGTCCGACTAGTCCAGTCGGAGATCTATGAGATTCTCCACCCGTTCCGAATACGGAATCCGCGTGATGGTGCGGATGGGCCGGGGCTATGGCAACGGCCCGCTGCCGCTGGCTGAGCTCGCCGAGCAGGAAGGGCTCCCGCTCTCCTATCTCGAGCAGATCGCCGGCCAGCTTCGCCGGGCAGGGTTGATCACCAGCCGGATGGGCGTCAAGGGCGGCTACGCGCTTGCCCGCCGGCCGGACGCGATCTCGATGGCGGACATCGTCCGCAGCCTGGAGGGGTCGCTGGCGCCGGTGAGCTGCTTGGCTGAGGGTGGGGGACCTGGCGAATGTACGCACGCCGACACCCCCTGCTCCGCGCACGCCTTCTGGGAGAAACTGCAGGGGAGCATCACGTCGACCCTGGAGTCGGTCTCCGTCGCCGACCTCATGAAGGAGGCCCAACCGGCGTGATCCAGACCCGGGCGCTGAACGCCGAAGCCGCGCGCGCCGACTTCCCCATCCTGGGACGGCGCGTGAACGGCAAGCCGCTCATTTATCTGGATAGCGCGGCGACCTCGCAGAAGCCCGCCGTTGTCATCGACACCATGGACGACTACTACCGACGCTACAACGCGAATCCGCACCGCGGCGTCTACGCCATCAGTGAGGAGGCGACCGCCGCCTACGAGTCGGCCCGGCAGCGGGTGGCGACATTCATCAACGCCGCCTCGCCCAAGGAAGTGATCTTCACCCGAAACACGACCGAGGCGATCAACCTGGTGCGCTACAGCTGGGGCAGGGCAAACATCCGACCGGGCGCACGCATCCTGCTGACCGAGATGGAGCACCACAGCAATCTGGTGCCCTGGCAGCTCCTGGCCCAGGAGGTCCAGGCGACGCTCAGCTTCCTCCGCATCGATGATGACGGGCTGCTCGAGCTCGAGCAGCTGGACCGGCAGCTCGAGGGTGTGCAGCTGCTGGCTATCACTCACCAGTCGAACACGCTGGGAACAATCAATCCGATTAAGGCGGTGGTCGAGGCCGCGCACCGGGCCGGCGCGTTGGTGCTGGTCGATGGCGCCCAGGCGGTGCCGCACATGCCGGTCGACGTTCAGGATCTCGGCGTCGACTTCTACGCCTTCAGTGGGCACAAGATGTGCGGCCCAACCGGGATCGGCGTGCTCTGGGCCCGGCGATCGCTGCTCGAATCGATGCCCCCGTTCCTCGGGGGGGGCGACATGATCAAGCGGGTCCGACTCAACGAGGCGACCTGGAACGACCTCCCCTGGAAGTTCGAGGCCGGCACCCCGAGCGTTGCCGAGGGCATCGGCCTCGGCGCGGCCGTCGACTACCTCACCCAGTTCGGCATGGACCGGGTTCGCTCCCACGAGCGGACGCTGGTCGACTATGCGCTGGAGAAGCTGCAGGAGGTTCCCGGCATCACCCTCTACGGCCCGCGTGACTCCGAGCTCCATGGGGGCGCGATTTCGTTCACGCTTGCCAACATCCATCCGCACGATCTCGCCACCCTCGTCGACCGCGAGGGGATCGCGGTCCGCGCCGGTCACCATTGCACCCAGCCCCTGATGGACCGCCTGGGGGTTGCGGCGACGACCCGGGCGAGCTTCTACATCTACAACCGCGTCGACGAGATCGACCAGCTGGTCAGCGGAATTCAAAAGGCACAAAAGGTGTTCGCATAACCATGAGTGACGATCTCTACCGGGAGCAGATCCTCGAGCATTACAAGAACCCGCACCATTTCGGGGAGCTGCCCGATGCCGACATCACCCAGGAGGGCGATAACCCCCTCTGCGGCGATGTCATCACCTTCTACCTCAAGCTCGACGACGGGCGTCTTGGCGATGTCCGCTTCCGGGGTCGAGGCTGTGCGATCAGCCAGGCGTCAGCCTCGATGCTGACCGATCTGATCGTGGGGAAGCCGCTGCAGGAGTTGAAGACCTTCCCGACCAAGGACCTCCTCGATGAGCTCGGCATCCAGATCAGCCCGGCCCGGATGAAGTGCGCAACGCTCTCGGTCAATACCCTGCGGGTTGCGCTCAATGGCGACGTGCCGGAGGAGGACTGAGTTGGCTTTGAATTCGGGATCCGCGGGTAAACTGACAGGAGCAATGCCAGATTTCGAGATCAAGGATTTGCGCGTGAGCGTCGAGGGCCGCGAGATCCTGAAGGGCGTTTCACTCGCCGTCAACAAGGGCGAGGTGCACGCCGTCATGGGTCCGAACGGCTCCGGCAAGAGCACGCTCTCGCACACCCTGATGGGTCACCCGAACTACAAGGTGGTGGGCGGCCAGGTCCTCTTCAAGGGTAAGGACGTCCTGACGCTGCCAACTGAGCAGCGCGCCAAGCTCGGCATGTTCCTTGCATTGCAATACCCGGTGGTCGTCCCCGGCATCACGATGTCGAACTTTCTGCGGACGGCGATCAACGCCAAGCGTGGCTTCGACGGCAAGGACAAATCCAAGGCGATCAGCGTCAAGGAATTCCGCGCCCTGCTCAAGAACGAGATGTCGGTGCTGCGGATGGACGACTCATTCTTGTCGCGCTACGTGAACGAGGGGTTCTCGGGAGGCGAGAAGAAGCGCGCCGAGATCCTGCAGATGGCCGTGCTGAAGCCCGAGATGGCGATTCTGGATGAGACGGACTCGGGTCTCGACATCGACTCGATCAAATTCGTCAGCGATGCCGTGAACAAGATGCGCGGACCCGAGCTGGGCGTGCTGATCATCACCCACTACACGCGGGTCCTGAAATTCATCAAGCCCGACTACGTGCACGTGCTTGTCAACGGTGAGTTCGTTCGTTCCGGCGGGGCTGAGCTCGCCGATTGGCTCGAGGCAAAAGGCTATTCGGAATGGGTCAAGGAACCGGCTAAGGCGCCTGCGGCCCTGGAGGCAAAATAATGGCAACCGTGATTCCACGAATCGACGTTGGCGACAACTACAAGGAGAAGTACGGCTTCTTTGACCCGGAGAAGTTCGTCTTCAAGGCCAAGCGAGGCCTGAGCCCAGAAGTCGTCAAAGAGATCTCCTGGATGAAGAACGAGCCGGAGTGGATGACCAAGTTCCGGCTGCGCGCGCTGCAGATTTGGGACAAGAAGGAGCTGCCAACCTGGGGCGCCGATCTTTCATCGATCGATTTCCAGAACATCTATTACTACCTGAAGTCGACTGAGAAGCAGGGCAAGACCTGGGAGGACGTGCCGGCCGACATCAAGAACACCTTCGACCGCCTCGGCGTGCCCCAGGCGGAGCGGAAGTTCCTCGCCGGCGTGGCGGCGCAGTACGAATCAGAGGTTGTCTATCACTCCCTGCACAAGGAATTGGAGTCGAAGGGCGTGATCTTCACCGACACCGACAGCGCGCTGCGGGACCACCCTGACCTCTTCAAGGAGTACTTCGGCACGATCATCCCACCGGGTGACAACAAGCTGGCGGCCTTGAACAGCGCCGTCTGGTCGGGTGGGTCCTTCATCTACGTCCCCAAGGGTGTCAAGGTCGAGATTCCGCTGCAGGCCTACTTCCGGATCAACGCCGAGAACATGGGGCAGTTCGAGCGGACCCTGATCATCTGCGACGAGGACAGCTTCGTCCACTACATCGAGGGCTGCACCGCGCCCATCTACACGACGGACTCCCTGCACTCGGCGGTGGTCGAGATCATCGTCAAGCGTGGCGCGCGTTGCCGCTACACCACCGTCCAGAACTGGTCGACCAACGTCTACAACCTGGTGACGAAGCGGGCGGTCGCCTACGGCGATGCCACCATGGAATGGGTCGATGGCAACCTCGGCTCGCAGATCACGATGAAGTATCCCTCGATCTACCTGATGGAGCCCGGCGCGAAGGGCGACGTGCTTAGCGTGGCGTTTGCCGGCAAGGGCCAGCATCAGGATGCCGGCGGCAAGGCCGTGCACGTGGCGCCGAACACCAGCTCGAACATCGTCTCGAAGTCGATCTCGAAGAACGGTGGGCGGACCTCCTACCGCGGACTGGTCAAGGTCTATCCCGGCGCGAAGAACTCGAAATCCTTCGTCCGATGCGACGCGTTGCTGCTGGACGAGCAGTCGCGTTCAGACACGTATCCCACGACCGAGGTGGATGAGCCCCAGGTCCGGATCGGACACGAGGCCACGGTCAGCAAGGTGTCAGACGAGCAACTCTTCTACTTGCAAAGCCGGGGCATCACCAGGGCCGAGGCCGAAACGATGATCGTGAACGGCTTCATCGAACCCTTCACCAAGGAGCTTCCGATCGAGTACGCCGTCGAGCTGAATCGCCTGATCCAGCTCGAGATGATCGGCTCCGTCGGCTAAATGGCGTTTACGAAGGCTGCCGTCGAAGAGCTGAGCGCTCTTCACGGCGAACCCGAGTGGCTGCGCGCCCGCCGGCTCGATGCCTTCGGCGTTTTCGAGGGTATGAGCCTGCCGGATACAAGGCGCAATGAGGACTGGAAACAGGTCGACCTCAAGGCCCTGAACCTCGAGGCCTACGCGGCGTTCCAGCAGCCGAATGGCCTGGCTCCGGCCGGAACTCTTGAGAACGTGGGGGCGACACTTCGTCAGCGCGGAACCTCCCCGGCGGTGGCGTCTATCGCGCCAGATCTTGCCCGGCGCGGCGTGATCCTCATGCCGCTGGCAGCGGCCGCCTCCGCTTATCCCGAGCTGGTCCAGCGTTACTTATTCAGTGCCGTCAAGCCGGAGCGAGACAAGTTCGCCGCCTTGCACGCCGCGCTGTTCAGTGGTGGGAGCTTCCTCTATGTTCCCGACGGGGTAACGGTTGAGCAGCCCCTGGTGAGCCAGTTCTGGTCGGGCGGCCCCGGCGCGGCCGTGTTGCCGCACTCGCTGGTGGTCGCCGGCAAGGGCTCCCGGTTCCAATTCGTCGACCAGTTCCTGAGCAGCGACCGCCAGGAAGCGACGCTTGCCAGCGGGTCGTCCGAGGTCTTCCTCGAGGAGGGGGCGGAGGTGGGCTACGTCGCGCTCCAGCACTGGAGCGTCAAAACGTGGCAGTTTGCCAACCAGCGATTTCATCTTGGTCGTGACGCGCGCCTGCGGATGGTCGACGTTGCCCTGGGCGCTCACCTGGCCCGGCTCCGTGTGGAAGCCATCCTGGAAGGGCCGGGCTCGAGCGCAGATATGAAGGGCCTGTTCTTCGGCACCGGTGAACAAGCGTTCGATTTCCGCACCCTGCAGGATCACGTCGGGCCCCACACCACCTCCGATCTGCTCTTCAAAGGAGCCCTGCGCGACCAGGCGAAAAGCGTGTACGTGGGCGTGGTTCGGGTCGAAGCGGCGGCGCGCGGAAGTTCCTCGAACCAGGCCAATCGCAACCTGCTGCTTTCCGAAAAGGCAAAGGCGACCTCCGAGCCCATCCTCGAGATCTTGAATAACGACATCTTGCGCTGCAGCCACGGCGCAACCGTCGGTCCGGTGGACCCCGGGGGATTCCCCATCCGGTCGCCGAGCGGATGCTGGTCCAGGGATTCCTCGGGGAGGTGCTCGACCGAATCCCCGTACCGCTGGTCCGTGATGCGGTGGAGCAGGAGCTGGCTGCCCGCATTGAATAGCGTGACCAAGCAGCGCGTGGCGGCCACGGCCGACCTGCCAAAGGAGTCGATGATGCGGGTTGACGTCGACGGCGAGCCGATCTGCCTGGTTCACGCGGAGGACGACAACTTTTATGCCATCGGCGACACCTGCACGCACGAGGAGTACTCCCTATGCGAAGGCGAGCTGTGGGAGATGTCCGTCGAATGCCCGCGGCACGGCTCCCGCTTCGACGTCCGCACCGGAAAGGTGACCGGCCTGCCTGCGGTGATCCCTGCGAAAACCTTCGAGGTGACGGTCGAGAACGGCGACGTCTTTGTCGAGGTTCCGGACTAAGATTTGACTATGGCGGACACCATGGAAACGACCCAGGCGCCGGCCTCGGGTGATCTGCGCCAGCAGATCGAGGCCCAGCTCGCGACCTGTCGCGATCCGGAGATCGGCCTGGACATCATGTCGCTCGGGCTGGTCTACGAGTTGAATATCGACGAGGGCAATGTGCTCGTCAAAATGACGCTGACTGCGATCGGGTGCCCGTGGGCGCAGGACCTGTTCGACGAGGTCAAATCCAAGGTCGAAGAGGTCCCAGGCGTCGCCGCCTGTACGGTCGAGCTCGTCTACTCCCCACCGTGGAGCGCCGACATGATGAGCGACGACGCCAAGATGGAACTTGGCTTCCTCTAAGAACGGCCCCTAGAAGAGCTGCGACGCGGTCAGGAACGCCAGGCCCCCGGCCAGCAAGCCGAAAGGCGCCCGGAACTTCATGCGGCCGGCGAGCGCGTCGAGAATGAAGCAGATGAGAGCGATGATCAGAAAGATCTTCGATAACGACATAGATTCGACCTCCGGTTAAATGATGGTGCTCTCAGGCAAATCGGAATTCAACTCGTATTCCTGCGTAATTCGCAGTCATCGGCCAGCGCTGGAGCTGTGGCAGCCGTGCCATCGCCCTGTTACCCGCGCGCTGTCTGGTTCGTAAGGCTCGCTCCGTAGCATTCGGCTCGGTTCGCCAATTCGAACGAACTGGGGGTAGAGAACCGCTTGTCGCTGCTCGAACGTATTCAGAAATCCCAGGGCGAACCCGGATCGCCGCCCCCGGCCCCCAAGGCGCCCGCACGGCCGAGCCAGCCGCCGGTAGCCCCTTCGGCTCCGCCGCCCCAGCAAAGCCAGCGCCCCCTGCCGCCGGCTCGGTCAGCCCCGTACAGCCCGAACCCAACTCGGCCGCCGGTCCCCGTCCGTCCACCGCTCCCGCCTGTGGCGCCAAAGCCCATCGCAAGACCACTCTCCCCACCGGCACCAGCCCCGCGGCCGACCGCCGCGCCACCGCCAGCTCCCGAGCCGGCGCCCGCACCGAGGCTCTCGGACCGCGTGGCGGCGGCCCGCCCGGCGCCCGGCGATGAGCCCAGGCCGGCGCCCGCGAACGCCAATCTCAGCGACCTGCCCGAAGCCGAGCGGCTGCACCGGATCAAGGCCGCCGTCCATGACCGGATCATCGGCGAGCTCGGTGAGCGGGCGAACGAACTTGACCGAGAGGCGATCAGCCAGCGGGCGACCGAGGTGCTCGACGCCTACCTGAGCGCCCGCCGGGTGACGCTGACCACCCAGACCCGCGACAAGTTGCTGGGAGCGCTCCTCGCCGACATCCTGGGCTTTGGTCCCCTCGATTTGCTGCTCGCCGACGAGGCGATCTCCGACATCATGGTCAACGGCCCAAACAAGGTCTACGTCGAGCGTGGCAGCAAGATGCAGCGGGCGGCCATCAAGTTCGACAGCGATGCCCACCTGATGCAGATCATCTCGCGAATCGTCACGGGAGTTGGGCGACGTGTCGATGAGAGCTCGCCGATGGTTGACGCCCGTCTTCCCGACGGTTCTCGAGTCAACGTGATCATCCCGCCGCTGGCGGTGAGGGGTGCGTCGGTGACCATCCGCAAGATGCGCAAAGACCCCCTCCAGATCACGGACCTGATCAAGAATCAGACCCTGACCGAGGAGATGGCCGTCTTTCTCAAGGCTTGCGTGAACGCCCGGATGAACATCGTGGTGGCCGGTGGTGGGTCGTCGGGAAAGACCACGACGCTCAATGTGCTCTCGAGCTTCATCCCTTCAGACGAGCGGATCATCACGGTTGAGGACGCCGCGGAGTTGCAGCTGCGTCAGATCCACGTGATCAACCTGGAGTCGCGGCCCAACAACGTGGAAGGCAAGGGTGGCGTCAGCATTCGCGACCTCGTCATCAACACCCTCCGAATGCGGCCCGACCGGATCGTCGTGGGAGAAGTCCGCAGCGGAGAGGCTCTGGACATGCTCCAGGCCATGAACACCGGTCACGATGGGTCGCTGACCACGGTGCACTCGAATACGCCTCGAGACACGATCTCCCGCCTCGAGACGCTCGTCCTGATGGCCGGCATGGAACTGCCGTCCCGCGCCATTCGGGAGCAGATTGCGTCGGCCATCAACATCATCATCCAGCAGAACCGCTTGCGAGACGGCACCCGGAAGATCACGTACATCTCCGAGGTGACCGGGATCGAGGGCGATCAGATCTCGCTTCAGGACATCTTCGTCTACAAACAGACGGGGTATGAGAACGGCAAGGTCACCGGGATGCTGACCGCGACCGGGGCCATTCCGCGGATGATGGAAGTGCTCGAGTCGACCGGCAACGCGGTGCCGGTCAGCTATTTCGACCCGGCCCCCAACAGCGGTTTCGTCCGGCCGAAACGGTTGCAGGTCGTCCCGAACGCGGCCTAAGTCTGAGCCGAGGGAACCGACGCAGCCTTCTGACGCTTCACATAGCGCACGTCGCCCCGGAGGTGGATTGAGGCCAACATCGTGAGGAACGATGCCGCGAATCCCGCGGCCCCAGCGACGAGATAGCTGACGCCGAGTACAGGGTCGAAACGAGCTCCCTCCAGCAGCACGCCTGAGACGACGATAAAGTCGACCAGCAACACTCCGAGGTCGTTGAGCACGAGTGCGAGGCCGTTCTTTCGAATGTCTTCCGGTGTCGCGGGAACCTTCCGGCGAAAGGGATAGCGGACGAGACGGCCGGTTCTGAACTCATACGACGCGCTTGCGATCGCCGCCAGGCAGATCACCGCGCTGATAGCAAGTAGCACCATCACGGCCTGTCGAAGCTGCTCCATCTCCCTCTATATTCAGGCTATGCCCGCCAAAGAGGCAACCCCGTTCTCCCAGGCGCTCGACCGGCGGGTCGAGGAGGGAGCGCTCGGGACGCTCTATGAAAAGCTGCCAGACGACCAGGTTCGCTGCTACGCCTGCGCCCACCGCTGCCTGATCAAGGAGGGGCTTCGCGGCATCTGCAAGGTCCGCTACAACCGCGGCGGCACCCTCATGGTCCCGCGCGGCTACGTGGGGGCGCTGCAGTGCGACCCGATCGAGAAGAAGCCGTTCTTCCACGCGTTCCCCGGCACCGACGCCCTCACCTTCGGCATGCTCGGTTGTGACCTGCACTGCTCCTACTGCCAAAACTGGGTCACCTCCCAGGCACTGCGCGACCCGGGTGCGCTGTCCGAGCCGATGGACGTCACGCCGCGGCAGCTGGTCGATGTCGCCCAGCGCCAACAGGCCTCGGTGGTCGCCACCTCATACAACGAGCCCCTGATCACCTCCGAGTGGGCGGTTGAGGTATTCAAGGAAGCGCGCCCCCGTGGCTTCATGACGGCGTACATCTCCAACGGCAATGCCACTCGGGAAGTCCTCGAGTACATCCGCCCCTTTACCGATCTCTACAAGATCGACCTCAAGTCTTTCCGCGACAAGAATTACCGCTCCCTCGGCGGCAAGCTCGAGAACATCGTGAACGGCGTTCGGATGGTGCATGAGATGGGTTTCTGGCTCGAGATCGTCACGCTGATCATTCCCGGATTCAATGACAGCGACGAAGAGCTGGGGGACATCGCGCGTTTCCTCGCTGGCCTCTCGCCCAGCATCCCCTGGCACGTGACCGCCTTCCACAAGGACTACAGGATGCAGGACCCGAACAACACCACGCCGCAGACCCTGCTCCGAGCCGCGGCGATCGGTGAGGCGGCCGGCCTGCAGTACATCTATGCCGGCAACCTCCCGGGCCGGGTCGGCCGCTACGAAGACACCCGATGCCCCTCGTGCCAGACAGCGCTGGTGCGGCGGTTTGGCTATCGGATCCTCGAAGACCGATTGACCGGGCTTGGGACTTGCCATCGCTGCGGCTTCAAGATCCCGGGAATCTGGTCTAACGCTAAAATCAGCGCTGGTCGTGCCTACTGAACTCAGCCGCCGGGAACTCTCCTGGGTCATCGGCGGCCCCCAGGGCGGAGGCATCAATGCCTCGGCCGAGATCTACGCCAAAGCGCTGACGCGCGGCGGCCTGCACGTCTTCGCCAACATCGAGTTCCACTCGAACATCATGGGCAAGCACAGCTATTACCGGGTGACCGCCGCTCCCCTGCCCGTCCGTTCGCACGTCGACGAGATTCATATGCTCGTCGCGCTCGACCAGGAGAGCCTCTTCGGCGATGCACTCGAACGCAAGCACTACCCGAGCCACATCGGTCACGTCCACCGGGTCGCGCCGGGCGGTGGCATCGTCTACGACGCGGATCTCAAGATTGATCCCGCCCAATTCAAGCGCGACGACATCCGCCTGTACCCGGTCCCATACTTCGAGGTGCTCGAGGAGGCGCTGAAACAGCTTGGCAAGGGAGGGCAATCGCGAAAGTACATCGTGATGCGGAACACCGTCGCGCTTGGTGCCTCGGTGGCCCTGATCGGTTACGACGAAGATCTCCTGTTCGAGGCAATCCGCGAAAGCTTCAAGGGTCGCAAAGCGGAGGCGGCCGAGATGAACGTGCTGGCGGTGAAGGCGGCCGCGGACTACGTGCGCGCCCATTTCCAGGAGCGGCCGGCGCGCCGGCTGGCGGCGCTTCCGGCCGAGCAGCGGAAGCCGCGCATCCTGATCAAGGGCGTCCAGGCCGTCGGCATCGCCAAGATCAAAGCGGGGCTGGGGCTTCAGACCTACTACCCGATCAGCCCGGCCACCGACGAGAGTGTCTACCTGGAGGCCAAAGGTCCGCAGTACCAGCTGACCGTGGTGCAGGCGGAGGACGAAATTGCCAGCATCAACATGGCGATCGGGGCCGCGCACATGGGCATTCGGGCGGCAACCTCTACGGCGGGCCCCGGCTTCGCCCTGATGTCGGAGGGATTTGGATTCGCCGCGATCACCGAGGCACCGGGCCCGGTGGTCTTCCTCTGGCAACGCGGTGGTCCCTCAACCGGGCTGCCGACTCGAACCGAGCAGGCCGACCTGCAGTTCGCCCTGCATCCCGCCCACGGTGATTTCCCGCATATCGTGATCGCCTCCGGCGACATCGAGGAAGCGTTCGTCGACAGCTTCGAAAGCTTCAACTGGGCCGACCGCTACCAGGTCCCGGTGATCGTGCTGCTGGAAAAGTTTCTGGCGTCCTCCTTGTTCACGTCCGACCGGCTCGACACCAGCAAGCTCGAGATCGATCGCGGCCTGGTGTACCAGCCGGTCAGCCCCGAAAAGAATGGCTACCGGCGCCACGCCATCACAGCGGATGGCATCAGCCCGCGCGCGCTGCCCGGAACCGCGGGCGGCATCTTCTCAACCACCAGCGATGAGCACGACCCCGAAGGCCATATCACCGAAGGCATCGAGAACCGGATCACGATGATGCGCAAGCGCATGGTCAAGCTGCAGACCGCCGCCCGTGAGATTCCGGAGTCCTTCAAATTCAAGCTGCACGGCCCGCGGCGTGCGGACCTGACTCTGGTCGGCTGGGGCACCACGAAGGGCGCAATCCTGGATGGGATGACCGAGCTCGAGCTGGAAGGTTTCTCGGTGAATTTTCTCCAGGTGCGCCTGATGCGGCCATTCCCGGCCCAGGAGGTCGAAGCCGTGCTTCGCGACGCCAAGCGCGCCGTGCTGATCGAAGCGAACTACTCCGGGCAACTGGGCGCACTCATCCGGGAGCAGACCGGCATCGCGCTCGATCATCGCGTCCTGAAATACGACGGCCGGCCGTTCTCGCGGAACGAGATCGTCGATGGAGTCCGTGAGGCGTTGTCGGAACGAACGAAGGAGGTCATGGTTTCGCATGCCTGAGACGATCACCCCGCCCAAGAAATTCAGCCTGCAGGAGTACAAGACTGAGGTCCACGTCGATTGGTGTCCCGGCTGTGGCGATTTCGGAATCCTGAGCTCGATCCAGCAGGCGTTCTTTCAGCTGCAGATCCCGCCACATCGAATCGCGATGATTTCCGGCATCGGCTGTTCGGGGAAAACGCCCCACTACGTGGATACCTACGGCCTCCATACGCTGCATGGCCGCGCGCTGCCGGTCGCGACCGGCGCGAAGCTCGCGAACCATCAGCTGACGGTGGTGGCGGTGGGTGGCGACGGCGATGGCTACGGTATCGGCGCCGGATATTTCGTCAACAGCGGCCGGCGCAACCTCGACATGACCTATATCGTCTTCAACAACGGTGTTTACGGGCTCACCAAAGGGCAAGCCTCACCAACCCTGGGCAAGGGACTTCAGACCAAGTCCATGCCCGAACCGTCGATCCAGGAAGGCGTCAATCCGCTGGCGGTTGCGCTGGGAGCCGGCTACACCTGGATCGGCCGCGGCTACGCCCTCGACGTGAAATCGCTCGTCTCGCTCATCGTCCAGGCGATCCAACACAAGGGAACGTCCTTCCTCGATGTCTTCCAGACCTGCCCGGTGTACAACGACCTGCGCACCAAGGAGTGGTACGCGGGGGACGACATCGGTCGAACGCGGCTCCGCCGTCTGGATGCCGATGCCAGCTGGGACCCGGTCGTCAAAGACCCCGCCAATCTCGATGAGGTGGTTCAGAAGAAGACCCGGGCGCTGCAGACGTCGTACGAGACTGGCGACAGCCTGGCCGTCGGACTTTTCTACAAGATCGACCTTCCGACCTACGACGAGCAGCTCGCCGGCAAGGTCCCCGCGCTCAAGGAGCACCCCCTGATCGACCTGCCGCTGTACCAGCGGGATGTCACCCCGCTCTTCGACGAGCTGGCCTGAAGCGCGCTAGCCGACTTCGGTTTTGCGCTTTTCCGGATAGGCGGTGTTGATCTCGGCGCGAACCCGAGCCTTGTCCGCATCGCTCTTGAAGTAGTCGAAATTCCACGGGATGAACCGCTTCAGCTCCGCCGGTACCTCGTCCTCTGGATAGATCGCCGCCACCGGACAGGGGTCGACACACGCCCCGCAGTCGATGCATTCATCGGGGTTGATGACGAGCATCCGGTCCTCGGCCCCACCGTCGATGATGCAGTCAACCGGGCAGACATCGACGCAGGACCGGTCCTTCAGGTCGACGCAGGTTTCCGTGATGATGTAGGCCATTTCTTCGAAGGAAAATTCACTCTAGCACAGGGCTGCGAGCGGTCCGGCGCGTCGATCGAGCGCTCAGCGGGCTCGGTTGACACTCCGCCACAGGACCGTCACAGATCGGTGCGTCCGCGGTTGGCGCCGGTAGGCAAGAGCAGGCTTACGGCCCGCGTTACTTGTTCGTGGCCCTCCCAAGACCGGCTCCGGCGCGCCGAGTGTTCCGGCCGGCCCGCCGGGTCTCCTGGGGCACGCGAATCTTTGCCTTACTCGTCTTCCTGGTGGCCGTCGGGGCGATTGGCGCCTTCCTGGAAGTGCTGCTGCCACAGCAGGTTGCCAAGCTGGCCGAGATGGAGGGTAACGAACTGGTGCTGGCGCGGAAGGGCACTGCCGACGTCAACACGGCGGTCGCCGGGCTCTGGGCCGAGCTGTCGCCAAAGGGCAGCATGGGCCTGACCGCCGCTCGCATGTCCGAGGACCTGGCCCTCGCGAAGCGTACCGAACGGTCGGCAGACGAAGCGCTCAGCCATGTCCAGGCTGCCCAGGCCTACATGGCGCAGGCGGACGGCCTACCGTTCCAGTTTCACGCCCCGACGTTCATCGCGCCCGATAGGGCCGCCGCGCAGCACCTCGAAAAAGCGCTGACCACGTCCATCAAACTGTCCCACGCGGCCACCTTGCAGCTCACGCTCGCCGAGCATATGAGCCAGAACTCGCAGAGCCTTGTCAGTATGAACGCGAGCCTCAACGCCCGGGACTGGACCAACGCGGCCCGAACGGCATCGACGATCGCGACCGATCTCAAGTCCCAGCAGAGTCCGGCGGGAGACCCGGAAGCGCTCCTTGATCCGCTCTGGGCCAAGTGGGTCGATGCCATGCTGGGGGTCGCCATCTCCGCGCAGCAGTACAGCCTCGCCTCAGCCGCCAATCAGACACAGCAGGCTCAGCAGGCCGGCCGAACGCTGGCCGCCGCCCGCGATCAGCTCGCCGCGACGTTCGCGGCCGCCCAGAACGGGGCCGCCGCCTGGCAGGCAAAGACAGTCCAGCCCATTCTCGACAGCGTCGCCCGGGAAACCGCCTCGGGCGCCTGAGCGGAGGGCGCAGCAACTACCGGCGGTCGCTAGGGCCCTGCCAGCAGGTCCGGGGTCAACTCGTCCAGGCGACGGGCGCCGAGCAGGCTCATCGACACGGCGATCTCCTCCCGCAATATCTCGAGAAGCTGGCGGACGCCATCGCTGCCACCAACCGCCAGCGCCCACAGGTAAGGGCGGCCGATCATGACACTGCGCGCCCCGAGCGCCAGCGCCTTCAGCACGTCGGTGCCTCGTCGGACGCCGCCATCGAGCAACACGGGCACCTCGCCGCCGACCTCGTCGACTACCGCCGGCAGGGCGTCCAGCGTGGCGATCGAGTAGTCGAGCTGGCGGCCGCCGTGGTTGCTGACGATCACACCTCTGGCGCCGGCGCTCAGACTGCGCCGGGCATCGTCTGGCCGCACCACGCCCTTGACCAGCACCGGTAGGCGGGTGTGACTGGCGAGCCATTCCAGGTCCTTAAGCGTCAGCGCGTGGTCCAGCTGGAAGCTGAAGTACTCGGCAAGCGCGGATTGCCCCACGTCTACCGGCCCAGTCCTGGCAAGGGGCCCAACCAGGTTCTCGTACAAAAAATCGGCGGGCATGCCGAAGGCATTACGGAAGTCACGCTCGCGCCGCCCCAGGATCGGGGTGTCCACGGTCAGGACGATCGCCTGGTACCCGGCCGCCTCCGCCCGGTCCACCAACTCGGTCGTGATGCCGCGGTCTTTGAACACGTAAAGCTGGAACCAGCGCACGCCCTGCGCGGTGGCGACCTCCTCCAGCGAGGTGGTGGAGAGCGTGCTCAGGCAGTAGACCACGCCCGCCGCCGTCGCGGCGGTTGCCGCGCCCAGCTCGCCCTGCGGATGAGCCATTTTCTGTGTGGCGGCCGCGGCCAGGTGGACGGGCATGGCCAGGCGCCGGCCGAACAGCTCGAGGCCGAGATCGGGCTCCGACGCCCCGGTCAGCACGTGGTATCGAAACCGCCAGCGGGCAAAGGCCTCCCGATTCCCGGCGATGGCGGCCTCGTCCTCCGCGCCGCCGGCAAAGTAGTCGTAGATCGCTTTGGGCAGGATTGCCCGCGCGGCAACTTCGAAGTCCTCGGCCCGGACCGGAGGCGCATCCACGGCAGCTGCCGGCCTCGTCGTCTCTGCCATCCCCCCGCCAATTGTGGCGCGCCGACGCCACGATATGTAACCCTTAGATCGGAAAGCGAAGCGGGGGAAGGAGGTAACCTCGTCATGAACGAGGCGCTTGCGATCCTCGTGTTTCATCAGGTCTACGATCCGGTCAGCGGCAATATCGCGGTTTCGGCGTTGATCGCCGGGGTCCCACTCTACATCCTCTTCATCATGCTGGCCGTCATGCGCCTGCCGGCCTGGCTGTCGGCACTGGTTGCGATGCTCTCCGCGGCTGTGCTCGCTGCGCTGGTCTGGGGCATGCCGGTGGGGCTCGATGTCTCGGCGACCACCGAGGGGATGGCCAATGGCCTGTGGCCAATCAGCTGGATCGTGCTCAATGCGGTCTTCTTCCACAACCTGACCATCGCCAGCGGCGACTTCGATGTCATCCGGCGGTCGCTTACGCGGTTGACCGAAGACCGGCGGGTCCAGGCCCTGCTGGTGGCGTTCTGCTTTGGCGCTCTGATGGAAGGCATCGCCGGCTTTGGCGCTCCGGTCGCCATCTCGGCGGCGATCCTTGCCAGCCTTGGGTTCGAGCCCATCAGCGCGGCGGTGCTCGCTCTGCTTGCCAACACCGCGCCGGTAGCGTTCGGCTCGATCGGCATCCCGGTGGTCACCCTCGGGCTGCTGACCGCGCCCATCATCGGCCACGGCGCAGCCGACCAGACGCCAGTGACGCTCGCGCTTTCGGCCATGGTCGGCCGGCAACTCCCGGTGTTCTCCATCATCATCCCCGCCTTCCTGATCGTCGTCCTCGCCGGCTGGAGGCGAATGCTCGAGGTTTTGCCGGCGGTTCTAACCGCCGGGGTCGTCTTCGCGGTGGTCCAATTCCTGGTCTCGAACTTCATCGGCCCCGAGCTCACCGACGTGCTCGCCGCGCTGGTCTCGATGGCCGCCGTCGCCCTGTTACTTCGCGTCTGGAAGCCGCGGGCGCTGTGGGGATTTGCCGCCGATCGCGGGGCGGTGCCGGCCGGCGCGACCGCCAGGCTTCGAAGCGTGGGCGCCGCGGTTGCTGAGGTCGTCGATCCGCCCGGCCGGATCGTGCGGGCCTACATGATGTACGTCATCCTGGTCGTGGTCATCCTGATCGGCCAGATGGGCAACCTTCCGTTCTTTTCCGGGAGTCCAGCGGGCAATGTCAAGAATGCGCTGCACACCCCGGCAAACATCACCGCCGACTTCAAGTGCGGCCAGCCGGCATACAAACTCTGCCCGAATCCGTGGATCGGGCCCACTGCGACGAAGGATGCCGGTGCTTTCAAGTTTCCGTTCTGGCGGTTCCAGTGGCCGGGCAGCTACAGCGGCACGTCGGCCAAGCCCAAGCCCGAGATCTTCCAGGAACCGCAGATCGTGACCAAGTCGACCGCCTACCCCATCACCTTCACCTGGGACTTCCTGTCGGCAGCCGGCAGCCTCGTGCTTTTCGCCTCGATCGTCGCGTTCATCGTGATGGCGATCCGCGGGGCGCCCCTGCGCCTGTTCTTCACGACCTATGGCCGAACGCTTCGCCAGCTGGCGCTACCCATCATGACGATCGCGTTCATCCTGGGCATCGCCGCGGTCATGAACTTCTCCGGCATGACGTCGACGCTTGCCTTGCTGATGGCAAAAACCGGCGCCGTCTTCCCCTTCTTCTCCGCGGTGATCGGCGCGCTCGGAGTCTTTTTGACCGGAAGCGACACGGCGTCCAATACGCTGTTCGGTCCGATGCAGGCTTTCACCGCAAAACAAATCGTGATCAGCGGCCACCATTTGAATCCGATCCTGACGGCCGGGACGAATTCCTCTGGTGGTGTGATGGGCAAGATGATCAGCCCGCAGAACCTCTCGGTTGGCGCGGCGGGTGTCAATCGGGTGGGTGCGGAGGGCGAGATCTTCCGACGCACCATCGGGTACAGCCTGATCCTCACTGCGGCAGTCGGCCTGGTCGCCATGATCCAGGTCTACCTGATCCCGGGGATCATCCCGACGCTCAGTTAGCGCAATAATCCCTCCTCCTGCGGGGGAGGGCAGGGTGGGGGCGGAATCTCCCTCCCCCCTTGTGGGGGAGGGTCGGGGTGGGGGGGGTAGGCTTTAACAGGATGGATGCGGCCGATCGCGAACAACTGCTGGCCCGGCTTCGCGGGGTGGTCGGCGAGCGCTACGCCTTCGCCGATCCCTATGAGATGCGGCTCTACCAGTACGACGCCAGCCCCGAGACCGCCCTACCCGACATTGTGGTGATCCCTGGAACGGCCGCCGACGTGGCGCGGGTGGTCAAGATCTGCGCCGACGCGCAGGTGCCCATCACCGCCCGCTCCGCCGCCAGCAGCCTGGCCGGCGGGACGGTGCCGGTTGAGCACGGCGTCGTGATCACGTTCGCCAGGATGGATCGGATCCTCGAGATCGATCCGGACAATCAGCGTGCGGTGGTGGAGCCCGGTGTCGTCAACCTGGCCCTGAGCCAGGCCCTGAAACCGCTCGGCTATTACTACGTTCCGGACCCATCGAGTCAGGGCGCCTGCACTATCGGCGGCAACGTCGGAACGAATGCCGGCGGTCCCCATACCCTCCTCTACGGCGTCACCGTCAACCACGTGACCGGACTCGAGCTCGCGCTTCCGTCTGGCGAACTGGTGCAGGTGGGCGGCCGCAAGGCCGCCGCCGCGAGCGGATACGACCTGACCGGACTGTTCGTCGGGTCGGAGGGCACCATGGGGATCGCCACCAAGATCTGGGTCAAGATCCAGCCGCTCCCGCCGGTGCAGAAGACGCTGATGGCGGTCTACCCCGACGTCGAAACCGCGAGTAACGCGGTTTCCGCCATCGTCCGAAGTGGCATTCTTCCGGCAGCGATCGAGATGATGGACAAGCTATCGATCCAGGCGATCGAGGCCGCATCGCATGCCGGCTACCCGCTGGATGCCGGCGCGGTCCTTTTGCTCGAGGTCGATGGGATCCCGGAACTGGTGGATGAATTAGGGGAGCGGATGGCGAAAGCCTGCCGCGAGAGTGGGGCGAGCGAGGTCCGCGTCGCCAAGGACGAGGCTGAGCGCCAGGCATTGTGGAAGGGACGGAAGGGGGCGTTCTCGGCCATGGGCCGGTTGTCGCCGGACTTCTACGTGATGGACGGCGTGGTGCCACGCACCAGGTTGCCGGAAACGCTGGCGAAGATCGACGCCATCAGTGCGCGTACCGGCTTCAAGATCTGCAACGTCTTTCATGCAGGTGACGGTAACTTGCATCCCCTCGTGCTGTTCGACGCCTTCAAGCCCGGCCAGTACGAGGCCGTCCTACGGATCGGCGACGAGATCTTGAAACTATGCGCGGACGCCGGTGGATCGGTGACCGGCGAACACGGCATCGGGCTGGAGAAGCGGGAGAACATCCGGTACGTCTTTTCGGACGACGATCTCGAGGTGATGGATCGGATCCGTCGTGTGTTCGATCCGCACGGCCTGATGAATCCGGGGAAGGTCTTTCCGGGCGAAGTGCTCGAGGGTTCGGCGCCGTCGAGAGCGCCG
>Ga0209156_10000903_pt1 | contig 24943 bp, 24 predicted proteins | sample GraSoiAngelo_124_FD_185881 | JGI IMG/M metagenome (GOLD analysis project Ga0209156, IMG submission 185881) | Grasslands soil microbial communities from the Angelo Coastal Reserve, California, USA - 14_0927_05_20cm (SPAdes) (version 2) | ecosystem: Environmental > Terrestrial > Soil > Grasslands... | reverse complement strand
AGCTCGCCGGCAGCGCCGCGAAGGAGCCCGTGCCGACGCAGGTCAGCCTCAAGGATCCCGCCGCTTTCAGCATCGTCGGCAACGAGAAGCTGCCGCGGCTCGATGCGCGCGCCAAGTCCACCGGCAAACAGCAGTTCGCTATCGACGTCATGCTGCCCGGCATGATGACCGCGCTCGTCATGCGCCCGCCACGCTTCGGCGGCAAGGTGAGCTCGTTCGATGCCAGCAATGCGAAGGCGGTGCCGGGCGTCGTCGACGTGGTGCAGATTCCACGCGGCGTCGCAGTCGTCGCGAAGGACATGTGGGCGGCCCGCAAGGGCCGCGAGGCGCTGCGGGTGACGTGGGACGAGTCGGAAGCCGAGAAGCGCGGCACCGCCGAGCTCATGAAGGAATACCGGGCTCTGGCGCGCGGCAAGGAAGCGGTGACCGTCGCACACAGCGGCGATCCGGACGCGGCGCTCGCACATGCGGTGAAACGCGTGAAGGGGGAGTTCGAGTTTCCCTACCTCGCGCACGCGCCGATGGAGCCTCTGACCGCGGTCTGTCAGCTCGGCCCCGACAAGTGCGAGATCTGGGCCGGCTGCCAGTTTCAGACCGTGGACCAGGCGAATGCCGCGGCGGCGGTCGGACTGAAGCCCGAGCAGGTGACCATCAACACGCTCGCCGCCGGCGGCACTTTCGGGCGGCGCGCGAATCCCGAATCGGACTACATTTCCGAGGTGGCTTCCATCGCCAAGGCGACGGGCGGGAAATATCCGGTGCGACTCATCTGGACGCGCGAGGACGACATCACCGGCGGCCGCTATCGGCCACTCAACTACCACCACGTGAGCGCGGGAATCGGCAAGGACGGCAAGGTCGCCTACCGCCAGCGCGTCGTCGGTCAGTCGATCGTCGCCGGCACGCCGTTCGCGTCCATGATGATCAAGAATGGCGTCGATCCGACGGCGGTCGGGGGCCACGCCGCCGAACAGTACGATCTTGCGGATGCGCACATCAGCTGGTCGCCGCCCAAGGTCGGCGTGCCGGTGCTGTGGTGGCGGTCGGTCGAGAACACGCACATGGCGTACTCCAAGGAGGTCATGATCGACGAGCTGGCGCAGGCTGCGGGACAGGATCCGGTCGCTTTCCGGCTGGCGCTGCTCGGCAAACACCCGCGCCACGTCGGTGCGCTCAAGCTGGCGGCCGAGAAGGCCGGATGGGATGCGCCGTTCTCGAAGGAGAAGGGGCGCGGCCGCGGCGTGGCCGTGCACGAGTCCTTCGGCTCGGTGGTGGCGCAGGTAGCGGAAGTGACGGTGAGCGGCAACAAGATCAGCGTCGATCGCGTGGTGTGCGCGGTCGACTGCGGCATCGCGGTCACGCCCGACGTCGTCAAGGCACAGATGCAAAGCGGCATCGGCTACGGCCTGTCGGCGGCGCTGTACGGCAAGATCACGCTCACCGACGGACACGTCGATCAAACCAACTTCCACCAGTACCTGGTGCTGCGCATCAACGACATGCCACGCGCGATCGAGGTGTACATCGTGCCCTCGACGAATCCGCCCTCGGGTGTCGGGGAACCGGGGACGCCGCCGATCGCACCCGCGGTTGCCAACGCGGTGCGCGCAGCGACCGGAATCCGCTTGCACACGCTGCCGTTTGATCTGGCGGCGTCGCGCCGCGCCCACGCCTGAGCGCTCTGCAGGCGCTACAGCGCCGCGAAGCTGCGGGCCTGCGCGCTCCAGGCGGGCGCGCTGGCGAGGGCACCCGGGACCTCCTCCGGTGTGGCGACCACCTGCCACATCATGAGGTGCCGCCGGTCCATGAAGCGCTCCTCGACGGCGCGGTTGAGCACATCGAGGAGCGCAGTGAAGAATCCGCGCGTGTTCACCAGCACGATGGGATTCAGGTACAGCCCGAGACGCTTGAGCGTGATGGCCTCGAGCAGCTCCTCGAGCGTGCCGGAGCCGCCGGGAAGTGCGATCGCCGCCTGGCTGAGCGTCAGCATCATGTGCTTGCGGGTGCGCAGGTCCTCGACCAGCTTAAGGTCGGTGAGTCCCTTGTGCCCCCACTCGAGCTCGGCCATGAAGCGCGGCAGGATGCCGATCACCCGGCCGCCGTGACTGAGCGCGCCGTCGGCGAGCGCGCCCATGGAGCCGACCGCGCCGCCCCCGTACACAATCCCAACTCCCTGTCCGGCGAGCACCTCGCCCAGGCGCCGGGCTGCGGCCCGATAGTCAGGGTGGGCGAGGCGGCTGGAGGCGCAGTACACGCAGACGGTGCGCTCGATGGAACGCTCGGCCGGTGAGCTCATGGGGTCCTTCCGTGCAATGCCCCATTATAAAGGGCGCCATGGTGGGCGCCCGCCGCGCTTGCATGTGCCTGCGGGCCTCATCTAAGGCGGTGGCGGGCGCAAAACTGGGACCTGGCCCCAGGCCGGCCCGCCGGGGAGGCGGTATAAGCGCTCCGGTATGGACTGTCCGAAGTGCGCACATCAGCAGACTGACACGGTCAAATGCGCATCGTGCGGGATCTATTTCGCGAAATTCGCCCAACAACAGGCGCTGATCGCGAGCCGCTCGGGCGCGGCGCACGATGAACTTCCTGACAGCGGTTTCGGCTGGAGTGCGCTCGCCCTCACCGCGATACTGAGCGCAGCACTCGCCTGGTACGTCCTGCGCGGGCGCGCCACCTCGCCCGCGACGCCCGCGCTACCTGCCAGCGCGGCGAGCGGCGCCGCGCAGACCGGGGCCGCGCCGCCCGCGCCGTCAGCGCCGTCAGCGCCGTCAGCGCCGTCAGCGCCGTCAGCGGCCGGATCCTTCCCGCACGCGCTGCGGGGTCTTGAAGCGCAGCTGGCGAAAACCTTTCCGGCGCGCAACGCCATCGAAACCGCGCGCAATGCCACCGTATTCATCAAGACCGGCTGGGGCATGGGGTCGGGCTTCATCATCGATGCGGACTGCCACGTGATCACCAACCGGCACGTGGTCGAGACCGACGGCGCACGGGTGGCCAACACGGTGGTCTCGAGCGCCGAGATGCGCGCGCGCATCGCCGTCATCGAGCAGCAGCTGCGCGCGAATATCGGCCAGCAGCTGCAGTTGCGGCGCTCGCTCGCCGGGCAGCCGGGCACGAACCTGCAGGTGATCGAAATCGACGATCGCATCCAGGCCATGAAGGAGGAGCTCGCCGATCTGCCGGCGCGCGTCAACCACGCCATCAGCGAAAAGGTGGAAGGCTCAAGCCGCAGCGGGTTTACCGCCATGGTGGTGGACGGCACCGAGTTCAGCTCGCTGCACGCCCAGTACGCCGACAACCGGGACCTGGCGATCTTTCAACTGCCCGCCGATCACTGTCCGCACCTCGAGCCCGGGAGTTCGGGCACTCTCGCCCAGGGCGAGCGCCTGTACACCATCGGCAACCCCTCGGGACTGGCCTACAGCGTGACCTCGGGAGTCTTCTCGGGCGATCGCGGTGCCGGTCACGAGCGCTTCCTGCAGACCGACGCACCGATCAATCCCGGCAACAGCGGCGGCCCGCTGATCCGGGAGAATGGCGAGGTGGTCGGCATCAATACCCTGGTGCTGCAGGGGGCGCAGGGCATCGGCTTCGCCATCCCGATCGAGGCGGTCTACCAGGAGTTTCTGCAGCTGCGCGCGCCGCGACATTGAGACGCGCGCGCCCGAATGTCGATCAGTGCTCGGTGGGCCGCGGCGCGGCGCTCGGGGTTGCCGCCAGCTCATTCGCCTGACTCACCCACTCATCGCGCTCGATGCGACCCTTATAGGCCGCGAGCTTGCTGTTGACGTACCTGACGTCCTCGGGGGACCACTCGGCGATCTGCCAGAAGTAGAACACGCCCACGCGATGGAGCTTGCGTTCCAGCACCTTCGGCACACCCTTGATCTGCGTCAGATCGTCCGGCTTGCCGCACCCGGGGTGCGTCAGCAGATTGCGGCTGCCTTCGCGAACCGCAGCCTTCGGCGCCGGCGGATTCTCCAGACGCGACTGCAGCGTGCCGAGCCGCTCGAGCACGGGACCGAGGTCCACCGCCCGCAGTGCGCTCTCGAGCCCATCCAGGCGGGTCTGCACCGGGAACAGCGCGTGCTCGATCGCGGTGAGGCGCTGTTCCGTCGGCCCGAGATCGGAGGGCGCGGGCAGGTGGATATCGCCGATGCGCCGCTCGATGTCATCGAGGCGCGAATGGAGCGACGCGAGATCGACGCGCTCGGGGATGGGCACGTCGATGCTGCGCACCGCCTCGTCCAGCGCCGCCAGCTGCTCGCGCAGCGGCTGCAGATCGACCTCCGGACGCGCCGCCAGGCGCGCTTCGAAGCCGCGGCGCCAGCTCGCCCATTCATCGCGCGAGCGCGCGTACTCGAGCGTCACGTCCTCGTAGTGACGGCGGAACCACCAGAAGGTGAACAAGGCACCGCAGGCGGCGGCCAGCACCAGCAGGAACAGGATTTTCGCCAAGAGCAAGCCCATGTCGCCCCTCCCCCGGAAAAGTCACTCGGCAGACACAACGTGAAACTCGATGCGGCGGTTGCGTGCGCGACCGCTCTCGGTGGTGTTGTCGGCGATCGGTCGCCGCGCCGCAAATCCCCGCGCCCGCAGCCGCTCGGCCGGCACGCCGCGGGCGATGAGCGCATCACGCACCGCCGCCGCGCGCGCCTGACTCAGGCGGCGATTGAACGCCGAGCGCCCGACCGGATCGGTATGGCCTTCGATGCGCAGCGTGCCGGGGCAGCTGCCGGCCTCTTGCGCGAGTCGATCCAGAAGCGGACCGCTGCGCGCATCGATCGCAGCACTGCCGCTGGCAAACTCGATCTGCCCGCCCGCCAGCACGCCCGCGAGCGAACGCTCACAGGCCTGCGCAGCCGTCTGCGGCGGCGCTGCGGCGGCGCTCGCCGGCGGCGCAGGCGAGGTAAAGCGGCCCGCAACGCTCACCGCGCAGGCGCGGCGCCCGATCCAGGTGGCACAGCGAGCCGCCTTCGCCACGGCGATCGCGCGCTCGCCCGAGCCGGGGGCCGGCTCCTCGCCCGAGAGCGTGAGGTTCTGCCCGGAGACCGAAAGACCCACCCAGCCGAAGCCCGCGGCGTCGAGCTGCTCGCGCGTCTCGCGCTGCACCGCGCCCTCGATCCAGTTGCGCGCCACCGGACCGGCTGCGAACGAGGCCGTCAGCGCCAGCGCGACCAGTGGCAAAAGGCCGCGCCACAGGAAGGGCCAGGCAGGCGGGTCGCGCCAGATCAGCAGATGAGGGTGCTGGACAGCCACGGATTGCATCGCAACCTCCCGTCCGTCCCTGTCAGTTGGAGTCGGTTTATACACTGAAGCGGCAGATCCGGCCACGTGCGCGGGCGGCGCCTCGTGCCGAGCGCCGGCCTGCGCTCCGGCCCCCGCGGCGACGCTGGTCATCATCCAACCATTCAGTAACATTGTGACCCCGCGGCGTGCGGCTTCGATGAGGCACCGGGCGATGCATCCAGGACACCATCAGGCGGCTGGGCCCGCGGCGAAGTTCTGTCCCTCAGCGCGCGCACTGTGGGTTGCGGCCACACTGCTGACAGGGGCTCCCGGCGCCTATGACATGGCGGCCGCGGCGGATCAGGAGCCCTCCGCCCAGGGCGGCCCGCTGCAGGAAGTCATCGTCTACGCGCGCCGGCGCGAGGAACGGATCGAGGACACGCCGCTCGCCATCAGTGTCCGCTCGGGCGAGCAACTGCGCGAGGAGACGGCGGTACTGCTCGAGGATATCGGGCGGGACGTGCCCAACGTGCGCATGGTCAGCTCGCCCCAATCGGTCTCGGCGCTCGACGTCACCATGCGGGGTCAGACGGTCAATCGCTCGGCGATCGTGTTCGACCCGGCGGTCGGGTTGTACATCGATGGCGTGTATGTCGCCAACGGACAGGGCGCCATGGGGACACTCCTCGACGTCGATTCGGTCGAGGTGGTGCGCGGATCGCAGGGCACGCTCTTTGGCCGCAACAATACCGGCGGCTCGATCCTCGTGGCGACGCATCGCCCCGAGCTGACGCACGCGGCGGCGGAAGTTGCCGTATCGGGCGGCGATTACGGGCTGTTCATGGACCGCGCCATTCTCAACGTGCCCCTCGCCAGCGACTTCGCCGTGCGCTTCGCCTACCAGGGCAACGTGCGCAGCGGCTTCGGCTCGAGCCTCGGCTCGGGCCAGGGCAACCTGGAAGATCAGCATCGTTATCAGGCGCGCTTCGGCGCGCTGTGGAAGCCGGAGGATGCGAGCGAGCTGTACCTGACCTACGAGCGCTTCGGAGCCCGGGAGAGCGGCGCGATCCTGCATCCGCTCAGCGCGCCTGCCCCGGGGACCCTCGTCGCGCAGATCGGCGCCGCGCTGGCGCAGTTCCCGATTCCCGGCCTGCCCACGGTCGCGTTTCCGTCCGACCCCTACCAGAGCGACGGCAGTTTCCCGGCCTTCGATCACGCGCAGACCGACAGCCTCGCGCTCACCGCGACGCACGGGTTCGCGGGCGACCTCGCCCTGAAGCTGATCCTCGGGTACCGGCATCTGGACGCCAGCACCGCTCTCGACGTCGATGCCTCACCGCTGCCGCTGGCCGACACGACGCTGTTCAACACCTCGAATCAGAAGAGTGCCGAGCTGCAGTTGAACGACAAGGCCCTTGCCGGCCGGCTCGACTGGGTGGCGGGACTGTACGGGTTCCGGGACGACGGCGGCGCGCCCTCGGTGCAGTCGCCCGCGTCGCCGCAGTTTCTGGCGGCGCTCAATGCCGTCGACCAGGCAAGCGGCGGCGCCCTCAACCTCACGCCGTTCTTCAGCCCGGTGCCGGTGTACGAGCAGAACTCGGTCACCAACCGCTCGCTCGCGGCCTACGTGCACGGGGAATATCAGCTGACTCCCGCCTGGGCCGTGGCGGCGGGCTTGCGTCGCACCGGCGACAGCCGCGAGCTCGAGGAAAACAGTTTCGTGCTCCTGCCTGCCCTGGGTCAGAACTGCACCATACTCGACACCTCGCTCCCACCGCCGTTCCGGGTCAGCGGCCCATGTCCACCGATCGACAAGCGGGTCAGCTATGGGTTCTGGTCATGGGAGCTGTCGAGCCGCTACCGCGTCAGCCCGCAGCTCAATTCCTACCTGCGCATCGGTCGCAGCCAGCGTTCCGGCGGCTGGAACGCGCCGCTCGCCACCGTCCAGGATCAGCCGTTCCGCCCCGAGCAGCTGACCGACTACGAGCTGGGTCTCAAGGCCGACCTGTTCGGGGGTGCATTCACCGCGAACGGCGATGTGTTCTACGGCAAGTACGACGAGATGCAGCGCCTGCTCGCGCGACTGAACCCGGACGGCACGCCGGTCACGCTGGTCACCAATGCCGGCAGGGCGCGCATCAGCGGAGCGGAGCTCGAGGCGCTGTGGCGCTTTGCGCCGCGCGCCTCGCTCCAGGGAGCATTTGGCTGGACAGATGCGCGCTACCAGAGTTTCCTGTACACACCCCTTGCAGGCGGTCCGGTGCAGGACCTCTCGGGCAACGCCTTCTACCAGACCCCGCGGCTGCAGGCGCTCCTCGCCGGCAGCTACCAGGTCCCGACGCCGGCGGGGGATCTGTTGCTGCGGGCAGACTATGCCTGGCAGGACAAGATCCAGTTCAATGTCATCAATGACTTCAACTACCAGGGCGCCTACGGGACCGCCAACGCCCGCGTCGCCCTCGCGAGCCGCACGCAGACCTGGGAAGTTGCCGTGTTCGGCGAGAACCTCACCGACAAGCGTTACGCCTACAGCGGCGGTACGCTCGGCGCGCCACTGGCGCCGACCCCGACCATCGCCTGGAATATCCCCGGCGCGCGCCGCACGGCCGGCGTCGAGGGAACCTATCGCTGGAACCCGACGCGCTGAGACCGCACCCGTGTCGCGGCCTCAAGCACCCGACCGATGCGTTGCGGCCTGCGCGCTCGCGCTGCTGGCCGGCGCCTACGGGGCGCGTGCCGAGGAGCCTGCACCGGTGCCGGCAACGGCGGCTGCGCCGGCAAACGCGGCTGCGCCGGCAAGTACGGCTGCGCTGGCAAGTGCAGCTGCGCCGGCAAGTGCAGCTGCGCCGGCAAGTGCGGCTGCGCCGGCTGCCCCAGCTGCGTCCCCGCCTGCGGGACTCGCGCGCTGGCTCAATCCTGCGAGTGCGCCCTTCATCCCGATCCCGGACTTCGACACCGAGCCGCACAACGGACTGACGCTGGGCCTGCTTCCAACCTGGCTGCACACCAACAGCCGTGATGAGATCGAGCGGATCGTCGCTCCGGACATCATCCACAGCCAGTACTTCGGCTGGGGCGCCCACATGCGCGTTCTCGGCTACCCGTCCGCCGACACGCAGTGGTCGGTGGTGGGAGGGCTCAAGCAGCGCGTCGAGCGCGAGTTCGACGGCCGCTACCTCACGGGCCAGACACGCACCGGCGCGGTGTCATGGTCGATCGAGGCGATCTACGACCGCAGCGGCACGCCGCGCTTCTTCGGTCTCGGCAACCAGTCGCTGCGCACGCACGAGACTTCCTATGTCGACAACCAGGCGCTGGTGGCCGCATCGATCGGGCGCAACTTCACCCGCAGGCTGCAGCTTGCCTATCTGGTGCGCCCGCGCTATGTCGAGGTGCTGCCGACGGTGCTGCCCGGCCTGCCCTCGATCGGGACGTTGTATCCGGCACTCAAGGGCATTGGCAGCGAGCACGAGCTGCACCACACCGCAATGCTCACCTACGACACCCGTGATTCGCTCGTCATCCCGCACAGCGGGGTGCGCTACATCATTTACAACGGCTTCGTCAGCCGTGCCGTCGGCAGCTCGGTCTCCTACACCTTCTTGGGCGCAGAAGCGCGTCGCTACTGGGCGCTCGGCCCGGACGTCACACTGGCCTGGCACGCGGCGCTGCGCTACATGCCCTCGGCGGGCAACGCGCCGTTCTGGGCACTCTCGAGCCTCGGTGGTGATCGCAGCGTGATCGACGAGCGCGAGCCGCTGCGCGGCTACGGCGCCGACCGCTTCATCGACCGCAATCTGTTCGCGACCGGCATGGAGCTGCGCATGAGCGTGGTGAACCTGAACGCCTTCGGCACCCGCGTGAGCGTGGAGGTGGCTCCGTTCCTCGATGCCGGCAAGGTGTTCGCAGCGCTCGGCGGCAGCCCGTTCTCCAAGCTGCACGCCACCCCGGGGCTCGGCGTACGCGGCGTGGCCAATCCCTTCATCGTCGGCTACGTGGATTTCGGTCTGGCCCGCGGCAAGGTCGCGGTGTTCAGCGGCATCGACTATCCGTTCTGAGCGGCCCGCCCGCCAGGGGGCTGTGCGGCGCATTTGCCCACTGCAACGGGCGGCCCGTAGAATCGCGTACCGGTGCGGGTGTAGTTCAATGGTAGAACTGCAGCTTCCCAAGCTGCTAACGTGGGTTCGATTCCCATCACCCGCTCCATCAGCGCCGAGCATGCGGCGTGCTTGACCGGCCGGCCGCGAGGCGCGAATCTCGCGCTCCCGCAGATCGAGGAGAGTTCCATGCCAGCCATGCGCGCGATGGTCGTTGCCCGGCCGGGCGGTCGATTCCGCGTGGAGGAGCGCCCGCTGCCCGAGCCCGCCCGTCACGAGGTTCGAATTCGCGTGCACGCCTGCGGCGTGTGTCACAGCGACTCGATGGTGGTGAGCGGCCACATGCCGGGACTCACGTATCCGCGCATTCCGGGACACGAGGTGATCGGGACCATCGAGGCGGTCGGCGCGGATGTCGAGGGCTGGCGGGTCGGCACGCGCGTCGGGGTCGGTTGGCACAGCGGCGCCTGCGGCCACTGCGGCCGCTGTCGGCACGGGAACTCGTTCGCCTGCGAGAACGTGCAGGGAGCGACCGGCATCACGCGCGACGGCGGCTATGCCACCCACATGCTGGCGCGCGCCTCGGCGCTGGCACGCCTGCCCGAGGACATGGATCCGGTCGAATCGGCGCCGCTGCTGTGCGCCGGGATCACGACCTTCAATGCGCTGCGGCATTGCGGCGCGCGTCCCGGGGATCTGGTCGCCATTCATGGCGTGGGCGGACTCGGCCATCTGGCCATTCAGTTTGCCGCGCGCCAGGGTTTGCGTACCGTGGCGGTCAATCGCGGTCGGGACAAGGAGCAGTTGGCGCGCTCGCTCGGCGCGCAGGACTATATCGACTCCGAGCGCAGCGACCCGGCGGCGGCACTGCAGGCCTTGGGCGGCGCCACGGCGATCATCGCCACGGTCACGAGCGCCGAGGCCATGCAGGCGATAGTCGGGGGACTCGGCGTGAATGGGACGATGATGGTCATCGGCGCGGTCGGCGCGCTCACCGTCAACTCGCTGGAGCTCCTCGGCAAGCGCGCAGCCGTGAAGGGCTGGTACTCGGGAACCGCCGTGGACTCGGAGGACACGCTGCGTTTCAGCCAGCGCCACCGTGTCGTGTCGACGAACGAGATCTATCCCTTCGAGCAGGCCCAGACGGCGTACGAGCGCATGATGAGCGGCAAGGCGCGCTTTCGCGTGGTACTCAAGGTCGGGGAATAGAAGGTCGGGGAATAGAAGGTCGGGGAATAGATCGGCGCCGGTAGCGCTCACCGCCAGCCGGCACAGTAGGGTTCGGGTTTCATGTCCTGCGGGCTGCCCTGCTCCCCGGGCGGCGGGTAGCGCCGATTGAACGTGAATGCCTGCGGCGTCGGTCCGTGCTTCTCGAACCACTGGCGACGCCGCGCCATGACGGCGGTGTGCGCGGAGCGATAGACGAAATCAAAGAGCGGCTCGATCATCGCCCACACCGACATGTTGACCAGGAAATTCGGATCTTGAGAGACCCGGATATCGGTGGCGTTGCCGCTGTCGGATTGCAGTCGCCAGATGAAGCCCGGCGCGGCGTCCGCCCGGGCGTTGATCTCAGCCAGCGCGGCCATGAATTCGGCCAGTTGCGCACTGTCGGTCGGCGCGAGGATGCGGCCGACGTTGAGTTGGGCGATGTGCCATTCACTCATGTGTTGCCTCGCGCAGGCTGCGTGTGGCCAGGAAAATAACACTGATCATGCCGGCCGGCACCGTTCCCGCAGCCCGTGACCGTTCCGTGACACTCGCCCCGGGCCGCGGCAGGTAAGCTCCCGCAATGCACCAGATCGGTGTGGTCGGCCTGTCCTATCGCCACGCGGGCGTCGACTAGGTGGCCCGCTTTGCCGTGCCGAGGACGGAAGTTCCGGCGCGGCTGCCGGCGCTGCGCACGCTGTTGAAGGCCGCAGAGATTCTCTACGTCGGCACCTGCAACCGGGTCGAAGTGGTGTACGCCACCGATGACGGCACGGCGGCCGGGGATTCGCGCCAGGACGTGTTCCGCATTCTCACCGGCCGCGACCCGCAGCCCGGGGAGGCGGCGCGCATCCTGCGCGCCTGGACCGGCGAGGCGGCGGTCGAGCACCTGCTGCTGCTTGCCTGCGGGCTGGATTCCGCGCAGCTCGGCGAGCACGAGATCGCCGCGCAGCTGCGCGGCGCGTGGGAGGACTCGCGCGCCGCGCGCACCTGCGGACCCCTCCTCGACCGCCTCATGGGGGAGGCACTGGGAATGGCGCGGCGCGTGCGCCGCCTCAGCGCCGGGGTGCGCTCACCCTCCCTCGGGGATCTGGCGGCCGACCGCGTGCTGCAGCACCTCGGCGGCCGCCTCGCGCGCGTCGCGTTGCTCGGCGTGTCGCCCATGACGCGCCGTTGTGCCGCCGTGCTGCACGAGGCGCGGATTCCGCTGCTCATCGTCAACCGCACGCTGCAGGCGGCCGAGGAGCTGGCGCGCACCGTGTCCGGGGAGGCGTTGGCGCTGGAGCGGTTCCGCGCGCAGCCCCCGGAGCTGTGCGCGCTGGTGCTGGCAGCCGGCGGGGGCGAGCCGGTGCTCGATGGGCAGGTGCTCGGGCAGTTGCGGACCGCCGCGGCCGCGGCACCCCTGATCATCGATTTCGGCGTGCCCCCGAACGTCGATCCCGCGGCCGCGCAGCGCGCGGGAGTCGCGCGCGTCGGCATGAACGATCTCATCGAGGCGGCGCAGGGGCGGCGGCTCGCGGAGCTGGTGCGCCTGGCGCCGGTGCGCGCCGCGATCGATGAGCGCCTGACGCGGCTGCGCTCCGAGCTCGCCACGCGCGCCATCGGCCCGCGGCTTGCGGACCTGCGCGGCGCCTTCGAACAGATCGCCGCCGCGGAAGTGGCGCGTGCGCTCAGGCAGGAGTTGCGTACACTGGACGGTGAGCAACGCGGGCAGCTCGAGCGGCTTGCGTCCACGGTGGCGCACCGGCTCGCGCATCTGCCGCTCGCGGGGCTGCGTGCCGCCGCGGTGCATGGCCCGGATGCGGTGGAGGCATTCTTCGCAGCGGCCAAGATGGGCCGTGCGCGCACCGATTGATGCAAGAGTCACTCTCATGAGCAACCTGCGGCCCAACACCCTGCGCGAGTCCCGCCATCCGCGCTCCGCCGAGCTGTACCAGCGCGCCTGCCGCGTGATTCCCGGCGGCGTCAATTCACCGGTGCGCGCCTTCCGCGCGGTGGGCGGCACGCCGTTGTTCATCGCGCGCGGCGCGGGCGCGCAGTTGTTCGACGCCGATGGCCGCGCCTACCTCGACCTGGTCGGCTCCTGGGGTCCCCTGATCGCCGGGCATGCGCACCCGGCGGTGCTCGCGGCCGTGACCGAGGCGCTCGCGTGCGGCATGACCTACGGGGCGCCGTGCGCCGCGGAAGTCGAGCTCGCCGAGCAGGTGGTGGCCTCCTACCCGGCCGCCGAGCAGGTGCGCTTCGTGTCCTCGGGGACCGAGGCGGTCATGAGCGCCATCCGCGTGGCGCGCGCGTTCACGGGCCGGGACCTCATCGTCAAATTCGCCGGCTGCTATCACGGGCATGCGGATCACCTGCTGGTGGCGGCGGGCTCGGGACTCGCCACCCTCGGCCGCCCATCCTCCGCGGGCGTGCCGGAAGCGTTCACGGCCTGCACGCGCGTGCTGCCGCTCGATGACGAAGCGGCGCTCGAGGAGTTGTTTCAGCGTGAGGGTGCGCGCGTCGCGGCCCTCATCATCGAGCCGCTGCCGGCCAATCACGGCCTGCTGCCGCAGCGGCGCGAATTCCTCGCCCGCCTGCGCCAGCTCACGAGCGAGCACGGCGCGCTGCTCATTTTCGATGAAGTGATCTCCGGGTTCCGCCTGGCGCGCGGCGGCGCGGCGCAGCTCTTCGGCATCGCCCCGGATCTGGCGACCTTCGGCAAGGTGATCGGCGGCGGCATGCCGGTCGGGGCGTTCGGCGGCGCGCGCCGCATCATGGCGCGGCTCGCCCCGGATGGCGACACCTACCAGGCCGGCACCCTCTCGGGCAACCCCGTGGCGATGGCCGCGGGACTGGCGACGCTCGCGCTCCTCGAGCGCGAGTCGGGATGGGAGCGTCTGGAGGCGCGCGGCGCCGAGCTCGAGGGGCTGTTGCGACCGGTGCTGGCGCAGGCAGGCTTCCCCGTGCACCTGGTGCGCGTCGGCTCGCTCTTCTGGCTGTCGTTGCACGAGGCGGGCGCGCCGCGCACGGCTCTCGCCCTGTCGGAACGCGAGCGCGCGCGCTTTGCCGCGCTGTTTCATGCCATGCTCGAGCGCGGCATCTACCTGCCACCGTCCGGCTACGAGGCCTGCTTCCTGTCGCTCGCGCACAGCAGTGCCGATCTCACGCGCTTCGCGCAGGCGCTGCGCGAGGCGCTGGCGGGGATCGAATGAAGGCGACGCGCGTCTTCCAGCTGACCGTGCTCGTGCTGCTGGTGGTGTCCGCCGTGCAGGTGGGCTATTGGATCCTCGACCAGCGCGCCTACACCATCGATAAGGTGCGTGCCGCCCGCACCGCCTACGCCGCGCAGACCTCCGCCGCGCAGGCGCTGCTCGATGCGGGAGTGAGCGCCGAGCGCGTGCAGGCGCTCCTGCCGCAGATCGTCATCGCCGGCGGGCACGCGGCGCTCGCGCCGCAGGTCGAGGAGGCGCTGCGCACCGAGGAGCGCCACCGCTACAATCGCTACGCCTGGGAAGGCGCGTTCTTCCTGCTCGCCCTCGGGGCCTGCATCGCGGTGATCGCGCGCGCGCTGCGCGTCGAAGCGCGGGTCCTGGAGGAGCAGGAGAACTTCCTCGCGCTCGTGTCTCACCAGTTCAAGACCCCGCTCGCGAGTCTGCAGCTGTCAGTCGAGACCATGGCGCTGCGCACGCTGTCGGCGGAGCAGTCACGCACGCTCACCGATCGCATGCTGGCGGATCTTGCCCGCATGGAGGCGATGGTCACGCAGATCCTCGAGAGCGCGCGCCTGGAGCGCGGCCGGGTCGAGTTCAAGTCCGAGCCGCTGGAGCTGGGCGCGGCGGTCGCGCGGGTGGTGGCGCACCTGGAGGAGCGCGCACGCCAGGAGCGCATCCGTATCTCCTGCGACATCGAGCCGGGCCTGTACGTGGTGAGCGATCCGCTGGCGCTCGATGTGGTGGTGCGCAACATCCTGGAGAACGCGCTCGCCGCGGTGACGCCGCTCGGCGGCGGCAGCATCGCGCTCAGCGCGCGCGCGCTCAACGGCGAGGTGGAGCTGTCGGTGCGCGACAGCGGCGTGGGTTTTCGCCCCGCGGACGGCGCGCGCCTGTTCGAGAGATTCACGCGCCTGCATCCGCGCGGCGGGGGCGGCCAGTACGGTACCGGCCTCGGGCTCTTCATCGTGCATCGCCTCATGCACCTCGGGCAGGGGCGCGTGCGCGCGCACAGCGAGGGCGTGGGCCAGGGCGCGCATTTCGTGCTCACCTGGCCGGCGGCGCAGGGGCAGCGCTCATGAGCGCCACGCCCTCTGGCACGCGCGTGCTGGTGGTGGAGGACGATCCGCACCTCGCCGCCGGCGTCATGGAGAACCTGCGCGCCGAAGGCTACGAGGTGAGCACCGCGGGCGATGGCGAGCAGGCGCTCGAATGGCTGCGCGAGAGGGGATGCGCGCTCATCGTGCTCGATGTGATGTTGCCGGGGATCGACGGCTTCGGCGTGTGCCGCACGCTGCGCGAGCAGGGCAACAACACGCCGGTGCTGTTTCTCACCGCACGCGGCGATCCGGTGGATCGCGTCCGGGGCCTGGAGTCCGGCGGCGATGACTATCTCGCCAAGCCCTTTCATCTGCAGGAGTTCCTGCTGCGCGTGCGCGCGATCCTGCGGCGCTGGGACTGGTACCGCAGCGCCTCGGCCACCGCGGCCACCGCGGTGCTGCGCTTCGGCGGCAACGAAGTCGACTTCCGCGCCTTCCGCGCCCGCGCCTGGAACGGCGAGGCGCAGGAGCTCACCGAGAAGGAGGCGATGATCCTCAAGGTGCTCGCCGAGCACGCCGGCGAGATCGTCTCGCGCGAGGATCTGCTCGAGCGCGTCTGGGGCTACGACGTGTTCCCCTCGACCCGCACCGTGGACAACTTCATCCTGCGGCTGCGCAAGCGCTTCGAGAAAGACCCCGCCCGCCCGCGCCACTTCCTCACCGTGTGGGGCGTCGGTTACCGCTTCCTCAGCGAGGGCGAGCCGTGAGCGCGCTCAAGCCGCTGCGCATCGGCACGCGCGCCTCGGCGCTCGCGCTGTGGCAGGCGCGGCACGTCGAGAGCCTGGTACGCGCGCAGCCTGGCGCACCGCCCGTGGAGCTGGTGCACATCAGGACCGAAGGCGACGTGCAGGGGGATGTGCCGCTGTGGCAGGTGCCGGGCAAGGCGTTCTTCACCAAGGAGATCGACCGCGCGCTGCTCGCCGGCACGGTGGATATCGCGGTGCACAGTCTCAAGGACCTCGCCACCCGGCTCGAGCCCGGTCTCCAGCTTGCCGCGACGCTGCCGCGCGAAGACCCGCGCGATGCGCTGATCAGCGCGAGCGGCGCGACGCTCAGCGAGCTGCCGCAGGGTGCGCGCGTCGGCACCAGCAGCCTGCGGCGCCGCGCGTTCCTGGCACGCGCCCGTCCGGATGCGGTGCTGCTCGAGCTGCGCGGCAACGTGCCGACGCGCGTCGAGCGCCTGAGGAAGGGTGATTATGAGGCGATCATTCTCGCCGCCGCGGGGCTGAAGCGCCTCGGCCTGGCGGAGCAGATCACCGAGTACCTGGGCGTCGGCACCTGGCCGCCGGCCGTGGCGCAGGGAGTGATCGGCATCTGCGCACGGGCGGATGACGAGGCCACCCTGCGCTGGCTGAGCCCGCTCGATGACCGTGCGGCGCGCCTGGCGGTGAGCGCCGAGCGCGCTCTGCTGCGCATGCTCGAAGGCGGTTGCCAGGTGCCGCTCGGTGCGCTCGCCACGATCCACGAAGAACAGCTGAGCCTGCGCTACAGGATTTGCGCGCTGGACGGCTCCGGAGGCATGAACGGAGGCACCAGCCTCGGCGGACACGACGAGCGGGAGGGGCATAAGCTCACGGTGGAGGAGGCGATCGGACTCGGTGAGCGGGTGGCGCGGGACCTGCTGGCACGCGGTGCCGGCGATTTGGTCGCGCGCGCGCGTGCGGCGCGCGCCGTGGATGAGCCGTGAACACTGAAGCCGACATCAAGCCGGTCGTGGTCACGCGCGCCGAAGCGAGCGACGGCCCCCTGAGCCGCGAGCTGCGGAGCCTCGGGTTACGTGCGCTGCTGTGGCCGGCGGTGAGCGTCACGAGCGCGGACCTGGGGCCGCTCACCGCCGCACTCGCCGCGGTCAGGTCCTTCGGCTGGATCGTGTTTGCCAGCCGTCATGCAGTCGCCGCGGTGCTCGAGCGGCTGCCCGCCGCGCCCGAGGGCGTGCGCGTCGCGGCCGTGGGCCAGGCGACCGCGCAGGTGCTGCGCCAGCGCGGCTGGCCGCCCGAGCTGGTGCCGGAGGAGGCGAGCGCGGCGGCGCTCATCGAGGCCTTCGCCGCGCGCTGGTCGGCGCGCGATGCCGGCGTGAAGATTCTGTATCCGGCCAGCTCGCGCGCCCTGCCGACACTCGCCGCCGGGCTCACGCAGCTCGGGGCGCAGGTCACGCAGGTCGAGGCCTACCGCACCGAGGGGGCGGCGCTCGATGTGGCGGAGTGTCGCGCCTGGATCGCGCGCGGCGGCGTCGGCGCGGTGACCTTCGCCAGTCCCTCCGCCGTGACCGAGCTCGCGCGCGCCCTCGGGGAGGAAGACTTCCAGCGGCTGCTGTCGGGCGCCGCGGCGGTGGCCATCGGGCGCACCACCGCCCGCGAGCTGGCCGCGCGCGGCCACACCGCGGTGGTTGCGGAGTCCGCGACCCTGCAGGGACTGGCGCGCACTACCCATCGCCTGTTGCAAACGAGAGCCTGAAGTCCATGGGATTCCCTCACCAAAGACCGCGCCGCACCCGCCAGTCCGATGCCTGGCGGCGCATGGTGCGCGAGACTCACCTGACGCCCGATGCGTTCATCTACCCGCTGTTCGTCGTGCCCGGGCGCGCCGTGCGCCACGCGGTCGAGAGCATGCCCGGGATCTTTCAGCTGTCGGTGGACGAGGTGGTGAAGGACGCGAAGGCGGCCGCCGCGGCGGGTGTGCCCGCGGTGCTGCTGTTCGCCGCGCCCGCCCACAAGGACGCGCGGGCCACGAGCGCCACCGATCCCAAGGGGCTCGCCGCGCAGGCGATCGGTGCCATCAAGGAGGCCTGCCCGCAGCTGCTGGTGTGGGCGGACGTGTGCCTGTGCGGCGCCACCGATCACGGGCACTGCGGCCACGTACTGGCGAACGGCGCCATCGACAACGATTCCTCCATTCAAACGCTGGCCGAAGTGGCGCTGAACTACGCCCGCGCCGGGGCCGATGCAGTGGCGCCTTCCGACATGATGGACGGACGCGTCGCGGCGATCCGCGCGCGGCTGGACGAGGCGGGCCGCGCCACCACACCGATCGTCGCCTACGCGGCGAAGTTCGCGTCCTCCTTCTACGGCCCGTTCCGCGAAGCCGCGGAGTCGGCGCCCGCATTCGGCGATCGCCGTTCCTACCAGATGGATCCGGCGAATGCGCGCGAGGCCCTGCGCGAGGTGCTGCTGGATGTGGAGGAAGGCGCGGATCTGGTCATGGTGAAGCCCGCAGGGCCCTATCTCGATGTCATCCGCCGGGTGCGTGACGCGGTGCGCGTGCCGGTGGTCGCCTACCAGGTGTCCGGGGAGTTCAGTCTCATCAAGGCCGCCGCCGCGCGCGGCTGGATCGATGAGCGCGCCGCGGTGCTCGAGACGCTCACCGGGATCCGCCGCGCGGGCGCGGATCTCATCATCAGCTACTTCGCACCCGAGGTGGTGCAGTGGCTGCGCGCGTGAGCACACCGGGGGCGTGCGCCGAGACACCGGCGTTTCTCGCCGCCTGCCGGCGCCAGCCGGTGCCGTACCGGCCCATCTGGATCATGCGTCAGGCCGGGCGCTATCTGCCCGAGTACCGCGCGCTGCGCGCCAAGGTCAACTTCGAGGCGCTCACGCGCACGCCGGACCTCGCCGCGGAAGTGACCCTCCAGCCCCTGCGGCGCTTCGAGCTCGATGCCGCCATCCTCTTCAGCGACATCATGACGCCGCTCCAGGGCATGGGCGTGGATCTCGCCTTCGAGCCTGGCCCGGTGGTGCGCGAGCCCATCCGCACCGCTGCCCAGATCGATGCGCTGCCCGCGCTCGTGCCGCAGCGTGACGTGCCGTTCGTGCTGGAGACGATCCGGCTGGTGCGCGCAAACATGCCGCGCCTCGCGCCCCTCATCGGCTTCGCCGGCGCGCCGTTCACGCTCCTGTGCTACCTCGTGTGCGGGCGGCCCTCCAAGGAATTTGCGGCGGCGCGGACCTTCCTGTACGCGCAGCCGCACGCCGCGCAGCGCCTGCTCGAGCGGCTCGCGGACGCCATGGCGGAATATCTGGCGGCGCAGGCGGGCGCGGGCGCCCAGGCGCTGATGCTGTTCGAATCCTGGGCGGGGCTGCTCGCCCCGCCGGAGTTCAGGCAGTTTGCGTTGCCGGCCGTGCGGCGCACGGCCGCCGCGCTGCGCCGCGTGGGCGTCCCCCTCATCTACTACGTGAACCAGGGCTCGGCCCTCATGCCGGCGGTGGCGCAGCTCGATGTGGACGTCATCGGCGTCGACTGGCGCTCGGGTCTGTCGGAAGTGCGCCGCGTGCTCGGGCCCGGCAAGGCGGTGCAGGGCAATCTCGATCCGGCGGCGCTGTTTGCGCCGGCCCCCGAGTTGCGCCGGCACGTGGATGCGGTGTTCGAGGAGGCGGGCAGCGCGCCCGGACACATTTTCAACCTTGGGCACGGCATCTGGCCCGACACCGACCCCGACGCGGTGGCGCGCCTGGTGGACTACGTGCATGCGCGGCGCTAGCGATCTGGCCGCCTCCGCCACCGGGTACTTCCGCGACCTGCAGGCGCGGCTGTGTGCCGCGTTCGAGGCGTTCGAGCCGGTGAGCCGCTTCGAGAAGCGCAGCTGGGCCAAGCCCGAGGGTCACCGGCTGCACGGCGGCGGGGAGTCGCGCCTGATGCGCGGCGAGGTGTTCGAGAAAGTGGGCGTCAACGTCAGCCACGTCTGGGGCGTGCTGGCGCCCGAAGCGCATGGCCAGGTGGCGGGGGCGCAGGAGTCCGAGGGCCGCTTCGTCGCCTGCGGCATCTCGCTCGTAGCACACATGGTCAATCCCTACGTGCCCGCCGTGCACCTGAACCTGCGTTATCTGTCCACCAGCCGCGCCTGGTTCGGCGGCGGCTCGGATCTCACGCCGACCTTTCCATTCACCGAGGACACCGAGGCGTTTCACGGCGCGCTGCGGCGCGCCTGCGACAGCTATCGGCCGGACGCGTACAGTGAGTTCAAGGCGTGGTGCGACAGGTACTTCTATCTGCCGCACCGCCAGGAGCCCCGCGGCGTGGGCGGGATTTTCTTCGACGATCTCGCAAGTGAAGACCCGCAGGCGGATTTTGCGTTCGTGCGCGCGGTGGGGGAGGCGCTGTTTCAGGTCTATCCGCTCATCGTCGCGCGCCGCAAGGACACCCCCTTCGATGAGGCGGCGCGTGAGCGGCTGCTCCTGAAGCGCGGGCGCTACGTGGAGTTCAACCTGGTGTACGACCGCGGCACCAAGTTCGGCTTCAGCACCGATGCGGACCCGGACGCCTACCTGATGAGCTTGCCGCCGCTCGTGAGATGGTGATCCCGCGCGCGCTGGGCGCGGGGCCGCAGGCCGGGCGGAGTCAGCCAGCTCACCGACCTCGCCCAGAACAGAGCTTCCGGGTGGGCCGTGGCGGTGCGCCAGTGCTCACCGAGGATTGCCGCGATCGCCTCGAGCGTCTCACCCGAGGGCTGCCAAAGGCGCCGCAAGCGCTTGTGACTCCCCACCGTACGCCCTCCTTAACCCTCCGGTGCATCTACTGAAGAGAGTGTTTCAGTGGCGCCCGAGTTCCGGTAAAAAGTGTTGCCGATCAGCGACTTCTGCGATTTAAACGGACGGGGCGGGCTGCCTCTCTAAGGAACAGATGACACAGGCGCAGGCCGAGGACACGCGGGTCGACTGGGAGGCGGCGCTCGTTCAGCGCGCCTGTACCGGGGACACGCGCGCCTTCGAGCGGCTGTATCGCGAGCACGCCGGCCGGGTCTACGGCCTGTGCCTGCGGATGACGCGCGATGCTCACCTGGCGGAGGACTGTACGCAGGAGACCTTCATCAACGCGTGGCGGGCGCTGCCGAGGTTCGAGACGCGCAGCTCGCTGTCGACCTGGCTGCACCGCATCGCGGTCAACGTGAGCCTCGCGAAGCGCCGCAAGGCATCGCCGGTCGCGCCGAGCCCCGATGACGAGGAGGGCACGGGCGGCGCATGCGGGTGGACACTCGAGACGCCGGTGGAGGTCCAGGAGATCGAGGCCGCGATCGGCGCCTTGCCCGACGGCGCGCGCGATGCCCTGATCCTGCACGCCCTGTACGGGTACTCGCATGTCGAGGCGGCCCAGATGCTGGGTGTGGCGGAGGGCACGTGCAAGGCCCAGTTGCACCGGGCGCGCAGACTCTTGCGCGAGAGACTGCATGTGGAGGTGGGCTGACATGAGCGGTACCGGCAGTGCTGACGAACGCAGGGTGGGGTCGCTCCGCGAGCTGTCGCCGGCGGTCGAGCCGCCCCGCGACCTGTGGCCGCAGATCGAGGCGCGGATCAACGCGGAGCGCCGCAGCGCGCCCGCGGCGCAGCCGCGCCCGGCCCGAGCGCGCCCCCTGCCGCCGCGCTGGCTCGCGGCCGCGGCCGTGGTGGCGAGCGTCGCGGTGGGCGTGTGGATCGGCAGGAGTCTGCTGCCGGCGGCCCGTCCGGGCGTTCAGTCCCCGATCAGCGCCGCGCGCGCGACCCTTGCCGGTGCGCCGACGGCGCTCGATGTGGCGTACGTGTCCGACCGGCGCTACCAGCGTGATCGGGCGGCGCTCATGAAATCGCTGCAGGCGCGGCTGGCGGCGCTGCCGCAACCGGCCCGCGCCAAGGTCATGGCGAGTCTGGCGGCCATGCAGCGCGCCAAGCAGGATCTGGAGAGCGCGCTCGGCAAGGACCCGGGCAATGCGCTGCTGCAGGAGCTGCTGGTCAACACTTACCAGGATGAGATGCGCGTCCTCACGGACGTCCAGGCCAGCGACGCTGGCAGGGGGATCTGAGCATGGGCTTTTCCAGGCTGGCGGCCGCGATGACCGCGCTGTTTGCGAGCGCGGCCGCCTGCGCCTCGGGCGACCGGACCTTCGAGCGCCAGGTGCCGGCGCAGGCTCACGGCGTGGTGGACATTTCCAACGTCAGCGGCAAGGTCGTCGTGAGCGGCTCGGACCGTCCGGAAGTGAGCGTACGCGCCGAGCTCGGCGAGGGGGTGGAGCGCGTGGACGTGAGCACCGATCACGGCCGCACCACCATCAAGGTGGTGTTGCCGCACTCGGGGCACGGCGGCGATGCCGACCTGCACGTGAAGATCCCGAAGGACAGCGAGCTCACCGTCTCGGCGGTGAGCGCCGATGTGACCACGGCCGGCGTGACGGGCGTGCAGCGCCTGAACACGGTGAGCGGTGACATCGCAGCAGAGCTCGGCGGCTCGGACCTGGAGCTCAAGAGCGTGAGCGGCAATGTCAAGCTCAAGGGCCATGGCCAGCCGGCGCGGCTGCACGTGAGCACGGTGAGCGGGGATGTGCACCTCGAGCACGGGGCCGGGGACCTGGAGGCCGGAACGGTGAGCGGGACGCTGGTGCTGTCGCTCGACAGCGCGCGCTCGGTGCGCGCGCGCAGCACCTCGGGCGATGTGCACTTCGAGGGCAAGCTCGCGCGCGGCGCGGACTTCGACGCCACCTCGGTGAGCGGCGAACTCAACGTGCGCGCCAGTGCGGAAGCGGGCTACGCCTACGAGGTCTCGACCTTCAGCGGCGACATTTCCAACTGCTTCAACGCGACGCCGGGCGAGCACGGCCACATGCCGGGTCACACGCTGCAGGGCACACGCGGAGATGGGGCCGGGCACATGCACCTGAAAACCATGAGCGGGGACGTGCAGCTGTGTGACCGCAAGTGAGCCTGGGCCGCGGGTGAGCCGGACGCGCCGCACACCCGCCGCCGCCTGCCCCGGGCTGCCGGCGCGCGCGATGAGCGCCGCGCAATGCCCTAGAATGGTCGGGTGTCCGTCACCGCCGACGCCGTAGCGCCCGCGCTGCTCAAGTGGCACGCCCGCGACGGGCGCCACCACCTTCCCTGGCAGCAGGACCGCACGCCGTATCGCGTGTGGGTGTCCGAGATCATGCTGCAGCAGACGCAGGTCACGACGGTGGTTCCCTACTACGAGCGCTTCGTGGGGCGCTTCCCCGACGTGCGCTCGCTCGCCGCGGCGCCGGTCGATGAGGTGCTGCATCTGTGGTCGGGGCTGGGTTATTACGCGCGGGCGCGCAACCTGCACCGCGCGGCGGTGCGCATCCGCGATGACTACGGCGGGGAGTTTCCGGTGGAGTTCTCACGGCTCGCCACCCTTCCCGGTATCGGGCGCTCGACCGCGGGCGCGATTCTCGCGCTCGCATTCGGCGCGCGTTTCCCGATTCTCGATGGCAACGTGCGGCGCGTGCTGGCGCGCTACTTCGGCGTGGCGGGAAACTCCGCCGAGCGGGCCGTGGCGCAGCGGCTGTGGGAGCTGTCAGAGCGTTGTACGCCGCACGCGCAGGTCGATGCGTACACGCAGGCGATCATGGATCTGGGCGCCACGGTGTGCGTGCGGCGCAAGCCCCTGTGCACTCACTGCCCGCTGGCGCACAAGTGCCTCGCCCGGCGCACCGGCCGGCAGCACGAGCTGCCGGCGCCGCGCGTGAGGCGTGCGCGGCGCCTGCGGCGCGCGTTCATGGTGGTGGCGCTGCAGGACGACGGCAGCGTGCTGCTCGAGCGGCGGCCCGAGAGCGGCGTATGGGGGGGGCTGTGGTGCCTGCCGGAGTTCGCGACCGCCACCGCAGCCGGCGCGTTCGTGCGCGCCTCCTTGCGCGCGGCGGCGATCGAGCCGCAACCCCTGAGCGAAATCCAGCACGCGTTCACTCACTTCGATCTCGCGATCACCCCGCTCCTGGTGCGCTGTTCGGGCGCCTGGGCCGTGAGGGAGGAGGGAGCGCAAGCGAGCCTTTGGTATAACATCCGTGCACCGGCGCGCATCGGCCTGCCCGCTCCCATCACGACGCTGCTCGCGAGCCTGGCGAGCGAGTCGCTGTTCGATGCCCGCACGGCCTAGCGCAAGGAGGTTGGCGTGTCACGTATGGTGCAGTGTGTTCTGCTGAAGCGCGAGGCCCCGGGGCTCGAGCGGGCCCCGTATCCGGGTGAGCTCGGCCGGCGCATCTACGAGAGCGTTTCCCGCGAGGGCTGGGCGCGCTGGCTGGCGCACCAGACCATGCTCATCAACGAGTATCGCCTGACGCCGATCGAGCCCAAGGCGCGCAAGTTCCTGGAGGCGGAAATGGAGAAGTTCTTCTTCGGGCCTGGCTCGCAGGCGCCCGAAGGCTATCAGCCGCCCAAGGCGGGGAGTTAGGCGCCGCGGGCCGCGCGGCTCCACGGGCCGCGCGGCTACAGGTGGATCAGGCCGCGCTTGTGCGCCACCGCGACCGCTTCGGTGCGGCTGATGGCGTCGAGCTTGGTCAGAATGGCCTTCACGTGGGTCTTGGCGGTGCCCTCGGTGATGGACAGCCGCCGCGCGATGTCCTTGTTGCTGCGGCCCTCGGCAACGAGCTGCAGCACGTCGAGCTCGCGCTGCGTCAGGCTCGGCTTCGCCATGCGCTGCAGCGCCTTGGCGGCCACGGTGGACGAGGTATAGGGACGGTCCTCGCTCACCGCGCGGATGGCGGAGAGGATCTCCTGCCTGGGGGCGTCCTTCAGCAGGTATCCCTTGGCGCCCTGGGAGAGGCACTGAAAAATGTCCTCATCGCCGTCGTAGGTGGTCATGATGAGGATGCAGGCCTTGGGATGCAGCTCGAGCACCCGCTGCACCACCGACACACCGTCACGCTTGGGCATGCGCAGATCCAGCACCATGACGTCGGGCCGATGCTGCTCGTAGAGCGCGATCGCCTCATCGCCATCGCCGGCTTCCGCGACCACTTCCATGTCGGCCTGCTGGTTGACCATGGCCGCCAGGCCGTCGCGCACCACCGGATGATCATCGGCAAGCACGACGCGGACCTTCGTCTTCATGACCGTCGCCACTACGAGGCTCGCTTCTCGATGCGCACGCTCACGCGTGTGCCGGCCCCGGGCTGGCTGGCGATCTGCCACTCTCCGCCGATCGCGCCGGCGCGCTGGCGCATGCTGGTGAGGCCAAAGCCCTCACGCGCGTACACATCGGGCCGCTCCTGCATCCCCACGCCGTCGTCCGCGACCGCGAGCTCCCAGTGGGCGGGCTCATCGGTCATGGTGATGCGCACCGTTTGCGGGCGGGCATGCCGCACCGCATTACTCACGGCCTCCTGCGCGATGCGCAGCAGCTCGTGCTCGTGCTCCGGACGCAGGCC
>Ga0209156_10000901_pt1 | contig 24984 bp, 26 predicted proteins | sample GraSoiAngelo_124_FD_185881 | JGI IMG/M metagenome (GOLD analysis project Ga0209156, IMG submission 185881) | Grasslands soil microbial communities from the Angelo Coastal Reserve, California, USA - 14_0927_05_20cm (SPAdes) (version 2) | ecosystem: Environmental > Terrestrial > Soil > Grasslands... | reverse complement strand
AAGGAGGCCTTGGGAGGTGAGGCTGTTGTTGATGGGATTGTGGACGCTTACGCCTTTGCAGCCGCAGACCCTTACAGGTGCGCAACTCACAACAAAGGGGTCATGAACGGGGTCACAGCTGTCTGCCTCGCAACTGGGAACGATACTCGCGCCATAGAGGCTGGAGCACACGCGTACGCTTCCAGGACCGGCCACTACTCCCCGCTCACCCGGTGGAATAAGAACGACAATGGCGACCTTGAAGGATTCATAGAAATCCCTGCTGCGGTGGGGATAATCGGCGGAATAACCGCCGTTCATCCAACTGCCAAGATCTGCCTCAAGATTCTCGGAGTCAAGAGCGCCAAAGAGCTGGGAGAGGTGATAGCCTCTGTAGGGCTCGCCCAAAACCTCGCGGCACTAAGAGCGCTAGTTGCGGAGGGAATCCAACGCGGGCATATGTCCCTTCATGCGAGAAACATCGCTGCGATGGCAGGAGCCGAGGGAGACCTGGTTGATCTAGTTGCCGCCGCAATGGTTTCGGAAAAGAAGGTAAGATTGGACCGAGCTAAAGAACTGGTCGTGGAGATGGCCGCTTCAAAGAATCGGGCTTCCCCCCATCAGGAAACCCACCAGCCCAAGAAGCATCCAAAATAGGACCTGCGTCTTCACAGCGCGCACCGTCTTCGGCGTCTGGTCCCTAATCAGGCGGTACGACGAGTAGAGGAAGCCGAGGTCTGCAGCCGCAACTCCAGGGTAGTAGAATGGAGACACTTTGTGATCGAAGAGAGGCGCTGTAAAACTGAGCAGCACTGCAATGGCGAATAGAGCAGCAGTCATCCGGGCTGCTGAGCTTGTTCCCATCGCGACCGCGACGGTTCTCACTCCCTTGGCACTGTCACCTGCGACGTCGGCGATGCCCTTGGCAATTTCCCTAGCCATATTGGCGAGGAAGGCGAGAAGAAAGAAGATGAAGAGCAGCGGACGTAGATTGTCGACAGCCAGTCCACCAAAGAAGAAGGGCAACGCAACATTGAAGCTGACAACGGCATTTCCAAGGAGCCCCGTCTTCTTTCCGCGAGTATTGTAGTAGGCCATAAGGGCCAGAGCTACCAGAGCAGTGAGGAGCGTGAATACGCCAAGGAACGCAGAGAATATGATGGCGAGACTTGAGAGGACAAGCGACAGGGCGTATGCCTCCCTGACTCCGATCTTGCCCGAAGGAAGTGGTCGGTTTGGAGTGTTTACTCTGTCTATCTGGATGTCTTGGATGTCGTTCAACACCATTGTTCCGGCGAGGAGTAGCGATGCGGTTAGGAATCCGAACAGAGCGTTACTGAGAGGAGGAAGGCTGCCCAGTGCTATGGTCTCCCCGACTATGACGGCGAGTCCGATCATGAGGCAGTTTGGAACTCTGACGAGGGTGAGGTAGGCACCGATGTGAGCTGATAGCGGAGGATTGAACCTTCCAGCCTCTATTCTGGAGGACGGATTCGTGGATTCCACAAGAGACCCGTTTCAGAATAAGGCTAAATAAACTGCGGGGAGGGGATAACACGTTCGTAAGCTTATGTCGGTGAAGAAAGAATCCACTTTATTGGAAGACCTGAACCAAGCCCTTGCTGGCGAGACTTTGGCGGCGTTCCGGTATCTGTACCTGAGCAAGATTGCTAACGGGATCAGTTCTCTTCCGCTGGCGACTATGTTTCAAGAGATCGCTAGGGAAGAGTGGGCTCACGCGTCAGCCTTCATGGGCAGAATCGTACAGCTTGGGGGGGTGCCGGTCTCGAGACCGGCTGAGATGGAGAAGAGAAGCTTTCTTTCATACTCTGAACCGCCCCGGAGGGGTAACGATTTGAAAGCGTTGGTCAAGGACGGCTTGAAGCTTGAGAGAGCCTCGATCGAATTCTTTCAGAAGCTCGCGCTAAAGACTCGGGACAGTGATATGATCACCCACAAGATGGCCATGGATGTATTGGCCCATGAAGCGGGCGACGAGCAGAAGCTCGCCGCTTTGCTCGACTAGTTTTTCTTGAGGGGTTAGCTTAGACCCATCCGCGTATCTTCATAGCTTCTGTGACCTTTCCGATTGCATAGATGTAGGCACCGGTGCGCATATTGACATTATTCTCTTGAGAAGTCTTCCAGACCTCCGCGAACGCCTTCTTCATTATCGTCTTCAGTCGCTGGTCAACCTCCTCGGCGCTCCAGTAGAGATGCTGGAGATTCTGGACCCACTCCAGATAGCTCGTGCTGACGCCGCCAGAATTTGCCAGAATGTCAGGTATTAGAGTGACGCCTTTCTTGAAGAGAATATCGTCCGCCTCTGGAGCGGTCGGCCCGTTCGCGCCTTCTGCTACGAGCTTCGCTCTGATCTTTCCCGCATTCTCATCCGTGATAACATCCTCTAGCGCGGCAGGGACGAGAATGTCCACGTCAAGTTCGAGGAGTTCTTCGTTTGTAATGGGCTCGCTGCCGGGAAGGCTTAGAACGTTGCCCGTCTTCTTCTTGTGCGCCGCAACCTCGTTGAACCAGATGCCATTCTTTTTGAGCGCTCCACCTTTAGAGTCTGAGACTGCGACCACTTTTACCCCTGCTTCTTCAAGGAACATGTGTGCGTATGACCCCACGTTGCCGAAGCCCTGGATCGCGCATGTGGTCTTCTTGAGATCCATCTTGAGATGACGAGCCGCCTCCTCTACGGTCACAGATACTCCACGCCCAGTGGCCGAGTCGCGCCCGAGCGATCCGCCGATTATCAAAGGTTTCCCTGTTACGACCGCGAACGGGTTGTTGCGGTCGTTCTTGCTGTACTCATCCATGAACCAGGCCATGGTTTGAGAGTCGGTGTAAACATCCGGAGCAGGGATATCTCTGAACGGTCCGACTATCTCGCTGATCAAGGAGAAAAATGATCTCGACAATTTTTCCAATTCTGCGCGCGACAGGCCTTTCGGATTGACTGTTACGCCTCCCTTGGCACCGCCAAAGGGAATGCCCGCCACCGCGCACTTCCAGGTCATCCACATTGAGAGCGCCTTCACTTCGTCAATGGTGACGTTGGGGTGGAACCTTATTCCGCCCTTGTAGGGTCCTAGAGCGTTGTTGTGTTGGCTTCTGAAACCCTGGTAGAGGAGGATGCGTCCATCGTCCATTTTGACTGGAAAGTTGACGCTGAGGATCCGTCTAGGTTTCCGCAGAATTTCCTGAACGTTCGGGTCGAGTTTCATGATGTCTGCGGCTCTCTGGAATTGTTCTAGAGCCATGTCGTACTGGGTCTTCTGCATGCCCATGCTCATTGGAGCCGCCTCATGCTTCGAAGTTGTTTCCAGCAACAAGCAATCCTCTAAGTTTGAGACTCGTCCCGGGAAAATCTCCATTTAGACCTTTCTTTGCTGAATGCAAAAACTGTCAGTTGAAAAATCCGGCTGCAGTTTTCCGTGTAGGGGACAAGGCTTTTTATAAAGACCTAGGGCTTGCATCTCTCTGTTTCACGATAGGAGCGAATGAGCTAGATCATGTCCGCAAAGCCCCATCTCAACCTGATCGTGATGGGTCACGTAGACCATGGCAAGAGCACGCTGACAGGCCACTTGCTCTTCGATGCCGGCTACATCGACCAGAAGACGATCGATCAGTATGCAAAAGAGTCTGAGAAGACTGGAGCAGGCGAGACTTTCAAGTTCGCATGGGTCCTGGACACCATCAAGGAGGAGCGGGAGAGAGGAGTTACGATCGACTTATCGTTCCAAAAGTTTGAGACAACAAAGAACTTCTTCACCATCATCGATGCGCCCGGGCACCGGGACTTCATCAAGAACATGATCACAGGCGCCAGCCAGGCGGATGTCGCGATCCTAGTTGTATCTGCAAAGAAGGGCGAGTTCGAGGTTGCCATCGGCCCCGGAGGCCAGGCACGAGAGCACGCGTACCTCGCGCTGACTCTCGGGGTCAGGCAATTGATCGTTGCCATCAACAAGATGGACGACCAGACTGTAAAGTATGGCGAGGAGCGCTACAAAGAGGCGAGGAAAGAGCTCGAAGGTCTTCTCAAGACCGTCGGCTATGATGTCTCCAAGATCAACTTCATCCCGACCAGCGGATGGCTGGGAGACAACCTGGCGAAGAACAGTCCGAATACCCCCTGGTACAAGGGACCTACCATTCTGGTAGCCCTCGACCAGATCATTCCCCCGCCGAAACCTCTAGACAAGCCGCTGCGTGTTCCCATACAGGACGTCTACACCATTACCGGTGTTGGAACGGTCCCGGTGGGACGTGTCGAGACTGGAGTGTTGAAGGATGGTGACAAGGTAATCTTCATGCCCTCAGGCAAGCTTGGTGAGGTAAAGACGATCGAGACTCACCATGTGAGAATGGCCAAGGCAGAGCCGGGAGACAACATAGGGTTCAACGTGCGAGGTGTTGCAAAGAATGAGATCGGGAGAGGTGAGGTCATGGGCCACACCGACAAGCCACCTACCGTCGCAAAATCGTTCATCGGCCGGATCATCGTCATATACCACCCGACGGCGATTGCGGCTGGTTACACGCCAGTTCTGCACGCTCACACGGCCACGGTCGGGGTAACATTCGAGGAGCTCATCCAAAAACTGGACCCTCGGACGGGGCAAGTTGTAGAGGAGAAACCATCATTCCTTAAAGTCGGCGACAGTGCGATCGTCAAGATGGCTCCCCTCAGATCAGTCGTGCTCGAGAACTTCAAGGAGATTCCGGAGCTCGGACGCTTCGCGATCCGGGACATGGGAGCCACAATTGGTGTGGGAGTAGTCCAAGAGATTAAGGAAAAGGGCGAGATTCCCAAGGCCTAGGATTAGACAGCTACCGGTCACTCTTTTCATCCCACAATAGGCAGTTTAACCAGCGGCCCAGACAACTTTCCAGTGTTTTTTCAGAGACATTTCAGCTAGAACGTATGCAGTGGTTTTGTCTGGGAGACCAAGGTTTTTAACAGTACCAAGGTCAGCCTTCCAATTCCGCGAAGAGATGGCGATGAAGGTATCCTGGAATGGTCTCTAAAGCTAGAATACGGCTGTCTAGCACAGACCCCAAGGATATCAACACTATTTGTGGGGAGATTCGAGAGATCGCGGAGAAGACTGGAGTCAAGCTGAAGGGTCCTATTCCTCTCCCTACCAAGAAGCTGATGGTCCCGACTCGAAAGTCGCCCGCAGGTCAGGGCACGAACACTTACGACAAGTGGGAGATGAGGATCCACAAACGCCTCATCGATGTGGACCCGAATGAGCGGTTTCTCAAACGACTGATGAGGATTCGAGCCCCTGACGACGTTTTCATCGAGATAGAGCTCGTATAGATTCCGATTCCCAATCTACCGCGGTTCGTGGAGAGCCGCCATTTCTTCTTCTCTGCCGGTACAAGTTCATCCCGAGAACTATTAGACCGACGCTAGATATTCCGCCGGCAAATCCGACCGTGGTGTAGAGGCCGAACGACGTTGCACATGTCCATAGATGAGGCGTGCAGGCAATAACGTCTACCTTAACGAAAGTGTTCACTGTCACGTTTTCGTTGTAAGCCGTTACGGCGATGTTTCTAGGGCCCGTTGTGGCGTTCCAACCGGCGAACACGGTTAGGGTTGATGAGGCAGTGCTGTTACTTGCAAAAAATCGCTCTAGGCCCACCGAGAACGAGATCATTGGAGGATTCGTCGATGTATCTTGGTAAGCAACCGAGGCGCTGAGAGAAGGCGGTAGTCCAGCCGAATATGTGGACGACATCGAGATCTTCGTTGATCCCCCCTGCGGGACGACGATGCTCGATTCCGACGTGATGTTGAAAGGAATAGGCAGACTGGCGTTGACGTAGCCGATTTCTCCGAGACCGAAAGCAGTGAACCAGATTTTGTCATCCTTTCCAGGCCACATCCACCAAGCATAAGGCGTACACGCACTTCGGCAGACGGCGGAAGCAGTTGGCATCATGTATTCTACTAGAGTGCTATCGTTCGGGTCGTACCTGGCGATCCTCCCGGCGTAATGTTCGGAAAACCAGACTCGTCCTTCCGAGTCGAGGGATATTGCGTTTGGAAGCCCGACCCAACAGTCTGCTACGTAACTGTCCGAGCAGTATCCGATCGGGAACAGGTTCCAGTCTCCGGTAGAAGGGTTGAAACTCCCGAACTCGTTCCCGCTGTGAATCGTGAACCAGACAATGCCATTCTTGTCGACGGCGACTTGGATTATGCCCTGAATGCGAAGACCAGAAGGAGGACCGTATTCTGTAATGGCGCAAGCCGATGCTTTGCAAGTCAAGTGACCGATCTTTCCAGCGTAGGCTTCCGCGAACCAAGTTGAGTTGTCGACGGGCGAGACGGCTATTCCCTGAAGCCCAGCATTGGGAGTGGGGGTCGTATAGCTGGACGAATTCCCTCTAGTAGGATTGTACTCAACGATCTGATCCGTGTTGAAGAGGGTTATCCAAAAGTGGTCTGACGGATCGATAGTCATGTACTGGGGGGCTCCCCCGGGAAATGACACCGCAGTTTTGAATTCTCCCGCCGTCTGATTGTAATAAGCCAAGGTATCATTCTCAATGATCCAGACCCGCTTTGCGTTGTTTTTCGCAAAATGGTCGTAGACGATATCGGTTGGGATGGTGTTGTTGAGTGTCGCAATAGGCTTTGGAGGGACTCCCATGGTGAAGTTGACTATCTGCGACTGGATCACGTGTCCTAACTTGATTGTGACGACCAAGACCGTCTTGTTGCTTGCCGGATATAGTATCCAAGGCGAAGCATCTGAGGAGTTATTCTGAATCTGATACATTGTCACGTAGGCCGATGAGGGCAGGGGGACGTTAGGTGTGCTGACAGGTAACTCAGGCCCATGGGCAGGTGATTTTGTTGAGATCGTCAAGGAGATCGTAAGAAGCAACGCAACAACTATTGCGAGCGGCCGGTTACTCATGGCGGACCCATCTACGACACGGTCAACTGACCATTCAGCATAGCATAGTGGACTGTACACACCGCGATAGAGCAGTAGACTGTGAAACTGCCTGCCCTGGTTGCCAAGAACTGGAATGAAATTGACTGCTCGCCCACGATCTCGGTCCCCCTAACCGCGTAATAGTCGATGGCAAACCCGTGGGTCTGGGTATCCGTATTGATGATCTTGACTGTGACCATGTCGCAGCGGTTCACACTCATCATAGGCCATGCTTGTCCTTGATGGGTTACGCTATCATTGTAGCCGTTCACATTGGCAATTATCGTGAAGCTTCGGTTCGTTCCGACGACGCCGGTGCAGGGGGAATCGGGAATGCCTATTGCGAAAGTCATTATCCCTCCACCTAGTGCGACCGCAGAGATGATGACGATGATTGCAAGCGTTTTGTTCTGCAGCACAGTCTCAGCCCAATTATTTCTGAAGAGGCTTCAAGAGCAAAGGGCACGCTGCTCGCTAATAGGGCCTTGGCCAATAGCCTGATGTCGATAACAAACAGTTCATGAAAAGAAACTCGCCCCTGACGACAAGATGAGTGTTTGTTCTTGAACAGTTTAGGCTCGACGGGTCAAGATATATCTGAGATAAGAGGCGACACGACATCTCGTGCGGGGGTACCAGAGTCAGGTCAATAACTGACCAGATGGGCGGGTCGCGCCTGACACGCGTGCGCTACACTCAAGACCCGATCGAATAGGGGCATGGAGGGTTCTCGATGCCCTTGGGAGCGCGGGTGTGTTATCCCGTGGCGTAGGCCTTCGTGGGTTCGAATCCCACCCCCCGCACCAGACGGGTGATCCAGTGCAGACTGAAAGGATCTCTCTACCTGTGAATATCCATTTTTCTAGGTCTGGCGGTATATGCTGGATGGTTAAAGGCTGGGCTAATGTGATAATCTGCCCGTGTCAATTTCGTCATCTGAAGGTCCAGTAGGACTTTGTGAGTTCGAATCCCATCCCTGCAGTATCAGGACGTTCACACCTGTCGTCTCTTATAATTCAGCTTTTGAACAGATCAGCGAGGCGTTGTCGGAAGCCCTTCTTTCTCTTCTCTTTCTTCTTCTCGAACATCAACTTGAGGATTGACGTGAACAGTGCGGCCAAGCCCAGGTTCACGATGCTTGTGGGAAAGGCTGGCAGCGACCCGCCAGAGAAGACAAGCCCTGCTACTAGCGCGAAACCGATGAGGAGCGTTGCCACAACGTTGAGCGTAATTGATATTCTGCCCTCCGAATGACGCTCGTAGATCGAGGCACAAGAACTGCTGAGAGTGAGCATGAACGCCCAGCCGAACGTGAAGCCCCACCGAGAAATGAGTGCACTAGTCCCGTACTGCTGTCCAAGGTTGACCATAGCTGATCCCAGAAAAGCACTGATGGCGACACTACCGGAGACCAAGGCTGCTGCTTCGTAGAACGGTCCGTATCTTCGCCCCCGGCTCAAATATGCAACGTAATTGACCAAGAGCAGCGTGATGGTCAGGACAGTAATCACGATAAGAAGGAGGAAGTCGAGCGGGAGGACCATTCGAGTGTGCGAGTTTCCTGTTCGGAGGCTGAAAAGTGTTTCGAGGCCCCTCTCATTCCAAAGCAGTCATGTCATGTTACAACACAGTGCAGTTTGGCTCAACCTCTTTTAGCTAATTGCATTGCGGCATGCACCAATTTAGGAAAAAGGAGAGCCGCTTATTTCCTTCTCGGACCGTCCAAGACGGTTTCTTTACGGAAAGGCATGGATTTGAGAAGCAATTCGCTTTCAAGGCCAATCTTACGTCAGAGGGGACCGTCCAAGACGGTTTCTTTACGGAAAGGCATGGATTTGAGAAGCAATTCGCTTTCAAGGCCAATCTTACGTCAGAGGCAGTGAAGCCTGCATCGGCGACTCATGATCTGGTCATAACCTTGCGTACCAGAGATAGCAGATAGCCCCTAATAGTGCGAAGGCGAGGGAGGGTCCTACAAGAATCGAGATTGGGTAAAGTGTTGACCCCTGATTCCCGATCGCCCTGAACGCCTGTATCGCCCATGTCATGGGGTTGGTATGAACTATCGGCTGCACTAGCTCCGGGAAGAGGGTCACATCGTAGAAAATCGTGCTCAGGAATGACAGATAGAGTTGGATTGCGCTCCTCACCGTCGCGAACACTTCAATAGAGGACGCGAAAGCTGACACAGCCATCGACAGTCCGACTATTCCAAGCGAGAAGAGTCCAACCACAAGAAAGGCTTCGATGAGCCTAGGACTCAACAGTATCCCATAGAGATACGATATTACGAGGGTTCCCGGGAACGTGGCGATAAGGCTACGAGCAACTCCACCCGTAATCCGCGAGACTGCGAACGTTCGGCGAGGAACGGGAAGAGTTAGGAGATAGGAGGCGAGGTCTTTGATGTATTTCTCCCGCCATATGTCACGGCCGGACTGGAAGGCGGCAACCATCGCGGTTATGAGGTTAGATCCGGGAGCTATCCTCAGGAAGTAGTTGTAGCTGATCAGATTCCCAAACGTGGCAGCGGTAACGAAGAGATCGATTCCGAAATTTGCGAACATTATCCCGATCAAGAACGTGTCAGAGAAGAGTATCCGAATATCTCGTTCAACTACTCGAAAGACAAGGGCGGCTTGGCTCAGGCGTAGACTCCTCCTTCAAGCCGTCGGAAGTAGAAGGTTGCCCCAACCCCGACAAATATTGTGACGAAAGCTAGGAGACCCGCTATGCTCAAGAAGTTCAGACTAGTCCCTTCTAGCACGTCCCGCATGCTATCCGCTGCAAAGGTCACTGGCGAGTAGGGCGCAAAGGCTGCGACATACGATGGCATGAATGCTAGAGGGTAGAGTGCTGTACTTGCCCTTGAAACTGCCAGCTCTAACAGAGCGAGCGTAACATCGAACCTGTTGGCACTCCGAACACTCACTGCCATAGTGATTGAGAGTCCCGTTACGCCGAACGCGAGGAGAAACAAGTCGAAGATAGCAAAAGATAGGGACAGCGGGTTTGAGAATTTTTCCATCAAGGCAACGATTACGAACATCGGGATGGTGTAGATCATCGCACGCACTGCTCCGCCTAGCGCACGACCGATTATGAATTGGCGCCGAGAAATGGGCAAGGTGAGGAGGTAGTCTAGAAGACCCTCCTCCGCCTCTTCGAAAATGTCGTATCCGATGATGAAGGAGATCGAGGCTATGGTTCCAACTACGCTTCCTACCGCGTAGTATTCGAAGTAGTTCGGGAATTTTACGACGAATCCGCTGATTAGGTACGCGAACACGAATAGCTGTACGATGAACGCCAAACTTCGGGAAATTATGATCCAGGGCGTGCGGAATAGTGTTGAGATGTCCCTCCGGGCCATCTGGAGGACGAGGCGGGAGGTAGAGTCTCCACCTGGTAGGCTATTCGAGTCTTTGACCTGTGTAGTTGAGAAAGACATCTTCCAAGGTGACCTCCTTCAAGTGCACGCTGTCAATCTTAACTCCCCTGTTGGTGAGTGTCTCAACGATCTTAGGTAGTAAGAGTCTGCCGGAGCTGAGATACACTGTTACTTTGTTTTCGACCTGACTTACATCCTGCACCTCACTGAATTGGGCGAGAACTTCGCGAGGAAATTCTTGTCCATCTCCAACGATGAGTTCCAAAACCTCGCCACCCTTCGTTGTGCCTTTCAGCCTCTCAGGTGAGTCAGTGGCGACCAGCTTGCCGAGATTCACAATTGCGACTCTGTCCGAGAGCCTTTCGGCTTCATCCATCATGTTTGTCGCAACGATTACGGTGGACCCTTCCTCTCTGAGCTCGCGAATCATCTTCCACATCAGGAGGCGACTCGGAACGTCGAGGAAGGCTGTGGGTTCATCAAACACCGCAATCTTGGGACGCTGAGCCAGCACCTTGCAGTCCTCGACCTTCTTTCGCATTCCTCCGCTCATGAGCCATGTCCGTTTCTTCCTCGCCTCCCACAAGTCGACGGCGCGCAGGACCTGTTCTACTCGCTCTGTTCGCGCTTCCTTGCTGAGCCCGGTAGTCATTTTGAGATGCCAGTTTAGAACGTCAAAAGCACCGAGTATACCGTCTACCCGAGGGTCTTGGAAGGCGATGCCGATCAATCTCCTCACATCGTTCGGGTGTCGAACCACGTCAAGGCCATCGACCGAGATGGCTCCGCTCGTTGGGCGGTAGACGGTTCCCATCATGAGCATTAGAGTCGTCTTGCCTGCGCCGTTCGGACCTAACAGTCCCAGAATCTCCTTGTCTCGAATGTCGAGGGAGAAGTCTTTGACAGCGTCTAGCGTGCCGAACCTCTTGCCAGCCTTGTTGAAAGTGATCAAATCCGTGCCTCACGCTGGGACGAATACTGGTTCACAGTCTGAGAGATCGCCTGAACCTAGTGCTTCATCAATTGCCGGGAAAGGCTGAGATAAAAACCCGATTAGTTACGACAGAAGTATGGCGCTGTTCCGGTCTCTTGCTACGGGCTAATGACATCATAGTACAAACGCCGATTCGTCTTTCCCTTATTCTCAAGTTTCAACAGTCGGATCTTCCCTATCTCTTTGAGGTGGGCTACGTGTAATCCACCATCGGCTTGCTTGTCTATCCCAGAGATCTCAACGATACGAAGCTTATCGTCTGCCGGCGGAGCAGCCTCGGCAAGCTTGACCATTTCAGGAAGCTTCAACGCTTCATAACGATCGAGGAAGTAGGTCTTTACTGGAGCATCGTTACTGATCAGCCTGTTTCCGTCCTCTACGAAAGTCTCAATCTGTGAACGATCGAAGGATTCCAGGTCGAAGTCCATCCGGGATCTATCCACATCAATCTGGTTCCCAGTTATTCGGCAGTTGGCTCGAGAATAGAAGAGAGCGCTCAGCAGGTGCCCGGCGGTATGCATTCTCATCAACCGATGTCTCCGATCCCAGTCCACCTTCCCAGTCACTGTTTGTCCCCGATCGAATCCGGGTGGGGATTCCAGAGCGTGGAGTATTCTATCCCCGTCCTTGGTCGTTTCGATGACTTTGAGGCCTTCCAGAACCCCCGTATCGAATGATACTCCGCCGCCTCTAGGATAGAATAGTGTCTGGTCCAGCTCGACCTTGGTCCCGTCCACTACGACCACGTTTCCCGTGAAATCCAGCGAGTAGGGTTGTTCCCAGTATAGCTTTCTTGTCAATTTGCCTCACTTGGGTTGGACGGGTAATTTGTTTCAGGGTACTTCACAAGAGCTACTCAGTGAGTCGGGGTCTTTGCCAGCAGAGGACTGCCAGTCTTCTTCGAGTCCTCATAGACTCTCTGAGCTTCTCTCACGCTCGCACCATTATGGACTATCTCGCGGACGGCCTGAATCATCGCAACTGGATGCTCCGACTGCCAAATGTTCCTCCCCATGTCGACTCCGACCGCTCCTTCGCTGATGGCTTCATGGGCGAGTTCGAATGCGTCCAGCTCGGTCTCCAACTTCGGTCCTCCCGCCACAACGAGCGGGACCGGACAGCCTTTGACGACCTTCGCAAAGTCTTCACAGTAATACGTCTTGACGAAGTGAGCGCCTATCTCCGCGGCAATGCGACAAGCGAGTCCCAGATATCTCGCGTCCCTCTTCTCCAGCTCTTTTCCGACAGCCGTGACTGCCAGTACCGGGACACCGTAATCCTCCCCCAGATTGACTAGCTTGCCTAGATTCTTGAGAGTCTGATGCTCATGCGGTGTCCCTACAAAGATCGATAATGCAACAGCTGCAACGTTAAGACGGACTGCTTCCCGAAACGATGTGGTGATAGTCTCGTTCGTTAGCGACTCTCCAACTATGCTAGCACCGCCGGAGACTCTCAACACGATCGGGACTTGACTTTTCGGATTAACAGATGTCCGGAGAACCCCTCGAGTGCACATAATGGCGTCCGAGTAAGGCAATAATGGTTCGATAGTTTTACGCGGCTCTTCCAGCTTATGCGTGGGACCCATGAAATATCCATGGTCAACGGCTAGCATGACCGTTCGTCCGGTTTCAGGCTTGATTATCCGTGATAGTCGATTCTGCAAGCCCCAATCCAACTTGTGAACCTGGGACTCAGGCGCCTAATGTCAGAATATTATTGTTTCTACACGATCCTCTCGTCGTCTCATCAGATCCGGCGTCGACAAGTTACAACAGTCCTATATTGTCTGCCGATCGACTTCCCGACAATCTCAAGATAACGGCGATCGGGAGACTCGGGATGATTAGGCAGGGTTGGCCCTATTTCGACGGATGGCCGTTTCCCGAACGATGGGTCCAACTTGACGGGTTGGGAATACACTATGTCGACGAGGGCTACGGCGGCCGTCCGGTCGTAATGATTCATGGTAACCCTGCATGGTCTTACATGTGGAGGAAGCTCATTCCTTCCGTCTCATCGTCCCACAGAGCTCTAGCGCTGGACCTTATGGGATTTGGCAAGTCTGACAAGCCGAATCCAACACTGCACGATTTTCCCCACCATGCGCGAATCGTATCCGATTTTATCCAGTCACTAGGTCTGAGAAACATTGTTCTAATCCTACATGACTGGGGAGCACCATTTGCCCTGCAGTACGTCGTCCGAAACCCTCAGAATGTAGCAGGGCTGATCATAATGAACACATTTCTTACAACCGACTTTCGAGTACCGCCGAACGTTGCCTCCAAGATAACTCCATCAATAATCAAGGATTCTGCTGTACACCCAGAGAATGTCAGTGAGGAAACAATGAAGGCGTACTGGGCACCCTTCCCAGACGACGAGTCGAAGCGAGTCTACCAGTCCTTTGCACAAATGTTCCCGGATTCGCCGTTCCATCCAAGCTTCAGGCCGATGAAAGAGATCGAACAGGGAGTCACACACCTATCGATTCCGACACTCGTACTATGGGGCACGGGCAAAGCGGGAGCCGCGTACGCTGAAAGAATATCCAAGATGATTCCAGGCTCAACACTTTCCAGTCTCAACGCGGGACACTTCGTCCCCGAAGACGACCCGGACGATGTCGAGGAGCTTGTGCTTGAATTTTTGAAGAATCACAAGCTATAGCATTTCTACAAAAGGACCCTCGTCCCGTGTCGAGAGAATGAATTAAAAGCCCCTTTGGAGCGATAGTGGGCTCTACAAGGGCTTTCGATGAAAGCAGATCCTCTTCCAATTGAAGGAATTGACTATGTGGAAGTATATGTTGGAAACGCCAAACAGGCGAGCTACTTCTACCAGAAAGGCTTCGGATTCGCACCCGTCGCCTATAGCGGACCCGAGACCGGAGTCAAGGACAAGACCTCCTATCTCATGCAGCAAGGCGACATGCGCCTCCTCCTAACATCCGCCCTTGTCCCAGACCATCCGATAGCCAGGTTCGTCCTGACCCACGGAGACGGAGTCGCGGACATTGCTCTTCGAGTGAAAGATGTCGAGTGGACCTACAAGGAGGCTGTGAAGCGAGGCGCCAAAGGAATAAGGGATCCAACAGTCCTGAAAGACAACTCTGGATATCTGAAAGGCTGCGCGATCTCCGCCTATGGAGACACCGTACACACCTTCATCGAACGCGATCAGTACAGAGGAGTCTTCGCCCCCGGCTTCATTCCCATCAAAGGAAAGGCGGACCCAGTAGGTCTCCAGAAAGTAGACCACGTCGTTGCAAACGTCGAAGAGGGGAAGATGGAGTACTGGGTCGAGTTTTATGGCAAAGTGTTCGGCTTCAGCCAGCTCATCAGCTTCGACGATAAGGACATCAGCACCGAATACTCCGCGCTGAGGTCAAAGGTCGTCCATAATCCGAGCAGTACAGTCAAATTCCCCATCAACGAGCCTGCTCCCGGCAGGAGAAAGTCGCAGATTCAGGAATATCTGGACTATTTCAAAGGGGCGGGCGTTCAACACCTTGCAATTGCGACCGACGACCTCGTATCGACAGTCTCCCACCTTCAGCAGAGAGGGATAGAATTCTTGAACACGCCCGACAGCTACTATGACGGGCTTACAAAACGCGTCAGCGGAATGTCAGAAAAGATTGAAGACTTGAAGAAGCTCCGCATCCTTGTCGACAGAGACGAGAAGGGCTACATGTTGCAAATATTCACAAAACCCCTCCAGGACAGGCCGACACTCTTCTTCGAACTCATTCAACGAAAAGGAAGCGAATCCTTCGGAAAGGGGAACTTCAAGGCCCTATTCGAGTCGATAGAACAAGAACAAGCTAAGCGCGGCAACCTCTAACAACGCATGAAGCTGGTCACGTACAGCGAACCAGGAAAACAGACCAAGACCCGACCAGGACTGCTCTGGGGCAACTGGATCCTAGATCTTCAAGACATTCCAAGCCTAAGCAGCCGGCTCGAAGTCAAGATCTCAAAACGCATAACAAAACTCTCTGAGTTGTCATCCACTCTCGACCTAGTCGCGAGTGGAACGAAAGCCATGGAGGACCTTCAGAAATTGTCCTGGCGGATCTTCAACCGCCTGGGCCCGGAGAAGACACCTAGAACAGTCAAGAATCTGGCCGAGGTGAGCATCCGCCCCCCAATTCCACGCCCTCCTGTCCTGAGAGACTTCTACAGCTTCGAAGACCACGTAAAAGCGGCTAGAGCGAGGAGGGGTCTTCAAATCCCATCGGAATGGTATGATTTTCCAGCCTTCTACTATTCCAACCCCGGTCGAGTGTACGGGCCGGGCGACGATGTGCCATGTCCCTCCTACACCAATGCGCTCGACTATGAGTTAGAAATAGCCTGCATACTAGGGAAGTCGGGGATAGATGTTCCCGAAGCAGAGGCTGAATCCTTCATTGCAGGATATACGATAATGAACGATTGGAGCGCCCGCGACATTCAAGAGAAGGAGATGAAGATAGGCCTTGGTCCCGCAAAAGCGAAGGACTTCGCAACCTCGCTCGGACCCTGGATAGTAACCCCCGACGAGTTGCAGGACAAGAAAGCGGGTTCTGGAAGATTCGACCTATCAATGAAGGCCCGCGTCAACGGAAAACAACTATCAAATGGTAACATGAAGAGCATGCATTGGACTTTTCCACAGATGATTGCGAGGGCGTCACAGTCAGCGGAGGTTCATCCCGGAGAGGTCTTCGGGTCCGGGACCGTTGGAACCGGTTCTATCTTGGAGCTCGGGACAGAGGTTCATCGATGGCTAAGGCCAGATGATGAGGTAGAACTGGAGATAGAACGGCTCGGCGTGTTAAGAAACAGAATTATACAGTCCACGAAATCGTAGGGGTCGAACCAGGTTGCCAAGCTATCTGCGCGTCGGAGAACTTCCTCCGAAGCGGCATACGCAGTTCAGGAAGCCGGATGGATCGCTGTACCATGAGGAAATTTTCGGGACAGAGGCCTTCTCTGGAGTCTACTCCACACTCTATCACGAGCACGCTCCCACAGGCGTCGCCCAGATCAAGAAGCTGAGGGACCTGAACGTGTCCGAATGGAGACCCGACACCCATCGGCACCACCACATCCGCACGAAGAATCTTGAATCAGCCGACAATGTGGTTGAAGGACGTCAGCCTCTCTTCTACAACAACGACGCATTCATCTCTTCAGTCCGTCCCAATGGCTCGATGGATTCATTCTTTAGAAACGCGCAAGGGGACGAGCTCTATTTCGTCCACGAAGGCAAGGGTACTCTGGAGTCAGTGTTCGGTCTCCTTCCCTTCCACGAAGGAGACTTCATCATCGTCCCTCGAGGAACAACCTATCGAATGACCCTCGACTCGAAACAGAGCAGGTTCCTCATAGTCGAGTCGGCCGGTCCCATCGAAGTACCACGACGCTATCGGAACGATTACGGACAGCTCGTCGAGCTCGCTCCATATTCCGACCGCGATTTTCGCCACCCAGAGAAACTGGTGTCTCACAGCGAGACGGGCGAGCATGAGGTTCTCATGAAGGTCGAGAACGCTCTCATGTCATACATCTTCAACTTCCATCCTCTAGATGTTGTTGGCTGGGACGGCTACCTGTACCCTTGGATCTTCAACATCAACGACTTCGAACCCCTCACAGGCAGAGTCCACCAGCCTCCCCCTATCCATCAGACGTTCGAGGCTCCAGGCTTCGACGTGCTCTCATTCGTCCCGCGAAAACTCGACTATCACCCCCTAGCCATACCAGTACCCTACAATCACAGCAACATCGACAGCGACGAGATACTATACTACGTCAGCGGCGACTTTGGCAGCCGCAGAGGAATAGAAATAGGCTCTTACACTCTACACAGGAGAGGAGTCCACCATGGACCCCAACCCGGCGCGATAGAAGCGAGCCTCGGAAAAGACTCGACCAATGAACTCGCGATAATGGTTGAAACCAAACGACCGCTAAGAGTCACAAATAACGCAGAGAGATTGGACGATCCCAACTACCCCTTCAGCTGGATGCCTCAAATCAAGAATTAGACAGTCGCAACCTCCTCTGTTCGCGAAGTTGTCGCCGGAACAAGTCGATATCGCACCTGGCGAGTACACCTACCTGCCCATCGAGCGGGTTCACTTCGGACAGGGAGTCATAGACAAGCTCGGCTCCGAGCTTGACAGAATAGGATCGCAAAGACCTTTCGTGATAACGGGACATACAATAGCGAACAAGACTGACTTAGTCGTCCGATTGGAACAAGTTGCCAGACGAAAGCTGGCGGGTGTCTTTTCCGAAATAAGACAGCACGCTCCAGAGAGCGGGATAAAGCTAGCAGCAAAAGCCGCAAGAGAAGCGAGGGCCGACTCGTTGGTTAGCCTGGGAGGAGGTAGCCCGATCGACGCGACCAAGATTGTTGTCAAGGAAATCTCGGAAAACTTCCGTCACAGCTCCCTGCCCCATCTTGCCATCCCCACAACTCTCTCGGCCGCAGAGTTCTCGCATGCTGCTGGAATGACTGATGAGAAGCTGAAGAGAAAGACCGGGTTTCGAGACGTCCGAATGGTTCCTGGACTCATATTTCTAGACCCGGAGTTGACAGTCCCGACGCCAAGTTGGCTCTGGGCATCGACGGGGATCAGGAGCCTCGATCACGCAGTAGAAGCTGTATGCTCTCCGAGGCATCAGCCCTACGTTGATGTTCTCGCTCTCGAAGCCATTCGACTTCTCTTCCAGAACCTCAAAAGATCACTCCAAGAACCCATAGACCTCAGATTCAGGCTGGCCTGCCAGATTGCCGCATGGCTGTCCGACGCCGGAGCGTTGAGCGTTGGAACAGGCATAAGCCACGCCATTGGTAGAGTAATTGGCGCGACTTGGAACATACCCCACGGCATCACCTCATGTCTGACGCTTGCGGAAGTGATGCGTATGGAAGCAAAAAGATACCCGAAGCGACTGGTAGCCATCGCGAGAGCAGAGGGAAAGCCGACGGAAGGGCGACCGGAAGATGTGGCTATGTCTGCAGCAGAGGGGGTCGCAGAGCTTGTTCGAGAGCTTGACCTCTCTAAAAGGTTGAGAGACTATGGAATCGAAAAGTCCGACTTTTCGACGATCGCGCGGGACGCTGGCAGCCCTGAACAGTCCGCTGATATCATTGGGATTCTAGAAAAGATTTGGTAGCAAGTGACCTCGAAGCTTTTATTGAGAACGTTTGAACTTGAGAAATGCTCCTATCAAGAACAGTCTGAGATCTTCGTTGCATGACAAAGCTTACCGAGCGTCTCTTTTACCGGATCGCAAAGCGTTGGATTGCAGGGTACACAATTGAGGACGCTGTAAATGCAGCACATGATGCGAACAACAGAAAGGTAACGGCAATACTCAACCGCCTCGGAGAACACACTCCAGATAGGAAACTCATCCAGGAATACTCCGAGGAATATCTAAAACTCCTAGACGTCATCCAGAGTGAGAAGATTCAGGGTACCATATCGGTCAAACCCTCACAGATAGGATTGGCACTAGAGGCGCCACTGTTCAAGAGCCTACTCTCCAAAATACTGGAGAAGGCCGAAGGCGAGAGACGGTTTGTCTGGATCGATATGGAAAACTCTCCATACACAGAGGCCACAGTTGCGGCCTACCGGGAGCTTCTGGATTCACACAAGACCTTGGGTATGTGCCTGCAGGCGAACATGAAGCGCACCGAGAGCGACCTCAAGGATCTTCTACCGCGAGGGGGCAAGATACGGCTGGTGAAAGGAGCATACCCGGAAACCGGGGAGGTCGCCTACAAGCGTCGAAGCGACGTCAACGCGAATTACGAGCGCTCGATGAATCTCCTATTCGAACAAGGCGAATTCTTTGCAATCGCCACTCATGACGGGAAAATGATTGCCGAGGCAAAGAATCTGAGTCATGACCACAAGTCAGATTTCGAGTTTCAAATGCTGAAGGGAATAAGGGACGATCTAAAATCAGGTCTGATCGCAGACGGTTTCAAAGTAAGCGAGTACATTCCATACGGACCGGAGTGGTACAATTACAGCAAGAGGAGAATGAGGGAGAGAAAGCGGAACATCCTCCTTCTATTGAGATCTATCACCGGATAATCCGCTCCTGGATGCGTTGGGATAGAGCTTATCTAAGCTACAATTCGAAAGTTTCACCATAAACAGGTAAGGCAAGATAATGCCCTCGGAGAACGCGAAGCCAGTTGGACCAGCCAAGTAAGAGATTCCTTTCGGACGTGGGTGTAGTCTTGTTCATATTGTTAGTCAGCATCGCACTCTACTGGGCCTACCCATTCCCAGGAGTTCTCTTAGCAGGGGGTTTGGCCATCACAGTTTGGGTAGTCGCTGACATAGTACTATTTCGAAAGAGTTAGTCTCCTGGGGGATGGTTCCTGTCCGGCCGAGAAGGCCAGGGATTCTCAGTCGACTCCGGTAGAAAAGGCGAGGCTGTCATTCGTCACCTTAGATCTTGAATAATTGTATTCGTCCCGAATTCAGAATAGAATCGAGGTTCTGCCGAAGTTTCGTAAAGTCTATGGGAATGCGACTCGATCCCATGGGCATTCTCGTTGTAGCCCGTTTAAGCACGGATAGGCAGATGTCAGGCTCGCCTTTCTGAAAGTGCACAAATGCTGCGGCGATGAGAATCAGGCTGTGCAACGCTTCTTTCTCTGATCCTTCTGAGACGCGCCATATGCTCTCTAGTACTTCGTGGGATTCCCAGAATCTTTCCTCGTTGAAGAGGTTGATGCCCTCGCTTAGTGCCTCCGCTTCGCCAATCGCGACTGGGGGAGTGTCTAAGATTTTCGTCGACAAAATCTTACGTCCGTGTTCTTCAAGGAGTCTAATTCTCTCTTGGAGCTCGGCTTCGTCTCGCGCGAACAGGTTGAACTCCAAGGCTTGGGTGCTTATTCGGAAGTGGCTAGCGCTCTCTTTGGATCCCAGAATCTTCCGAATCTGTTCCGAGACGGCCTGAGCGTCTTCGGGGGAGTAACTTTCCCTATTTGCAAGTCTGAGGAGGTATCTTGTCGAGTAGAATTCCCTCTTGTGGATTCTAGGCGAATCCTTCGTCTCTGAGGATTCGGATTCTTAGAAGTTCTTCTCCCGTAAGAGATGGGATCTCTGAGGCCTGAAGATCCTCTTCTGTCTGCTGACGGGTCTTCGCACCGGGTATGACCGTCGATACCTCGCTATGGTCGAGAACGAATCGTATTGACGCCTGGGCCAATGTCCGCGATTTCGACTCGAGGAATCTCAGTTTTTGCGCTGCTTTTACGAGGGAGTGAAAATAGTCTCGAGGGAAGCTGAACCGGATATCGCCGGGCGGAAAGCTCGAGTCGTCCGAAATTTTCCCGGCGAGGAAACCATTGGCGAGTGGTTCTCGGGCGATGATTGCTACGTTGTTCTGCCGGGCTGCCTCGAATAGTCTGTTCTTGGCCTCCTGACGCAGCATATTGAATACTACTTGGATGGTTGCTGGTCGTCCGTTTTTCATCGCTAAAAGCCCTTCATCTGGATCGTGTATCGATATCCCGTAGCATTGTATCTTTCCAGCGTCGACCAGCTTCTCAAGGCCCTCGAAAATCTTTCCGCTCCTCAATAGCTGGATGGGAGGATTGTGGAGCTGGTAGAGGTCGACACGGTCAGTTCGGAGTCTCTCGCAGCTCTTTGTAAGGGCGAACGAGAGATAGTCCGAGTTGAAGTTCATTCTTGGAGGATCGTGATAAAAGTCGGCCCCAACTTTGGTTGCGATGACGACATCGTCCCTGCGTCCTTTGAGGGCTTGGCCCAGAAGCTCTTCACTGTGCCCGTGCCCATATGCGTCTGCGGTATCGAAGAAGTTGCACCCAAGCTCTATGGCCCTCCTGACAGCTTCAAGGGATGTCGTGTCATCGGTGGGTCCGTAGCTGTTTCCAAACGCGTTGCCTCCGATCGCCCATGCTCCGAATCCAACCTCGCTCACCTTGAGCCCTGTTTTGCCGAGGGTCCGATATCTCATTCGGGGGACCCTAATTGATCGAAATATGTCACAAATAACAACCTCGGTGTAGCCGGGGTCTTGGAATAATCTTCGTTTTGAACCCTGAAGAAGAGCGATTCTAGAGTTCTAGAATAGTCCAACTTGGAGTGCCAGGATGACCGCTGTTATGTTCATGTACATAACAGCGAGGCTGACGAGCGCAGTCTGTTCAATCCGGAGACCCTTGGCTGTTGAAATCGCGCGGGAAAGAAGGCAGATCACCCAGATCTGTACAACCAATTGGATGAGAATCGTCATGGCCGTCGCGGACTGTATAATACCGGAAATGGGTTGAACAAAGAGAATTAGGCCCGGTACAAGCAAGAGCGGCAACATTGACAGAGCCGAGCTGCCAATGAGGATCTGCTCCCCTCCTCTCTTGTGGAAGAAGACATAGCACAGAAGATCCGATACTCCGAATGTGATGAACCAGCCGAGTGGAAACATGAGAAGAAACCACACCTGTCCGATTCCTGGCGTCGGCTTGAGATAGAACAGCAGTATTGGCTCGAGGTTTGTCTGGAATGATATGTAGCCGCCAAGCGCCAGCACGGTGAGGGCGAACGGGAAGCTTCTCCCCGGAGCCTGGCTCAGATAGTTAAAGAATGCTCTGCCGAAAAGAAGCTCGCGGAAGATAAATCCAAAACGTGATTCGTGTACGGGATTCTCGGCGGAATTGCTAATTCCCGACTGGTCCCTGACGCTTAGAGCATCAATGATCGTTCGTCCCTGGTCTGTGAGACTGTACATCTTGTCAGCTCCTAGCGTCACGAGCCCTTCCAGAGTGTCGAGGTGATTATGAAGCGCGCCGACACTTATTCTGAGAGAGTCGTGCAGCTCTTTAAAACCCGCCCTCCCATTCTCTCTCAATAGCTGGATTATCCGTCGCGTGTATGGGTTCGCTAGTGCATTGTATACTCTCGTTAGATTCTCATCGGACTTGCGCTGCATCTATGACAGTGCCCCCCGGGAAGGCCGGGGTCAATCTCTCCATAGGTACCTGCTGGTATATCCATGATGGAACCCAGCACAAGAAGCCAGGGTTTTTCTCGACCGCAGTCGAGAATAAGGCTCGTTTCATGGGACGTGACATGTTTTGCCGATTCTATGTTGCGGCACAGTGGTGTGGATTCACACTCCCCATTGGTTCTGGTTACAGTGGATTGATAGTTTCGACAGGGAGGGGTTTGTAGGGATGACCTTGGCAGCTAATGTAGAGCCAAAGCCAACAGCAGCCTTCGCGCTATCACTGCTCGCAGGGATATTCACCCTCGTCGGCGCCTTCATAGCCAGTACCATCACATCGCTCCTCGTACCAGGCTTCCCGAGCGACTTGCTCCTGATCTGGGGCAGCATCGCAGGGATACTCGTACTGGTAGGATCTTGGTTGCTGTACAACAACGCGGCCCAGAGAAAACTAGGCAGCACACTAGTGCTCGTCTTCTCCATACTGTCGATGAACTTCATCGGCCTCATCCTAGGCCTCATCGGAGGATTCCTAGGATTCACCTACAAGAGCACAACCACCACGACTTCCAGCTCGAGCCGCGGGTATACCCCGCCCTGATAACCCAGGGCGGTCCCCTTTCTTTGACGCAAAAGACACGAGCATTCAAGCGCATTCGTTAACGCTTAAATCGTGAAAAGGACCATTTTCCCAGTCATCCGTCCTTGACTACCACAGTCAGCCTCTCGGTCTTGGATGAGTTCGGAGGCAGCAAGCTTCTCACGCCGGACAAGCTTCGATACGTCCAGGCCGGCCCCCTACCAAGCAAGCCCGTTGACCTAGCCTTCAGGGAGGCGATGGCCTCCCCGGTCGGAGCCAAGCCCTTCGAGAGAGAGAACGGCTGGAGCCCGGCTGTAATCCTCAGCGATTCGACCAGAAAACAGTCTCCCTTCATCAGACACCTGATCAACCTCATCGAGCCCAAGACTGATGATATCAAGATCATCTTCGCCTGCGGCACCCACGTTCCCGCAGACATGTCGTTCATCCGAAACATTCTAGGCGATGAAATCTACAGGAAATACGAGAAGGGCATCAGGGTGAGTTCGACTCAGAATCCGTCAAGCAAGTACGAGTGGATCGGCGTCACCGGCCGAGGAACTCCTGTAGAGCTGAACAAGGAACTGTTCGACCGTGATCTCCTCATCTCGTCGCTGAACGTCCAGCCCCACTACTTCGCAGGCTACGAGGGCGGCGCCAAAGCGCTCCTCCCCGGCTGCTCGGGCCTAAAGACGATCACCATAAACCACGGAAACGTGATCGGAAACCCCGGCTGTCGCGAACTCATGATCAAAGGAAACCTGCTACGCGAGGACATGAACGAAGTCCCAGGCATCCTCAAGGATTTCATGAAGATCGAGCACAGGATTCTAGACTTCGTCTATAACCAGAACGGCACCTTGGTCAAGGCGGCCTACGGAGACCCGAATCTCGCCCACCAACAACTTGCGGAAAACTTTTCCCGTCGAGCCCACACCGTCCAGTCGCGCCCCTCACCCCTGGTCCTGACGAGAGCCGACGGGCCCATGGGCCAGAACCTGTACCAGGCCTTCAAGGCCTCCGCCTTCGCAACTGGCCTTGTCCCTCAAGGAAGCCAGCCCAAGCCCGCAATAGTCCTCCTCGCCTCACTCGAGAACGGCATTGGGAGTGAGGCTTTCAGAAGAGAGATGGAGACCTATGGCAAGATGGAGCCCTCGGCGGTCGTGGAGGATCTGAAGAAGAGAGCGAAGGCAGGAAAAGTCACAGAGGCGTCGCAGAAGCCGAACCGGTTCGCCCTGGATGATCCAAAAGCCGACTTCCTCGTAGTCTCCCCCAAGGCACCCTCCGCTGTGGAAGAGTTCCTTGGCAAGACCCGGATCAGATTCTACAGAACAATAGACGATGCGTTAAGGTCGCTCGATTCGAAACTGTACGACCGGGACGTGGCCATTGTTCCCTACGGCTCTGCCACGGTCCCACTCTCGTCTTGAAGGATACCGCCTGCGGAGAAATTTTTGACGATCCTATCGGAGCCGCGCAATGCTCTACACTGAACAGGGATCCAGTTTCGTCCTCCGCCTAGAACAGGGGGAGGACATATTGAAGACGCTGAAACAGTTCGCGGACTCACAGAAAATACGCGCAGCCTTCTTCGAGGGTATAGGATCCCTGTACAGGGCGAAACTCGGCCACTACGACTTCAAGGATACTAGGACCTACAAGTACGAGACGTTTGACGAGGACTTGGAGATTCTCACCCTATCAGGGAACGTGTCGACGATGAACCGGCAGGCCCTGCCCCACGCGCATGCGACGCTGGGCCGACGGGACTTTTCGGTCATCGGAGGACATTTGGAGGAGGGGTCTCTGGCCAACATGGTAGAGGTTAATCTTGCCAGGCTTCCCGGAAAGCTGGAGAAAGCAAAAGACAGCAATATTGGACTGAACCTTCTGCAGCTATCCCGCAAGTTCTAGAACCTCAGGCTCGTCGGGGGGCGTATCTGCAAGGGTCCGTCCCCCGTCCATATCTCTCCATGGACCAGATAGCCTATTACGAGCAGAACCCGGAACGGTCAACCTGTAGCCACTGATACTGCCATGCCCAAGAAGATCGGCCTAAGGATGATTCT
>Ga0209156_10000899_pt1 | contig 25010 bp, 17 predicted proteins | sample GraSoiAngelo_124_FD_185881 | JGI IMG/M metagenome (GOLD analysis project Ga0209156, IMG submission 185881) | Grasslands soil microbial communities from the Angelo Coastal Reserve, California, USA - 14_0927_05_20cm (SPAdes) (version 2) | ecosystem: Environmental > Terrestrial > Soil > Grasslands... | reverse complement strand
GAACGTTCTACAACCGGGACGAACGCGAGTATCTCGTCAAGGGCTTCCCGATGCACGTCCGCTACGTCGCGGACCGTCTCCACCTCGCATGCTTCTTTCCCATGCCGTTCTTCCGTTCGGCGAAGATCGAGCTGGTCGGCGCGGGAACGATCCCGACCCCTGACGTGCGCTGGAGTGTACGGTATGCGCCTTTCGTGGACCCGCCCAACCATGTGGCCTACTTCCACGCCACTTACCGGGACCACCCGCAGCCGGAAGTCGGCAAGGACCTCGTGCTGCTCGACACGCGCGAACAGGAGGACAGCGAGGAATGGTCGGGTCATTTCGTCGGCACGTCGATCATCTTCTCCCATCGCTCGAACTTGACGACGCTCGAGGGGGACCCGCGCTTCTTCTTCGACGACAGCCTCTCGCCCCAGGGCTACGGCACCGGTACCGAAGAGTGGAACGGCGGCGGCGATTACTGGGGCGGGCGGAACATGACGTTGCCGTTTGTCGGGCATCCCGTGGGAGCGCGCAACGCGCAGGAGGCCGCGAACGAAGAGGACAACATTCAATCGGCGTACCGGTTTCTCCTGGCTGACCTCATGCCGTTCGGGAAGAATGCCCGCATCCAGCTCGAGCACGGAGGGGACAACAGCTCGAAGGAGCACTACGAGACGGTGACGTACTGGTACGGCGCTCCCAGCGCTTCCCTGGTACAAACGGATGTACTGAACATCGGCGATGCGGCGAGCGAGACGGCGCACCACTACTCGTCGCCGGACGCGTCAGCGCCCTACGAGATCACGTCGCGCTACGAGTGGGGGCCGGACACGATCGACGGCGCAGAGATCATTCCGGAACACACCGACCGCGGGCGCCGCACTAGCGGCGCATCGGAATTCACGGTGCAGCTGCGGCCGGATAATCACGGGGTGTTGCTGCGCCGCACGCTCGATTATGCCTTCCCCAACCAGTGCGCCCTAGTCTCCGTGGCCGACGGGCGACGCTGGAAACCGGCCGGTATTTGGTTTCTGGCAGGGTCGAACACGTGCGTCTACTCGAATCCGAAGGAGGAACTGGGCGCGACCCGGCACGACATCGAAACCTCCAATCGTCGCTTCCGCGACGATGAGTTCCTCATCTCCCCTCGGTTGACCCGAGGGCGATCGAGCATCCGCATTCGGGTGAGATTCACGCCCGTTGCGACGCCGCTGTTTCCCGGTCAGCCGGTGCCGGAGCTGGCGTGGAGCGAGATCCGCTACAGTGTGTATTGCTGGGTGATGCCTGCGGGGTTCGCTCGTGATTGACGGCGCGCGCCCGCCGCGTAGCATTACGGGAGCAGTCCCCTTCCTTGTGCGGGAAGAAGGATCGATGTCGATCGTTATCGCCCTGTTGCCGTCGCCGCTCCTCCCATGAACACCGAGACTGACGTTCTCATCGTCGGCGCCGGCCCCACCGGGCTGATGCTGGCGAATCAGCTCGGCCGGCGCGGGGTGCGCGCGCGGATCATCGATCGGCACACCGGTCCCTCGCTCCAGACGAGGGCCCTGGGCGTCCAGGCACGCACATTGGAGATCTACAGGCACCTCGGCTTCGTCGAGCGGGCGCTCGATCTCGGGAAACGCGCCACCGGTGCCAACATCTGGGTCCTGGGGCGGCGGGCGGCGCGAGTCCCGTTAGGTGACATTGGGCGCGATCTGAGCCCGTATCCCTTCCTCCTGATTCTGGGCCAGGACGACAACGAACAGCTGCTGGGCGACGCCCTCTGTAAGCAGGGCATGGTCGTGGAGTGGAACACGGAGCTGGTCGGCCTGGCGCAGGACACCGGTGATGTCACGGCGACGCTCAAGCAACCGGACGGCACGATCGACGAGGTCACGGTGGCGTGGGTCGCAGGTTGCGACGGCGCGCGCAGCGCCGTGCGCGAGCTGAGCGGGATCGCATTTGAAGGCGCTCCCTACGAACACGTGTTCTTCGTCGCCGATACGCGAGTGACGGGTCCGATGGTGCCGGACGAGCTCAACGTCTATCTCTGGCGCGAAGGATTTCACCTGTTCTTCCCGATGCGCGGCACCGATCACTGGCGACTGGTCGGGATCCTGCCCCCACACTTGCGGGGACGAGACGATCTGACGTTCGAGGAAGTGATTCCCTCGGTACGCCAGCAGGCGGGAACCGAGCTGTCCTTCGAGGCGTGCACCTGGCTCTCCACCTACCGGATCCATCACCGGCGGGCAGCGCGCTTTCGCGACCGCCGCTGCTTCCTGCTGGGCGACGCGGCCCACATACACAGCCCGGTGGGCGCGCAAGGCATGAACACCGGCCTGCAGGATGCGTACAACCTGGCGTGGAAGCTCGCGCTCGTCGTGTCGGGGCGCGCGGGTGAGGCGCTGCTCGACTCCTACGAGGCCGAGCGCCTCCCGGTTGCCAAACGGCTGCTCAGCACGACCGATCGGGCCTTTTCGCTGGTCGTCTCCGACGGTAGACTGGCGGGGCTGTTCCGCACTCGGGTGTTTCCGAAGATCGTGGCGTTCCTGATGGGCCTCAAGCGGTTTCAACGGCTCGCATTTCGCACCATCTCTCAGATTGGTATTCGCTACCGCACCAGCGCGCTATCGGAAACGCTGGCGGGCCTGTCGCAAGCCGCCCCGAGGGCGGGCGATCGGTTTCCGTGGCTCCGGCTCAGGTTCCGGCCGAACGGCCCCACCGAGGACCTGTTCGGAAAACTGGACGACACGCGATTCACTCTGATCGTGATCGGCCAACCGTCGCCTCCGGTTGGAGTGCCGGAACTTGGCGATCTAATGCGGATCCACGAGGTGCCGAGCGATCCCGCCAACGTCCGTGAGTTGGCGCGCGCACATATCCCCCGGCCCTCGTTCTACCTGCTGCGTCCCGACGGCCATGTCGGGCTTGCCGGGACACGCTGGGACGCCGCCGCCGCGACCCGGTACGTCTCCGAGCGTGTGCACCTCGCGGTGACTCACTCGTAACGCAGCGATTCCACCGGATCCACCGCCGCGGCGCGGCGCGCGGGCAGGACGCCGGCGAGGAGCCCCACGCCGATCAGGATGCCGACGCAGATCAGGGCGATGGGCCAGGAGAGCTTCGGGTTCAGGATGTACTGCATGGCGGGGTTGCCTTCCGTCGGGATGGCGTCGACGCCGAACACAATGAGCGCCGCCGTCGCCAGTCCCACCAGCCCGCCGGACACGGCGATCGTCATGGCCTCGAACAGGAATTGCGCCATGATGTGCCGGCGGCGGGCGCCGAGCGCGAGCTTGATGCCGATCTCTTGAGTGCGCTCCTTCACCACGACGTACATGATGTTCGCGACGCCGACGCCCGCGATCAGCAGCGTGAACACGCCCACCAGCCCCATGAAGATCTGGATGCCGAGCCCGACGGCGAGGGTTTGCTTCTCGTCTTCGATGAAGTCCCACATGCCCAGGGCCCGCTCATCCTGGGGGTCGAAGCGGTACTTCTGCCCCAGCACCCGGTAGAGCTCCTTCTTTACCAGGGGCCCGCGGGAGGCATCGTGCGGCTGCACGACCAGGTGGTTCACGAACCGGTTGCCGTAGATCGTGCGAAAGGTCGAGTAGGGGATGACGCCGCGGTCGGCGTCCGGTCCGTTGTTGCTCGAGTCCTGGAACTTCTTCTTCAGCACGCCGACCACGGTGAAGGGCAGGCCGTCCACCACGACGCTCTTGCCGATCGGATCCACGCCTTTGCCGAAGATCCGCTCCGCCAACTCGTTGCCGAGGTACAGGACGCGCCGCTTCTGTGCGATGTCGGCGGCGTTGAGGAAGCGTCCGCCCTGCGCCGGCTCCATGTGGCGCATGGTCTCGTGAGCGGGACCCACGCCCTCCAGAAATGCGTTGGTCCGGGTCTTGCCCAGTTGGAACGCGGTCCCCCACCGCCCGTACGAGACGCTCCCCCGGTCGATATCCGGGATCGCACTCTGCAGCAGCTCGAGGTCCTCTTCCACGAGACGGATGCGCCGGCCTTGGCGCAATCCGGCGAAGGCTTTGCTGGTCTCGCCACCGTAGATCATGAAGATCCGCTCGCCGGCACCCAGCAGGCCATCACGCACGGTGCGCTTCAGTCCCTCCCCGAACGCCAGCAGTAACACGACCGCGAGCGTTCCCCAGGTGACCGCAAAGAACGTGAGGAAGGCCCGAGTGCGCTGCGCCTTCAAGTCGCCGATGAATTCCCGGAGCAGGATGGAGAACATCTCAGGTCCGGAGCGCCTCCACCGGGTCGAGCGCCGCCGCGCGCCGCGCCGGCATGAGCCCGGCGGCAAAGGCGACCGCCGCAAGCAACGCGAGCGTCGCCGTCAGCACCTGCGGAGAGATCGTCGGCACGCCGACGAACTCCTTGATGGGCAGCCCGCCCAAAGCCGCGACGAGCCCGAACGAGAGCCCGAGGCCGACCGTCGCCCCCAGGATCACGATCATCGCCGCCTCGGCGAAGAATTGGCGCAGGATGTCGGCCCGCGTGGCGCCCACGGCGCGGCGCACGCCGATCTCGCGCGTCCGCTCCCGCACTACGATGTACATGATGTTCGCGACCCCGATGCCGCCGACCAGCAGCGTGAAGCTCCCCACGATCGCGAAGAAGATGTTGAAGGCGACGAACATCTTGCCAAACCGGGTCTCCCACTCGCTCGTGTCCCAGAACGCGAGGGCGTCCTTGTCCAGCGGATCGAACTTGTACGCGCGCGCCATCGTCTCGTACACCCGTCGCTCGGCCAGCTTGGTAACCTCCGAGCTCCGGGCCCGGTACACGATGTTGTTCAGGAAGCGGTTGCCGAACAGGGCGTAATGCGTGGTCGCCGGAATGAAGATCCGGTCCTTGTCCCGCTGCTGGTACGAGGAGTTCTGCAGCTTGGGGCGCATCACCCCCACAACGGTGAACGGCGTGTCGCCCAGGAACACCTGCTGCCCGACCGGCGCCGCGTCACCAAATAGCAGCTTGGCCAGTTCGTCGCCCAGCACCGCCACCCGCCGCCGCTCGGCGACGTCGCGATCGTTGATGAAACGGCCGCCCGCCTCCGGGATGATGTTGCGCATGTAGCCGTACACCGGGAGAATCCCTGTGACGGCGGGTGAGGCCGCCTTGACGCCCCGCCGCACCCGCGCGCTCTGCGTGATGAACTCCGGACTGATGTACTCGATCTCGGCGACTTCGCGGGCGAGCAGCTGCACGTCATCCGGCCGCAGGCGGATCGGGCGGCCATCGCCGAAGCCGGCGAACGGCTTGGTGGTCCGTCCGCCGAACAGAATCACGATGCGGTCGCCCAAGCCGTGAAACCGCTTCTTGGTTTGCCGCTCGAGGCCAACGCCGAAGGCCAAGAGCACCACCACCGCGACGGTGCCCCAGGCGATGCCCAGGACGGTGAGCGAGGTGCGAAGCTTCTGCGCCCGCAGGTCGGCGAAGAACTCGCGCCACACGTCAGGAGATCTCGCGCGGCGCCGCTTCGACCAGTGAGTCGCTCGCTTGCAGGCCCTCCAGCACCTCGATGTTGATGGCGTCGGAGAGGCCCGTTTTGATGAACCGCTCTGCCGTCTTGCCGGGTCCGGTGCGCACCGTCACGAAGCTCGAGTCGTTGCGGTGGGTGATCAGCCGCTCGGGGATGTAGAGCACGCTGTCCCGGCGCGAGATGGCCACTTCCGCGTTGGCCGAATAGCCCGCGCGCAGCGTCGCGCCTTCGACCTCGGTCAGGACGATCTCGATCGGAAACACCGTCGCCTGCTCCTGCTTGTGCGCCTTGAGCCAGATCTTCTCGAGCCGGCCCTTGACGCTCGCGTTGGGCAGGGCGCCGATCTTGATCGTGGCCGGCATGCCTTCCTTGAGCCGACCCACGTCGATCTCGTCCACCGTTCCGCGGAAGATCAAATCCCGCATCGCCGCCATCCGCATCAGCACCGTGCCGGCCTGGTACGGCGTGAGCGGCACGACGGGATCGCCGATCTCGATCGAATCCTCGAGGATGTAGCCGTCGATGGGGGAGCGGACCACGGTCTCGACCGGTTTGCCGTTGGCCAGCACCGTGCCGCCTTCCTGCAGCGCCAGCCGCTCCTGCGCCAGCGACAGCTGCGAGCGCGACTCGTCGACCTGCCGCTGGGCGGTCTCGAGATCGGCCGGGGAGATCAGGTTCTTGTTGCGCAGCTCCTGCTGGCGGGTCAACTCGCGCTCCACGTTCTTGAGCTCGATCCCCCGCAGCTCCGCGTTGCGGCGCAGCTCTACCATCTCCAGAGGGGTGGGGTTGGGTGAGACTTCGAGCAGCGGCTGGCCCCGCTTGACGAAGTCCCCCACTTCGGCGAAGCGCCGCCGCACCACTCCGGCCAGGATGGACTTGACGCTGACCTCGATGCGCGGCTCGATCGTGCCGACCGCGAGCGCCTTATCGACCAGGGACCCGCGGACCACCGCCACGGCTTTCGGCCCTTCCTTCTTCTTGCCGCCGAGCCTTCCGGTGGCGGCCATGGTGCCCAGGCCGAGGACGGCGACCGCGATGACAGGGATGACGATGGTACGGCGCTTCATGTCGGGACGGCTCCGCGCAGCGTGCGTAGGATGAGATATATCTTATTCTTACGGGGCTAGGGCGCCGATAGTTTCCCGCGCTTAGTCTGCCGCCTGCCGCTCGGGGGGCGGCGCCTCCTCGGCGAGCAGGCGGAACGACTTGACCGCCCCGGTCAGCTTGTCCGAGGCCTCCGCGAGCTGGTTCGCGGAGGACGCGATCTCCTCCGTCGAGGCGCTCTGCTGCTCGCTCGACGCCGCGATCTCCTCCGCCGCAGCGAGCAGGCTCTCCGTTCCCTGCGTCACCGTCGCGAGGCGGGAACCGATCTCCTCGATGAGCGCCCGCATCTCCTCGGCGGAGCGCGCGATCTCCCGGCTCCAGATGTCGCTCGCCTGCGCCTCAGCGGCCACGGTGCCGAGGCCCTGGGCGGCAGCCTGCGCGGCCTCGCGCGCCGCGCCGGCTCCCTGGGCGAGGTGCGCCAGCCGCTCCCGCGTCCCCTCGACGCGCGCCAGCACGCCGCGCACGGTGTCCCCGGTGTCCCCGGCCGCCGCGGCCGCCACCGAGGCGAGCTTGCGCACTTCGTCCGCCACGACGGCGAAGCCGCGCCCCTGCGGGCCGGCGCGCGCCGCCTCGATTGCGGCGTTCAAGGCGAGCATGTTGGTCTGCGTCGCGATGGCCTTGGTCTTCGTCACGAACTTCTGGATCTCCCCCGAGGCCTGGGCCAGCGCCGCCGCCTCCTGCGAGCCCCGCTCCACCTCCTCGGCCAGCTTGGCGAGCTGGGCGGTGCTCTGATCGAGCACTTCCTTGTGGCGCCGGGCGAGGTCCGCGACGGTGGTATTGCGCCGCACCGAGTCTTCCGCGCCCGCCGCGAGCGCCGTCGCGATGTGCAGGATCTTGGCCGCGTCGTCGGCCGCCGCGCGCACCAGCTGGGCCTGCTCCGCCGCGCGCTTGGTGAGATCCTGGCATGTCGCCGTCATCTCCTCGGTCGAGGCGCTCATCTCCTCAGTCGACGCCGAGATCTCCGTCGCCATCGCGGCCGCCTCGTCGGCGGCCGTGCGGATCGCGCCCACCAGCCGCCGCAGCGCCACGACCATCGTGTGAACCGAGGAGAGGAGATCGCCCACCTCGGCCGCTTCGGTGCGCTGCGTCACCACGGTGACGGAGAGGTCGCCGCCCGCGACGCGGCTGGCGATCGCCCCGGCCGCCTTGACGGGCTCGGTGATGCGCTGGTTGAGACGATGGCGGAACAGCAGGAGCAGGGACACGGTCGCGCCGAACAACAGGAGCGCCCACAGGAAGATGCTGGCCCGGGTGCCCCGCGCCGCCGCGTAGGCGGTGGCCGTCGGTTGACGGTACAGGACCCACCACTTGCCGTTGTTCGTGGGCGCCGTGACGACCAGGGTCTCGCCCGTAGCGGTGCGCACCGTCGTGCGAGCGGGCTGGTCCGCGCGCGGGATCGCCGCCGCGTCGGGCAGCGTGCGCAGCAGGTCGCCCGGCGTGGGGCTCACGATCACGCGCCCCGCGCCGTCGACCACCTGGAGCTGCGCGCCGCCGCCCACGTCCGCGGTCCCGAGCAGGCGCGACAGGCGCTGGAGCGCGAACACGGTCTTGAGCACGCCAGCGGGCCGCGCGAGACGCGGCGCGCGGATCGCTACGTCGTACTCGAGCGACACTGCGCCGGCCGACGAATCGTGCTGCGGCGCCCCTTCGAACACGCCGTCCGCCATCGCGCGCCGCCACCACGCTTCGTCCGACTGCACGAAGTCCGACGTCCGTCCCGACGCGAGCACGACGTACCCGTGCCGCTCCGTGAAGAACAGCTCGGCGTACTCAGAGCGTTGGGGATATCCGGTGAGGTACGCGGCGAGGTCGGCATCGCCGCCCAGCATGCGGCGCTGATTGAACATCCGCTCGAGCGTGGCGATGTCGAGCGGCGGCAGCTTGTCCTTGACGGCCTGCTGGGCGGCGTCGAGCGCGGCCCGCACCACGGCGGGAGAGGCGGCCAGCGCCTCGGCCTCGTGGCGCCGCTCCTGGAGATACTGGTTCACGAGTGCGGCGACCCGGAGCGCGACGTCCTGGCCCCGGTCCTGCGCCTGCTGCTCTACCGTTCGCTGGGCCGTGTTGCCGGACAGGGCGGCGAAACCGATCACCAGGACCAGGGCGACGCCGACGCCCGTGAGGAGGAAGCTCTGGCGGAGTTGCGGGGTGCGGCTGGCCATGTGACGGGTGTGGAGCGCTAAGCTACGCAGGGTTACCCACAGGGGCAAGTCTGTTTAGTTTCATGCACTTATGAATCAGGTGCCGACCTACGATCCGGAGGCCGTCGAGGCGCGGTGGCAGGTGCGTTGGGCCGCCGATCACGTCAACGAGCCCGACCTCGACCGTCCGCACCGCCCGTTCTACAACCTCATGATGTTCCCCTATCCCTCGGCCGAAGGGTTACACGTGGGGAACATGTTCGCTTTCACGGGCGCCGACATCTACGGGCGGTTCCGGCGGCTCCAGGGGCACGCCGTGTTCGAGCCGATCGGGTTCGACGCGTTCGGGATCCACTCCGAGAACTACGCGCTCCAGGTCGGCACCCACCCGGCGAAGCTGATCCCCAAGAACATCGAGACGTTCCGCCACCAGCTGCGTCGCTTCGGCGGCATGTTCGACTGGCGTCACGAGCTGTCCACGACGGACCCGCGCTACTACAAGTGGACCCAGTGGATCTTCGTCCAGCTCTTCAAGGCGGGGCTGGCGTTGCGCAAGAAGGCGGCGGTGAACTGGTGTCCCAAGGACATGAGCGTCGTGGCCAACGAGCAGGTGATCAACGGCTACTGCGAGCGCCATCCCGACACGAAAGTCGAGCAGCGCTTCCTCGAGCAATGGTTCTTCGCGATCACGCGGTACGCCGAACGCCTGCTCGCGAATCTCGACCGGCTCGATTGGTCGGAATCCACCCGGACGCTGCAGCGCAACTGGATCGGGCGGAGCGAGGGCGCCGAGCTCGTCTTCGAGACCCCGAGCGGCCAGAAGATCAGGGTGTTCACGACGCGGCCCGACACGGTGTTCGGCGCGACCTACCTGGTGCTCGCGCCGGAGCACCCGCTCGTGGAAGCCTGCACGGCCGACGAGCAGCGTCGCGCCGTCAACGCGTACCGGCGCGAGGTGCAGGCCAAGGACATCGTGTCGCGTAAGGTGGGCGACCGCGCCAAGACGGGCGTGTTCCTCGGCTCCTACGCACGCAATCCCGCGACCGGCGAGTCCATCCCCATCTGGATCGCCGACTACGTGCTGATGGAATACGGCACGGGCGCGATCATGGCCGTGCCCGCCCACGACAAGCGCGACTTCGAGTTCGCGACGGCCTTCCAGCTCCCGATCCGGACCGTGGTCCGGGCCGAAGGGGCGGGGGGAGGGCCGCTCCCGATCGTCACCGAAGACGGCACACTCGTGAACTCCGGCGAGTTCGACGGCCTGGCCTGCCGCGAGGGGGGCCGGCGCATCGTCGCGTGGCTCGAGGCGCGAGGCCTCGCGACCCCCCAGGTGCAGTACCGCCTGCACGACTGGTGCATCTCGCGCCAGCGCTACTGGGGACCCCCCATCCCGGTCATCTATTGCGACCGGTGCGGGCCGGTGGCCGTGCCGGAGCGCGATCTCCCGGTCGAGCTCCCCCTCATCGAGGACTTCCGCCCCGATGCGAGCGGCGTGAGCCCGCTGGCACGTCACAAGGAGTGGTACTTCGCGCCATGCCCGCAGTGCGGCGCCCAGGGGCGCCGCGAGACGGACGTGTCGGACACCTTCCTCGACTCGGCCTGGTACTTCCTGCGGTATCCCTCCACCGAGTTCCACGACCGGCCGTGGGATGAGCAGCGCACCAGGACCTGGCTGCCCGTGTCGACCTACATCGGCGGGAACGAGCACGCCGTGCTGCACCTGCTCTATTCGCGCTTCATCACCATGGCGCTCCAGGAGCTCGGGCACGTCCACTTCGACGAGCCGTTTCCGAAACTCCGGGCGCACGGGCTGATCATCAAAGACGGCGCCAAGATGTCCAAGTCCCGGGGCAACGTCGTCATCCCCGACGCCTACATCCAGAAGTGGGGCGCGGACACCTTCCGGATGTATCTCATGTTCCTGGGGCCGTTCCAGGAGGGCGGCGATTTTCGGGAGACGGGGATCATCGGCATCCGTCGGTTCTTGGACAAAGTGTGGCAGCTGGCGCATGAGGCTGCAGCGACGCAGCGGTCAGCATTCACGCAAGAGGTCGAGCGCAAGCTCCACCAGACGATCCGCAAGGTGACTGCTGACACCGAAAGCCTCGACTACAACACCGCGATCGCCGCGATGATGGAGTATGTGAACGTGCTGCGGGATGCGGGATTGGGGATGCGGGATGCGGTCGAGCCGTTGCTCGTCATGCTCGCGCCCTACGCGCCCCATCTCGCCGAGGAGCTCTGGGCGGCCCTCGGCCACGAGCGCTCGATCTTCACGGCGGCGTGGCCGACGTATGACGAGCGCCTCGCCGCCGCGGGCGACGTGGAGATCGTGGTGCAGGTGAATGGGAAAGTCCGCGGCCGGCTCACCGTCTCGCGCGGCGCGAGCGAGGCTCAGGTCGTCGCGCTCGCGCTGAAGGACGAGTCCGTGCGCAAGTTTCTCAACGGGCAACCGGTTCGAAAAACGGTGTATGTCCAGGATCGACTGCTGAACTTCGTCGTCTAGAAGATCTTCGCCACAAGGTCGCCGACGACATACCCGACGGCGGCTACGCCCAGTCCGACCACGAACATGTCGATCCCGCTGCGGATGACGCCTCGGCCCGTGAAGACCGAGCGCGCTCCTCCCACCGCCAGATGCGACAGCATGGCGACCGCGAAGGCGATCCACGCCGCGGCCCGCCCGCTGAACACCAGGAACGGCGCCACCGGAATCAGCGCGCCCACCGCGGTGGACGCGCCGGTCACCCACCCTTCCTTGAAGGGCGTGGCGTGCGCCTCACCGATCTTCAGCTCCTCGCGCACCTGCTCGCCCAGGGCCCGCGCGGGGTCGCGCATCACCTCGACAGCCATCTGGCGCGCGATCCCGGGCTCGATCCCTTTCGCCTGGTAGACCAGCGCGATCTCGTCCTGCTCGACCTCGGGCATGAGACGGATCTCTTCCTGCTCCATCGCGATCTCGTGGGCGTAGACCTCCTGCTCGCTCTTGGCGGCGAGATACCCGGAGGCGCCCATCGAGAGGGCGTCCGCGATCATCCCCGCGATCCCCGAGACCAGCACGATGTGCGGCGCGGCGGCGGCGCCCAACACACCGGCCACGAGGCCAAAATTCGCCGTCAGGCCGTCGTTGAAGCCATACACGACGTTCCGCAGGTAGCCGCCGGATTCGGTGCGGTGCCACGGCTCGGCCGCCTTGCCGGCCAGGTCCGCCAGGGTTTCGGCGTGAGCGGCGGATTCCTTGGCGAGCTTGAGCGAGATCTCGCGGGCGTCGTCGAGCTGAGATTCCTTGTGGAGGTCCATGTACCCCTTGACCTCCTGCCCCTCCTCGCGCAGCAGCAGCGGCAGCAAGTAGCTGGGTCCGAAGCGACGCCCGAACCAGGCCCGCAGCCTGGCGTTGAGTGAGGGCCGCACCCCCGTTTGGCGCATCGGGTGGCCGTGCTCGGCGAGCAGCTTCTCCCACATCTGGGTGTGCCGCTCCTCCACGCCCGCGAGCTTGATGTAGATCTCCTTCTTCTTCGCATCGTGCTCCTGGCCGGCCAGCACCAGGTAGAGGTAGGCGGCGTCGAATTCGTCCTGCCAGTGATGCAGCCAATTGTGCAGAGTGGTCCGGTCGAGATCGGGCATGCTAGAAAATAGCTGCAACTTGCAGGATGGCAATGGGTTAGACTGCGTCACGAGCACACGTCACGGTTACGACGTCTCGGGACGACGTCACGTGACGTCGTTACCGCGACGTCGATTCGCGACGTATTTCGTGCCTTTCGCGACGTATTTCGTCCGTGACGCATCTAAGTTGTTAACCGATGACGTTATCGCTCGCCGTCCCCGACATCCTCGTCGCGCGCGCCCGTGCGGGCGATCTTGAGGCGCTGGAAGCGCTGTACCGGGCGTTCGAGACCCCCGTGTACAACGTGGCGCTGCGCATGCTGCGCACGCCCGAGGACGCTGAGGACGTGCTGCAGGAGACGTTCCTCGAGGTGGTGCGCAGCATCAAGCAGTACCGCGGCGAAGGCCACCTGTGGGGCTGGATCAAGCGCATCGCGGCGTCGAAAGCGCTGATGCGGATTCGCCGGAATCAAGTCCGGGCGACCGAAGAGTTCGACGAGGAAACGGTCGGAGCGCACGTCGGGCACGCGGACGGCGCGCCCGGGCACGAGGGGCCGGGGGCGGTCGCGGGAGCGCCGGCGCGCATCGATCTGGAGCGGGCGTTCGAGCGGTTGAGCGAGACGTCGCGCTCGGTGGTGTGGCTGCACGACGTCGAGGGCTACACCCACGAGGAGATCGCGGAGCTGATGGGCAAGACGGTGAGCTTTTCGAAGTCGCAGCTGGCGCGGGCGCATGCCCGACTGCGGCGGATGCTGGATGCGGAGGGAGCAGCACCATGATGCATTGCACGATCGACGACTTGCTGGCCTTCAAAGAGAACGAGGCGTCGGGCTGGGCCAGGCAGCACCTCGAGACGTGCCCGGCGTGCCGGGCCGAGCTCGAGGCGCTGTACCAGCGTATCGCGGCGCTCAAGGCGTTGCCGGTGCGCCGGCCGGCCCGGGACCGGTGGCCGGCGGTGCGCGACACGCTCCGCGCCCAGCGGCGCCGGCAGCGGCGCCGCTGGGGGGCGTGGAGCCTCTCCGCGGCGGCCGGTATCGCGCTGCTGCTCCTGATCCGGCCGGGCCCGGCGGGCCGCGTCGACGCGGCCGAGCTCGAGCGGGTGAAGCAGCAGTCGGCGACGCTCGAGGCGGAGCTCGAGCGCTACGACCCCGACCAGCGGGTCACGAGCGGCCGTACGGCGGCGCTCGCGGCCGCGCTGGAGGACCGCATTGCCGCCATCGACGGCGAGCTGGCGCAGGTGGGGATGCCTGAAGCCCCCGTGCGCGGCGCCGAACTCGTGAAACTGTGGCAGGAGCGGGTGGACGCGATGCAGCAGCTCATGACGGTGCACGTCACCCGCGCCGCTTACGTGGGGCTGTGAGGCCCCGGAGGAGCACCTAATTATGCAGCCGAAGTGGATTGTGATTGGCGCGGCGCTCGCCGCCGCGTTGCCCGGCGTGCTTGCCGCGCAGCGGACGCCACGCCCCCCGCGTCCCGCGCGCGAGCCACGCACCTACGCCTACTCGATGAGCGACCACAACGGCCGGATCGGCGTGGTTGTGGACCCCAAGCCCGACTCGCAGACCGACAAGATTGGCGCGAAACTCGAGGCTGTGACGCCGGGCGGGCCGGCCGGGAAAGCCGGACTCAAGGTCGGCGACATCATCACCAAGTTCAACGGTACCTCGCTCGCGGGCGCCAAGGCGGAAGACGACGAAGAGTCGGGCCCCGGCGCGAAGCTGGTGGAGCTGGCTCACGCCCTTGAGCCGGGCGACACGGTGCAGATCGAGTACCGGCGGGGCGGCGACACGAAAAAGGTGGCGCTCGTTGCCGAGGACCTGGGTGGCTCGTTCCGGATCGAGATGCCCAAGATCGCGATGACGATGCCCCGTGTTGCGCCCGGGATGCCCGAGATGCCCGAGATGCCTGGCATGGAGGGCTGGGCGCTATCGTTCGGATCGCCTTGGGGCGACCTCGAGCTGGTGAACCTGAATCCGGACCTGGGCGAGTACTTCGGGACGAAGGACGGCGTTCTGGTCGTGAAGGCGCCGAGCGACTCGAGCCTACCGGTGCGGAGCGGCGACGTGATCCTCTCGATCGGGGGCCGCAAGCCCTCCTCCCCGTCGCACGCCATGCGGATCTTTCACTCGTACGAGCCTGGCGAGACGGTGTCCATCGACCTCATGCGCAAGCAAAAGCGGATGACGGTGGCGTGGAAGGTCCCGACGCGCGAGGAGCGGACCTTGATGCGCCACCACGAGCGGGAGGACCAGAGCGCCTACCGGGCGCTGCCACGCCGAGCGCGGCGGCTGCAACAGGTCTAGACTACTACCGGCCCGGGCCCGCCAGGATCGCGTTGGTGACGAGCCGGGCGGGCCCGCGCCAGAAGCTCCGGAACAGCGGATCGGTGAGGAACAGCACGACCCGCCCCTGACCCCGGTTTTCGACCACCGCCCACGCGGTTCCCTTGAGCAGGCGCTCCGTGTTCCCCGGCCACGTGAACCCGGACAAGGCGAGCGAGTCTCCCACGAACGCCACCGGGTTCGCCCCGTTCTTGGACAGCTTCCAGAAGGTCGACCCCTCGACGTACACCGGCAGCCGGTCACTCTCGTAGCCGAGCGTGAGCCAGTGCGTCCGGTCGAGCGTGGCCCGGAAAATGGAGCCGGGCAGCCACTCGGGCTTGTCCTTGGCGGGAGACGTGGGTGAGAGCACTGGGGGCTCCTTCCCGGGCGCCGTGGTGTCGGGCTTCGCCGTGGAATCAGCGCCGAGCGCGGCGATCGTCGTCAGCCCCACGTCCTTGTCGGCCAGCAGCATGCCGGCGCCTCCGAACCCGATCACCACGCCACCGTCCGAGACCCAGCTCTTGAGGCGTGTCACCCCGTCGTCGCCGAGCTGCCGCTTCATGCGGGTCGCGCCGCCGTCCGGGATGATCAGCACGTTGTAGTCGGACAAGTCCGCAACATTCGCGAGGTTCCCGAGCGGGATCGGCGTGAACCGTGCCTCCAGGTCGTTCACCAGAAACTGCCATACGGTGCCGTAGCTCTCCTGGTCGACGCCGTCGCCCGCGGCAACGACGATGCGGGGCGCGTGCAGGCTCATAACGTCGTCCGAGCCCACGCCCGCGGCGATCGTATCCGGGTACGCGCTCCGGACCGCGACCACCGGGACGCCGCTCTGGCGCGCCAGTTCCGCGATGCGCTCGTGCAACGTGGCGGCATTGCGCTGGGTCCGGACGACGAACGTGCCGCGCGGATACCCGACACCGTCGGCCCGGAGCGGCTGCGTGGCGATCGCCACCTTGAACCCTTCGGCGAGCAGCCCGAACGCGAGCCGGGCACCCGCCTCGCTGGCGTTGCTGAAGAGGTACGCGGAGCCCGCGCGCGGCGGCGACGCGGGAGGCGCGGGCGCCGCGGCCAGCACCGTGTCCGTCACCGCGTCGCCGGCGAGCGGCGTGGCGTCCTCGGTCCAGTAGGCGTCCAGGTTGAAGGTGAAGGGGAGCGACCAAGCGGTGATGTCGTAGAAATCATAGTCTTCCCGGTCGGCGCTCTCGCCGCGGCGGCGGTTCCGCTGAAACTTCTGGATCTGTTGCTCCACGAACCCGCGGTCGAACGCGGCGCTCGGCTCGAGCAGAGCCTTCGCGAGCCGGCGCTGCGGCTGCCCCAGGTCGACTACGTAACTCCCCGCTGGAAACGTCTGGCGCGCCACCGCACCGCCCCAGTAGGCGTGGGCCACGCTGGACGTCGCCGCTTGCTTGAGCCGGGTCACTTCGATGCCGTTGCGCAGCAGCAGGCCGACGACGTGCGCCAGCATCCGGGCGTCGCCGGCGGGCGCCAGCACCACTCGCTTCATGCGGTCGGTGCGCGCCTCGTCCATGGCGGAACGGCGGAAGTCGTAGTAGTCGAGCAGACGGGCCCGCCGGTTGCCGGCGGCGGTCTCGAGCGTGGCGAGCGAGGCGGTGTAGTGGTGGGCGATTCCGTCACGCAGCGTGCTGATGGTGCCGTCCTCGCGGCGGCGGTTCAGGGGATAGCCTCCGTCCGTCTCGTACGTCATCCCCGTGGCGCCCTGGAAGGTGGTCCATTCGTCCCAGTAACCCACGTAGAAGAAGTCGAAGACCCCCCGCACGTAATACTGCCATCCCTGCTGGTCGAACGCGGCGGCGTTGCCCCGCCCGAACGTGTCGAACCACTTGGTCGCCTGGGGCGGCAGGTTCTGGTTGATGGCTTGAGCCACGGGGGGGAAGAAGAATGCCTGGGTGGTGGAGTGGTGATCCACGAACACCTGAGGATGCCAGCGCAGCAACCCCTCCATCATGGCGCGCACCTCGGGCTGGCTCTGAGCCACCAGGTCGCGGTTCATGTTGCAGCGAAAATGGTTGAACCGGCCCTGGATCGCCCATGGCTCGCGCTGCTCGAGGGCGGTGGGGTGGTCGGCCCCGACCGCGACCGAGTTGTACCACGCGGCGAACCGTTCGTGGCCGTCGGGGTTGGCGGACGGGTTCAGGACCAGGACGACGTTCTTGAGGATCTCGAGGGTGCGTGGCTCGTCCGAGGCGAGCAGCTGATACGCCACCTGCAGCGCCGCTTCGAAGCCGGCGGGCTCGTTGCCGTGCACCGAGTAGTTGAACCCCACGATGATCGGATCCTTTGTGGCGATCTCCGCGGCGCGGGCGGGCGTGGTCTTGCGCGGGTCGGTGAGCTCGGCGATCTCGGCGCGGATCGGGTCGAGCCGGGCGAGGTTCGCGGGATCGGAGATGATCAACACCCGGATGGGGCGGTGCTCCGGCGTCTCGCCCCAGCGCTCGACCCGGACGCGCTCCGGGGCGGTCGCCACGACGCTGTCGAGATAGTGCTGCATGACCGCGTACATCGTCTGCTGCGCGCCCGCGGGGTAACCGGTGATCGCCTCGGGGCGGGGCACGGCCGGCCGGTACGGGCCCCGCGCGTAGAAGTCGAACGGCTGGCCCAGCTGCGCGCGTGCGAGCGCAGGGCACAGCAAGAGCACGAGGAGCGAGACCGTCGAGCGCATGGCATTCGCAGGTGGTGTGGGGCGGGTGAATCTACCGCGTCCCCGCTCTCGCGGGAGGGCTACGTCAGCTGGCGCGTCGCGCCGGAAGGACCTGATCGAAGGAGCTGAACTCGAACGGTTTGGGCACGCAGGGACGCCCCGTGGAGGCGAGGAAGGTGCGCACGCTGTCGTCCACGAGCTGGCCGGTGGTAAAGATCACGCGCTCGGCGTAGGACGGGTCGCGCGCCTTGAGCTCCTGAAACAGCTGCTCCCCCGACACATCGGGCATCCGCATGTCGACGATGACCGCGTCGAAGGCGTCTTCCCGCATGCGCGCCAGGGCTTCCTTGCCGCTCGCCGTGGTCTCCACTTCGTGGCCGCGGCTCGCCAGATAGCGTTGCAACGCGACCCGCACCGAGGCTTCGTCGTCGATGACGAGGACGTGCAGGCGGTCCGTGATCGGGGTGCTGGCCGTCAGCGCCGGGTAGTCTCCCGTGGTGTGCGGTGCCACGATCGGCAGCTCGATCACGAAGCGGGCGCCTTGCGCCGCGTTTTCCGCCCAGATCCGGCCCTCGTGCTCGCGCACGATGCCGAGCGAAATCGAGAGCCCGAGGCCGGTCCCCGAGCCGGTGGGCTTGGTGGTAAAGAAGGGGTTGAAGATGCGCTCCAGCAGGTTCGGCGGGATCCCCGGACCCGTATCTTCGACCTCGATGCGCAGCGCCTCGCCGACGCGGCGCGTCCGCACGACGAGGTGCTGTTTGTCCCGCTCCGAGCGCTCCATCGCCTGCTCGGCGTTGGTGATGAGGTTCAGGAACACCTGCTGCAGCTGGTGGGCGTCCGCCATCGTCTCCGGCGCCTGCTCGTCGTAGTCGCGCTGCACGTCGATGCCGCGCACCCGCAGCTCGTAGCCCCGCAGCTCGAGGGTGTCGTCCAGCACCTGGTTGACCTGTGTCGTCGTGCGCTCCGGCTTGTGCTGGCGCGCGAACGTCAGGAGGTTCTGCACGATGCGCGACGCGCGCCGCGCCTCGGCGTAGATCATCTCCGCCGCCGTCCGCTGATCGGGCGGGAACCGCTTCTCGGAGAGCAGCAGCTGGGCGAAGGCCGAAATGCCCGCGAGCGGGTTGTTGAGCTCGTGCGCCACGCCGGACACCAGCTGCCCGATCGCCGACATCTTCTCCGACTGGATCAGCTGCTCCTGCAGCATCTTCTGGTCGGTGACGTCGCGGATGACGCACAGCACCTCCTCGTCGCGCTGCGGCGTCGAGTAGGTGACCTGGATCGTCCGGACATCGCCGTCCTTGCGGTAAAAGCTCGTCTCGAACAGCCCGGTCTCGCCGGTGAGCGCCTTTTGGAAGTTGGCGAGTGCCTTGGGAAGCTCGTCGTCGGGGAGCATCGGCGCGAACCATTGGCCCACCAGCTCTTCGCGGCGATACCCCGAGATGATCTCGGCGGCGTGATTGAACGTGGTGAAGCGGCCGTTGGCGTCGAAGGTCGCGATCGCGTCGGACGCCGACTCGAACAGGTTGCGATAGCGCGCTTCCGAGCGGGCGAGGGTCTCTTGGGCCCGCTTCTGCTCGGTGATGTCGCGCAGCGTCGCGACCGCGCCCAACAGCTCCCCGTCGACGACCAGCGGCGTGGTGGACACGGCGACGATGCGCTCCTCGCCGTGCCCCCGCACCACCTTGGTCTCGTAGTGCTGCTCCTCGCCTTCGAACGCCCGGCGCTCACGCGCGGCCACGTGCTCGCGCTCGGCCAACGCGACGACGTCGTCGATGGGCGTCCCGGGGAGATCGTCGAGCGGGCGACCGAACAGCTCGGCCGCCGCGCGGTTGGCGGTCAGCACGCGGCGGTCGATTCCGGTCACGACCACCGCGTCGGCGAGGGCGGCCACGATCTCCGCGGCCACACGCGAGGGCTCGAACGCCGGGCGCTTCGGGGCTGCCTTGGGCGCAGGCGCCGGGGGACCGGTCCCCCGGGTCGGCGAAGCGCGCCGGCTCTTACTCATGAGTCGTACGATGCCACCATCGATTCCTTCATCAAGCCCAGGCTCTTCAGCGCCGCGTCCGTCACGGCCTGGGGCGTCTCGCCCCGCTTGACGCAGTTCTTGACGATCTCGAGCGCGTGGATCGGGTGCTCGTCGTCGTACTTGGCGTGCTCTTCGAGCCACCAGCGCCCGCGCGGGCCGATCTTCGCGTTCTTCGCCAGGCCGCGCAGCGCCTTCTCGGAGATCTTCTGCGCGACGCCCTCCACGGCGTAGTTCGTGGCCGACACGGCGGAGCCGAACTGGGCACCGCGGCACATCTCCGTGAGGTAGCCGTGGAACTCCTTCACCTCCGGAATCATCGGCTCCGGCACCTGGAAACGCTCGCGCGGGACGTTAAAGCCGTCCCCCATGGCGCGCCACATGGCGTCGTGCCGTTTCTCGACGCGGATGTTATCGCGGAAGAAGGCCTTGCCGTCCTCGGGGGAGCGGTCGAGCAGCAGCTGGAGCCACTGCGGAAAGTCCCGGATGATCGGGTAGAACGCCACTAGAAAGTTCTGAATCTTCCCGTCGATCAGCTGGTTCTCGGAGGCGTGCACGATCACTTTCGTGTCGAGGATCGCCTCGCGGCTCGGGTCGAGAGCGGCATCCAGGTCGGCCACCCAGCTCGGGTGGGGGGTCACCTGCACAGACATTGGATCTCCTTCCAGGGCGCGAACTGAGGAATAGACAACCGTCCGGCGGGCGGTAAATGTACGACCTCGCCCCCGCAAGACAAATTTAATGGGACCTTGGAAGGTGCTTCACACCGGCCCAAACCGATGTGAGGGCGGTTACCCCCTTCGTTGACAAGATATATCGTCCCATAATATCTTACCGTTACATCGTCACTCGGAGACAAGCCATGCCTCGCCATTTCGGATGGGAATCGTTCGCCTTCGGGTTCGGACCCCGTGGCGTGTTTTGGGCCGGGCCGCGCCGCCGGCGCCGCCAGTGGTTCGAGTCCGGCGACATGAAGTACGTAATCCTCAAGCTGCTCAAGGACAAGCCGCGCCACGGCTACGAGGTCATGAAGGAGCTGGAAGACCAACTGCGTGGCTGCTATACACCCTCGGCCGGCACCGTGTACCCGACGCTGCAGCTGCTCGAGGACGAGGGGCTCGTCACCTCCCGCGAGGTGGAAGGCAAGAAGATCTACGAGGTCACCGACGCGGGACGCGCGTTTCTGGAAGAGCACAAGGACGTGGTGGACGACATCTTCGAGCGGGTCCACGACACCGTGGAACGCGCGCTCGGCGGCGCGATGGCCGACATGAACCGCGCCGTGGGCCGCCTGGTCAAGTCGGTGTACCGGGCGGGCTGGCGGTCGCGCGATGAAGCGACCCGTAAGCAAATCGCCGAACGGCTGGACAAGGTGCGGGAGGAGCTCGAAGCGCTGGTGCCGTGACGGCGTCAGGGCCGCCGCGCGCGCAGCTCGCCGAGCGCGGCCTTCACGTACACCCGCGTCATCTGCTTCCGCCAGGAGAGATCGAAATCGGTGTTGTCGAGCGGCTTCGCAGGGCGGTACGCCGCCTCCGCGGCCGCCCGGATCGCCTCGTCGGACAGATCCGACCCGGTGAGTACGGCGCCGGCTTCGGGGACTTCCTGCGGAAGGCTGGCGACGCCGCCCAGCACAACGCGCGCCGCCGCCACGCGGCGCGCGTCCCAACGAAGCCACACGGCGACGCCCAACACTGGGAAGTCGAACGATCCCCGCCGGCGTAGCTTGTGATATACCGCGTCCCAGCCGTCCGCCGCCGGCAGCCGCACCAGGGCGAGGATCTCGTCGGGCTGCTTGGTGAGATAATCGATGCCATCGTTGGCGTAGAGCCGAGCGGCGGGCACCACGCGCTCGCCCTTCGGCCCCACCAGCAGGAACTCCGCACCCAGGGCGACCATCACCGGGGCCACGTCCGACGAGCTGACCGCCCAGCAGCGCGGGCTCGAGGGCGCCACCCAGCAGATATGGCCGTCCTTCTTCATGCAGAAGTCGATCGCCTTGCGCCATTCGTAGGTCTGATCGTAGTAGTTGCAGCGTGTATCGAGACAGAGATTGCCGCCCAGCGTGCCCATGTTGCGGAGCAGGGGGGTGGAGACGAGCTCGGCAGCGCGAGAGACGACTTCGACGGACTGTCGGACAGTCGGACTGTCGGATAGTTCAGTCAGGGTCAGAGACGCACCCAGCACGATATCACCGTCCGACTGTCCGACCGTCCGACTGTCCGACCTCCGGAGCTCCGGAATCTTCATTAGGGAGATGACCGTGCGCGGCTCCTGCTGCCGGCGCTTCATATTCGGATAGAGGTCGGTCCCACCCGCGACGTAACTCCCCGCCGGACCGGCCTCGGTCTTCATGGCCAGTGCCTCCGTCAGCGTCTTCGGCTGTAGGTAGGTGAACGAAGGTAACCTGAGCATCAGCGCTTCGAGCCCGCGGGGCGCGTCTTCTGTCCGACCGTCCGACGGTCCGACGGTCCGACCGCCTTGCCGTCCCCCCCCTCCCAGGGCGGCGCCACGCGGATCGGATCCGGCCATACGATGTCCGGGAACGCGGTGGGGCCGAAGCGCGGCGCTTCTCCCTTCTCTTTGCGGCGCAGCGCCTTGAAGACCTTCTCGGGGGTGATGGGCACCTCGTCGATGCGCACGCCGACCGCGTCGTACACGGCGTTCGCCACGGCGGGAGGCACTGGGAGCAGCGGTCCCTGACCGCACTCCTTGGCACCGAACGGCCCGTTGGGATCGGGGTCCTCGACGACGTAAGTGACGACGTCGCACATCTCGAGTGTGGTGGGGCTTTTGTACTCGAGCAGGCTCGGGATCTTGTGCACGACGTTGCGGTTGCCGCGATAGGCCATTTCCTCCATCAGGGCCTCGCCCAGGCCCATATACACCGACCCCTCGATCTGTCCCATCACCGTCGTCGCGTTGATCGAGCGGCCCACGTCGTGCGCGATCCAGACCTTCGGCACCCGCACGATTCCGCTTGCGGGATCCACGTCCACGAGGGCGACACAGGCGCTGTAGGAGTAGGCCGGTGACGGGCCGACTCCGGCGCCGCGGTACTTGCCGGGCGAGGCAGCCGGGGTGTAGGAGCCCACCGTGCCGATCGTTCCCTCCGCCGCTTCCGCCGCCTGCACAGCCTCGGCGAACCCGAGCCCGCGCGCGGGATCCTGCACGTCGAACACCCGCCGGTCGGCGAACGCCAGGCGTTCGACCGGGACTTGGAGTTTGCGCGCCGCCTGCTGGGCGATGAGGTCCCGCGCCCGCTCCGCCGCCTGAATGCAGGCGTTCCCGGTCATGAGGGTCACGCGGCTCGAGTAGCTGCCGAGGTCCACCGGCGTCAGGTCGGTGTCGCCGGTGACGACCGCGATGTCGAACGGATCGAGACCCAGGACTTCGGCGGCCAGCAGCGCCAGGATCGAGTCCGACCCCTGGCCGATCTCGGTCGAGCCACAGAACACGGTGACGCCCCCGCCCCGGTCGCACTTGAGCTGCACGCCCGAGTGGGGCATGGGGTTCCAGTAGATGGGGAGGCCCGCCCCCGTGATGTAAGACGAACACGCCAGGCCGATGCCTTGCCCCGGGGGGAGCTTGCGAAACTTCTGCGTCCAGCCGGAACCGTCGATCACCTTGCGGATGCACTGCTCCAGGCCCATCGAGCCGATTTTGAGCCAGTTCGCGGTGAGCGAGTCGGGAGGAACGAGATGCTTGAGGCGCAGCTCCGCCGGATCCATCCCCAGCTGCTCGGCGATCTTGTCGAGGTGGACCTCGAGCGCAAACCGCGGCTGCGGCGTGCCGTGGCCCCGCTTCGGACCACACGGTGGCTTGTTCGTGAACGCTCTTGCGCCTTGAAACTTGTAACGTGGAACGTCATAGGTGACGGTCTGCAGCGCCCCCGTGTAGTACGTGCTCGCGACGCCGTAGGAGCCGTACCCACCGCCGTCCAGCAGCGACTTGAAGTGCATCGCCGTGATCGCCCCGTCCCGTTTCACGCCGGTTTTCACCCACATGAGCGTCGGATGGCGCCCGCGGTGACAGTAAAAGACCTCCTCGCGGGTGAGGGTGATCTTCACCGGCCGCCCCGTGAGGATCGCGAGCTTCGCCACCACGATCTCGTGACTGAACGGGTCGCTCTTGCCGCCGAAGCCGCCGCCGTTGGGCGTGGCGACGACGCGGATCTTGGCGGGGGCGAGCTCGAGCACCTGGGCGAGGGCGCGGTGCACATAGTGCGGCGTCTGGGTCGAGCTCCAGAGCGTGAGCTTGCCGTCGGGCAAGGGAGACCAGTCGGCCACCGCCGCGTGCTGCTCCATCGGCAGATGCGTGCTGCCCTCGAAGAAGAGCAGGTCCTCGCGCACCAGATCCGCCGCGGCGAACCCCTCGTCCACGTCGCCGAACTCGAGGTTGACGAGTTTGTGGATGTTGCCGCCGTCGCCGTAGTCGTGGATGCGGGGCTCGGGGTGCGCCACCGCATCCTCAGCGTCCGTGATCGGGCGCAGCGGCTCGTAGGTCACGTCGATCAGGTCGAGCGCGGCGGTCGCGATTTCCTCACTCACCGCGGCGACGCCTGCCACCGGGTCGCCCACGAAGCGCACCTTGTCGCGCGCCAGGGCATGCTCATCCTGGCTCACGGGCAGAATCCCGAAGGGGATCGGCAGGTCTCTACCCGTCAGCACAGCCTTCACACCCGCCACGGCCTGGGCTCGCGAGGTATCAATACGCGTGATGCGGGCGTGGGGATGGGGACTGCGGAGCAGCTTGGCGTACAGCATGCGGGGGAGGAAGAGGTCGTCGGCGAATCGCGTCACGCCGGTGACTTTGGCGGTCGCGTCCACTTTGCGGACCGCCGTGCCGACCACGCGCAGGGCGGTGGTAGGGCGCTTACCGCCAGCCATACAGGCTCTCCGGTGCCGGCTTCGCATCCTCGCCCCGCAGACGGGCCGCGGCCAGCTCTACGGCCTCGTAGATCTTCACGTAGCCGGTGCAGCGGCACAGGTTGCCCGACAAGGCCTGCTTGATCTCGTCGCGCGTGGGTCGTGGGTTCTCGAGGAGAAGCGCTTCGGCGGTGAGCAGGAAGGCGGGTGTACAGTATCCGCACTGCGCGGCGCCGAGCTCGGCAAAGGCGTCTTGCAGCGGATGCAGCGTCCCACCCCCTGCCATCCCCTCGACGGTTTTGACGTGCCGCCCGGCGCACGCGAGGCCGAGCACCAGACAGGAAAGCACGGGCTTCCCGTCCACCAGCACGGCGCAGGTGCCGCACTCGCCCAGCTCGCAGCCGTGTTTCGTGCCGGTGAGACCCAGGTCTTCGCGCAGCACTTCCAGCAGCGTCTTGTGGGGCGCGAAGGCGACTTCGACGGGCTCGCCGTTCAGCTCGAAGGCGAGCTTGACCTTGGCGTCGGCCATCCGTGGAAACCTAATCTTGATAACCCGGAGGAGCGACGACAGCTTTCGGGCTCTAATGACAACGTCGGACAGCCGGACGGTCGGACGGTCGGACGGACCATGGCCTCCGTGGAGATGTTTTCCGGCGACGGCCCTTGTGCTGGCCTTACTGTCCGTCAGTCCGACGGTCCGTCTGTCCAGCCAAGATTACCGCGCCCAGGCCCTGCGCATCCTGAAGACCGTGCCGCTCATCGACGGCCACAACGACATCCCCGACGCGATCCGCGCGCGGGGTGGTCTCGACTCGGTCGAC
>Ga0209156_10000897_pt1 | contig 25045 bp, 26 predicted proteins | sample GraSoiAngelo_124_FD_185881 | JGI IMG/M metagenome (GOLD analysis project Ga0209156, IMG submission 185881) | Grasslands soil microbial communities from the Angelo Coastal Reserve, California, USA - 14_0927_05_20cm (SPAdes) (version 2) | ecosystem: Environmental > Terrestrial > Soil > Grasslands... | reverse complement strand
CGCGGCTTCAAGAACCGGTTCCGGAAGACCTTCGTCGCCGTGAACGTGGGACGCCTTGCCGAATACGCCGCCGAGGGAAAGGTCTCACCCGACACGCTCGCCGCGAAGGGCCTCATCGAGCGGGACGCGCGCATCAAGGTCCTGGGCGACGGCGATATCGGCGCGAAGCTCGAGGTACACGCGCATTCGGTGTCCGCGACGGCGCGCCAGAAGATCGAGTCCGCCGGCGGCTCCATCGTGATCATCGCTCCGGGCGTCTAGCGCGTGGGCATGTTCCAGGCGCTCATCGACGCGCTCCGCACACCGGATCTCCGGAACAAGATCCTCTTCACGCTCGGCATGATCCTGGTCTTCCGGTTCCTGGCCCACGTCCCGCTTCCGGGCGTCAACCAGGATCAGCTGAACGTACTCTTGCAGAGCAGCGCGTTCGTGAACCTGCTCGATCTCTTCTCCGGCGGCGGGCTCGCGCGGTTCTCCATCGTCGCGCTCGGGGTGAACCCCTACATCAACGCGTCGATCATCATGACTCTGCTCAATCAGACGATCCCCGCCCTCGAGCGTCTTTCGAAAGAGGGTGAGTACGGCCGCAACAAGATCAACCAGTACACCCGCGTGCTGACCGTTCCGCTCGCGCTCCTTCAGGGCATCGGCGTCGCGGTCTTCATGCAGAAGCAGGGCGTGCTGAACACGTTCGGCCCGAACGACATTGCGACGACCCTCTCGATCCTGGCCTCGCTGACCGCCGGAACGATCATCCTGATGTGGCTCGGCGAGCTCATCAGCGAGCGCGGCATCGGCAACGGGATCAGCTTCATCATCTTCGCCGGAATCGTCGGCCGTCTCCCGAACACGGTGCAGCAGACGCTCCAGGTGCAGTCGAACGCGCTCGCGCTCGGGTCGATCGTGGTCATCGCGGTCCTCGTGATCGCGGCGATCATCTTCATTCAGGAGGGCCAGCGCCGCGTTCCGGTGCAGTACGCAAAGCGCGTGCGCGGCACTCGGATGTACTCCGGCGGGAGCACCTTCATTCCGCTTCGCGTGAACAGCGCCGGCGTGATCCCGATCATCTTCGCGATCTCGATCCTGCTGCTCCCCAACCAGGTCGCGCAGTACTTCACGACGAGCGATACCGAGTGGCTGCGCAACGTCTCGACCGCGATCGTTGCCTTCTTCCAGAACCCGATCTTCTACAACCTGACCTACTTCGTGCTCGTCGTCGCGTTCACGTTCTTCTACACGGCCTTCACGTTCGTGCCGAATGACGTCGCCGACAACATCAAGCGCTACGGCGGGTTCATCCCCGGCATCCGCCCCGGCCGCCCGACCGCCGAGTTCCTGTCCCGTGTCGTGACGCGGATCACGATCGCCGGCGCGCTGTTCCTCGGGATCGTCGCCGTCATGCCGACGCTCATCGGCGACATCACCGGCGTGCAGACGCTGCGGCTCGGTGGCACGAGCATCCTGATCGTGGTGGGCGTCGTGGTCGAGACCATGAAGCAGCTCGAGGCCCAGCTGCTCCAGCGCAGCTACGAGGGATTCATCCGCTAGTGACCGAGACCGTGTCCGCCCCTGAGACATCCAGCCTCCGCGACAGCGGTGGCGATCTCATCATCATCGGCCCCCCCGGGGCGGGGAAGGGCACGCAGGCGAAGTCGCTCGCTCACGAGAACGGCTGGGTGCAGCTCTCGACCGGCGAAGTTTTCCGCGACCACATCCGCCGCCAGACCGACCTCGGCCGTCGCGTGAAGGGGTACCTCGAGCGTGGCGAGTACGTTCCCGACGACGTGACCGTTCGCATGGTGCGCGCCAAGCTTGAGGACATATCGCCTTCGACGCGCGTGCTGTTCGACGGATTTCCGCGAACGGTCGCGCAGGCCAAAGCCCTCGACCAGCTCTCCGGCGAGATGGGCCGGCACATCGGCGGCGTTCTGCTGATCGACGCGCCGCGTGAGGAGCTCGTCGCGCGTCTGAACGGCCGGGCCACCGCCGAGCACCGCGCCGACGACACCCCCGAGATCATCGCGAACCGGCTCGACGTGTATGAGGAGCAGACCCGTCCGGTCATCTCCTACTACGAGGACCGCGGACTTGTGAAGCGCGTGAACGGCGTGGGCAGCGTGCCCGACGTAACGGCTCGTCTTCGCGAGGCGGCGGAATGATCACGCTCAAGACCCCGGCGCAGATGGCGAAGATGCGCGATGCCGGTCGAGTGGTGGCGGCGATGCTCGACGTGTGCCGCGCGACGGTGCGCCCCGGCGTGACCACGGCGGAGCTCGACCGCGTGGCCGCGGAGGTCCTCCGCAGGGCGGGCGCCGAGAGCTCCTTCCTCGGTTACAGCACGCCGCCATATCCGGCGACCATCTGCACCTCGGTGAACTACGAGATCGTCCACGGGATCCCTTCCGCGACACGACGGCTGCGCGAGGGGGACATCGTCGGCATCGACGCGGGCGCGATCGTCGATGGCTGGCACGCCGATGCCGCGATCACCGTTCCGGTCGGAAAGGTCTCAGGGGAGGCCGCGCGCCTCATCGAGGTCACCGAGGAGGCACTCCGGATCGGCATCGCGAGCGCGAAGGTCGGTGGCCGAATCGGCGACATCGGCGCGGCGGTGGAGGAGTACGTCCGCGCCCAGGGATTCAGCGTCGTCCACAACTACGTCGGGCATGGGATCGGACGGGCGATGCACGAGGAGCCGCAGGTGCCGAACTACCGACCGACGAAGGGGCAGCCCAACCCCCCGATCAGCGAGGGCCTCTGCATCGCGATCGAACCGATGGTCAATGTCGGCGGCCCGGAAACTCGGACGCTTGGCGACCAATGGACCGTGGTGACCGCAGACCGGAGCCTTTCGGCGCATTTCGAGCACACCCTGGCGTGCACCGCTGCCGGTCCCGTCGTGCTTACTCGCGCCGGCGAAGGCGCTGCGGTGGCAGCCTGACGCCGATGATTGCCCGGAACTGGCCGCTCTTGGTACACTGTTATCTCCCGTGGGTTCATGCCGCGGGTCAACCTGTGTCTGGAGAAGATGGCGAGTAAACCGAGCAACAAAGAGGTCATCGAGGTGGAAGGGACGGTCGCTGAAGCCCTTCCGAATGCGATGTTCAAGGTCGAGCTCCAGAACGGGCATGCGGTCTTGGCACACATCAGCGGCAAGATGCGGATGAATTTCATCCGGGTCGTGCCGGGCGACAAGGTCCTCGTGGAGCTGTCGCCGTACGACCTAAAACGGGGACGCATTACAAGGCGAGTGAGGTACTAGTGAAAGTCCGCGCGTCAGTCAAAAAGCGTTGCGATAAATGCAAGATCATCCGGCGCGAGCGGCAGATCCTCGTGATCTGCTCCGAGCCGAAACATAAGCAGAGGCAGGGTTAGCCATGGCTCGAATCTCAGGCGTCGATATCCCGCGCGAGAAGCGTGTCGACGTGTCGCTGCGCTACATCTTCGGCATCGGTGCCACTGCCGCCAAAGAGGTGCTCGAGCAGGCACGGATCGACGGCGCGACGCGGGTGCGTGACCTGACCGAGCCTCAGGTCGCCAAGATCCGCGAGATCATCGATCGCGGCTTCACGGTGGAGGGTGACCTTCGCCGCGAGATCGCACTCAACATAAAGCGACTCCAGGAGATCGGCAGCTACCGCGGTCTTCGTCACCGGCGCAATCTGCCGGTTCGCGGGCAGCGCACGCGCACCAACGCGCGCACGCGCCGCGGAACGCGCAAGACGGTAGCCGGAAGAAAGAAGGCGGTGTCTAAGACCTAATGGCGCAGGAGCGAAAGTCCGAGAGACCGGAGCGGCCCGAGAAGGGCGCGGACAAGACCGAGAAGCCCGAGGCGGAAGCCGCGGCCGCGGCCGAGGCGAAGCCGCGTCGACGCCGCGAGAAACGTGTCGTGCCGCGCGGCGCCGCGCACGTGAAGGCGTCCTTCAACAACACCATCGTGTCGCTCACCGACCCGGCAGGGAACGTGATCGCGTGGTCCTCCGCCGGAGCCGCCGGTTGGAAGGGCTCGCGCAAGAGCACGCCGTACGCAGCGCAGGTCGCGGCCGAAACTGCGGCTCGCAAGGCGCTCGACCTCGGCCTCAAAGTGGTCGAGGTGTTCGTGCGCGGCCCGGGCGCGGGACGCGAGGCGGCGATCCGCGCTCTCGAGGCGACAGGCCTCGAGGTGACCGCGATCACCGACGTCACGCCGATCCCGCACAACGGCTGCCGGCCGCCGAAGCGGAGGCGCGTCTAGTGGCTCGCTACACCGGCCCCGTCTGCCGGATCTGCCGTCGCGAGAGCATGAAGCTCTTCCTCAAAGGAGAGAAGTGCTTCACCAAGTGCACCTTCGAGAAGCGCTCGTCGCCGCCGGGGATGCACCAGCAGCGCCGTCGCAAGGTCAGCGACTTCGCGCTCCAGCTTCGCGAGAAGCAGAAAGCACGTCGCATGTACGGCGTCCTCGAGCGCCAGATGAAGAACACCTTCGACCGCGCAGCCGAAGTGACCGGCGCGACGGGCGAGACGCTCCTCATCAACCTCGAGACGCGCCTCGACAACACCGTCTACCGCTCGGGATTCGCGAAGTCGCGGTCGCAGGCGCGGCAGCTCGTCGCGCACGGCCACATCACCGTGAACGGTCGCGAGACGAAGACTCCGAGCTACTCGGTGAAGGCCGGTGACGCCGTCGCCGTATCGGAGAAGAGCCGCGGCTCCAACTACTTCAAGGAGATGACCGCCTGGGCGAAGACGCAGACGCGCCCAGGCTGGCTCGAGGTCGATCCCGACGCATACACGGCCAAAGTCCTCGCGTTGCCGAGTCGTGATCAGATCGAAGCACAGGTCAACACCCAGCTCATCGTCGAGCATTATTCGCGCTAGCCCCGCAGGAAGGAACCGAAGCCATGACCCTAGTAGAGCTTGAGTACCCCAAGATCGAGCGCATTGAGGGCGACGAGCGGTACGCGAAATTCGCGTGCGAGCCGCTCCCTCCCGGATACGGCACGACCCTTGGGAACTCGCTGCGCCGCGTGCTCCTGAGCTCGCTGCCCGGTGCTGCGATCACGGCCGCGCGCGTGCGCGGCGTCGCGCACGAGTTCTCCACGATCCCCGGAATCAAGGAGGACGTCGTCCAGCTCGTCCTCAACCTGAAGCAGATCCGTCTGCGCTCGTTCGCGAGCGAACCGGTGACGCTCACCCTCGAGAAGACCGGTCCCGGCGAAGCGACCGCCGCGGACATCATGACCACGAGCGAGATCGAGATCGTCAATCCCGAGGCGAAGATCGCGACGTTGGAGCCAGAGGCATCGCTGTGGCTCGAGCTCACCGTCGAGACCGGCCGCGGATTCCACTCCGCCGACCGGCGCGAGGGCCTGCCGATCGGGGTCATCCCCATCGACGCGCTCTACAGCCCGGTCAAGAAGGTGAACTTCGGCGTCGAGAGCACCCGCGTCGGCCAGGTCACCAACTACGACCGGCTCATCCTCGAGGTGTGGACCGACGGGACGACGACCCCCGACGATGCGGTCGCCCAGGGCTCGCAGATCCTCGTCCAGCAGTTCTCGCTGTTCGCCGGTCTGACGCGGTCGCAGACCGCGCTCGCCCAGCCCGAGCGGACGAACGGCTCGGCGCTGCCGGCCGCTATCGCGGACATGCCGATCGAGGATCTCGACCTGCCGCAGCGAGCCTTCAACTCGCTGAAACGGCACGGCATCACCAAGGTGGGTCAGCTCCTGCAGACCCCCGATGACGAGCTCCTCCGCATGCGCAACTTCGGGAAGAAGTCGCTCGACGAGATCAAGGAGCGCCTCGCGGCGCGGGGCCTCATCGAGGCGCCGATCCGCGACGAGTCGTCGCCGGTGACCGACGAGCCCCTCGCTGACGACGAGAACGAGCCCGAGACCAGCATGAGCGACGGCGAGGAAGGCCCGAGCTAGTGCTCAAAGGTGAGCGAGGAGCGGCTTTGCCGCGACGAGCGAGTCCATCCTGCCGGAGGCGTGTCTCCGGCGACAGCCGGAGATTGAGCTAGTGCCGCATAAGGTCCACGAGCGTAAGTTCGGGCGACGCACCGGAGCGCGGCGGGGAATGCTCCGCAACCTCACCTTGTCGGTGCTTCGCTACGAGCGCGTCAAGACGACCGAAGCGAAAGCGAAGGAAGTCCGCCTCTTCGTGGATCGCATGATCAACCTCGGGAAGGACGGCTCGCTCGGCGCGCGGCGCCGCGCCCTCGCTTGGCTTCCCGAACCGGTCATCGTCGAGAAGGTCTTCACGGATCTCGCGATCCGCTGGCCCGATCGCCGATCGGGATACCTGCGTCTTACCCATCTCGGCCGGCGTGTGGGCGACTCGGCGCCTCAGATGTTGATCACCGATCTCGCGATCCGCTGGCCCGATCGCCGATCGGGCTACCTGCGTCTTACCCATCTCGGCCGGCGTGTGGGCGACTCGGCGCCTCAGATGTTGATGGAGCTGGTGCCCGGGCCCGAAAAGCCCACGGCCGAGAAGGCCGAGGCGGTGGAGGAGACGAAGCCACGCCGCCGGCTTGCGCTTCCGCGCCGGCGCGCCGCGGCGAACAAAGATGAGGCGAAGGCCGAAACGAACGCCAAGTCCGCGGCCAAGGCGACGGCGCCGAAGAAGAAGACGGCGAAGGGAGCAGCGACCTAAGACGCCGCACTGGAAGGCGCGCGTGGCTTACGACGGAACGGACTACGCGGGGTTCCAGGTGCAGCACAACGCGCCCACGGTGCAGGGTGAGCTCGAGAAAGCGCTCTCCGCGGTGTGTGACGAGCCGGTGAGAGTCACCGGTGCGGGGCGCACGGACGCCGGGGTGCATGCGAGCGGACAGGTGATCGACTTCCGGACGGCGAGCGCGCTGGACGGAGTAACGATCGGCCGGGGGGTAAACGCCCTCCTGCCGCAGGACATCGCGGTCTCGGCGCTCGAGCCGGCGGCGGAGGACTTCCACGCCAGGTTCTCGGCGACGGGGCGGACATATGAATATCGGGTCCGACACGGCAGAGAGCGGGATCCGCTCGAGCGGCGCCGCGAGCTCCACGTTCCTGGAGCGCTCGATGTCGCGGCGATGCGGGATGCGAGCGAGCGGCTGTTGGGTCGCAAAGACTTCTCGTCCTTCGCGGCGGGACCGGGTGGTGTTCGCTCGGTCCGGCGCGCGGAGTGGTGCGAGCACGACGAAGCTCAGCTCCGTTTCGAGATCGCGGCGGATGCGTTCCTCAGGGGAATGGTCCGGGCGATCGTGGGGACGCTCCTCTGGGTCGGACGTGGCAAGATCGACGCACCGACGTTCGAGAAGATCGTGGCGGCGAAGGATCGCGCGATGGCGGGTCCGAGCGCACCGGCGAACGGCCTGTGCCTCATCGCCGTGAACTATGGCGACGCACGAGAGAGACAGGAGCTTGACGAGGCGGATGAATAAGAAATGAAGACGTACGCAACGAAGCAAAGTGAGATCACGCGGAGCTGGCGCGTGGTCGACGCCGACGGCGCGACCTTGGGCCGCCTCGCGACCGAAGTGGCCGCGATCCTCCGCGGAAAGCACAAGACGATCTTCTCTCCGCACCTCGACACCGGCGATCCGGTCATCGTCGTGAACGCGGCAAAGGTGCGCGTCACCGGCAACAAGCTGCAGGCGAAGAACTACGTGCGGCACTCGGGCTACCCCGGAGGCCTGCGGTCGGAGACCTTGGAGCAGCTTCTCGCCCGCCGTCCCGAGGAAGTCGTCCGACGCGCGGTGCGCGGCATGCTTCCGCGGAACCGACTCGGCGAGCAGATGTCGCGCAAGCTTCACGTGTACGCCGGCGCCGAGCATCCGCACGCCGCGCAGAAACCCGAGCCGATGCGTAAGGAGACCGAATCATGAAGGCCTTGCCGTACTTCCAGGGCACGGGGCGTCGCAAGACGTCCATCGCTCGCGTCCGCCTCGTACCCGGCGAGGGTGCGGTCGTCGTGAACGGAAAGCCGCTGGATGACTACTTCGCTCGCGACGGTGCGACCGATCAGGCGCTCTTGCCGTTCACGGTCACCAGCACGGCGCGTCGCTTCAACGCGATGGTGAAGGTCGAAGGCGGTGGCGTCAGCGGCCAGATCGGCGCGATCGCGCACGGCATCTCTCGCGCGCTCCTTCAAGTGGACCGGGAGCACCTCGCGGCGCTCCGCAAGGCCGGTCTTCTCACGCGCGACCCGCGCGCCAAGGAGCGGAAGAAGCCCGGGCTCAAGCGCGCCCGAAAGGCGCCTCAGTTCACGAAGCGCTAGCCCGAAGGCGCGCTCGGAGCGCAGACTAGAGCCATGGCCTCGAAGGACTTCAACTATCAGGTCGCGCTCAAAGAAGGTCTCAAGAGCCTCGAGCAAGGGCGTTTGCGCCAGGCCGAGCAGAGCTTCAAGTACCTGGTCGACAAGTTCCCGGGCGCCGAGGGCGGCTACCGCGGGCTCGCGAAGGTGCACTTCGAGGAAGAGGACCGCACCGGAGCGCTTCGCGTGCTCCGCGACGGTGCCGCGGCCCTCACCAAGTCCGGCGAGCGATCGGCGGCCATCGGTCTTCTTCGCCAAGCCATCGTCCTGGACCCCCGCGACCTTTCCACGCACCGTCGTCTCGCCGCGGCGCTCGCCCTCGCCGGCGACACCGATGCTTCGGTGCAGGAGTACGCCCGCTTCATTCGCGACCTTCGTGATAGCGGGGAGAGCGAACGCGCGAAGAAAGAAGTTGCCTACGCCAAGGGGCAGCTCCGCGACGTGAGCGGCGTGTCGACCCTCGACGCGATCGCGGATGGCCAGCCGTCCGTCGCCACGCCGGCCGAGACCGAAGAGCCGGCAACACGATTCTCCGAGCGCGAAGCGGGCAGCGCGCTTCGCCCGCCCGCGTTCGATCAATGGACCGCACCGCGATCTGAACCGGCGCCCCGGTTCGTCCCTCCGGCCGAACCCAGGATGGCCACACCCGCGGACGATCCGTGGGCGGCGCCGCCGCCGACCACCTACCCGCGCAGCACCCCATCCGACCAGGAGCAGGGACGCGAGATCACTCTCGAGAACGACCCCTGGTCCGCGGTCACGCCGCCACCTGCTCCGAGCTGGCCCGTCCGAGAGGAGCCAAGCGAGGAGCTCCCCCCTGAGGACAGGACCGCCTCCGAGGTTGCCGCAGCCGAGCCCGTTGAAGCGCAAGCGGTCGAGCCGTGGGCGCCGGAGCCGGAGCCCGGCGGCGCCAACGGAGAGCCCGCCGCCGAGGCCGACCCCATCGTCGTCGAGGAAGATGCGGCGCGTTATCTCGCGACGCGAGATCCGCGAGCGGCAACGAAGGCTCTCGAAGCCGCGCGCTACTACGTCAAAGCGGGCCACCTCGACGCCGCGTCGGACCTGCTTCTGCAGCTCATCGCGGCGGGAGTCGCGGAGCACGACGCGCAGCGCCTCCTCGTGGATATCGTCCGCACCCTCGGCAAGCGCGAAGTCGCGAAGACGAAGTGCCAGCTGCTCGCGCACGCGCTGCTCCTGGACGGCCGCAACGACCTTGCCGCGGAGGTCGAGGCACTGGCTCTGGCTGACTGATGGACGACATCAAGAGGTGGCTCGGCGACTTCGTCAACGTCCTCACCCAAAATAAGCCGTTCGGATGGAACAACGTGCTCGACGTGCTCATCGTCGCGGTGTTCATCTATTACGTGCTGCTGCTCATCCGTGGAACGAGAGCCGTCCAGCTGCTCATCGGCGTCATGGTCCTCGTGCTCATCTACTTCGTGGCGACGTCGCTGCATCTCACCCTGACGACGCTCCTGCTCCAAGCCCTCTTCGCGGTGGCCCTTATCGCCCTCGTGGTCGTCTTTCAGCCCGGTCCTCGTGCTCATCTACTTCGTGGCGACGTCGCTGCATCTCACCCTGACGACGCTCCTGCTCCAAGCACTCTTCGCGGTGGCCCTTATCGCCCTCGTGGTCGTCTTTCAGCCCGAGCTGCGGCGTGCGCTCGGCCAGATCGGCCAGCTCGGTCCGCTCAACCGGCTGCTGGCACCGGGCAGCGAGGAGGAGCTCGAGGGCATCGTGGATGAGCTCGTGCGGGCCGCGCTCCTGATCAGTGAGGCCAAGCACGGCGCGCTCATCGTTCTCGAGAGGGCGACGGGTCTGCAGGACTACAGCGAGACCGGGGTGCCGGTGAATGGGAAGCTCACGGCCGAGCTTCTCGCGTCCATCTTCATGACGCGCTCGCCGTTGCATGACGGTGCGGTGATCGTCCGCGGGGGACAGATCCTCGCGGCCGCATGCCTTCTCCCGCTCGAAGAGAACACCGACCGGGGCGCGCATCGCTACGGCATGCGCCACCGCGCCGCGCTCTCCATCAGCGCGCAGACCGACGCGATCGTCGTGGTCGTCTCCGAGGAGACGCAGGCCATCTCCATCGCGGCGGGCGGACGGATCATCGGCGCGCTCGATGAGGAGCGTCTGCGGCGCGTCCTCTCGTCGCTTCTGCGCAGCCGCATTCAGCCGCTCCCGTTCCGCAGCAAGGCCTCCTAGCGATGGCGCGTGTTCCCGCGCCCGCGCGGCCGCTCCTGCCGCGGCGGCACATCAACTTCCGGCGTATCGCGACCGCGGACCTGCCGCTCAAGCTCACCGCGGTCCTCATCGCGATGATCTTCTGGGCCGTCTCCGCACTCAGTGCGCCGCCGACCGAAGTCGTCCGCGACTACGGCGGGCGCGTCCCCGTCGAGCGCCCGGATGCGGTCCCCGCAGGCTACGTGCTCGAGGGACCGCTCGGAGATGTCGGCGTGAAGCTCAGAGGCACGGAGGCGGCGCTCGCGAACGTCGTTGCGTCGGATATCCACGCGAGCCTCGATCTTTCGGCCGCCGACGTGCATCGCGCGGATCCGCAGGACATCCCCGTGCGTGTCGATGTCGCAACCGCCGGGGTGAAGGTGGACAGCAAGACGCCGGCTACGGTGACGGTGCGCATCGAGCCGATCACCTCGCGCGACGTCGCAGTGCAGGCGCGCTTCGCGAACAGTCCACCGGAGGGCACTTTCGCCGGCGACCCCGCGATCACGCCGGCTCAGGTCAGGGTGAGCGGCGCCTCGAGTCGGATCGCGCGGATCGCGGCGCTCTATGCAACGGTCCGCTTCGGCGACGCGGTCACCGACCTTGTCGCGAGCGTCCAGCCGACGGCGGTCGACGCGTCGGGCGCGACGATCGAGGCGCTCACCACCGATCCCGCGGTCGTGCAGCTCACGGTGCCGGTGCTTCCGACCGCGACGACGCGCACCGTGCCGGTCGTCCCGTCCGTGCGCGGCGCAGTCGCCGCGGGCTACTGGGTCACCCGCGTGACGAGCGATCCACCTGTCGTTACGGTGCGTGGCGAAGCCGCCGCGCTCAGCGGTATCGACCAGGTCAACACCACAGCGATCGACTTGAGCGGTCTCGGTGCCGACAAGACGTTTCAGGTGGCGCTGCTGCTCCCCGCCGAGGGGACGACCCTCGTCAAAGCGACCCAGGCGACGGTCACATTCTCGATCGCGCCACTCATTGGAAGCCGTGCGTTCCCGGTCGTGGCCCTCCAGGCCACCGGTATCGGTAGCGGTTTCGTCGCGGAGTTCGACCCGCCGACGATCAGCGTGGTCGTTGCCGGCTCGATACCGGCACTCTCGGGCATAACGGCGGGCCAGGTCGTCGCGACGGTCGACGCGACGGGCAAGGGACCGGGCACTTACCCGGTCGACGTGGGCATTCGCACGCCTGCAGGCACGACGGCCCAAAGCGTGCAACCGACCCGAGTGACGCTCACCATACGAACGAGGTAATCAGGAATCGCTTGACCAGGCTCTTCGGTACGGATGGCATCCGTGGCGTGGCCAATCTCGATCTCACACCGGAGCTCGCGCTTCGGCTTGGTCGGGCGGCGGGCCACGTCCTCGGTGGGCCGGGGCACTCGGTCGTCATCGGCCGCGACACCCGCCGGAGCGGCCGCATGCTCGAAAGCGCCCTCGCCGCCGGGCTGTGTTCGGTCGGCATGGAGGTGCGCCTCGTCGGCCACATTCCGACTCCCGGGCTGGCGTTCCTCGCGAAGACCGATGAGTTCGTCGCCGGAGCGGTCATCAGCGCGTCGCACAATCCGGCGCCCGACAACGGCATCAAGTTCTTCGATCACCGCGCGCAGAAGCTGCCGGACAGCGTCGAGGACCGGATCGAAGCGCTCATGACCGGCGACGACACGCTTCCTCGCCCCACGGAGGGCGGCATCGGCCTCGTCGGTGACTCGCGCGCGCTGGTGAAGGAGTACGAGGCGTTCCTCGTGTCCAAGGCGCCGCGCCTCTCGGGGATGCGTATCGCGCTCGATTGCGCGAACGGGGCGACCTATCGCGTGGCGCCCGCTGTCTTCGCGCAGGCCGGCGCGGAAGTTCTCTCGTACTTCGACAAACCCGACGGCCAGAACATCAACGAGGGCTGCGGTGCGACCGCTCCGGAGGCGCTCCAGCGGCTTGTCGTCGACAACAAAGCCGATGCCGGATTCGCGTTCGACGGTGATGGCGATCGCGTGATCGTCATCGACGAACGGGGCCGGGCCCACAACGGCGACTTCGTGCTTGCGCTCATAGCACGTCACTTCATACGCCACGACAAGCTGGACCCGAAGATCGTGGTCGGCACGGTCATGACGAATGGCGGACTCGAGCACATGCTCGCTCGTGACGGCGTCCGGCTCGAGCGCACGCAGGTTGGCGATCGGTACGTGTGGGAGGCGATGGAGCGCCTCGGCGCGCAGTTCGGCGGTGAATCGTCGGGACATGTCATCTTCCGTGAGTACTCGACGACCGGTGACGGCATCCTCACGGCGCTCGAGGTGTTGCATCTGATGCGCGCCGAGGGACGTACGCTGGCCGAGCTCGCCGACGAAATGAAGTTCTGGCCGCAAGTGACACGGAACGTGAAGGCTGCGCGCCGCCGCGAGTGGGAAGCGAACGACGCGTTCCGCGCCGCGAAGCAGAGCGCCGAGGCGACGCTCGGATCCACAGGCCGGCTCCTCGTCCGTCCCTCGGGCACCGAGCCCGTTCTGAGAATCACCGTCGAGGCGCAAAGCTCGACGGTCGCCTCGAGCACCGCGGACTTGCTTGCCCGCGTCGCCGAGAAGGAGCTCGTCTAGGCATGTGCGGGATCGTCGGCTACGTCGGGCCGCGCGAGGCGCTGCCGCTCCTGATGGCCGGCCTTCGACGCCTCGAGTACCGCGGGTATGACTCCGCGGGCGTCGCGGTGCAAGAAAACGGAGCCCTCGAGGTCCTTCGCGCGGAAGGAAAGCTCGACAACCTCGCCACAGTCGTCTCGACCCATCCGGCGCACGGCCACACAGGGATCGGGCACACGCGCTGGGCGACCCACGGCCGCCCGACCGAGGTGAACGCGCATCCCCACGTGGACTGCGGTGGCGTGACCGCCGTGATCCACAACGGGATCATCGAGAACTTCGAAGCCCTCAAGGCTCCGCTCGTCGCGAGTGGCCATCGGTTCGCGAGCGAGACTGACACCGAGGTCGTGGTGCACCTCCTCGAGGAGGAGCTCGCCAAGGGCCTGTCGCTCGACGATGCCGCCATTGCCGTGCTACCGAAGCTCGAAGGCGCCGCGGCCCTCGCGTTCGTGTCGGCCCGCGACCCGGGCAAGATCGTCGCTGCGCGCATCTCCAACGCCGGCGGTGTGCTGGTCGGCTACGGGAAGGGCGAGAACTTCATCGCCTCGGACGCTCCCGCGCTCATCGAGCACACCCGCGCGGTGAGCTTCCTGGACCACGGCGAGCTCGCGGTCGTCACGAAGGACGCGGTCCGATTCCGGAAGCTCAGCGGCGAGCCGATCGACAAGAAGGTCGAGCAGATCACCTGGGACCCGATCGCGGCGGCGAAGTCCGGATACAAGCATTTTCTGTTGAAGGAGATTTTCGAGCAGCCCCGCGCGATCTCGGACACGCTCCTCGGTCGGGTCGAGCGCGCGAGCGGCCGAGTCGTCTTCGACAGCGACGTCAAGATGGACGACGCGTTCGTCCGGACGCTGCCGCGGATCAGCTTCGTCGCGTGCGGCACCGCGTCCTACGCCGCGCTTGTCGGCAAGTACCTCATCGAGCGCCTCGCGCGCATACCCTGCGACGTGGACTTCGCGAGTGAATACCGATATCGCCAGCCGGTCGTGGCGCCAGGTCAGCTCGTGGTCGCGGTCACGCAGTCGGGAGAGACAGCCGACACGCTTGCCGCGATGGAAGAGGCGAAGAAGCAGGGCGCGCGCCTTCTGTCGTTCGTGAACGTGGTCGGCAGTCAGGCGAGTCGCGTGTCCGACGACGTCGTGTATCTGCATGCGGGACCGGAGATCAGCGTCGCGTCGACGAAGGCCTACGCCGCGATGCTCGTGGATCTGTATCTTTTCGCGATCTACCTCGGCCAACGGCGAGGAACGCTCGATGCCGCGCGATCGCGCCAGCTGCTCGCCGAGGCATTCCATCTGCCGACGCTCGTCGATGCGGTGCTCGGCGAGGAGCCGAAGGTCCGAGCGCTCGCGTATCGCTATTACGCGGCGCGGAACTTCCTCTTCCTCGGGCGCGGCGTCAACTATCCCACGGCCCTCGAGGGCGCGCTCAAGCTCAAGGAGCTCTCTTACATCCATGCGGAAGGAACCGCGTCGGGTGAGATGAAGCACGGGACGAACGCGCTCATCAACGAGGACCTGCCAGTCGTCGCGATCGCCCTCAAGGACTCTGTCTACAAGAAGATCCGGTCAAATATGGAGGAGGTGCGCGCAAGAGCGGGAGTGGTGATCGCTATCGCAACGGATGGGGACGAAGAGATTGTCGGCAAGGCAGACGAGATCATTCGCGTCCCACCTGTTGAGGAGTTGCTATCCCCGGTGCTTGCAGTAGTTCCGCTCCAGCTGCTCGCATATCACATCGCAGACCGAAGAGGGAACGATGTGGACCAACCGCGCAATCTCGCCAAGGCCGTGACGGTCGAGTGAGCGAGAGCGAGATCGGTTGGGTGCGGCGGGTGGCACGGGGGAGCGGGGTGTGCGCGAGCCGCGGGTGCCCCGGGGACCCGCCTCGCGGAGTGAGCGAAGCGAACGACGCGCAAGGTGGGGAGGGTGCGGCGAGCGCGCGCCCCCGACCCCGGGACAGGACCCGCCGCACTCTGCCGGAGCGAGCGTGAGCTCGGAGGTCGGCATCGACATCATCGAGACAGCGCGGATCCGCAATGTGCTCGAGAAGCATCCGCGGCGCTTCCTCGATCGCGTCTATACCGAGTGGGAGCAGATGTACTGCCGCACGAACATCCTGCATCTCTCTGGTCGGTGGGCCGCGAAGGAAGCCGTCTCCAAAGTCCTCGGTCTCGGCGTTCGCGGTGTCGGCTGGCGCGAGATCGAAATTCGTCGAACTCGCGCTGGCCAACCGACGGTCACGCTTCACGGGCGCGCGGAGGCCCGACGTGAGGCGATCGGGCTCAAGACCCCTCTGTCAGTTTCGATCTCACATATCCGCGACCTCGCGGTTGCGGTCGCCGTAGGGCTGCGCTGACCGAGCGCTCGAGGCCGGCGCCGCTCGACGCTCGCGTCGTCCGCGCCGCGCTCAAACCATTGCCGAAGGATGCGGGGAAGGAGGCGCGCGGCCGTGTGCTCATCATCGGCGGTTCCCTGCGCTATCCCGGGGCAGCCCTGCTCGCATCGCGGGCCGCCCTCCGCTGCGGCGCGGGTGTCGTGACGATCGCAGCGGCACGCACGGTCGTCGAGGCCATCGCCGGCGAGGATCCGAACGTCACGCTCTTTCCACTTGCCGAAGCGCAGGCCGGCGTCGTCGCCGCCAGCGCGGCGGCGCAGGTCTCGACGATCACGAACGAACGGACGCGCGCGCTGCTCGTCGGACCGGGTCTTGCGCACGCGCCCGGGACCGACGACTTCGTGATCGCGACCCTCCGCAACGCGCGGTCGATCACGACGGTCATCGACGCCGACGGACTGAACGCGCTCTCCCGCACCGAGGCCTGGCGGGACGCGCTCCCCACCAAGACGATCCTCACGCCGCACGACGGCGAAGCGGCCCGTCTCGCGGGCGGCGTTGTCCCCTCCGGAGCTGCGCGGGTGGCCTTCGCGGAGCGGCACGCGCGGGAGTGGGGGACGGTCGTCGTCCTCAAGGGCGCGGTCACGGTGGTGACCGACGGAAAGAAGACCTATGTCCACGACCAGCCGAACCCCACGCTCGGGATCGGCGGCTCGGGCGATGTCCTCGGCGGGGCGATCGCCGCGCTGGTCGCCCGCGGGCTCGCCCCGCTGGCCGCCGCGGCCACGGGGGTGTGGGCGCACGGCCGCGTTGGGGCCCTCCTCGCGAGCGAGATCGGAGAGTCCGGTGCGCTCGCGACCGACATCGCCGACGCGCTTCCGCGGGCGCTCCGTGAAATAGTCGAGGGACGATGACCGCCTCCGACGCCATCCGCTCGACCGTGGCCGATGTGGACCTCGACGCCATCACCGCGAACGTCGAAGCCATCCGCGCGCGAGCCAAGGCCGACATCATCGCCGTGGTGAAGGCTGACGCGTACGGCCACGGCGCCGAAGCGGTCGCCGAGACGTGCTTCGAAGCCGGGGCGGTGATGGTCGCCGTGGCGACGATCGAGGAGGGCCTCGCGCTCCGCGAGGGTGGCATCAACGGGCCCATCCTCGTGCTGCTCGGGCCGACCGACTCGTCCGAAGTCGGCCACGCGGTCGCCCTCGACCTCGTGCTCGTCACCTGGGATGTCGCGCGGGCGCGCGCGATCAGCGAGGCGGCGACCGCGCTTCGCCGCGATGCTCACGTGCACTTCAAGGTGGACACCGGGCTCACGAGGCTCGGTGCCCCCGTGAACGAAGCAGCGACCCGCTATCGAGCGATCGCATCGCTGCCGCATCTCGAGATCGACGGGATCTTCACGCACTTTGCGACTGCGGACGACCCCGACCCCTCCAACGATCGCGTCCAGCTCGACCGCTTTCGAGAGGTCCTTCGCTCGATCCCCGAGCGCCCGCGTCTGGTGCATGCCGCGGCGAGCGCGGGGGTCGCCGCCTTCGGAGCCGTCGAAGGGATGAATGCGGTGCGCACGGGGCTCGCGATCTACGGTCTGCACGCCGCTCCCCATCTTGCGGACGCGCTTCCGCTGCGGCCCGCACTCACCTGGCGGTCGAGGGTTCATCGCCTCGCGAGCGTCCCGGCGGGCACGGGAGTGTCCTACGGGCACGAGTACCGCCTTCCGCGCGACGGCCGGATCGCCACGGTACCGGTCGGCTATGGCGACGGACTCCCGCGCGTCGCCGGAAAGAGCGGCGCGGTCCTGGTGCGTGGTCATCGGGTGCCGTTCGCCGGGCGCATCTGCATGGATCTGGTGACCCTCGACGTGACCGCCATCGAGGGCGCACGCGAGGGCGACGAGGTGGTCCTCATCGGCGCGCAGGCCGGCGCGAATCAGACCGCGGAAGACCTCGCCGAGGCCTGCGGAACGATCAACTACGAGATCGTCACCGGTATCCGCCGGCGCGTGCCGCGCCGTTACTTCCGCGGGGGCCAGGTCGTCGCAACGAGAACGCTCGCCGAGGGGTACCACGCACGGTGACGCGCCGCCGCTGGGTCTTCCTCGCGCTCGTTCTCCTTCTGGCGGGATGCGTCCCGCCCCAGGCCGGGCCGAGCGCCTCGCCCGCGGACTCCTCCGCTTCGCCCGTGCCGAGCACGCCGACGCCGCTCGCGTCGTCGACGCTCTCGAGCCTCGACATGACCGCTGCGCTCCTCGCCAAGTCGTTGCCGTATGCGAACGGGTTCGAGCTCACGCGAACGGTGCGAGGCCGCTCCGGCCAGCCGGCGAACGGGTTCGAGCCTGTTCGCACGACTCCTCCGGCCGAGGACATCGGAAGCACGCACGATTTCTGGACGTACGACTTCGCCGCGAAGAAGAACGTCAAGACCACGGCGACCCTCCGACTCATGACCGATCACGCGAAGTGGTGGGTCGCGAACGACGCGAGCGTCGACCTGAACGGCCTGCGTACGACGAGCACGAGCTTCGAGAACCATATGTACCCGACCGACCGTGGGCTGTACGGATCGGAGTGGTCTCCCGGGATCGACGCCGATCCGCGCATCAACCTCGTCTTCGCGCGTCTTCCCGGCTCGGCGGCCGGCTACTTCAGCGGCTCGGACGAGGAGCCGGCGTGGGTGAACGAATTTTCCGCCGAGCGGGAGATGATCTACATCAACACGCTCGGCGCTCGCGCAGGTTCGAGCGACCTCGACCGGATCATCGCCCACGAGTTCTGTCACATGATCCAGTTCAACACGCGACGGCGATCGGCCGTCTGGTTCAACGAGGGTCAGGCCGTCCTCTGCGAACGGAACAATGGCTTTAACCCCACTGATGGCGAGGTGTACCTGCGCACCCCGGACACGCAGCTCAACGACTGGGCCGATCTCGACACCGCGCGGCCGCATTACGGTCTCGCCTACATGTTCCTTGATTACCTTCGTCAGCACGCTGGTGGCGACGACCTCGTGCGCGCGCTCATGCAGAAAGGCATCGATACGCCCGCGGACTTCGACACGGTGCTGAAGGAGCGTGGCCAGGCCGGTGTCGAAGAGCAGTGGCTCAACTTCGTTGCCGCGAACGGGTTCATCGGGGTCAACGTGGATCCGCCCTACAGCTACCCGCAGGGCGCACCCGCGCGTCAGGCCGCGTCGGTGGTCGTCGGCGACAAGGTCGACGCCGGCGGGACGTTCCAATCGACCGTGCACGAGTACTCGGTGAGATACGTCGACCTGCCGCGCGGGAAGATCACGCTGAAATTCGGCGGACCGACGAGCAACCGTCTCATCTCGACCGATCCGCACTCCGGCCGCACGTTCTGGTGGTCGGATCGTGGCGACGGTATGGACGCCACGCTGACGAAGACCATCGACCTTCGGACGGCGGCCGATCCCAAGCTCGCGTTCTGGACCTGGTATGGCATCGAGGCCGACTACGACTACGCCTATGTGGAGGTCTCGAGCGACAGCGGCTCGCACTGGACGCCGCTGCGGACCGAGGCCTCGTCGACGACGGACCCGAACGGCCAGAACCTCGGGAACGGCATCACCGGATCGTCCAGCGGCGAGACCGCCACCGGCTGGAAGCACCTCACCGCGGACCTTGCGCCGTACGCTGGGAAGCAGGTCCAGCTCCGGTTCCAGTACGTGACCGACGGAAACCTCAATTTCGGCGGCTTCGCGGTCGACGACATCGAGATCACCGGTCTTCCGCTCGACGACGCCGAGACCGACAACGGCTGGACGACCTCCGGCTTCATCCGCTCGACGAACCTGGTCTCGCAGCGCTTCGCGGTCCAGGTCCTCCACTTCGCCGGTGACCGCGCGACGGTGGAGCGCCGAATGGTCGACAACGGCGAGCTCAGCTTCGACGTCGACACGTCAGGTGACCGCCGGGCCCTGGTCGCGGTGACCGGGTTCGCGGTGCGCACGACCGAGCCGATCGCGTTCAGCGTAAGCGCCGAGAACCGCCCATGAGCGACGGCGGCCCGCGCCAGAAGCCGGTGAGGTACGGCGTGATCCCGGCGGGCGGGCTCGGAACGCGCTTTCTCCCGATCAGCCGGACGGTGCCGAAAGAGCTTCTGCCGATCATCGACACCCCGGTCATCGAGCTCGTCGTCGCGGAGATGGCCGCGGCCGGGATCACGCGGGTGGTGATCGTGAACGCGCCGGGGAAGGAGTCCCTCGACGCCTACTTCCGGCCGAATGAGCGGCTCGAGCGTCGCCTCGCGGTCGAGTTCCGCAAGGAGGACATCGACCTACTCAAGCGGCCCGAGCGCCTGGCGACCGTCCGCGTCGTCGTGCAGCAGGAAGCCAAGGGGAACGGCCACGCTGTCCTGCAGGCGCGCCCTCTCGTCGGCGCGGAGCCCTTCGCGATGCTCTGGGGGGACGACATCGTCATCGGCGAGACCGCGGCGGTGGCGCAGCTGATCGAGGCCCGGCAGCGCCTCGGCGGCGGCAGCGTCGTCGGGACGATCCGGGTCAGCAAGGAGAAGGTGGCGTCGTACGGCGTCATCGCCGGAACGCCGGTCGACGAACGGACCCAGCGGGTCCTCGCGATCGTTGAGAAGCCGAGGCCGGAGGACGCCCCGAGCGAGTTCGCCGCCGTCCACGGCTACGTCCTCGAGCCGGAGGTGTTCGACGTCCTCGAGCGGGCCAAACCCGGCCGGAACGGGGAGATCTGGCTCACCGACGCCGTGAGCGAGCTGGCGCGCCAGGGAGCGCCGGTGTGGGCGGTCGAGCTCCAGGGCGCCCGCTACGACACCGGGGACAAGCTCGGTTACGTCAAAGCCTTCATCGACGCGGCACTCCGACGCGAGGATCTGGCCCCCCAGCTGCGGGCCCACCTCAAAGAGATCGGCTGGCGGGCTCCTGGGGAGCGCTAGGACAGCGGCGCTCTCGGCCCGCTAGACTTTCGGGGTCCCCCTTGGCTCCTGTACAGGGCATCGCCATGGCCGGAGCCGGGTGGACTGGGGAGGCGTGTTGGTGGGGAAGAGGCAGTTCCCTTTTGTCGTGCTGCGTCTGGGTCGGTTGGCGCTCGTCACATTCATCGTCGGCATGAGCACATGGGCGTTCCTCGGGCCGGCGCCGTTCGTCCGGTCCACCGCGGTCATCGCCGGCCGCGCCGCGCCGGCACCTCGCGGCGTCCTCGGCGTCGAGACGGCGCCGCTCACCGTGTCCGTCGACGGCCTCGCGGCCAACGTCCGTACGTCCTCAGAAACGGTGGCGGACGCACTCCGCGGCCTCGGGCTCGCGACGGGCGCAGGAGATCGCCTTTCTTCGCCGGTCGAGTCGAGCGTCGTTCCGGGTCAGCGCCTGGCACTCGATCGCGGCCTGCCGGTGACGCTCATCGACGGCGGCCAGGAGGTCGCCTCCCGGTCCGTCCGCGGAACGGTGGCCGACCTTCTCGCGGCGGCTGGCATCGCGCTTGGCCCGCTCGATCTGGTCGACCGGCCGCTCGGCGACAGCCTCTCTCCGGGCGACGTCGTCCGGGTCACCCGGATCACTGACCTGCAGGCCACGATCCTCGAAGACGTCCCCTTCGCGGTGCGCCTGCAGCCCGATCCGAACCTCGAGCGGGCCCGCCAGGTCGTCGTCACGGCCGGTGAGCCCGGCCGGGTGGAGAACACCTATCTGATCCATGTCGTCGATGGCCGCGAGACCGGGCGCGAGCTCCTTGCCTCCCAGCAGATCGCGGCTCCCGTGGCCGAGGTCCGCCGGGTCGGCACTCGGACGCCGAGCGGTTCCGCGGAGATCGAGGCGATCATCCGCGACGCGGCCGCCGCCCAGGGGGCCGACGCCGAGCAGCTTCTCCGCGTCGCGTACTGCGAGAGCCGGTTCAACCCCGGTGCGTACAACCCTTCTGGTGCGTCGGGGCTCTTCCAGTTCCTCCCGAGCACATGGGCGGCGAACAGCGTCCGCGCAGGCTTCAGCGGTGCGAGTGTTTGGGATCCCGTCGCGTCCGCAAATGTCGCCGCCTGGATGATCGCCCGGGGCCAGGCCGCCCAGTGGGTGTGCAGGTGACCGTCTAGCCTCGACCTCGATGAACGTCGCGGACCCGCGCGGGCTTCGCGAGGTCTTGCGCCGTCACGGCGTCCGGGCGGCGACCTCGCTCGGGCAGCGCTTCCTCATCGACCGCTCCGTGCTCGCTGCGATCGTCGATGCTGCCGAGCTCTCGCCGGCGGACGATGTCCTCGAGGTGGGGCCGGGGCCGGGCGTCCTGACCGCCGCCCTCGCCGCTCGGGTCCGGTCGGTGACCGCAGTCGAGGTGGATCCGCGTATGGTCGCGCTCCTCGAAGAGACACTCGCCGAGCACAAGAACGTCCAGGTCGTTCGGGCGGATGCCCTCACGGTCGATCTTCTTGGCATTGCGGCGCGGCCGATCACCCGGATCGTCGCGAACCTTCCATACCAGATCACCACGCCCCTCCTCGAGCGGTTCCTTGCCGACTCGCGACGGCCGCCGCTCGTCGTCGTGCTCGTCCAGCAGGAGGTCGCGCGACGGATGGCCGCGACACGGCCGCCGCTCGTCGTCGTGCTCGTCCAGCAGGAGGTCGCGCGACGGATGGCCGCGACCGCTCGGGACGCGCGCGAGCGGGGCTATCTCTCGGTCTTCGTTCAGTCGTTCGCCGAACCGCGCGTCGTCCGGCGCGTACCGGCTCGCGCGTTCCGGCCGGTGCCGCGCGTGGATTCGGCGATCGTCGCGCTGCGGACCCGGCCGGAGCCGGCGTTCACGCCGCTCGGGCAGGAGCCGTTCCTCCGGCTCGTGTCCGACGCATTCCGACATCGCCGCAAGCAGATGCGTTCCGCCCTGGGTCACGAGGCGGGCCTCGATCGCGAGCGCGCCACCGACGCACTTCGGCGCTCCGGCGTAGCGCCCGAGCGCCGGCCCGAGACCCTGACGCTCGACGAGTGGGTTGCCCTCGCGCGCGCGATCGGCGTCGCAGAGCAGTGAGCCGCGCCGTCGTGTTGATGACACCGGCCAAAGTGAATCTCACGCTCGAGGTTCTCGGACCGCGCGGCGATGGCTATCACGAGCTCGCATCGGTGTTCGCGACGGTCGATCTTCGCGATCGCGTGCGCGTCGCGCCGTCGCGCGTCCTCGACGTGCGGATCGCGCCCGCGGTCGGCGCGGCCCCCGGCGATGATCTCGCCTCGCGGGCGGTGCGCGCGCTCGCCGAAGCATCGGGGCGGCCGGCGCTCGCGTACGTGCGCGTGCGCAAACGCATCCCGGTCGCCTCCGGGCTCGGAGGCGGATCCAGCGACGCGGGGGCGGTGCTGCGCGGTCTCGCTCGTGCGTGGCGGCTCGATGGCGTGGACCTCACGCCCGTCGCGGCGCAGATTGGTTCGGACGTCCCTTTCTTTGTCAGCGGCGCGGCCTACGCCTTCGTGCGCGGCCGCGGTGAGCTGGTCGAACCACTTCCGATGGCCGAACCGTTTTGGATCGCACTCGTCCATCTGCCACGAGGACTGCCGACGGCCGAGGTCTTCGCGGCGCACCGCGCCACACCGTCGAAAGGTGAACGGAGCACGAGCCTTGCGAAAGCGTTACGCGATCGCAAGGTGACGATCTCCCTTGTTCGCGAATGCCTCCAGAACGACCTGCTCGCCGCCGCCGAACGGGTCGCGCCCGAGATCGCTGATGCGCGGAAGACCGCGTCAGCGCTGGGGATCGATCTCGCCTTGTCGGGCAGCGGTCCCTCGCTCTTCGCCCTGGGAGAAGACCGGGCGGATGCGATCCGCATCGCGCGACGACTGCGCCGGGCGGGGCTTCATGTGCGCGTTTTGGCGGCGGGTGTCACTCCGTGAGCGACAAGCGAGCGAGGGCTGTCCCCTTACGTTTGACGCAGTGGATCCGCGCGGAGAGCTCACAGTCCGGCAAGCCGGCCAACGTGGTGGGACGTCGACCGCGGGAAAGCACGGGTCGTCCTTTTATCGCGAGATCGGCCGGCGGGGTGGGCAAGCTCGTAAGGGACAGCTCGGCCCCGAGGGATACGCGAAGCTTGGGCGAAAAGGCGGCGAGGCCCGCAAGACGCAGCTCGGGTCGCGTGGCTACGCGGAGCTCGGCCGCAAGGGTGGCGAGGCGCGCAAGACGCAGCTGGGGAGTGAGGGATATGCGCAGCTTGGTCGCAAAGGCGGCCGCCGCGTAGCGGAATTGATCAAGCGGGGCAAGCAGCCCGAGAAATAGAGGATCCCGCCCTATCCTTTTGACCGTGTCCGATGGGGCGTGGCCAAGCGGTAAGGCGGCGGACTTTGGATCCGCTATCCCAGGTTCGAATCCTGGCGCCCCAGCCTGAAGCAACACCCTATGGGCGACGCGCCGCTGGCGATCGTCCTCGCGGCGGGCCTCTCGACGCGGATGAAGTCCAAGACCCCGAAGGTGCTCCACCCGGTAGCCGGGCGCCCGCTCGTCGCGCACATCCTGCAGACCGTCCGCGCCGTCGGCGCGCGACCGCTCGTCGTCCTCTCGCAGGAAAGCGCGCCGGCACGCGAGCTCTTTGATGAGGGCACGCGTGTGGCCATCCAAGATGTGGCGCGAGGCACCGGCGACGCCGTCCGCGTGGCACTCGCCGCCGCGAACGGTGACCGCGGTGTCGCGTTCATCGTGTATGGCGACACGCCACTTCTGCGCCCCGAGACGCTCACTCGCATGCGTGCCCTCGTGCGGCAACGCGACGCACCGCTTGTGCTCCTCGCCGGCGAGGTCGGGACGGACAATGCCTACGGCCGCGTCGTCCGCGACGAGCGCGGCGATGTCGCGCGCATCGTCGAAACGCGCCTTGCGACGAGCGAAGAGAAGCAGCTCAAGGAGTCGAACCTCGGCGCCTACGCGGCGGATCTCGACTGGCTACGCACAGCGGTCGACCGATTGCGCCCCAACGACACCGGGGAGATCTTTCTCACCGATCTCGTCGCGGAGGCGCGCCGCGAGGGAAAGCGGGTCGCCGTCCATCTCACCGACGATCCGGAGGAGGGCATCGGCGTGAACAACCGTGCTGATCTCGCCACGGCCGAGGCGGTCATACGAAAGCGGATCCGCGATCAGCACATGCTCGCCGGGGTCACCTTCCGCGATCCTGACTCCTCCCAGGTCGACAGTGACGTGCGTATCGCCGCGGACGTCGTGATTGAGCGCGGCACGATCCTCGAGGGGAAGACCTCCATCGGAGCGGGCTCACGCGTCGGTCCGTACGCGGTCCTGCGCGACACCACGGTGGGGGAGCGCTGCAGGGTCGAGAACTCGACGCTCGAAGGCGCGACGCTCGAGGACGAAGTCAGCATCGGGCCGTACTCGCATCTGCGGCCGGGGGCGTATCTCGAGCGTGGCGTCCAGATGGGCAACTTCGGGGAAGTGAAGAACGCTCGGCTGAAGGCCGGCACGAAGATGCACCACTTCAGCTACGTCGGCGATGCCGAGGTCGGTCAGCGGGTGAACATCGGCGCCGGCACGATCACGCTCAACTACGACGGAGTGAAGAAGAACCGCACCGTGATCGGCGACGACGCGTTCATCGGCTC